>Ga0126371_10000051_pt1 | contig 79646 bp, 74 predicted proteins | sample PanSoiMetaPlot_4_FD_110145 | JGI IMG/M metagenome (GOLD analysis project Ga0126371, IMG submission 110145) | Tropical forest soil microbial communities from Panama - MetaG Plot_4 | ecosystem: Environmental > Terrestrial > Soil > Tropical forest > Bulk soil | place: Panama | collected 2016-02-17
GAGGCGGTCCTCGATGCCGCGCGTCACACGACCCTGCTCGTGACCGTCGAAGATCACTTCGAAACGGGCGGACTCTACTCGAGTGTCGCGGAGCTGCTGGTCCGCGCCGGGGTCCACGCCCGCGTCCTCCCGATCAATTGCCGGGATCGCTGGTTCACGCCCGCGATGCTCCCCGACGTCCTTGCCGACACCGTCTTCACGCCCGGGGCGATCGCCGCCCGGGTGTCTTCCACACTCCATCGCCGGATCCCGGTCTCCGTCTATGCTTGATGCCCTCATCGAATCCGCGCCTCTCCCGCAGACCCTCGAGTCCGAAGCCTGGTGGGCGCGGGCCCGAGGACTCATTCCCGCCGGCACCCAGACGATGGCCAAGGGACCCGGCCAGCATGTCATGGGCGTGTCGCCGAAGTACGTGCGGCGGGGTCGGGGCAGTCATGTCTGGGACGTCGACGGTACGCGCTACCTCGACATGACCATGGGGATCGGTCCCCTGGTTCTCGGGTACGGGCACCCCGCGGTCGACGCGGCGATCCGCCGTCAGCTGGACGACGGGATCACGTTCTCGCTGATGCATCCGCTGGAAGTCCAGGTGGCGGAGCAGATCCGGGCCGTGGTGCCCTGCGCGGAGTCGGTGCGCTTTTCGAAGACCGGCGCGGATGTCACCAGCGCCGCGATCCGTCTCGCCCGCGCCTTTACGGGCCGGAGCAAGGTGCTCTGCTGCGGCTACCACGGCTGGCACGACTGGTTCGTGGGGACGACCGACCGGGCCGCCGGAATCACCGAGGCCGTTCGGGAAGACACGTTCACCTTCGACTACAACAATCCCGACTCGTTCCTGGCGGCCATGGACGATGAAATCGCCGCCGTCATCCTCGAGCCGATGGTGTTCGAAGAGCCGCACGCCGGGTTCCTGGAGCTGCTCCGGGAGCGGTGCACGCTCCACGGCGCCCTCCTGATTTTCGACGAGATGTGGACCGGCTTCCGGCTCGCGGTCGGCGGCGCGCAGCAGCACTTCGGCGTCCGTCCCGATCTGGCGACGTTCTCGAAGGCCGTCGCCAACGGGATGCCGCTCTCGGTGCTCGCGGGCCGGGCCGATTGTATGCGGCTGTTCGACAAGGAAGTTTTCTTCTTCACGACGTTCGGAGGGGAAGCCCTCTCGCTCGCGGCCGCGCAGGCGACCATCGACGCCCTCGTGGCCGAGGACGTTCCGAGTCACCTGGCGGTGGTCGGGGGCCGGATCCGGGACGGGGTGAACGCCCTCGCCGAATCCATCGGCCTCGCCGACCGCGTGAAGTGCCAGGGTGCCGGGTGCCGCTCCCTCCTGGCGTTCTCCGGCGCCGATCCGCTCCTCTCGAAGAGTCTGGTTCACCAGGAGCTGCTCCGCCGCGGCGTGCTCTGGTCGGGCAGTCATGTCGTCAGTGCCGCGCACGATGACGAGGACGTCGATCACATCCTCGGCGCGTATGCCGAGGTGTTGCCGATCCTCAAGGAAGCGCTCGGGGCGGGGGATGTGCGGGCCCGGATCAAGGGCGCGCCCATCGAGCCGTCGTTCCGCAGGGCGAGCGGGTTCAACACGAAGCCCAGGGGACCGAAGGCGGCGGCCGAATCGGACGGGCTCTCCCGATTCTCACTGCAAGGTCAGGTCGCGGTGGTGACCGGAGCCTCCGGGCTCCTGGGCCGTGAGCATGCGTTGGCGCTCGCTGAAGCGGGCGCGACGGTCGTGCTGGTCGACCTGAACGAGCCGGGGATGGCGAAGGTCGCCGAGGCGGTGCGAGCCGTGCCGGGTGTCGGTGCGGTGCATACCGCGGCGGCAAGCGTGACCGATGCGAAGTCGCTCGAGAAGCTGCGGGCCGACGTCAAGGCCCGGTTCTCGAAAGTGGACATCCTCATCAACAACGCCGCGCTTAACGACAAAGTAGAGGACGCCGGCTCCCGGAACGGCGATGCGCTGGAGCTCGACGGGTGGCGCCGCATGATGGACGTGAACGTCACCGGCGTCTACCTGCCGTGCGAAGTGTTCGGCCCCGACATGGCCGCGCAGGGCAGTGGCAGCATCATCAACGTCGCCTCGACCTATGGCCTCGTCGGCCCCGACCCGGCGCTGTACGAAGGGCCCGACGGGAAGCCCGGATTCACCAAGGCGCCCGCATACCCCGCATCGAAGGGCGCCGTGATTTCTCTGACCCGTCACCTCGCCGCCCGCTGGGGCCGGCAAGGCGTGCGCGTCAACGCGCTCGTGCCGGGCGGGGTCGAGAATGGCCAGCCTGACCATTTCATCTCGCAATACGCCCGGCGGACGCCGCTGGGCCGCATGGCCGCTCCGGATGATTACCGGGGTGCAATCGTCTTTCTGGCGAGTCAGGCTTCCCGCTACATGACCGGCGCGACGCTGGTCGTGGACGGCGGGTTCACCGCGTGCTGAGGACCCACACGATGACCGCTCTGCCACTCGACACTACGCTCATCGCCCGCGCCGCCGGCGTGAAGCTGCTGCTCACGGACTGCGACGGCGTGCTCACGGATGGCTCCGTCTACTGCTCGCCCGACGGCGAAGGCATGCTCCGGTTCTCACGGCGCGACGGCATGGGAGTCGCCCGCTTACGGGATGCGGGCATCGAAACGGGGATCGTGACCCGCGAGCACTCACCCATTGTCGCACAGCGGGCCAAGAAGCTGGGGATCACCGAGATGCACCACGGTGCCGTCGACAAGCGGACCGTGGTCGAGGGGATCGCCGCCGAGCGCGGGCTCTCCCTCGAGGAGATCGGCTTCATCGGCGACGACGTGAATGACCTCGAGGTCCTGCAGGCCGTGGGCTTCTCGGCGGCACCCGCGAATGCCGAGACCTCGGTCCGGCAGGCGGTCCACTTCGTGGCGCGTCGCGGCGGTGGTCGCGGGGCGTTCCGCGATGTGGCCGAGGCGATTCTGGCGGCGCGCAGTGCCGGGATCGCGCCGAGCGATAGCGACGGTCCCGCCATCCGCCTGGTCCCGGAACCGTCGCGCCGCTGGGTGACGGTGGGCCACCGGGCCATCGGGGACGGGGAGCCCGTCTATGTCCTCGCCGAGATCGGTATCAACCACAACGGGTCACTCGATCTCGCGAAGAAGCTGATCGACGGCGCCGTCGCGGCCGGGTGCGACGCCGTGAAGTTCCAGAAGCGGACGCCGGAGCTCTGCGTACCTCCCGAGCAGCGGGACCTCCAGCGCGACACGCCGTGGGGACGCATCACCTACTTCGAATACCGGAAGAAGGTGGAGTTCAACTTCGCGCAATACGCCGAGCTCGACCGGTATGCCCGAGACCGTGGGATCGCCTGGACGGCGTCGTGCTGGGACGAACAGGCGGTGGACTTCATCGCGGCGTTCGACCCGCCGTTCTTCAAGATCGCTTCGGCGACCCTGACCAACCTCGATCTCCTCCGGCACCTCCGGAAGACGGGCAAGCCGATGATGCTGTCCACCGGCATGTCCACGATGGATGAGATCGACGCCGCCATTGAAGTCCTCGGGCGCGACCGGCTGCTCCTCGCTCACGCGACGTCGACGTATCCGTGCCCGCCGCGCGAGCTGAACCTGCGGATGATCGATACGCTGGCATCGCGGTACCGGGGTGTCCCGATCGGATACTCGGGTCACGAGACCGGCCTCGCCACGACGTACGCGGCAGTCGCGCTCGGCGCCAGCTTCCTGGAGCGGCACATCACCCTCGACCGCTCGCTCTGGGGCTCCGACCAGGCCGCCTCGGTCGAGATCGGCGGATTCATGCGCCTTGTGCGGGATGTCCGGGCCATCGAAGAGTCGATCGGGGACGGCGTGAAGCGGGTGTACGAGAGCGAGATGGGTGCGCTGCGCCGGTTGCGCGGTACGCCCCCGGCGCGTCCCGCGGGCCAGGCCCTGGTCGGGTAATGAACGGGGTCGAGCTGTGGACGCTCGTCGCGGTCGTCGCCGCCGGGATCGGGTTTTCGGTCCTGGAGCGGCGGTTCCCCTACAATGCCGGGCAGCACTGGCTCCGCGCAGGGTTCTGGAACGACCTGCTCCTGTACGGATTCGTGCAGAGCTATGTGCTCGGCGTCGTGATCGGCCGGCTGATTCTCTGGATGGACGGGGCGACCGGCATGTCCCGGTTACATCTCGTGTCCGGCTGGCCCATCGCGCTGCAGATCGCGTTCTTCGTGGTCACGCACGATCTCTACATCTATCTCTTCCACCGGCTTCAGCACCACACTCCCTGGCTGTGGCGCCTCCATGAGGCCCACCACTCCGTGAAGGACGTGGACTGGCTGTCGGGCGTGCGGTCGCACTCGCTCGAGATCTTCATCAATCAGACGATCGAGTTCGCGCCGATCGTGCTCCTCGGCGCGGCGCCGAGTGTCGCCGTGATCAAGGGGGCGATCGGGGCCATCTGGGGGATGTTCATCCACTCCAACCTGGACGTCCGGTTGGGCCGTCTGCAGTACGTGATCAACGGCCCCGAGATGCACCGCTGGCACCACGCGACCACTCCGGAAGCACAGGGCCGGAACTTCTCGACCAAGTTCGCTTTCTGGGACTGGCTCTTCGGCACGGCGTATTTCCCCGATCGCTCGGTGCTCAAGGCGGGACCATTTGGTCTCACCGACCGCCAGTACCCGGAAGATTTTCCGGTCGCCTACTTCGTTCAGCACCGGTACCCGTTCGTTCCCGAGCACCCGCCTGCGGACGCGCTCGAAAAGGCGGGCCACGCAGGATGACGGACACCGCCCGCATCCTGCCGCGGTCGGGGCATCCCCGCACTGTCGACTGGATCCTGGCGGCGTACAACCTGATACTGATCGGGCGCTGGGCGCCTCTCGTTCCCCAACACGAGGCGGCGCGCTGGCTGGTGGTGGTGCACAGCATCGCCCTCGGCGTCCCTTGGCTGCTCGCCCGGGCACCGGCGCCCGGTCAGTTGTGGTTGCGCCGGTTCTACGATTTCTATCCGCTCGCGTGGATCTGCGCGTTCTGGCGGGAGCTTGACGTGCACGGGCTCTTTCTCAACAACCTGATCGATGACCGGGCGCTCGTTTGGCTCGATCGGTCGGTCTTCGGCGTGCACCTCAACACGGCCTGGCTGGCGGCGCTGCCGGGGCGGGCCTTCAGCGAGATGATGCACCTGTTCTACTTCTCGTATTACCCGCTCCTCCTGACCGTCCCGGTGTTGCTGATCGTCGCCCGGGGTACCATGCGCAGGGAAGGAGTGCTCCGGATCGCGGCCGCCTACCTGGCGTGCTTTGCGATCTATGCACTGTGGCCGACCACCGGCCCCGGCTTTCTCCACGTCTCGTTCCCGGACAGCGTGAGCGGCGGACTGGTGTTCCAGATCAACCACGCGATTCAGAATTCCGGAGATTCTCTGGGCACGGCGTTCCCCAGCTCGCATGTGGCGGGATCCGTCACGTTGACCTGGATCCTCTGGCGGTTGGGGCACTGGCGCCTCGGCATCGCCGGCATCGTGATCACCCTCGGCGTGCTCGGGGCGACCATCTACACCCAGAATCACTTCGCGGTCGATTCGCTGGCGGGGCTGCTGCTGAGCGTCGGCGTGCAATGGCTGGTGGTGCCGAGGTTCCTGCCGGAGACCGGTGGCGAGGTGCTGGAGGTGGAGTTCGTGCAGCCGACGATCTACGTGCAGCCGGCGAGGGCGGCGTAATGGATGTCCTGTCGATCGGACTCGACCAGCACGCCGGCGCCCTGCTGCTCTGTCTGTGCGACGTGCTCGCACGCGCGTTGCGCAGTCGCTTGCTCTTGCCGGTGTCGATCCGCCAGGCGCTGGTGATCAATACGTGCGGGGATGCGATGGCCGCGGTGACACCGGCGCGTGTCGGTGGTGAGCCCCTGCGTTATTTCGGATTCACGCGGGCCGGTGCGTCACCGCCTGCCACCATCGCGGCATTCGGGTCGGAGCTGGTGGCCGATACCCTGATCTTCGTTCTCTCGGGGCTGACCATCGCGCTGACGCTCGCATCCCGCGCATCCGGGCTCTTGAGCGCCGTGTCGCATCTGACCCGTTCACCGACGGCCTGGGGTGCCTTGGGAGTCACGCTGCTGCTCATCAGCGGATCCTTGGTTGTGCTGCATCACGTGTGGCCACGCACGGCCCGCCGGCTCATGGCCTGCCTGCGGGAGAGCTGGCGGCGGATGCGTTCGCATCCCCCCGCCGTGATGGTCGCGGTGGTCGCGCTCTCTGGAGTCTCGCTGGTATCGCGCGCCGCCATCTTGCCGGTCCTGCTGGCGCGTGTTCCCGGGCTCGAGTTTCCGGACCTCGCCGTCGCGGCGTTCGCGCTTACGACAGGGTTGCTCCTGGCACCGATCCCGGCCGGAGCTGGGGCGGTGGACCTGGGATTTGTCGTGGGGTTCGATGGCCGGGTGCCACCCGGATCTCTCGCGGTGCTCCTGGTGGCGTGGCGGGCGTACTCGCTGGTCGTCGGCGCGCTGGCCGGCGCGGTGCTGCTGCTGCGGGAAAGCCTGCCGGGCGGGCTGCTCGATGGGGCGAGGACCCGGGCCGCGCCCAATGCCGCCCCGCCGGCCTAAGCGCCGGCCGCGGGCACCGTGGGGTGGCGCTGATACCGCCGAATGCGCGGGGCGATGACGTAGGGTGCGGGCCGCCTGGTCGTCAGGGTGGCGACACCCTCGCGAACCAGCGGGATCACCTCGGCCGCCCGATCCCCCAACCACTGTGGTTGCAGCTGGAAGAACAGGTCGTCGCGGCGGGCGCGTGCGCGCCGGGCGAGCGCCAGAAGACCCGAATCCTCACGGCCACGTTTCAGCCGCGGCCGCGGTTTCCCCTCCACCTGCTGGTCGTGCGCCTCGCGGGCCCGCGACGCCCCGAGGGACTCCACCGCCTCGCCGATCTCCTCCATGATCACCTGGCACTCGTTGAATTCGCCGAGCACCTCCTGCAGGGACCGCAGGCGTTCGATGAGGGCGGGGGCCCCGGCGGCTGCATCCGCCACCGGCTCCAGGAGATACCGCAGGCGCTTGCCGGCCAATCGCGCGTCATGCGCAGCTTCGGTGTCGTTGGGTGAGCGGATCTCGCGAAGTGATTCCGTGAGCGCCACCGCCGCATCTGTGACCAGGCGTGCCGTGGTGCCGGCAAACGACGGGCCGGCGGGCGCGCCGGTGGTGCGGGCCTCCGCGGTCAGACGTTTCCGCAAACGGCGGTCCAGGCGATCGAAGCGATTCGGGAGCCGCCGAGCGTCGGGGTCGGCGTCGCGGCGGGTCTTGATCCGCTCCGCCAGCCAGCGGGCGCCGATCCGCTCCGAGCGCGTTAGCCCCTTCATCTGGCCGGCGATCCATGCGAGCATCACGTCCGCGTCGCGCCCGGCAGCGGTCGAATCGGCGACGGCAGACAGGCGGCGACGCAGCCGCTTCGGAATCCGAGGGCCCACAGGCGCGCCATAGGCACGGAGTAGCCCGCGAAGCCGGCGGAGGGCAACCCGGAAGTCATGCAGCGCATCCGGGTCGGGACGGGCCCCAATACCAGGCGCGGCGCGACGGGCGTCGTCGAGGTAGACACGAGCCAATTCGCTCACGCCATCCCAGGTGGGCATGCCCGGGAGGTCGCGGGGAAAAGCAGTCACTAAGGAATTTTTTCTGGGTTGGGCCGTCTAGGGCCGATCGCGGCGTTCGGCGCCGCTCCGACGCTCACTCTTCACCACCCGGCGATGGACGCCTGACCGGCGCTCCGAAACGCGACCAGCCCGCCGGTCGATGATCACGTCGCGCGACTCCTTGCGGCGCTCGCCGGTACGACGCTCGGCTTTCACCCGGCGATTCTTGCGGCGGCGGCGGTCGACGAGCCAGTGCCGTCGGTCTTCGGTGGTGTCGTTGAGCATACGGAGAATCTGTCCCCCGAACGGGAGGTCGGCTAGAAGCGTTTTGCCGAGAGTGCTGTCAGCGTCGGGTGCGGGCCCGTCCCGAACCCGGAGTGGGATCAGTGTCGGGGCGTCGACGCACCACCGGAACCAGCTTGGGACGAGTGTCGGCCTTCTTGTCACGCGAGGCTTCGCGGGCCAGGAGCTGCAACGCAACTTGTGAACGTACTGGAGCTTCCCCATTCGCCGGAGCGCGGCGACGGTAGGTCCCATCAGCTTGCAGTTCACGCGCTTTCACGGTGTCCGCAAGCACCAGACGCAGGATGTCGTTGACAATGCGGAGCTTGAGGTTGTCGTCCTGCACCGGGAATACGGTCTCGATGCGACGCCAGAAATTCCGGGGCATCCAGTCTGCGCTGGCGAGCCAGACGTCGGGGGCGCCGCCATTCTCGAAATAGAAGATGCGGCTGTGCTCCAGGAATTTATCCACAATACTGGTGACCCGGATGCGCTCTGAAACACCCGGCAGGCCGGGCTTCAAACAGCAGATGCCGCGGATCACCATGTCGATCTGCACGCCAGCCGTGGACGCCCGGTACAGCGCGTCGATCACCGAGGATTCCACCAGCGCGTTCATCTTCACGATGATCCGTGCGGGCCGGCCCGCTTTGGCATGCTGCTCTTCGCGCTCGATCAGGCTGATGATGCGCTCGCGGAGATCGATCGGCGCGACCAGCAGCTTCTTCCACTCGTAGCCCTCGGCATACCCGGTCAGAAGGTTGAAGAGCGCGCTCACGTCCTCGCCGAAATCCGGATCGGCGGTGAAGAGCCCGAGGTCGGTATAGAGCCGGGCGGTGGCCGGGTTGTAGTTCCCGGTCGAGAGGTGCACGTAGCGGCGGATGCCTTCCGCCTCACGACGCACGACCAGCGCCGCCTTGCAGTGCGTCTTCAGCCCCACGATGCCGTACACCACGTGGACGCCGGCCTGCTCGAGCATCCGGGCCCAGGCGATGTTGGCTTGCTCGTCCGCGCGCGCCTTCAGCTCCACCAGTGCCGTGACCTGCTTGCCGTTCTGCGCCGCCCGCGCGAGCGCCGCGATGATCGGGCTCCCGCCTGACGTGCGGTACAGAGTCTGCTTGATGGCCAGAACCTGAGGATCGTCCGCCGCCTGGTTGATGAAGTCCACGACGCAGTTGAACGACTCGTAGGGCAGGTGGACCAGGACATCCCGAGTCCGTACTACCTGGAACAGGTCGTCCGCCGCCGTCGCGAAGGGAGGGGGGACCCGGGGGACGAGGGGCTCATCCTTCGCGCTTCCAAATCCCTCCAGGCGGTACAGCGCCATCAAGGCAGTCAGGTCCACCGGCCCGTCCACCCGGTACACGTCCCGTGGCTCCAGGTCGTGGGCTTCGGTGAGCATGTCGACGAAGAGGTCCGCGGCGTCGGCGGAGATTTCGAGTCTCACCGGGTCGGAACGCATGCGCTGGCGCAGGCTCTCTTCGATGGTCTCGAGCAAGTCTTCGGCGTCGTCTTCCTGAATCGACAGGTCCGTGTTGCGGGTGACCCGGAAGACGGTGTGGTTCACGACCTTCAGATGACCGAACAGCTCACCCAGGTGCTCGGCGATGACGTCCTCGAGCAGGATGAAGCGAACTTTCTTCTCGGCCCGGGAGACGACCATCACGCGGTCGAGCACCGCGGGCACCTGCACCACGGCGAAGTGACGGCGCGGCAGGCCGCCGTTCTTGCGCTCCACCAGGAGTGCGATGTTCAAGCTCTTGTTGTGGACGTGCGGGAACGGATGGCCGGGGTCGATGGCCAGGGGCGTCAGCACCGGAAACACACTGGCCCGGAAATACCCGATTGCCTGGCGGCGCTCGGCGGGGGTCAGGTCGGCCCAGCGGACCCGCTCTATCCCCACGTCGGCGAGGCCGCGGAACAGCTCCCCGGAGAGGACCGCATACTGACTCGCGACCAGTTCGTGAGTCCGCTTCTCGATGGCGGCGAGCTGATCCGCGGGCGCCATGCCGTCCGCCCCGAAGTCCTGCGGTTCGACACCGGCGTAGACCTGCTGCTGCAGCCCCGACACCCGGATCTCGAAGAACTCGTCCAGGTTCGAGCTGAAGATCGACACGAACTTGAGCCGCTCGAGCCACGGATTGGTCGGGTCGGCCGCCTCTTCCAGTACCCGGCCGTTGAACTCGAGCCACGAAAGCTCGCGGTTGATATAGTGGTCGGCGGGGTACGCGGCGGGGGCGCGGTCAGTCATTTACCTCTCCTGGCGCTACTGCGGGCTCGCGGGATCGAAAACACGAGCGAGCGGTTGAAAGCCTTTTCGAACAGCGAGCTCTTGCGCCGGGCATCATCGAGCTCGATCGACGGATTGCGCGACGCGGTCACCGAGATCCGGACTTTCTTCCGGTCGGTGCGGGCCCGCACGGTCTTGATCACGCCGCCATGCGTCCGGTCCATGCCGTCCGCGATGCGGAGGATGCCGGACAGCCGGCGGATGAGCCGACGCTCGTCTTTGCTGAGGCGCTCGAAGTTGGCGTGGGCCTTCTTCGGTGCGGCGCGACGGTGGTAGCGCGCCACGTTCGCAATGAGCTCCACTTCGCGCGCCGAGAAGCCCGGAAGATCGCCGTGCATAATCAGGTGGTACGCGTGCTTGTGGTGGCGCTCATGGTTGATCAGGTAGCCGATGTCGTGGAGCAGGGCGCCCGCCAGCAGGATCTCCCGGCCCTCCTGCGGCAGATCAAAGGGCCGGCGCAGCGAGTCGAACAGCTGCACCGCGAGGGCCGCTACGCGCTCGCAATGGCGCTCGTTGGAGCGGCACTGCCGGGCCAGCCGGCGGGCCGAGTCCATCCGGTCGGGAGGCGCCACGCGGCGGGGGCGGGCCATGCCGGGGAGCTCGTCGATCATCGCCAGGAGCACACCGTCCCGAATGCCGCGGTCGTTGACCAGCACCCGCTGGGTCCCGAGCCGCCTGGCGAGGCGGTCGACAACGGCGACCCCGGCGAGAATGATGTCCGCGCGTTGGGGATTGAGGCCCGGGATTTCGCGGCGTGCCGCGAGGGGCGTCTCGCGCAGCCGATCGAGCAGTCGGGTCACCTCGGCGCGCGCCAGCGGGTAGTCGCGGGGACTTCCCGCCTTGCCTTCGCGCTCGCACTGCACCATCTCGACCATGTTTGTGAACGTCCCTCCCGAGCCGATCATTACTTCGGCTACGAAGGGGACCTTCCCCAGGCCTTCCTTGATGACACCGGCGATTCCGCGCTCGAGGGCCTTCCAGTGCTTGTCGCGCGGCGGATCTGACTTGACGTAGTGCTCGGTGAGGCGGACAGCGCCGAGGGGCAGGGAGACAACCAGCTCGACCAGGCCTCCGACCGCGAGCACCACTTCGGCCGAGCCGCCGCCGATGTCGACGATGGCGGTCCGGCGATCCCCGATGTCGTAGTGCCGGCGGACGCTACGGAGGGCGAGGCGTGCTTCCTCTTCGGGGGGCACGACGTCGACGCGGACCCGGCAGCGCTTCCAGGCTTCGCGCACGAATTCGCGTCCATTGGACGCTTCGCGGACGGCACTGGTGGCGATGGTGCGGAGCTCGTGGACCCCGAACCCCTCCACGATCGCCTTCATGCGGCCGAGGACGCGGAGCGAATGCGCCATCGGTTCCTCACCGATGCGCCCTTCGGCGTACAGGCCGTGCCCCAGCCGCGTCATTTCCCGATCTTCGTCGAGGATCCGGTACGAGCCGTCCGGCTGTACCTCCGCCACCACCAGCCGGATCGAGTTGGTCCCGATATCGATCGCGGCGATGCGGGGCGCGGTGTGCTTCGCCGCGCCTCGGGTTGAGGCGTCCGCGTGGGGTGCAATTGTCAGTGGAATGGCGGTCATCGGGCCCTCAAACCGGGAAGTTAGCCCCGATTCGTCACGGCCGCGCAACGCTCTAACACTTTGTTACAAAGCGATTTGCCTAGAGGAGAGTCGCCGCGGCGATGGCACCTGAAGCACCCAACACCGCCCCCGCGATCACGTCGCCTGGATGATGGACTCGCAGCGTAACCCGGGAGCGGGAGATCAGGATGGCCAGCGGGAGCAGCGCGGGTGCGAGAGCCGGATGTGCCAGGGAGATGGACGTCGCGACGGCGGTGGCGGCGGCGGCGTGTCCCGAGGGAAATGAGTAGGGGTCGGGAAGATCGACGAGCGCGAGCGGGACGCCATTGGCATCACAGGGCCGGGGCCGATGGACCGCACGCTTCAACAGCTGAACCGCGAGGTGGGAGCCGGCATTTGCGACGAGCACCGCGACCCCGAGATGGCGCTCGCGGCTGAAGGCGAGCAGGACCGCGCCCACGCCCAGGGTCACCCGGGCGCCTCCGAGGTGCGTGAGCCAGCGGCTCAGGCGAGCACCTCCACGGGACGGGCCGGCTGAGAGAGCGCCTCGGTGATGGGCCGCCCTTCGTACGACGGCGGGATGGGACGGGAGAACCACCAAAGGAGCGTCGCCGGTACATCGAGAATCGACACGGGCCGTGTGAGCTGATGCTTCCGGGTCGCGCCCACGCCACCGATGATGAGCGGGATGTGGTCGTTGATCTCGTGGGGCTCGTCGTGGTCGTCGGGGCGCACGCCGCCGCCGCCATGATCGGCGAGCACCATCACCAGCGCATCGTCCACCCAGCCCGTCAGTCGTCCCACCGCGACATCGACCGCGGATGCGGCCTTGAGATACTCCGGCGACATCCAGCCGTACGCATGTCCGGCGCGATCGCAGTCGGGGAGGTACACGAACACCGCCTGCTCTTCACCTTCGAGGAGGATCTGGTTGGTTGCCGTCGCGGCGTCGAGCGGCGTCCGCCCACCGGACACCACTTTGCGCACACCGGCCGCCGAGGCCAGCGCCTGAGCGATGGGCCAGGCACCCATCGCGAGCTCGCCGCTCACCACGTCTACCGGGACTCCCCCTTTGCCGAGCTCGCGGGCCACGGGACGAAGTCCGCCGAGCCTGCCGAGGAAGCCGAGTCCCGGTTCGACCAACCGGTGGTTGGCCGGACCGACGCCGGTCGCGAGCGAGGCGAGCGCCGCCACGGTGGTACTCGGCCGCACCGTCGTCGCGCGGAGCGCGAGGGTGTAGTTGTGCGCGAAGGCGTCGAGCGACGGCATGATGCTCGGCGTGATGGCATCGGGCCGGAGCCCGTCGATCAGGATCAGGATTACGCGGCGCACGATGCAGTCCTCTCAGGTTTGCCGCTGACCGCGGCGTATTGAGCAAGGAGCTCGGCATCCTCCGGGCGCACGTCACGCTCCACGGCGACGCGCCGGGCCGCCGCGCCGTACTCGCGGCGCAAGAGCGACTGATCGACCAGCTCTCTGATCGCATGGGCGTAGCCACGCGCGTCGTCGGGCGTCACCAGGAAGCCCGTCTCGCGGTCCCTCACGCTTTCCTTCAATCCACCGGCATTGGCCGCGACCACTGGAAGTCCCGAAGCCATCGCTTCGAGGGCCACCAGGCCGCAGGTCTCGGTTTTGGACGGAAGCACACAGAGGTCGGCGCTGGCGTAGAGCGTGGCCAGTGTTTCGCGGTCTACGAAGCCGATATGCCTGGCGAACGGGAGGCGGGCGTGGAGTCGCCGCTCGAGCGGGCCGGCTCCCGCGAGCGCGAAGGTGACCCGGTCTCCCAGCTCCGCATGGGCCAGCGCCCAGGCATCCGCCAGCACGTCGAGGTTCTTTTCGGGAGCCAGGCGGCCGACGTGCAGGACGATCGCCGAATCCGCCGTGCCGCCGAGCCACTCGCGACAGGCCGCGGTCTTCCGTGAAGGATTGAAGTGCGTCGAATCCACTCCACGTCCCCACACCACCGCCTGTGCGATGCCGTGCGCCAGGAGCTCGTCGCGCGTCCCGTCGCCCGGCGTGTGGGTCATGGCCGCGGGCCGATGGAACCAGGCCAGCCATTTCCACACCGCGGACTCCAGAATCCCGGCGCGATAGTCACGCGCGTACCGGGGGAAGTCCGTGTGGAAGGAGGTCATCAGCGGTACGTCATGCTTCAGCGCCCACGCGCGGCCCACGACGCCGAGGGGGCCTTCGGTGGCGACGTGCACGAGATCGGGGTCGAAATGGCCGAGGTAACGATTGATGCGGCGCGTCAGGGGAAGGGAAAGACGAATGCTGGGGTACGGCGGGAAGGGCAGGGACGGCACCCGCAACTCAAGCGGATCGGGTGGGTGCCCTCCCGGATATGCCGGCGCGACCATGGCCGCCAGGTGTCCGGCATCTCCGACGGCTCGCACAATCCGGCGAAGAACCGTCGTGACGCCGTTCACCTGTGGCGCATACGTATCTGAAACCAACGCGATTCGCACGCCAATGAGAATCGGCGTGAGGCGTCAAGTGGGAGTGAAGGCAGTGCTACGACTGTGTAACGGAGATCGGTGGCGGCAGCACCATGCGAATCGTCGTTCCCCGCCCCGGCGCGCTCTCCGCATCCACCCGGCCGGCGTGGGCCTCCACCAGGTGCTTCACGATGGACAACCCGAGGCCCGTGCCTCCCTGGTCGCGGGAGCGTGCGGGATCCGCGCGATAGAACCGCTCGAAAATGCGGGGCAGGTGCTCGGCCCCGATCCCGGAGCCGGTATCGCGGACTTCCAGAACCACGCCCTCGCCCGCGGGAGCCGCCCAGACGGTGATGGTGCCGCCCCGCGGCGTGTGCCGGAGCGCGTTGTCGTAGAGGTTCGAGAGGATCTGCCGGAGGGCATCGGGATCCACGGCGATGGTGAGCGACGCCGGCACCTTCTGGGCGAAGCTCACCCCGCGATCCTCCGCGGCCTCAGCGAAGGGCGTCCAAGCATCCCGGGCGGAGGCATTGAGGTCCACCACCCTCGGCACGGGGCGCCAGCCACCCGACTCGATTCTCGAGAGATCGAGGAGGTCTTCGACGAGCCGGTGCATGCGCTTCGCATTCGCGAGAATGGTGCTGGCGAAGTGCCGCGCCGGGGACTCGGCCTCAGCCTCCGACGCGATCGTCTCCGCGTACCCGGCGATGGAGGTCAGGGGCGTCTTCAGCTCATGCGACACGTTCGCCACGAAATCCCGGCGGACCGTTTCGAGACGGCGCAGGGCCGTGACGTCCCGCAGCACGAACAGCGTGCCGCCGTCGGGCAGCATGCGGCCGGTTCCGAGGAGGACCCGTCCTCCGACGATCAACTCGCGCTCGTCCACTTCCTTCCCCGCGACGACGTCGCGGACGAAGTCCCGCGACCCCTTTTCGAGAAAGAGGAGGGCGAGTTCGGGGATCGCTTCGTCGGATGTCCGGCCGAGCATCCGGCGGGCGGCGGCATTACAGGTGCCGACCTGGCCCGCGGCGTCGGCGGCAATGACCCCGTCGGTCATGGACTCGACGAGGGTACGCGACTCCTCGCGCTCCCGGCGCAGCTCCGCGAAGCGGCTCTGGAGCTCCTCGTGCATCGCCCGCAGGGCGCGCACGTGATCGGCCACTTCCCGAATGCGGGAGTCGGGGAAGACGGGCTCTCCTTCCGCCGCGATGACCCGCGCGCTCCCCGCGAGCTGCACCAGCGGCCGGGAAAGGGAGAGTCCTGTGATCCACGCGAGTAACGCGGCGCCCAGGACGGCGAGGACGCCGACACCGAGGATCGTGCGCTCCGTCTCCCACACCGCCGTGTCCACGCTCGCGAGGGTGGCAGACACCCGGACGATGGCGATCCCCGGGGGACCGTCGCGCACCGCGACGTAGAGCTGCCGCTCATTGGTCGAAACCGAAAGCCGTTGGTAGGTGCCGACGCCCTGCCGGAGCGCCTGCTGGACTTCGGGACGCATCAAATGGTTTTCGAGATGGGGCAGGGCTTCCGGGGGAAAATCCGCGTCGCCCCGAACCCGGCCCGTCGGATCGATCAAGGTGACCCGGCGGCCGATCAGGGCGCCGAGCCGGTGGGCGGCATCGGACCATTTGGTGGAGTCGGCCGGTACCTGGGTCGCAATGAGGCGCGCGTCGCTCTCGAGCGCGGCCTCGAACCGCGTCCCCAATTCCCGCTGCAGCGTGTGGTCAGTGGAAATCGTGAGTGTCGCCACCGCGATCGTCACCAGGGCGCTGGTGGCGAGGAAAAACCGTGTCGCCAGCCGCATCAGCGTTTCTTCGTGCGGGCCGCGGGCTGCGGGATCGGCGTGCGGAAGCGGTAGCCCACGCCGCGGACGGTCTCAATGCACGAGCCCGCGCGGCCAAGCTTGGTGCGGAGCCGCTGGACGTGCATGTCGACCGTCCGGGTCTGAATGTCCGGCTGCGCGCGCCAGACCGTCTCGAGGAGCTGCGTGCGGTCCTGCACGCGGCCTTCGCGTTCGATGAGCAGGCGGAGCAGGCGGAATTCGGTCGCCGTGAGATCGACGGCTTCGCCATCCACTTCGGCTTTGTGTGCGGCCACGTCGAGACGAACGGGTCCGGCGGCCAGGACACCGCCCGCGCTCACGGCGGGCGCCGTCAACCGGCGCAACACGGCGCCGACGCGGAGTACCAATTCCTGGGGAGAGAACGGCTTCGCGAGATAGTCGTCAGCGCCGAGCGACAGTCCCTTGATGCGGTCGGGCTCGTCTTTCTTGGCGGTCAGGAGCACGACGCCGACGTCCTTGGTTTCCGGACGGCCACGCAGGTCCGTGAGCACGTCGAATCCCGACCGGCCCGGAAGCATCAGGTCGAGCACCACCAGATCGGGGCGCTCCTCGCGCACCGCGTTGAGCGCTTCGACGCCGGAGGCGGCCGTGCTCACCCGATAGCCCGCCTTGGCCAGATGATACGCGACCAGGGCGGTGATGTCCGCCTCGTCGTCGACAACCAGAACCCGCGCCGACAGGTTCACCGGTTACTCAAGTGTGTTGGCATAGCGCATGAAGATATCGGTGCCACGCAGGATTGCCGGATGCCCGTGACACGACTGTGACGAAGGTAGCGCGAAGCCAAGTGCTCTCGCAATTTAGACCGCACTATGACACCAATTGCCGCATTCCTGCTGCTCTTGCAGGCGACTCCCGCCCCGAAGCCCGCCGCGAAACCGACGCCGACACCGCCCGCCGCCGCCGACACGGCCCATCTGGTGATCGTCGCCACGACGGATCTCCACGGGCGCATGCTGGGGTGGGACGATGTCCGCGACGCCGAAGCCCCGGGCGGGCTTTCCCGCGCCGCCACGATTCTGGCGACCCTCCGGGCTCAGTATCCGGGGCAGGTGGTCCTGGTGGACGCCGGGGATGTGATCGAAGGCAACCTGTTTGCGAGCTACTACGGCCGCGTCGCGCCGGCTCGTCCGCATCCGATGATCGACGCACTGAACTCGCTCGACTACGACGCCGCGACTCCGGGAAACCACGAGTTCGATTTCGGCGTCGATGTGCTCCGCAACTCCGTCGCCGATGCGACGTTCCGGTATCTCAGCGCCAATGTCATGGTCCCCGCGACGCAGGCCGAGCGGGCCGACGCACCGCTGTTCTCGTCGAGCGCCGTGATCGTCCGCAACGGTATCCGGATCGGCATTACCGGATTCACAACCCCCGGTGTCGCGGTCTGGGATCGCCAGCAGCTCGCGGGCAAGATCAAGGTGCTGTCGATCGCCGCGGCCGCCCCCGCCGCGCTCGCTGGGCTGGACCGGCAGGGCGTCGATTTCAAGCTCGTGCTGGTACACGCGGGCCTGAACGAACCCTCGTCATATGACACGACCGGTGTCGGGCCGGAGAACAACGCGGCCGTGCTCGCGGGCATGACGTCCAAGCCCGACCTCGTCGTCTTTGGCCACACGCATCGCGAAGTGAAGGACAGCGTGATCAACGGAGTCCACTTCGTTCAACCGGGCTTCTGGGGCCGTTCGCTGTCCGTGGTGCACGTCTCGCTCAAGCGGGAAGGCGGGAAGTGGGCGGTGGACCAGATCCGGGCGGACCTGATCCCGCTGGCGAGCGTCGCCGAGCTGCCCTCCTTCGTCCGTCGGGAGGCCCCGTCGCACGACCGCGTCAGGATCTGGGCCGGCGGGACGCTCGGCAACGCCGAGGCGGGGTTCGATGGCCGCTACTCGCGGGCGGAGGATACGCCGCTGATCGACTTCGTGAACGAGGTCATGCGTCGTCACGCGGGTGCCGATCTCTCCGCGACGCCGTCCTTCGATCCGGGCGCATCCCTCCCGGGCGAGATCCATCTCCGGGATCTCGCGGGCGTCTATCCGTACGACAACACGCTCATGGCGGTCCGGATCACGGGTCGCCAGCTGAAGGAGTACCTCGAGCAGAGCGCCAAGTACTTCCGGACCTATGTGCCGGGACAGCCGGTGATCAACCCGGCGGTGGCCGGCTACAACTACGACATCGTGTCCGGGGTCGACTACCAGATCGATCTGAGCCAACCCGAGGGCCAGCGCATTCGCGGCCTCCTCTATAAGGGGCGTCCGGTGACGGGCGTGGACTCATTCACGATCGCGTTGTCGAACTATCGCGCCGTCGGGGGCGGAGGGTACGACCTGCTGAAGGGCGCCAAGGTCGTCTACGACCGGGGGGAGGACATCCGAGATCTCCTCGCGGCGGAGATCAAGAAGGACGTGAACGTCACGGCCGCGGCGTACTATCACCGGAACTGGTCCATCCTCATGCCCGCCTACACTGCGGTGCGTCAGACCTTCGGGCCGGCGGCGCCGCAGGTATCGAACGTCGACTCGACGCTGTTGCGGGTCGTGGCCATTACGGACCTGCATGGCCAGCTCGCGTCACGCACCTGGGACTGGTCGCAAGGGCGCCTGGTCGGCGGGGCAGTGGCGCTGAAAGTATGGATCGATTCCTTGTCGAAGGACTGCGGATGTACCGCCGTGCGACTGGATGGCGGCGACGAGATGCAGGGCACACCGATATCGAATTTCGCGTATGGCCGTCCCGTGATCCGCGCGATGAACGACTTTCAGATCGACGCCGCCGCGCTCGGCAACCACGAGTTCGACTGGGGCATCGACACGCTGCGCGCCCGGATGGGCGAAGCGAGCTACCCCTTCCTGTCCGCGAACATTACCGATGCGTCGGGCGCCCGGCCGCCCTGGATCGAGCCCTGGACCATCATCTCCCGCGGCGGCCTGAAAATCGTCGTGATGGGTTTGACGACCATCACCACGCCGACGAGCACCGATCCGCGAAACGTGGTCGGGTTGACCTTCGGCGATCTCGCGGCGGCGGTGAAGCGCGAGCTCCCCGCGGCGCGGAAAGCCGGGAACTTCGTGATCGTGCTGGCGCACGAAGGCGCGATCTGTGATTCCGGCGCCTGTCATGGCGAGATCATCGATCTGGCCCGTCAGCTCGACTCCGGGTCGGTGGACCTGATCGTGGCGGGACACACGCACCGGCGGGTCGACACTCGCGTGAATGGCATCCCAATCGTCGAGGCGGCTTCGAACGCCAGGGACGTGGCGGTGGCGGACTTCATCCGTTCCGGCGGCCGCTGCTGCACCGTCCGCACGAAGGTGATCGACGCGTACGCGGACCAGGTCGGTGCCGACACCGCCGTCGCGAGTCTGGTCGCGCACGCGCAGGCGAAGGTGGACTCCCTGACCCGGCGTCCCGTGGCCACCCTCCGCTACGCCCTCGCCCGCAAAGGGGACGAATACCCACTCGGCCACCTGATCGCCGACGCGCAGCTGAACGTGGGCCGGGGCGATGTGGCCATCATGAACAACGGCGGCATTCGCGCCGACCTGCCCGCGGGAACGGTCACCTACGGCGATCTCTTCCAGGTCCAGCCGTTCGGCAACAAGCTCGTGAAGCTCTCGATCTCGGGGGCCACGCTCCTCACCGCGCTCGACTGGGCGGTGGCGGGTGGCCAGGAACGCGCCCAGCTGGGTGGCGTCGAAGTCTGGTACGACTCGCGGAAAGAGCCTGGGAAGCGGATTACCAAGACGCGGCTCACCAACGGCAGGAAGATCGAGGCGAAGCAGACCTACACCCTGATCGTGAGCGACTTCATGGCCGCAGGTGGCTCCGGGTTCGCCATGCTCAAGGGTGTGCCCGCGACGCCGGTCGGGCTCACGGACCTGGACGCGCTCATCTCCTACCTGAAGGTCCTGCCGCAGCCCGTGGATGCTCCCGCGGACGCCCGATTCCACCAGGAGCATTGATGGCCGAGACGGCCCCGCCGACGCTGCGGGCGTTCGTGAACGAACGGCCCGTCACCGTGCCGCGGGGCGCCCGGGTCCGCGATGCCGTGGCGGCGCTCGACCTGCGGCTCGCCGACCAGCTTGCGGCCGGCGAGGCGTATGTCACGGACGCGCGTGGCATTCAAGTCGCGGCTGAGGATGCCGTGGGCGAGGCGGGGGCGGTGTATCGCGTGGTAGCGTCCGCCCGTCCCGGTGGCGCGATGTTGTCGAAGGACATGCTACACCGCTGGCCCAAGGTCGAGCTCCACGTGCATCTCGACGGCTGCTTGCGTCCCGAGACCATGCTCGAGTTGGCGCGCAAGCAGGGCGTCAAGCTCCCCGCCGATACGCCCGGCGCCCTCGCTGCCAAACTCTCGGTCAAAGGCGCCCGGAATCTCGAGGAGTACCTCGTCTCCTACGGCACCACGCTCTCCGTGATGCAGACGCCTGAGGCCCTCGAGCGCATCGCGTACGAGTTCGTGGCGGACGTCGCCGCCGAGAACGTGCGGTATGTCGAAGTGCGGTACTCGCCGCTGCTGCACCGGCCCGCGCTGACGATGACGGAAGCGATCGAGGCGCCGCTGCGGGGCTTCCAACGCGGAATGGCCGAGACGGGCACCAAGGTCGGCGTGATCGTCTGCGGGATTCGTACCCGGGCCCCGGGGGAGTCACTCGAGCTGGCGAAGGCGGCAGTAGAGTACCGAAGTGCCGGCGTGGTGGCCTACGATCTGGCGGGTGCCGAACGGGACCATCCGGCGCGGGAGCACCGGGCCGCGTTCGAGTACGCGGCGGGGCATGGGATGTTCTGCACCTGTCACGCGGGGGAGGGCGCCGGGGCGGACTCCGTACGCGAGGCGATCCACGTGTGCGGTGCGACCCGCATCGGGCATGGCACCCGGGTGGGCGAGGATGCGGAACTGCTCGCCGAAGTGGTCGAAAAACAGATTCCGCTCGAGATGTGCGTGACGTCGAACCTGCACACCCATACGGTCGAGACGCTGGCGGCGCACCCGGCGCGGACGTATCTGGCGCAGGGTGTCCGGATCACGTTGAACACCGATGGCCGGCTGATGGATGGCATCACGCTGACCGACGAGTATCATCTGGCCCACACCGCGCTGGGCTTCACGAAGGCCGATCTGGCGCGGGTGGTGCTGAATGGCTGTGAGAGCGCCTTTCTCCCCGACTCCGAGCGCGTCGCCCTGGTGGCGCGCATCCAAAGCGACCTGGAGGCTCTTTGACCTGGCGACGCGTCCTGATGTCGTTCGCGGTGACGTTTCTCGTTTCACTCGCGGTGTTCAAAGGGCCGCAGTTCGTCTGGGGTGCCATGAAGGCGCAGGTCGCCGCACCCCAGGCGACGGCCGCAGCCGCGCCCGCGGACACGGTGCAGGCGACGCCCCGGACCATCCCACAGCGGCTTACCGGTCTCATCGGGATGGCGGTGATTCTCGGGATCGGCTTCGCCCTCTCGCGGAATCGGCGCGCGATCAGCTTGCGCGTGGTGGGGTGGGGACTCGGACTGCAGTTCGCGTTTGCCGTATTCGTCCTTCGGGTCTCCTGGGGCCGGGAGGCGTTCGCGTGGTTGGGGCAGATGGCGACCAAGCTCCTGAATTTCTCCTACGCCGGTTCCGAATTCGTGTTCGGCGAAATCGGCAAGCAGCACTCGAGCCTCGGTGTGATTTTCGCGTTTCAGATCCTGCCGACGATCATCTTCGTCTCAGCGCTATTCGCGATCATGTATTACCTCGGCATCATGCAAGTGGTGGTGAAGGCGTTCGCGGTCGCCATGAACAGGATCATGGGAGCGAGCGGGGCAGAGAGCCTGAACGTCGCGGCATCGATCTTCATGGGGCAGACCGAGGCGCCGCTGACCATCAGGCCATTTCTGCCCAAGATGACGCCGTCGGAGCTGATGACGGTGATGACCTCCGGCATGGCCCACGTCTCCGGGTCGATCATGGCGGCGTACATCGCGTTCGGGATTGAGGCCCGGCATCTCCTCACGGCGGTCATCATGACGGCGCCCGGGACGATCATGATGGCCAAGATTTTCGAGCCCGAAACGCAGGTGCCCGAGACGCAGGGCGGGGTGAAGGTCGACATCCCGCGCACGGATGTGAACCTGGTCGATGCCGCCTCACGGGGGACCGGCGAGGGGCTCCACTTGATGCTGAACGTGTTGGCGATGCTGATCTCCTTCATCGCCTTGATAGCCCTGACCAACGGGATCATGGGCGCTGTCCATGGCTGGCTCCCGTGGTTTCCGGCCGACCTGCAGACCGTTCTCGGCTGGATTTTCCGCCCGATCGCGTGGGTCATGGGAGTCCCGTGGCACGATTCGGGCACAATCGGCTCGCTCCTGGGCACCCGCATGGTGCTGAACGAGTTCGTCGCCTATTCCCAACTCGGTCCGATGCGGGCCGCGTTGGATCCGGTCTCCTTCACCATCGCCACCTTCGCGTTGTGCGGGTTTGCGAACCTGTCGTCGGTCGGAATCCAAATCGGCGGCATTGGGGCCCTGGCACCGGACCGGAAGCACGATCTGGCCAAGCTCGGGTTCCGAGCGATGCTGGCGGGTACGCTCGCCAACTTCCTGTCGGCCACGCTCGCGGGCATGCTCCTTTGAGCGGGCCTTCACCCCAGGCGGCGGCCGATGCCGTCGCCCGCCGGATCGCGCCCCGCAAACCGAAGGTCGCCATCGTCCTCGGCTCGGGGCTGGGCTTTCTGGCCGACCGGGTGGAAGGGGCTGTGCGAATCTCCTATGCCGACATTCCAGGATTTCCTGAGCCCGGCGTGGCCGGTCACAAGGGGGAACTGGTGGCCGGCAACCTCGGCGGGGTCTCGGTGCTGGTGCAGGCGGGCCGCTTTCATCTTTATGAGGGCCACGACGCCATCACCGCCGGCCTGCCCGTGCGGGTGTTCGCTCGACTCGGCATCGACATCCTGGTCGTCACCAACGCGTCGGGCGGCATCAGGCCCGGCTTCGGCGCCGGCACACTGATGCTCCTCTCCGATCACATCAACCTGATGTTCCGGAACCCCCTGATCGGCCCGCTGATCGAGGGCGAGGAGCGCTTCCCGGACATGACCGAGGCGTACGACGCCGGTTTTCGGAAACTGGCGAAGGAGGCCGCGGCGAAGCTCCAGGTTCCCCTCGAGGAGGGTGTCTACGCCGCACTGCTCGGACCGTCGTACGAGACGCCGGCCGAAGTGCGAATGCTCAGGGATTTGGGTGCCGACGCCGTGGGGATGTCCACGGTGCCCGAGGTGATCGTCGCACGGGCACGAGGGATGAAGTGTCTGGGATTCTCGATCGTCACGAATCCGGCGGCGGGATTGTCGGGCGCGAACCTCTCGCACCAGGAAGTGCTCGATGTCGGTCTGAAGATGGGCGCGAAGCTTGGCGACGTGATCGTCAAGGTCTTGAAGCACCTACCCGTCTAACAAATCTGAAGGCGGGCCCCTCCGCACCGGCACGAAGTGATTGAGTGGCCCTTTGCCGCTCCCAAACTCCGGTGCGGCGGCGATGGCGCGTTGCACGAAGTCAACGCCGTCCTCGACTGCGCGCTCGAGATTCCGGCCCAACGCGAGTCCGGCGGTGATGGCGGCTGAGAGCGTGCATCCGGTCCCGTGCGTCGAAGTCGAGGCGAGCCGCGGGTGGAGAAAGCGCCGAATGCCCTCCGGCCTCACCAGCACATCGATCACGGCGTCGCCGGCGAGGTGGCCACCCTTGATGAGCGCGGCCGCGGCACCGCGCTTCAGCAGGGCTCGCCCGGCCAGCTCCATCTGCTCGGCGTTTCGCACTTCGAGTCCCGTCAGGCGCTCGGCTTCGTCGAGGTTCGGCGTGACCAGTGTCGCGAGCGGCACCAGCTGCTCGGCGATCGCGGATGACGCCGAGGCGTCCGCGAGCGCGTGACCCGAGGTCGCGACCAACACGGGGTCCAGCACGTAGGGTTTGGTGGGCACGCGTTGGAGCGCCGCGGCGACCGTCTCGACGCCGGCACGGGAACCGAGCATGCCGCTCTTCAGCCCATCGGGCGGGAGGTCGGCGATGAGTGCGTCGAGCTGCCGGGCGATCAGGGCCTGGCTCACCGGTTCCCAGGCGACCACCCCCCTCGTGTTCTGAGCCGTAACGGCGGCGATGACGCTCGTCCCGAACACCCCGAACTGATGGAAGGTCTTGAGGTCCGCCTGAATCCCGGCCCCGCCTCCCGAATCAGAACCGGCGACCGTGAGGGCGATTCTCATGGCCCGGGCCGTCCGCGCTTGGCGAAAGGGACTCGGGCGGCGATGTTATGAAGCACAGGGAGACCCATAGCCACTAATCTGCAGTCCCTCATCCGCGATCTCCAACGGCGCAAGGCGCGGGGGCGTCGCGGGCTGGCATTGGTGGAGGGCGTACGCCTGCTCGAGGAGGCGCTCGCGGCGGGCGTACCCATCAAGGGCGCCGTGATCGCCGCCGATCTCGAGCGGACCGCGCGCGGCGCATCGCTGCGCGAAGACCTCGAGAAGCACGCCGTGCCCATCGAAGCGGTCTCGGCCCGGGTCTTCGCGCCCCTCGCCGACACCGACACGCCGCAGGGCATCGTCGCGGTGATCGAGCCCCGCCGCTGGACCGTCGACGACCTGAAGCTCGACGCCACCGGCGCCGTGCAGGTGATCGACGGCGTGCAGGACCCCGGCAACGTCGGCACGCTCCTCCGGACCGCGCATGGACTTGGGGCGACGGGCACCATCGCCCTGCGGGGAACGGCGGACATCCTGGGACCCAAGACCCTCCGCGCGGCGATGGGGGCGAACTTCCGGCACCCGGTCGTGTCCCTCGATGATGCGGCGTTCATCACCTGGGCCAAGGCCAAGGATGTGACGCTGTGGGCCACCGCGGCCGATGGGATGCCGATCGGACGGATCAAACGTGGCGCGGGGCCGGTGGGCGTCATCGTCGGGAACGAAGGCGCCGGCATCAGACCGGCACTGAACGCCGTGGCGGCACAGCGCGTGGCGATTCCGATGGCGGGCGGCGCTGAGTCCCTCAATGTCGGTGTGGCGGCGGGGATTCTCCTCTACGAGGTACTGCGTGGGCGTTGAAGTCTTCTTCCTGGTCGTCGCGACCCTGTTCGGGCTGGTGTTCGGGAGCTTCCTGAACGTCTGCATCGTCAGGCTCCCGAATGAGGACCCGAAGGCCCGCTCGTTGATCCGCCCACCCTCCTCATGCCCGAAATGTCACAAGGAAATCGCCTGGTACGACAACATCCCGGTCATCTCCTGGCTCGTGCTCCGGGGGAGGTGCCGGTGGTGCGGTAACCCGATCTCGCCCCAGTACATCATCATCGAGCTCGCCGTCGGCCTGCTCTGGCTCGCCTGTGCGCTGCTATACGGACCCACCCCGCGCATGATCGATGGTTGCATCCTGGGAACCATCCTGCTCGGCATCGCGATCATCGACGCCCGCCACTACATCATTCCCGACGAACTCTCGTATGGAGGATTGGTGGTGGGGCTCGGCCTGGCGCTGTTCGGTGGTGCCACCGGGCTCCTCGATGCCCTGATCGGCGCGGCCGCGGGATGGGCGCTCCTCTGGGTGGTCCGCACGGTGGGCAGTTACGTCTTGAAGCAGGAGGCGATGGGGTGGGGCGACGTGAAGATGCTGGCGATGATCGGCGCGTTCGTCGGATGGCGCGGGATACTCCTCACGGTGTTTCTCGGCGCCCTGGCCGGGTCGGTCATTTTCCTGCCCCTGCAGCTCATGGGCCGGAGGCGACTGGTGCCGTTCGGGGTATTTCTGGCTGTGGGTGGCGCGGTGACCTTCCTGTTCCGGGATTCGATCTTGTCCTGGTACGTCCTGTTCCTGCACGGCGCGTGAACCGATGAGCAGTCCCTTCAGTCTCTTCGGCGAGGGCGACGTGATGGCACGGGTCGCGCTCGACCTCACGCGGCAGGCGCGCCGTGGCGAGCTGGAGCCCGTGCGCTGCCGGGACGGCGAGATCGCCCGCGTGATCGATATTCTCCTGCGCCAGGGCAAGAACAACCCGGCGCTCGTGGGCCGCGCCGGGGTCGGCAAGACCGCCGTCGTCGAAGGACTCGCCCAGCGCATCGCGGCCGGCGATGTGCCCCCGGCCCTGAAGGACGCACAAGTCCTCGCGCTCGACCACGTCGCCCTGCTCGCCGACACCAGCTTCCGTGGGCAATACGAAGGCCGTCTGCGCCGTGTGGTGGAGTCGCTCGCGGCCAACCCCGATTCCATTCTCTTCGTCGACGAGCTCCACAACCTCGTGGGGCAGGGGACGGCCGTCGGCGCCGCGATGGACGCGGGCAACATGCTCAAACCCGCGCTGGTGCGCGGCGACATCCGGATCATCGGCGCGACCACGACCCCCGAGTACGATCGCTGGATCAAGAGTGACCCCGCGCTCGAGCGGCGCTTTCACCCGGTGGCGATCGAAGAGCTGGACGCGGCCCAGACGCGGGAAGTGCTCCAGGCGCGCCGCCCCCGCCTCGAGCGTCACCACGCGGTGGCCATTACGGACGACGCCCTCCAGGCCGCGATCGTCCTGACCGACCAGTTCGTGCTCGAACGGGCCCGGCCCGACAAGGCCATCGATGTCCTGGATGAAGCGTGCGCGCACGCCCAGGCGACGGCCAAAGTTTCTCCGGAGCTCGAACGGTTGATCCGTGAACGCCGGCAGGTGGAGAAGGCGATCCGTCGCGGCAGTGCGGAGGATCCTGCCGGAGAGCCGGCCGCCGACCTCGCCGCCGAAATCGTGCCGATGCTCGAGCGGATCGGGGCCGAGCTGGACCGCATGCTGTCGGGCGACCGGGCATCGTCCCCGGCGGCGCCGGCCCCGCGGGCCTCTCAGACTCTCGGGGACCGCCGTGGCGAGCTGGACCGGCTGTTGCGGGCGGAGCTCGAGTCGCAAGGGTTGGTGGTGACCGGGCGCGAGATCGCCCGGGTGGTGAGCGCCTCCGTGGGGAAAGACATCGAGTGGGCAGGATGATGCGCGTCGCTCCCGTAGCCGCGGCACTCGTTGCCCTCGTGGCGTGCCGGCAACGGGCCCAAGCTGTGCAGACGCAGACCGCCGTGCGCGATCTGGTGCGTCAGACGATGCCTGCCGTGGAGGCCGCTGTGGGCCTCAAGTTCAAGCGGGAGCCGGGGGTGGAGATCCGGACCCGGGACCAGATCCGGACCTACGTGCTCCACAAGCTGGACGAGGACCTCCCGCCCGCCGAATTCGCGAGCTACGAAGCAGCCTACAAGCACCTCGGCCTGATTCCCGACAGCATGGACTTGCATCGCCTGCTGGTGAACGTGCTGACCGAACAAGTGGCAGGGTACTACGATCCCGACTCGGGGGCGCTGTTCATTCCGACGGATGCCGACACCGCGACGCTCAGGACGACGGTGATTTCGCACGAGCTGGTGCACGCACTACAGGACCAATACTCTCCCATCGATTCCGTCATCCACCAGCGCTACCAGAACGACCGTCGCAACGCCGCGCAGGCGATCTTCGAAGGTCAGGCGACGCTCGGGCAGATCCGCGTACTGATGCCGGAGCAGAAGATCGAGAACCTGCCGTCTCTCTGGGACATGGGCGGGGCGATTCAGATGCAGCAGGAGCAGTTTCCGAACTTCTCCAACGCGCCCCTGTGGGTGAAGCAGACCCTCATCTTTCCGTACCTCGCCGGCGGCGACTTCGTGAAATGGTTCATGGCCCAGCATCCCGGTGAGCAGCCGTACGGGAAGCTGATGCCGGTGTCGACGTCGCAGATCCTCCATCCCGACCGGTTCGCGGCGCACGACCTCCCGGTCCGGATTGTGTTCGATCAGGGGGCCGAGCGTCCCGACCTGACCGATGACCTGGGCGAGTTCGAAACCCGCCTCGTTCTCCAGCAGGCGTTGGGGTCCGCGGACCTGGCCGCGCAGCTGGCGAGCGGGTGGGCGGGGGACCGGTACGCCGTATTCGGCGCGCACGGGAATGCGCTGGTCTGGTATGTCGTCTGGCGGGATCAGCAGGCGGCCAATGCCTTCGCGGCTTCGCTCACGAGGGGATGGGCGCGGCGAGTCGATCCGGGCCGTACGTGGCGCGTGGACAAGGTGTCACTCGACGGCAAGCCTGCGACGGCGGTGATCGATGCACCGGCGGGGTGGACAGGATGGAAACAGCTTCCGGCGGCGCACATCTCAGCTCAGCAGTAGCATCACTCCCCACCCCAGGGCGCCGAACAGCGCTCCCAGTCCGAATCCCAGCGCCACACTTCGCTTGAGCGACCGCGGCAGCCCGATCGGGTAGTCGCGGAGCGCCTCCACCGCATCGCGCGCGCGCGCCGAAGCCCAGTCCGCGGTTTCGGGAGCTTTCAGGGCGGCGACGACGTAGTCGGATGCGGCGTGTTCCAGTCCATCGAGACGGTCCGGGCCGAGCGTCCACAAGCGCTCAGCGATCGGCGTCCGGAGAAAGCGGATCACCGCGTCGTTCACCATTTGCGCCAGACGCGCCTTGAACGCGGGCGACTCGAACACAAGGGACAGCTCGGCGACCATCCGGTCCACGCGGTCGGGCGTGACGACGAGTTTGGCCACGAGGCGCTCATGGGCCTTGAGGTTCGCCACGGCCTGGTCGAGAACGCCGGTCAGAGCCTCCGTGATGCGGGCTCTGGGCTCGGGGTCTTCGAGCGTGGAGCCGAACTGCTCGACCGCCACGGGCAGATAGTCCGTGATCCCCTGTTCGACCGCGGCGAGGAGGCCGCGGGGCAGCCGCTCGAGGAGCGGCCGCTCGTCGTGCAGGAGGGCATCTCGTTGGGACGCAATGAAGTGGCGGGCCCCTGCCTCCAGCGTCTGAGACGCCAGCCCTTCGGTCACCCACCGCTCGACGGATTGGGCGATGCGCGCCTGGTACTTCGGGATGGCCCCCTGCAGGGTGAACGGGCCCAGGCGGCGCGGCGCTTTCGGGTGAAAGAGGAGCCAGACGTTCACGCTCGAGGTGATCCCGCCGGCCAGCGTGCCGACACCGATCAACACCAGCCCTTGCCACAACAGGGGTTCCGGCATGGTCGATTCTTAACCCCCCACTTGGTTTCGAGCAACTCGCTAAGTATTTTGTAAGGCTTATGTTTACGGCCCTTTCGGAACAGCTCTCCGGCGTGCTGAAGCGGTTGACCGGCCGGGGGGTGCTGTCCGAGGGCGACGTCACCGAGGCGCTGCGGGAGATCCGGCGGCACCTCCTCGAAGCGGATGTGAGCTTCGAGGTGACGCGGGACTTCGTTGATCGGGTGAAGGAGCGCGCGGTCGGGGCGCTCAAGATCGACACGGTCCGGCCGGGCCAGCAGGTGGTGAAGCTGGTGCACGACGAGATCGCCGGCATGCTCGGCGGCACCCGTCGGGACCTCACCTTCGCCTCCGTAGGCCCGACGGTGATCCTGCTCGTCGGGTTGCAGGGCTCAGGAAAAACGACGACGGCGGCGAAGTTGGCCCGCCGGCTGAAGCTGGAGCAGAAGGCGCCGGGGCTGGTGGCGGCGGATCTCCATCGCCCGGCCGCGGCGGAGCAGCTCGCGCAGCTTGGGAAGCAGATCGGGATCCCCGTGTTTGGGGGAAGCGGGAAGGGGGAAGCGGGAAGAGTCCCTCAACTCGTAACGACCGCGTTGCGCGAGGCCGAAAAGGCGCGGTGCCGGACAGTCATCGTCGACACCGCGGGCCGGTTGCAGATCGACGCCGAGCTGATGGGTGAGCTCAAGGCGCTGAAGGATACGGTGAAGCCGAAGGACGTCCTGCTGGTGGCCGACGGCATGACCGGTCAGGACGCCGTGAAGATCGCCAGGGGATTCCACGAGGGTGTGGGGCTCACCGGCGCCATCCTCACCAAGATGGACGGCGACGCCCGCGGTGGTGCCGCGCTCTCGATTCACGGCGTGACGGGCGTGCCGATCGTCTATGTCGGGGTCGGCGAAAAAGTCGAGGCGCTCGAGCCGTTCGATCCGGTGCGTATGGCGGGACGGATCCTGGGTCAGGGCGATGTGGTGGGGCTGGTGGAAAAGGCCGCCGCCGCGATCGACCTGAAGGCCGCGCAGAAGCTCGAGCAGAAAGCGCGCTCCAAGCGGGGGATGGACCTCGCGGATTTTCTCGTGGCGCTGAAACAGATGCAGGCGATGGGACCGATGAAGCAGGTGCTGGGGCTGTTGCCCGGCGTGAACGCGAAGGCCCTGAAGCAGGTCCCCGCCGACGACAAGCGGTTGAAGCATGTGGAAGCGATCGTGCTGTCGATGACCCCGGCCGAGCGGGCCGATCCGTCGATTTTGAACGGATCGCGAAGGATACGGATCGCGAAGGGATCGGGCACGTCGGTGCAGGAGGTCAACCGCCTGCTGGAACAGTTCCAGCAGATGCGAAAGCTCATCAAGAGGATGTAAGGAATGGCGACTCGAATCAGATTGCGGCGGATGGGACGGAAGGGTCAGGCGCATTTCCGGATCGTGGTGGCGGATCAGGAGTCTCCGCGCGACGGCCGGTTCGTGGCGACCTTGGGGCATTACAACTCCAAAACCAAGCCGGCCACGCTCCAGGTGGACGCGGAACGGGCCAACTATTGGCTCGGGAAGGGCGCGACGCCGACCGATACGGTGCGCTCCCTGCTGAAGAAAGCGGGAGTGTTCGGCCAACGCCCCGCGTAATCGCGCGCCTCCGGAAGCCGCACGGCCAGAAAGGGGAGGTCGCGATCTTCCCGCTGGTGGCGGATCCCGGAAGCCTGCTGGTCCCGAAGGCGCGCATGTACGTGGTGGATGAAACGCGGCAGGTTCTGGCCGGCCCTCTGATTCTCGGCCGGCGCCGGGCCTATCACCGCGAATGGCTGGTGGGCTTTGAAGGCGTGAGCAGCCGCGCCGCGGTAGAAGAGTGGCGCGATCAGTACCTGGCGGTGGAGGACGAGGGATAAAGGGATGCTGACGGTCAATCTCGTCACTCTCTTCCCGGAGATGTTCTCAGGTCCCCTGGCCGCGAGCATTCTGGGCCGGGCGGCCGGCACGGGGTTGGTGCGCTACCGGGTGGTGCAGCTGCGGGACTACACGCACGACAAGCACCGCACGGTGGACGACACGCCGTACGGAGGCGGCGCGGGGATGGTCCTGAAGCCCGAGCCGTTTTTCGAGGCGCTCGACGCGATCAAGCCGGCGGCCGGCAGTCCGGTAGTGCTGATGTCGGCCCGGGGCAAGTCACTGACGCACGACGACGCGGTGCGGTGGTCCCTGGCGAGCGAGCTGACGGTGCTCTGCGGGCACTACAAGGATGTCGATCAGCGGGTGGCGGACGGTCTGGCCACCGAGGAAGTATCGGTCGGCGATGCGGTGCTGACCGGGGGTGAGCCGGCGGCGCTCTGCCTGGTGGATGCGGTGGTCCGGCTGCTGCCGGGCGCTCTGGGCGATCACGAATCGGCGGCGGGGGATTCGCACTACGACGGCTTGTTGGCACCGCCGTCGTACACGAGGCCTCCCGAGTACCGGGGAATGGCGGTGCCGCCGGTCCTGACCGGCGGCGACCATGCGAAAATCGCGGCCTGGCGTGCCGCGGAAGCCGAGCGGCTGACACGCGCGCGACGGCCCGACTTGTGGGATAAACATCAAGGCACGTAGGTTGCCTTACAGAAACAGGGAGTAGTTATGGAAAGACTGCGAGCGATCGAGCGCGAAGGCCTCAAGGCGGACATTCCGGCCTTCGACCCCGGCGATACGGTCCGGGTGATGGTGCGCGTGCGTGAAGGGGAGAAGGAGCGTCTGCAGGCGTTCGAGGGCGTGTGCATCGCCCGGCGCGGCGGCGGGATCAACGAGACGTTCACCGTCCGGAAGATCTCGGCGGGTGTCGGCGTCGAGCGCATCTTCCCGCTTCACTCGCCGTCCATCTCGGCCATCGAGATGGTGCGTCAGGGCCGGGTGCGGCGCGCCAAGCTGTACTTCCTGCGCCGGCTGGCCGGGAAGGCCGCCCGGATCCGCGAGAAGCGCGGCGAGACGACCGGCACGGCGGGGTCGACGGGAGCCGCCGCCGCGGAGCAGACCCAGGCGTGAGCGGCCGCCGCCCCTCGCTCGAGCGCGAACGCGCGCTCTGGCGTGAGGGGCGGATGGTTGTCGCCGGCATCGACGAAGTCGGCCGTGGCCCCCTGGCAGGTCCAGTGGTGGCCGCGGCCGTCGTCTTTTATCCCGACCAGAAGCCCATCCGTGGGCTCAACGACTCCAAGGTCCTCACCGCCAAGGCGCGCGACCGCCTGGCGATCGAGATCCGCTCCCGGGCGCGCGCGGTCGGCGTGGGCGCGGCGAGCGTCCACGAGATCGATCGCTGGAACATCCGTCGTGCCACCATTATCGCCATGCGCCGGGCCGTCCGCGCGCTGTCCCGTCTGGGGCTGGACCCCACCGACATCCTCATCGACGGCATGCCCTGTCCCGAGCTCGGCCGGCCGCACCAGGCCATCGTGGACGGCGATGCGAAGTGCTCCTCCATCGCGGCCGCCTCGATCGTTGCCAAGACGGTCCGCGATGTGCTGATGGCGCGCCTTGCGGCGCGCCATCCGGGGTATGCGTGGGACACGAACAAGGGCTACGCTACGGCAGATCACCTTGCTGCAGTCGCGAGGCTTGGTCCTACCAGACATCACCGGCAGAGTTTTTCGCCGGTGTGCCAGCTCGCTCTCTTCTAGCTCAGCTCACCTTGAACGGCATCACCATGCCGTGCGCGAGGTGTGGCTTCCCGTCCTTCGAATCCGGCACGAAGCACAGGAATGCATACTCGCCAGGCGTGAAGGTTGCCGTGAAGTTGGCGCTCTGGCCCACGGTGAGTCCCGCGATGCCGCCGAAGGAGGAGAACGGGGGCATGCCCTTCATCCCGGCGGCCATCCACGTCTGCGCGTCCTTCATGGTCTTTCCCGGCGCCATCTTGACCACGGTGATCTCGTGCAGCTGCGGACCGGCATTCGCCATGCGAATGGTGTGCGTCCCGGCCGTGATGGCGGCGGAGACTTCGAAGGCGTAGTCCTTGGTGGTCACGGTGATGTCACCCGTGGGCATCGCCATCGCGGCTCCCGCGCCCTTCACGACGAACGGCTTGGCCATTCCCTTGTCCAGGTGCGCCTTCCCGTCGGGGCTCGAATAGAAGCAGACGATCAGGTAGTTCCCCGCCGCCAAGGTTGCCGTGGTGTTGCTCGAGTCCCCGGGGTCGGCGCCATTGGGGCTCCCGGTGAACGTCATCCAGGCCGGTATCGTGGTCATGGTCTTCATCACGGCCTGCACGTCATTCATGGTTTTCCCGGAATCGAGCCGGAAGATCGACGCCTGATGGGGCTCCTTCCCGTGATTCACCATCACGATGTTGGTCAGGCCCGCCGCGACCGTGTCGGGGCTCACGTACGAGTAGTCGTTGGCTACGATCCGGAGCGAGTTCGCCGAGGTCTGCGCGGCAGGGGGAGGTGGCGTGCGGTCACAGGACGCCACGAGCGCGGCCAAAAGCAGGGCGGAAGCACGAGCTGAACGCATTGGGGACCTCAGGTTGTGTGAGATGGGGAGCGGAGAATGTACGGCGATACGGCGAGGTCGCAAACGGAGACGAACTTCACACCCGCGCGAGCAGGGCATATCCCGCATAGCGGCGCCACTGCTCACGCATCTTGGCCGACGAAAACACGCCCATGACGCGCCAGAGCCAGGCCAGCGACATCTCGCGGTTCAGGCGCCGCGCCTCTTCTCCGGTAGAACGCCACTCGACTTCCCGCCAACCCGAGGGCTCGAAGTATGCCGTGCCTTCAGCGGGGCCGAACTTCATCGGGGCGCCGCCCGCGGCGGTCGCCTTGCCCATGTTCCTCCGCTGAATCCATTGGAGGAGCTTGGGCGAGGCGAGATCGATGAGCCAGTTTCGGAAGGAGGGCGGCTCATGAAGATCGTTGCCGAGGTCCCGGACCGCCTCCGGCGCAAGATAGATGAGCAGGCCCTCGGAGACCACCAGGACCCGTTCCGCCGACTCGCCCACGCGCGCAAAGATCGTCCTTCGCGCCGCACGGTCCGACAGGTCCGCGGCGGCCCACTCCACGCGGCACCTGGGGGTCTCGCCCTGCATGGCTTCACGTTTGTACTCATGCGTCGCCGGATAGTCGACATCCCACCAGATGAGTGACGAGGGAACCTCGAGCCGCCAGGGCCGCGTATCGAGACCCGCGGCCAGATTGAGGACCGCATCGGTTCCTTCCCCGACCGTCCGCATGATGATCTCGTCCATCACCGCGGTCCGCACGACCATCGGCCACGCCCAGCGGGTGCCCCCCATCGCGGCCGCGATCCGTTCGCCGACCGGGCCCGCCAGCCTGCGGGCGTACGGGTCGTGGAAAATGGCGTCGGGCCGTTCCGACTCGAACGCGCGGTACATCGCCACCCAACGGGCGGTGTCGGAAATGTGGGAGACGAGGGGAGCGTCGCTCACGGGACGTGAAAGAGGTACGGCGCGAGGGGATGGGCGACGCCGACGAGGAATTCGACGCGTTGGCTCGTCGTGAGGGCGTGCCCCACCTGGACGAACGGCGCCAGCTCGTGGATGCGGGTTCGGTACGCGACGACCACCTGCACCCACCCCGCGAACGCATTGCCGTTATGGGCAGTAATCAGACCGGCTCCGCCGCTCAGGTAGAAGTTGCTCTCCCGACTCAGGGGATCGATCTGGCCGAGGAACGACACCGAGGGATTGGCGCTGACACTCGGGAGCCAGTTCATGTCTGCCGAGAGCGCGAAATGCGGAATCCCCGTGTTCATCGAGGTGTGAACCCGGAGGAACAGATAATTGAGGGGCGTGAAGAAATCGTGCACAGCCGTGTAACGGCCGACATCCACGTCGACGGAGGGGTATCCGACCGTCCATCCGGCCCCATTGCCGGGGAAGAACGCCTTCCCGTGGACAGGCTCCTGGGCGTCCATGCTGTCGCTCTGCGCCTGAACTCGCGTTAGCGGCAGCGCGATGAGAACCGCGCACGCCAGCGCCACAGCACGGGCGAGTGTCATGGCTCGAATCTAAGCGATCAGGGTGTCGCCGGCCCCTTGTCGAGACAATCCCGGACGGCCCTCGCCAGTGTCTGTGCCGTGAAGGGCTTCTCGATCAACGCAAACCCCTGCTGCCGACGGCTCGACGATGAGACCCGGTCCGCCTGGCCCGTCATGCAGAGCACCTTGAGCCCGGGCGACTCGGCGCGGAGCGCCTGCGCCAGCTGCAATCCGGTCATTCCCGGAAGAATGAGGTCCGTGACCAGCAGGGCCGGATCGGCCGTGCCCGACGCAACCTCGGCCATCGCGGCTTCGGCGTCGGGAGCGGCGGTGATGTCGTAGCCGCAGTCGGTGAGGACCCGGACGGCGAGCGCCCGCATCTGGGGATCGTCCTCGACCAGGAGGAGGCGCTCGGTGCCCCCCGGGAGCTCCGGATCGGACTCGGGGACTGAGAGCGCGCCGGCGCCGTCGAATACGGCCGGGAAGTAAAGGCGGAATGTCGTCCCGTGCCCGAGCTCACTGTAGACCCAGATGTTCCCGCCCGCCTGCTTCACGATGCCGTAGCAGATGGACAATCCGAGCCCGGTGCCGCGATCGGGGCCCTTGGTCGTAAAGAAGGGCTCGAAGATCCGGTCCAGCACCTCGCGAGGCATCCCGGTGCCGGTGTCCGATACCGTGACCATGACATGCGGACCGGGCCGGGAGCCGCGCAGGCGGCTCACTTGAGCCTGGTCCACGTGGACCAGGGACGTCTCGATGCCGAGCGTGCCGCCATCGGGCATCGCGTCCCGCGCATTGATCGCGAGGTTCAGAATCACCTGTTCGAATTGGCCGGGATCGACCTTGATGGCGGGCAGGTCGTCAGGCAGGCCCCAGGAAACTTTGATGTCGGAGCCGAGGACCCGTCCGACCAGCCGGTCGAGATTGGTGAGCAGGCCATTGACTTCGACCAGCTGCGGCTGCGTCTCTTGCCGGCGCGCGAAGGTCAGCAGTTGATGAATGAGGCCCGAGGCGCGCTGCCCGGCTTTCCGGATCTCGCCGATGTCGGCGCGCCGGGGATCCTCGGGCGCGAGGGTGCGCTCCACGAGCTGCGCATAGCCTTGAATGGCGCCGATCAGATTCGAGAAGTCGTGCGCCACGCCGCCGGCGAGCTGCCCGACCGCTTCGAGCTTCTGCGCGTGGAGGAGCTGGGATTCGAGCCGCTTCCGCTCCGACAGGTCTTCGATCACGGTGATGAAGAACGCCGAGCCGCCGTCGGGAGTCCGCACCAGGGAGGTGGTGAGCTGGGACCAGAGGGGCGTGCCGTCCTTCTTCATATAGCGCTTCTCACGCCGGTACGGCCCCGCGGTTTCCGGGGCCGTGGCGAGGTAGTCCTGCGTCGCCGACACGTCTTCGGGGTGCGTCACATCGATGACGGTCTTCTGCAGCAGCTCCGCTTCCGTGTAGCCGAGCCGTTCACAGAGATACCGGTTCACCCGGAGGAACCGCCCCGCGGGAGACACCTCGGCCAGGCCGATGGCGGCCTGCTCGAAGGCCGCGCCATACCGCTCTTCGCTGATGCGCAGGGCCCGCTCGGCCCGGGTGCGCTCGGTGATGTCTTCGATCGCGCCCTCGTATTCGATCCGGCCATCGGTGCCCACCACCGCCCGGACACTCTGCCGCGCCCAGATCACGCCACCGGTGTGCCGGCGCATCCGTGCTTCGAACGCGCGCACCTCACCGTTTTCCCGAACGACCGCTTTCCAGCGCTCCCGATCCGAGGGGTCCACGTACAAGCGCGCCGCCGCCGTGGCGAGGAGCGTGCCGCGGTTCGGGTAGCCGAGGAGCTCCACCAGGTTGCGGTTGGCGTCGAGGATTTCGCCGTCCGGCGTGCTGCGATACAGGCCGATCGGGACGCCTTCGAAGAGATCGCGGACTCGAGGGTCGGTCGGGCAGGCGAGCCGGCCCGTCAGCCAACGGGTAATCGTGTACGTCGCGATCGCGATCGCGAGGGCCCACGTGCTGAGCTGGACCGCCGGAGACGACGCAGGGACCCGGGACGTCGAAGCCAGGGCGGGAACGAAACCGCCGATGGCAAACCATACGCAAGCAGGAATGCCCGCCCGCGCGGGAGGCAATGGAAAACGACGGGTCATCAGTCCGCCAGGGCGCGAAGAATGCGACCGAAGGCGGGATGATGAGGCATGAACACGAGGTGTCCCATCACCGTGGTCGCCTGGTCGTCGAACGTCAGCCGGGACCCGACGCAGACACTCAGCTGATTCGGGTGGCGGGGATCGGATGTGACCTGGGGACGGGCGAGCAGTCGATCGAGCGGGCCGACGACCAGCTCGGGCACCGAGAGAAAGACCACGCCATGCGTGAGCGCACCCAGGACGTCGGCATACGCGGCCGCGAGCGTGTGCGCGCTCCGCGTCAGCACCGCGTGAATCGCGTCGTCGTCCAGCGAAACCGATACCGCATCACGCATCATCAGGGCGCCCGCCAACCGCTGCGCCTCGGGGGCGGACATGATCCACGCCAGGGGACCCGAGATGTCGCCCAGCAGCTGGGCGGTGACGGCCACCAACGGACGCCCAGCATGGCCGAGCACCGCGGGAACCTGTTCCAGCAGGGAGACGGCGAACTCCGGAACCGTGACCGTCACGCGACGGCGCAGGGACCGGGAGAGTGCTCCAGAGGCCGCCCGGCTGGCGGTATGGGCCACTTCGCGCAGAGCGCTCAAATGGCGCCCCGGCTCGCAGGCCTCTAGCGGTAAGGTTTCGGTCAACGTAAGGTCACTCCTCGCCCGGAGGGGCGTGAAATCGTCGACGGTCATGATAGAGGAACGGGTCGGTCAGCAGGAAATACCGATCCGCTAGGGGTTCGATACCGCCGGCGCATGGCCTAGGAGTCCGATGCTCCTTCGGGATTTCAGGAACTTCATCGCCGTCGCAGAGACGCGAAGCCTCTCCCGCGCCGCGGCGCGCGCCCACCTCGCCCAGCCCGCCCTCTCCCGCCAGGTCCACGAGCTCGAGCGCGAGCTCGGTGTCCCTCTGCTCGAGCGTCATTCCAAAGGCGTGACCCCGACGGCGGCGGGTCAGGCCTTCGCGCGCGGTGCCGCCAACCTCCTGGTCACCCTCGGCTTCGCGATCGACCGGGCCGAGGCGACGAGGGAAGGCCGGCGGGGGCGCGTCTCCATCGGGGCGATGCTGACCATCATCGCGGCGGGGATCCCCGCGACGGTGGAGGAGCGGCTGCGCCAGGAGGACCCGGAAATCACGCTGACCGTGGAGGACTTCGATCCACCGGACACGGTGGAGCAGGTCCGTTCGGGCGCGATCGACATCGCACTGGCGATGGCGGCGGAGGATGATCCGGAGCTGATCACGGAGCCGCTGTGGGATGAGTACCTCGATCACATCATCGTGCATCACGGGCATCCACTGGCGGGGAAGCGGCGGTTGAAGCTGGCGGATCTGGGTGACTACCCCCTCATCATCCCGCAGCGCGCCCTGGCGCCCGGCGTCCTCGATGAAGTCATGGCAGTGCTGCGGCAGGGTGGCTTGCGGTCGCCCCTGTTGGTGGTCGACGTCGGCCTGCGCGACGGTCACCTGGCCGTGTCCGCCGGCCGTGGATGGTCGCTCATCGGCAGGGCCCGCTCGGTCTCACCGCCTCAGGGCACCGCCGTGGTCGCGTTGGCGGACGCCGCTCCCAAAGTTCGGGCGGCCGCGATCTGGCGTCGTGACGATCAGAGACCGGTGCTGCGGAGGGTCCTCGAGCGGATCCTCGATGCCGTCCGCGATCATCCGCACGCCTGCCTGCGGCGTGACCCCCAGCTCCCGCCGCCACCGCCCGTGCGCAAAGTGCGACACGCCCCGCTTGGCTCCGTCCCGGCGCTCCTCGAAATCCGCCACCTCCGGGCGCTGCTCGAGGTTGCGGCCGCGCAGACCATCGGCCGCGCGGCCGAGCGGCTGGGCGTGACGCAACCCGCGCTCTCGCGGCAGCTCAAAGAGCTCGAGCACGCGATCGGGCTTCCCCTGCTCGAGCGGACCGCGCGAGGCGTCCACCTCACGGCGGCGGGGAATTCGCTGGCCGGAGAATGCCCTGGGATTCTCGCGGGCCTCGAGCAGATCGTCCTCGACACGACGCGTGCGCGGAGAGGAATGGAGGGACGCTGTGTCATCGGGGCGGTGGCCACCGTGACGACCGGTGAGATGCTCGCCCGCGTCCTGACCGATCTGGCGCAACGGCACCCGCACGTGCACGTCGTGATCGAAGAGATCCCGACACCCCAGCAGGCTCCTGCCATCATTCGTGGAGATATTGACCTCGGCCTGGCGCACGCCCATCCCGGAGCCACGTATCCGGGCTTGATCGTGGAGCACATGTTCGAGGATCGACTGCAGATGGCCCTCCTGCCGGCCGATCATCCGCTCGCGCGGCGGCGCGTGAAGCCGGCCGACTTGGCCGACATTCCGTTTCTGTTCCCCGACCGGGCCTTCCACCCCGCATTCTACGACCTGGTGTTTGACGCGCTGCACGACGCGGGGCTGATCCCGCGAGTGGATGGCACCCACGACGGCCTTCAGGCCATCTGGGCCCTGGTGGCGCGGGGGAAGGGTTGGGGACTGGGGTTCAAGTCACACCGGCGGCGGCCGCCGGGCGGGACGGTCGCGGTCCCCCTGGTCGGCTTCGACCTGCCGTGGGGCTTGAACTTGTTGCGACGGCGGGGGGAGCCGAGTCTGGCGTTGCGCGCCGTGTTGGAGGCGTTCCGGCGGGCTGCTCGGACGCCGGGAACCGGCGCGACGCGTTCCCCCCGAAGGGCTCGCGCGCGCCGGGCCAGAGCATAGTGCTTCCTTACCGCGTCACCACCACCGCATGCACACCGGCCGGAAGGTCGGCGTCAGGCGTGACGTACCCGATCGCGGCCGGGTGCGTCTTGACGTAGTCGATCACAGCCTGGTCGTTGGCGAGTTCGGCCGGAGGCGTGGCTTCGTCGCGGTACACCTTGGCGCGCCAGTAGGCCTGCACGGCCTGGAGCGGACGGCCCAGGACGGCGACCGAGAACTCCTCGCGCACCTGTGCTTCGGGCATCTGATCGACCGCGGTCACCGCGGTACCGTTCTGCCACGTCGTGCGCTTCGCGAGGAACAGGTCGGCAACCTGTGCCGCAGAGGCGGTATAGAACTGGTTGGCGTCGTTCACGACGACGACGCAACCGGCGGTCTTCGCGGCCGGCTGGAAAAGCATGAGGATTGCAATCAAGCCTGCGTACACGGTTCCTCCCTGAGGGGTACCTGGGCGCGGCGGGGTGCCGCGCCGATCCGGGGCACAGTGTAGCGGGGAGGGGATGCGGGGTTCCAATACCGGGTGCGGGGGAGTCCCATGACCGTTCGGCATGGCCCGGGGGCTCATGTTATTTTGGTGCGCACGTGCCGGTAGCTCAGTTGGTAGAGCAACGGACTTTTAATCCGCTACCGCCTGTGCTCAGAGGTCCGCGAGTGAGTGGTTATAGGCACTTGCGGGCCTCTGTGTGTCGTATGGTGTCGTACGGACGGGTAAACAAATGGGTAAACAAGAGCAGCGGGCTCGTGCCACCTCGAGTCCGCTGCTCTCGTAAACTGCTTAAGTTTGTCAGGCCGCGCCCGTAGCTCAGTTGGTAGAGCAAGCGGCTTTTAACCGCTAGGTCGATGGTTCGATCCCATCCGGGCGCACTCTAGTTCCTATCAACGGCACGTTTGGACTAAGGTCGCACCGGTCTCCAAACTCGGCCCCGCTATGCGGGGCTGCCTTTCTTGTGGTCTTTATGAGCACGCCGGAAGCAGGATGGTGATGCATCGGCGCGAATGGACCGTCAAAGCAACGGCAAAGTGGCCGCTACTGGCGTAGTCAGTCACCAACATCTCACCGAGCCTGGTCCGGCACCAGGCGAGGCAACCCTGCGGTTAACTCGCCTGGTCCCGAACCCTGCGTGGTACCCCCCGTTTTCGCGCATCCTGCAGCAGTTTTCGTCGAAAACGCGCGCATCCTGCGCGGGTCCACACACCAAATAACTGCAAGATGCGCGGCTGAAAATGGGGAGAAACATGGGAACCTCAATCTCGGAATCCAGAAAACACGCGCCTGGACGGAGGGCCGCGTCAAACGCCTATGGGTTAATGACGAGCCTTCGACCCGCCAAGTCGGTCCGTTGCCAAGCCCGTTCGACGTCCTCCAGCGGTACTCCTTCGGTGTCAACGCGGAGCTTACCGCTTGCCGCCAACGCCCAAAGCTGCGGGAAGGTCTCAAAAATTGCGGTGTGGGGAATGCTGCTGCCACCGCCGCTCCCGTAGATCTCAACTCCAGAGCTACGGAGCGCAGCAGCGGGCATAAGGATAGCTGGGCCAGCCATTTCCCCAATTTCGATTAGGCGGAGCCTGGTGCCCTCGGCCATCACATCGCGGCCGGTCAGGGCCCGAAGGAGAACCTCCGTCGGATGACCCCACACATAGTCGAGAACAATGTCGAAGTGCTTCTGGCGGACTTGATCCTGAAAAATCTGAATCAGCTGCTGATCGGGCTGACCGAGGTCAATGGTCGCGTCCGCTCCCAGGCTAGGCAGCGTTTCGAGGATTTGTCTGTTCCGGCCCGCCGCAACGACCCGTCCCGCACCCAGATGCTTTGCGATCTCAATGGCAAGCTTTCCAGCAACCCCAGTCGCACCGAGGATCAAGACCGTCTCACCGCGCTCGAGCCTTGCTCGCCAAACGAGGGGGAGCCACGACGATAGTGCTGGATTCGGCAAAGCTGCTGCGGTGTTGTCGTCGAGGGCATCAGGAACGGGCAGGCACCTACGCCTGGATACGACTGTTCGCTCAGCCATCATACCGTAAGGCGGCCGGGCACCTCCGCAAAAGACCCGAGAACCGTCGTCGAGAATGCCGACGCCATCCACGCCACAAATGGACGGCATCAGCTCGTGATGAGCGTCGTAGTGGGTGCCGCTCGCCATTGCCTTGTCAACGTTCTTCAGGGCGGCGGCCCTTACCGTGATGAGCACTTCGTTCTCACCCGGGTGTGGATCAGGAAAATCTTCAAATCGGGGGAGCTGTCCCTGCGCGTGTAATACGGCTGCCTTCATTTCAATAGTCCCCTCAAGGGCGGTGCTCGTGGCGGTCTTGAGCGACGTGAAAATCTACGCCTCGGCGATACTCATGACTTTCGGAGCGGGTAGCGCAGGTGGGTGACGCCGACGCCCGCGATCACCGTTGGGTTGCCGAGGACGGCCGGAGTGGCGTTGAGGTGGTCAAAGAGCCGAACGCCGGAGCCAAGAAGAACCGCCGCGATGTCGACGTGGATTTCGTCGAGGAGACCGGCGTTCAACAGCTGCTGGATCGTGTCGGCTCCGTGCACACCGACAGATTTCCCACTCGCCGCAGCTTTGGCTTGCTTAACGGCCCTTTCGAGGCCGTCGGTCACGAAGTGGACCGTCGAGTTGGGGCGCGGCCATCCAGCGGGGATCTGGTGGGTCAGAACAAATGCCGGACCCCACGGGTTGTTGCCGCCCCAGCCGTGGGCCACCTCGAATGTCCGTCGTCCGGTGAGTACGGCACCGACCTCGGACGCGAGGCCCCGAAGGTGCCCTGCGCTCTGCATGGATACCTTGAACGTCATTGGGTCCGACCCACCGCTTTGGAATTCGACGTTCCCAGATGTGAAGTACCAATTGAACACTTCAGCCACGCCGTCGTTGAGGTTGGCGACATACCCGTCGAGCGACATGGACATGAGCGCGATCACCTTCGACATAGCGATGTTCCTTTCGCAGATGAGGAGCTGTGCCAGGGCTGAGTGTCCCGCGTACGAGATTGGCCCCCCGTTGGGGGTTGCGAATGGATGGCGAGAAGAACAACCAAAGGCAGCATGAGGGGAATGAAATGGGTATCAAGAAGATGAAGCGGGACAGAAACGTTGGTAGGACGCGACTCGGCGTGTCGGAATCGGCCTTCGGCGCGGGATGCGTGCACCCCGCCGTGTCTCCCTTGACCGCTTCGACGCGGGATGCAGGATGATGAAACGAACGAAGGGATCAAGTCATGAGGCTGTATCTACGTCTAACGGGGACGCTCTTCGGATTGTTCGCCTTGGGTCACTTTCTTGCCTTCCTTGCCATCGGGGCGATCGCTCGGTTCGTCGCTAAGTGCAGCGGAACCAACCTGGAGTCCTTGATTGCGATTGGACTGACCCTGATCGTGCTTGCGAATGCCGCGCTGAGTTTCTGGGCCTTTCGGATGCTCGGACGGGCCGCGTCGACGTCACGAGACTAGTGGGCGCTGTGGTTTTCGGGGGATACACGTCTGCAGAGCTATCGGCATGCCGTGGAACCGCCCAAGAAGTGCGCCTTGAGCGGACGCGGCGTACGATCGAGGTCCAACCATCTTCACCTGAAACGACGCTCAGTCGCCATTTGTTGAGCGGCGCCAGCGATTCCCCACATTAGAGGCCCATCCTGCGCGGGCCAGCATCCCGAACTACGGCAACATGCGCGGCTGAAAATGGGGAGAAATATGGGGACCGGAGACGACCAGGCGCGAAACGATCATCCGATGTCTTTTCGGAAGTTCCGCACCTGCCCGGATTCGATGAACCCCAGCGCCCGATGCGCTGCGGCTGCGGCCGGGTTGTCGAGATTCGTGTCCGAGCCGAACTCCGTGCATCCCTGCCTCACAGCCCACCGTTCGGCTTCCTCGATCAGGACTCGCCCGATCCCCCTTCTTCTTGATGTGGGAGCGACGCACCATCCCTCGAGGTAGGCGACCCGGTCGGTAGTGCAGTTGTCTACGACATTGCGAATAGAGAGCTCGGCAAACCCCACGACGTTCCCATCTAGGTCCACGGCCACGAGTACCTCCCTCGGTACGCCGCGGGGGCCCGTGAAGTACTCCCTCACCGCGAGTTCATGGTCTCGAGCCGACTCGTCTGGCCACAGCTCTCGCCGCAGTTTGAGCCACGCGTCGGCGTCGTGACGTGATACGGTCCGGACGTCGGTCATTAGGTGATCCGTCTCGAGGGGACTGCTCCGGTCAGGTCTTTTTCCGAAACAATGGAGTGAACGTCAGGCCCAGCAATAGACCCTCTGGGGAGAGGAACCGCGAGACGACTTGACCCCATGGCTCTTTCTTGTTCTTGATGAGCATCCGATAACCGCGTGCCTCGAGAGCCACGGTTGCCCGCTCGACATCGTCCACGTCGAACTCCAACCAGGCCTGTGGGACGGTAACGTCGGTCGGCCAAGACTCTTCTCCAAAGCAGGACAGGGCTGCTTGGGACAGGGGCCACAGCGCGAAACTCTTTGTTCCCTCCAGCGCCTCGGTATGGAGGTACCCGTCACCCTCTTGTCTAAAGGCAATGTGCATCGCCTTTCCGTACAGATCCTGACTCATGGCTCGGTCGGGTACGATCGGCCCAAAGCCTGCGACAAATAGTACGCGAAAGCCGTTGGCGTTTTTCATGACTCCTCCTTTCTCGGACAACACTTGCCTACGCCAGTTGGTTCGCTTTCGAGTGCGGCTGCTTGGTGAGAACGCGATCGACCTCGCTGCTGCGTTCTGGGGCGTCAGTTTCACCCTATGTCCACATCCGGCGTGTGGCATACGCCAACTCAGCGAAATCCTCGCGCGTGCGCTCGCCAGTTGATCTCCTGCTCAACGTGGTACATGAAACGCTCATTGTTCCCGAGTGAGTTCGTGGGTGGGCTTAGCGACGGCGCCGCTCTTCGAGCGCGGTCCGAGAGGTCGGCGGGAGGGGCGCTTCGAGCACGCTTGCGAGTTCTGCGAGCATCTGGGCGGCGGCCTTCTGCTGTTCCAGGGACCAACGGACCAGCAACGGCTGCGTCTTCGACTCTAGCTCCTTGAGAAAGCGCTCAGCTAGACGGCGGCCTCGGACGGTGAGCTCGACAACACTCATGCGTCCATCGGATTCCTCCACCCCGCGCTCAAGTAGGCCCCGCCGGGCCGCGCGGTCGACCAAGCGACTGACGTTGGACCGGTCGCAACGCAAAAGGTGCGCGAGATCACCGATCGCGGTTGGGCGGAGGGCGGCGCAGAGCAACTCGGCTTGCGGCACGGTCAACCCCACCTGTTGACTCGCAGCCGCGTAGACCTCGTCCAGGGCCACCCGCAGCCTTCCCAATACGGGGGGAATCCCTGGGCCAACGGCGGCCCGGTCTCCGGTCGTGATCATCCGCTCAATCTAACTCCGACCATTGACTAAGTCACCCATATGAGTGATGATGTCACCTATATACGTGATTATATCACCTATCTACTAAGGACGGCACCATGGACACCGGATTCGAAGGTGATACGCTCCTGCTTGTTGGCGTCGTTGGAAGCCTTAGGCGGGATTCTTACAACCGGAAGCTCCTGCGGGCGGCCAGATACCTCGTACCACGGGGCGTCTCCCTCGATATCTGGGATGGCCTCGGGAGCGTGCCACCATTCAATGAAGACGACGAGCAGGCTCCAGCCCCGGCTGTCGTCGCGATGCGCCACGTGTTCGACCAGGCCAACGCGATGATCATCGCAACCCCGCAATACAATGCTTCACTCCCGGGTCAGTTGAAGAACGCCCTGGACTGGGCCTCCCGCCCCTATGCGGAAAACGTCCTGCGTGGCAAGCCGGTGGCGGTCATCGGGGCAAGCCAGGGCCCCTCAGGAGCGGCGCGAGCTCACGCCGAGGCGCGCGCGGTGCTCGGTGCGATCGGGGCTGAAGTCGTCACCGCCAATCTCTCGCTCGGCCGCGTATCGATGGCATTTGATGATACGGGCCGTCTCATCAACACCGAACACCGGGCCCACCTCGAAGAGGTCCTGCGTCAGGCCGTCCGCACCGCCCGGATCCGGCGTGCGGAACCCCAAGCCAATCGCGCCTGAGCGGTGCGGAGGGTGATCACTCCTTGAGCCGCATCCATGAGCGCCCTTCAACTCGTGCCATAGGCCGGCAGTTCGACGAGTGTCAATCGTCTCCACGGTGATCTTCACGCTAGGAATTCGCAACGGGCGATCGCTGAGTAAGGACGGCAGCCACGCTGAGGAGCACGAGGATCGTGCCCACGGCGGTTCGCGCGCCCAACGGTTCGTGACCGAGGGTATGGCCTAGCAAGACCGCAACGACCGGGTTCACGTAAGCGTACGTGCCGACTCGGGTCGGCGAGATCCGGTGATTCAACCAGACATAGGCCGTGAAGGCGACGACGGAACCCATGATGATCAAATACGCGAGGGCGAGCCACGCAACTGGTCGAACGGAGGTTGGATGAAAGGTCGCGGTTTCCCTCAATCCCAGCGCCGCCAAGACGAGCATGATCCCCCCGAGAAGCATCTGCACACCTGAGCTCATCGCCTTGGACGAAGGAAGAGGAAGCTTCCGCATCAGCACGGTCGCCACCGACCAGACCGCCGCCCCGACGATGATGGCGAACGCTCCGGCACGGTCGATGAACCCCTCTCCGAAATTGAGTGATTGGTTGATGAGCACAAGGACTCCCGCTACGCCAACCAGCAAGCCGGCGGTTAGGCGGACCGAAAAGACGCTAGTCCTTAGGAGGCTCGCCTCGGCGATGGCTGTGAAAACTGGGATGGTGGTAACTAGCACTGCCGCCTGACTGGAGGGTACTCGCTGCTCTGCCCAGAACAGGAGACCATAAGAACAGAGGAAGATCGCGAATCCGAGAAGGGCGCAGCTGCTCCATTCGCGTGCGGTCGGGGTCGGCGCACCATGGATTGCTGACCAGACGTATAGGAGTAGACCGGCGAGGGTGAAGCGAATCCCCGCGCACAGAAGGGGCGGAATCTCGAAGACGCTGATCCGAATCGCGAGAAATGTGGAGCCCCAGATGATGTAAATGGCCGCAAAGGCTAGCATCTTCCGTAGACGGTCGCTGATCATTGGAGCGCTCAGTGGTTCGTGCACCAGGGTTGCCAAAGCAACACCTCGTTTGGTCTCCAGGACGAGGTGCCGTCGACCAATGGCCTCAGAGAAGCGATGAGATCATACTTCGCAGCGATGGTCTGAGATCTGCCCACAGTGTTGAGCGGCCCCTTCCATTTAGCCGTGACCTGCTGCTCCGTGGAACGATGTCCTTGGGAGTGTCCCATTAGGCACAAGACGAGTCATGCTGCCCTTGGCGGGGCTTACGTCACCGTCCTGTTCCGCCCTCGCCGTCGAAGACTGCGTCGGCGTACGCGGTGGCGTGCTCGAAGCACACATTCACGCACCGCTTGTGCGCACGGGTCCGATGGCGCACGCCCGCCGGAATGGTGAACAGGTCTCCCGGACCGAGATGCACAGTGCCAGCATCGATGTCTATGTCGAGCTGCCCGCGTAGGACCAGGAAGCACTCATCCGAGTGGGGGTGAAGGTGCCAGAGATACTCCCCGACCATCACCGCCAGTCGCACGCAATGATCGTTGACCCCCGTAATCACCCAGTTCTTGTAGTCCTGCATCACGGCGTCAGCTTCGTGGCCGAGATCAATCCTGGTGAGCTGTGGATAGGTTGATGGCTCCATGTTGCATTGCTCCTCGATTGCAACTTCATGCCGCATATATGACCCTCACGGCGTCGCCTCCGATGGTGTCCGCGCTAACGAGGAACAGTGGGGGCCGAGGACCGGCGAAGTATGGTTTGCCACCGCCGAAGACGAACGGACGGAAGTAGAGGTGGTATTCGTCAATCAACCCGAGTGCAGTGGCGCTGCCGGCCAGTGCAGGTCCAGAAATAGTGATCTCACCGTCGAACTTCGCCTTAAGCGCGCGCACGAAGACGCCGGCGTCCTCTCGGACCAGTGTGGCGTTCGGACCGACCGACTTGAGCGTACGCGACACAACCCATTTCGGCTTCGAGCGCCATACTGCCGCGAAGTCGCGCTCTTCGGCCCCCCAGTCGGGTTGGTCCTCATCCCAGTAGCTCATCACTTCGTACATGCGCCGGCCGCAGATGTGCCCGGCCCACCGGCGGACTTGGTCGTTCATATGGCGACTGAGCTGGTCCCCCGGTCGCATCACTTGCGGCACTCCACCGTCGATCCCCGCGACGTAGCCATCGAGCGATTGCATCATGCTGAAAACGAGCTTGCCCATAGTGTTGTGCCTCCGTGTAAGCAATGACGACACTGAGGCGAGTCAGGCCCCAGCCCTGCGATGCGTCCAGCCAGGCGGCACCTGGATTCGAGGAACGCTCGCGGTTCACGATTTGTCACGATTACTCGCTCGGGCGCCGGTCATCGCGGCTTCATGGAAAACAATGCGGCGCAAGAACTTCGTCAGGCTCGTATTGAAGGCCTTAGGCGCTTCCAGGTTCGGCATGTGACCGACGTCCGGAAGCCACGACAGGTCCGCGTTTCGAAGCAGCGACATCATGCAATCGACGTCATCGCGACTAGTAAAGGCATCCTCGCTTCCTACCACAACGAGGGCGGGACAGGTCGTGGTGGCGAGGACAGGCTCGTACGGGGGGCGTTCGGCGCGTCCCCGCAGCGCGGCGGCCGCACCGATGGGGCTCGTACTGACCATCATCGCCAACACCTTTGAGGCGACGTCCGGCAAGATCGCGATGCTCCGTGCGCCCAGCATCTTCGGGAGGACCTCTCGGGCGTAGTTACCCATGCCCTCTCGAAGGAGGCGCTCGGCCATGTCCTGGCGACGCCTACGTCCCTCCACAGTCTCCGCCTGCGGGAACGTTGCGGCCAGCAATAGGCCACGCACCCGCTGGGGGTAGCGTCTGCAGAACTCCATTGCAATTTGTCCCCCCATGGACAGTCCTCCGACGGCGACGGCTCCGATGCCCAACGCGTCCAGCAAGCCGCCGAGGTCCTCCGCCAGCACCTCGAGCGTTGAGACGCCAGGGACAACCGTTGTTTCGCCGTACCCCCGGAGATCGGGCACAATTGCCTGCCAGCCCGCGCCTTCGACAGCGGCCAGCTGCGGAGCCCACATCGACCGATTGAATGGATGCCCGTGGATGAGCAGCAGCACGTCCGGAGCGCGGCTCGTGGCTTCATAGGCGACGGTGATGCCGTTCACCGGAAGCGTGCTCACGTGTCGTGTCACGCTTGGCGTCCACGTCGTAGGCGCTCCCTCAGTCGCGCCTTCACGCTCGGCCACATGTCGTCGAAAATCGCAAAGTAGACCATGTCCCGTTTCCGCCCGTCGTCCGCGAGGAACTGGCGCGCGAATGTCCCCTCTTCCTGCGCTCCCAGCGCGAGGATCGCCGTGCGGGACTTCTGATTTAGGGTCTCGGTCTTGAGCACGACCTTCTGGATCCCTAGTTCCTCGAACGCGTGCGTCAGGAGCAGCAGCTTCGATTCGACGTTCACGCCCGTGCGCTGCACGGACGGCGGGTACCACGTCGCGCCGATTTCGAGCCGGCCATGCGGGAGGGCGATGTCGAAGAAGCGGGTGGACCCGATGACTACCTTCGTCGCCCGGTGCACCACGGCGAATGGCAGACTCGCGCCCCTGGCCTGTTCATTAAGGGCGAGCTCGACATATGCCCGCATGTCGGCGATCGACGTGATCGGCCGCGGCTGAAGGGTCCAGAGAGAGGGATGAAGCCCAACGGCCGCGAGGGAGTCCGTGTGCCCGAGGGTGAGGGGCTCGAGGGTCACCAGGTTGCCGTTTAGGGTGACTGGGCTCAACACCATCGTCAGTCTCCCCCAAGGTACGGCCGCGAGCTCGTCGGGCCGGCGAGGGTCCCTTCGGTGATCGGTCGCTCCTCCAGTAGCTGCTCGGCGTGGACGGTGTGAAAGGACAGCATGCCCCATGGGCTTTCACCCGCGTAGAGTCGATGCCAGGTGCTCGGGGGAATGGTCACCCACCGACCAGTGAGCAGGCCCACCTCGTGCGACTCGAGGGGGAAGGCCCGCCATCCCATACCGTCATGGAGTTCAAAGCGCCCCGATCCACAGAGTGACAATGAACGCTGGTGGCTATTGGGGTGGCGCTCGGCCCCAGTCGCCTCTCCGGGCCGGATCACAAATACCCAACAGGACTGAATCGCTGGCGGGATGGCGACAGCGGCGAGGGACTCGAGGGGCAGGGACTCCCAGGCCATCGGGCCGCGAGTAGCGGCCAACGACGCGAGGACGCGGTGCAGTGCGCCCCGAATCACGTTCCGGACGGACGCCGCGGACGTAACGGCGTCGAGGGCGGCGATGGTGGGGTCGTTCGTTAGCTCGTACACAGACTTCCCATGGGGTGGGCCCCGATCGATCCATTCTCTGGCGAGGGAGGTTCTGCCGGACCATTCCGGCGATGGGTCGGCTGCATATGAAGCACGGTAGGCCATTGGTCTTCGCACGGTGATTCCCCGGACCTGCACCATTCCCCCCCCCCCGTCGCACGTGTTCGAACCCATGCGACTGGTCGAACACTCGTTCACTCGCTGGCCCCGACTCAAGCACCACTTTCGGTCATTCGACGGGTCCAATTTCCTCGGATGCTTGTCTCCGGCCAGTACGAAGTGGTACCATCAGATCGCCGTTGGGGAGAGTCCTGATGAGTCCATTGTGGAGGGGGCACGCATGACCCGCCGTGCTGCTGGCCAAGTGATCGGAATACGTCTCGACCCCAACGACGCGATTCCCCTGCATCGGCAGGTCTACGACCGCATTCGAGACGCAATTCTTGCGAGGCACCTCTTACCCGGCTCGCGGATGCCGGCGACTCGAACCCTCGCCAAAGACCTCGCGGTTTCTCGGAATACGATTCTCGCCGCGTTCAGTCAGTTGGCGGTGGAGGGATTTCTGCAGTGCCGTGTCGGTGCGGGGACGGTGGTGGCACGGGACCTTCCGACGAACCTGCCCCGAGGGGTGAAGCGGGACGCACCGGTTGGTGACGCGACGCGTCCTGCCGCTCCGCTGCCTCGGCGAGTCCTACCGCTCGACTGCCCCATCGGAACGGTTCGGACCCCTGCCGCCATGCCCCGGCCTTTCGACGACTGCATCGTCGAATGGTTCCCTCGGGACGTGTGGGCGCGCCTCTTGTCGCGTCATCTCCGGCGCGGACCCCGAGAGCTGATGGCGTCCAGCGATCCTGGCGGGTACTGGCCCCTTCGACAAGCGGTGACCCGGTACCTGCGAATGTCGCGAGGCGTCAACTGCGCCCCTGACCAAGTCCTGATTGTGAATGGATCCCAGCAAGGGCTGTACCTCTGTGTCGAGGTGTTGCTGGGGCAGGGGGACGCCGCGTGGATCGAGAACCCGGGGTATCTTGGCGCGCGAATGGCGCTGTTGCACCGACGCGCCCATCTGGTACCCGTACCCATCGATGCGGAAGGCCTGACGCTGGAAGGCCGACGGCGCCCGCGACCACGGCTGATTTATGTCACGCCATCGCACCAATATCCCCTTGGGGTCACCATGAGCCTTGGCCGACGCGCCGCGCTGCTGAAAGCCGCGCGGGACGCGCGGGCCTGGGTGATCGAAGACGACTGTGATGGGGAGTTCCACTACGCGGGTCGGCCCGTGCCCGCGCTGCAGGGACTGGACGGGGACGGGCGCGTGATCTACATCGGCACCTTCAGCAAGGTGCTGTTCCCCGGACTCCGGCTCGGGTACATCGTTGTTCCGCAAGCTCTCATCGGCACGTTTGTCGCGCACCGAGACACAATCGATCGGCACCCCCCTTTCCTCGAGCAAGCAGCGCTGACGGACTTCATTACGGAAGGGCATTTCGAACGTCACATCCGCCGGATGCGCGGGCTATACGCGGAACGTCTGTCGACCCTGACCCAAGCCGTGGAGGAGAATCTGCGGGGTGTCCTCGATCTCCAGCGTACGACGTCCGGGATGCAGGTGGTCGGGTGGCTCTCGCCACCGTGGACGAGCGAACAGCCGGTAGTTGAGCAAGCGGCGGCCGCCGGGATCGCCGTCCGGGCTCTTTCGCGGTACTTCCTGCCACCAGGTGGGAAGCCCGGACTGGTGCTCAGCTACGGTGGACTCACCCCCGAAGTGATTCGCGCCGGCGTGAATCGGTTGGCGCAAGTGCTGCTCGGGAGGGGCGAATGACGTCGTAGGGTATCGGCAATACCGGGTATAGTGGTGCTACCTCGTCCCCCAAAGTGTCACTACTGCAGCACGAAGTTGATTGTTAAATGCTTCGCTGTGCTTTGGCGAACGCTGTTGATCGGCGCCGCGCTCTCCGGCGCCCGGACCACGATGCTTAGGGCCCAGCTGGGGACGGGTGGCACCGCGCTATTTGCGGTCGCGCACGTCGACTCTCGCGCGGGGGCCTCGATGATGGTCGCCTACACCCACGAGATCACGGGGCTCCTCGAGTGGAAGGCCAATCTTCAAACGGGCTATCAAGAAGGAGACGGCGCCCTCGGGTATCGATGGAGCGCTCACGGACAGACCCTCGTCGCTGGTATGATGGTGGCGCGGGATGCCGAGTGGGTGTGGGGCCTCGCTTTTTGGCCCTCAGTTTCGATTCCGCCCTTCACGGCGGGGGGTCAGATCCTGGTGCTTCTTCCCCTGCGGGCCAGTAGTCTCCCTCGATACTATACGGATCCCGTTCGCGGCTTCCTGCGCCTGATGTCGTGTTGCCAAGCTGGAGTCTATTACCGACGTGATCAAGCTGGTAGGACGTCATCCAGCCAAGCCCTTGGGCCCTCTTTTCAGTTCGTGCGTCGGGGCTGGAGGCTTGTGGTGGATGCGCCCGTCGTGCCGTCCTCGGGACGCGCAGTGCGAACGACCGTGGCCACGTCGTGGTAGCCATGGTCACAACATCTTCCGCGATGATAGGACCGTGGGAGGCGTGCTGCGTGTTCGAACAGATCCAGCGGCTCTTCCAACATTTGGTTTGGGCAGACGAACAGACACTCATCGCGTGGCAGGAATCCGACGGGCGGCCGCCCAAAGCCCTTGAGCTCTATTCCCAGACCCTCGGCGCTGAGCATGTTTGGCTGTCACGGATCAAGAGTACGGTGGCCGAGGTGAGAGTCTGGCCGACGCTGACCCTTGGGCAATGCGCAGCCCTCGCTGAAGAGAACCATGCAGAATTCCGGCGGCGGCTGGCGCCCCTTGAATCACTCGAGGACTCGCGAGAGATCCAGTACCCCAACAGCGCGGGAGCCACGTTCCAGTCGCGGATCGATGATGTCCTGCTGCACGTGGTGATGCACGGCTCCTTTCATCGAGGCCAGGTGGCGCTCTTGATAACATGAGGCTGGGTTCGTACCTCGTCCGACCGACTACATCGGGTTCGTTCGGGGCGCCCCAGCAGCGAAGAGGCGGTTGCCAGAATGACGCGAGGTCGTTTCGCGGACATCGTCGGCGAGTGGCTCCCCTGTTCAAGCACTACTGCCACGGCGCTATCCGCCGACCAACCTACAGATCTCTGAGAACTCGCACGCCATCCAGGGCCTTGCCAGGTCCTTCCGCATGGCGAGGAGGGGCGTTCCGAACAGGTCACGTGGAGCATCCTGGACTTGTACAAAGCCGAACCGCCCATATAACCGAATGGCGTGGTGCAAGAACGGGGTAGTCGTAAGGAGAAGCTCGCGACAACGGTGCCGGATCGCGTATCCCTCGACGGCGGTTAGAAGGTCTACTCCGATTCCTTGTCCACGCGCCGCCGGGCGCACACCAACGCTGCAGATGGTTAGCGCTCTCCCGTTTTTTATGGCGGCTGCGGTACCGACGAGCCCCTTCACCTCAGCCACCCAGATCGCCCCCTCTCGAAGTCGCGCGAGTACTCTATCCGGACCAGGGGTTGTCGCCGCGAACGCGTTCTGTGTGTAGAGTGGCTCATATTCCTTGAACGCGTCGCGCAAGATATCGACGATCTCCCGCGCGTCATCCGAATTCGCACGCCGTACGACCGCCGACCGCGCCGCCATGTCCAGCTCCTGGGGTCACCTTCGATGACACACTCTCGAACGCGTCGAGGCCAGACAAGATCCACTTTCCACGGTCGTCCGGTTCCATCGCGGAGTACTCCATAATCCCGCGTTCGCCAGGCAAGTCGGGTGTGAATGGACCCATATCGTGTCCATGAATGGCACTGACGACCGGATACTCATCATTCGTACCCTCCGTGGCATGATCACCGTCAACCGTCAGTAGGTGTCTTGTCTCCTTGTCCCGTTGATTACGACCGGTACGCCGAAGGCTATGGGCGCCGATACGAGCTCGAATCCTTCGATGGGCTCACGGCTGCGCTCCTCGCCATGACGACCGGAGCGGCACGAATCCTCGAGGTGGGCTGCGGCACCGGTCACTGGCTTCGGGCGCTCGCGGGCCAGGGTGCCGTCGTTGTCGGCCTGGACCCCTCACGCGCGATGATGCGACAAGTCCATCGACCCTCGTCGCCACTACTAACACTTGGGCGTGCCGAGCGACTGCCATTCGCCACCAAGGCGTTCGACCGCGTCTTGGCCATCTACGCTCTGCATCATTTCAGTAGTCGCCCGGCGTTCTTCGGGGAAGCCCATCGGGCGCTCACACCCGGTGGGAGGATTGCGACAGTCGGTCTGGATCCCCTTCAGGGCCGCGATCGCTGGTGGATCTATGAGTACTTCCCGGAGGCCGATGCCCTCGATCGCAGTCGCTGTCCGAGTTCCGCGGCGATTCGTGAGGAGCTGGCGGTCGCGGGCTTCGGTCGCTTGGAGACTCGGACAGTCCAAAACATTCGTGCGGAAACAGACGCCACCACGGCGCAACGGACGGGGCTCCTCGAGAGGAGTTTCACATCACAACTCGCCGCACTGTCGGACCGCGCCTATCGGGAGGGGTGTGAGCGGGTTTGGAGTGCTGCTGAGGACGCAGCGTCGCGGGGCACGCAACTGATGCTGACGACCGACCTCCGCCTCTATATGACGACCGGGGTCAAGGGCTGACAGGCATTTCCTCACGCTGCGTCCCCGAGGTCTTTGGGGCGTGACGTGTCACCGCGACGCGTCCTTTGAATGGGAGAGTCCGTCGCGCGGAGAATTTGCGTATGCTGTGATCTAGGGCGATTCTAGTGCGACTTGGGAGGTCAACCCGTGCAGTCTTCTTTAAGTAGATAGGCCGTGACGAATGGACATTACCGCCGTCCCGTTCATGACCACTAATTGGTCGAGCGTTCCCGAGGTTGCGCATGAGGGGGAATCCGGCGCGGCCTTTTCGCGCACACTGGAGGTGGGCAACATTCGCGTCCGTATGGTGCGCTACACGCCGGGGTATGTCGCGAATCACTGGTGCGATCGCGGGCACGTTCTTCTCGTGCTCTCGGGGGCATTGGAAACGGAGCTTCGGGACGGCCCGCGGCACCAGCTCGGGTCTGGCATGAGCTACCAGGTCGCGTCGCGTGTGGCGCCGCATCGATCGCGGACCGCCACCGGGGCAACGCTGTTCATCGTCGACTGATGGCGCAGGCTCACTGATGGCCCTCCCTGCCGTACGGGGCGCCGCCTGGGGACCGCTGCTCGTTCGCGCAGCGCGCAGGCTTCGTCGTGCGCCGGCGGTCGCCTTGGCCGCAATCCTCACCATCGCGATCGGCGTTGGGGTCACGACGGCGGTGTTCAGCTTGGTGGACGGTGTCCTGCTCAGGCCACTCGGTTTCCCCCATGCCGAGCGGCTGGTAGCCCTCACACACACGCTCGTTGTGCACGGGGGACTCACGGTTCCCCAATCTGATGCCACGTACCTGTATTACCGTCAAGCGAACCACGTCTTCACAAACGTTGGCGCCTACCGCACGCTCTCGGTCAACTTGGGGACCCTCGGTGCGACGTCCGAGCGGGCGGAGCGCGTCGAGGGTACGCGCGCGAGCGCGGGCTTATTCGACGTGTTGGGGGTCCCTCCCCAGATCGGCCGCCCATTTCGTGACGCCGAGGATCTGCCCAACAGCCCACCGGTCGTCCTCCTCAGCGACTGGCTGTGGAGAACACGCTTCGGGGGCTCTCCCTCAGCGATCGGCCAAGTAACACCTGTCGATGGCGTCCCGCATCTGATCATCGGCGTGATGCCAGCACAATTTGCGTTCCCGGATGCGAGCACGGCGGTGTGGCTGCCGATCGGTATCGACCCGACGAAGACGGCCACCGCGGCGTTCATATTCTCCGCCGTCGCACGCCTGCGTCCGGGCGTCACCGCGGGGGCAGCATTGTCTGATCTTAGGGCGCTCTTGCCCCAGGTGCCGGTGGCGTTCCCTGGTCGTCTTACGGTCGAAGCGACCTCCGCTACGCACATGGCTCCCGTCGTGCGCCCCCTTCGGGACGCCCTCATAGGTGACGTCGGACGCGCCCTGTGGATTGCGCTCGGTTCGGCCGGATTCGTCCTCCTTGTTGCCTGCGCGAATGTCACGAACCTCTTCCTGGTACGCGGAGAAGCCCGGCGCCACGATCTGCAAGTGCGGCGAGCCCTCGGGGCCGAGCGAGGCGCTATTGTCGCGGATTTCTTGGCCGAGGGGCTTTTGATTGCCGGACTTGGTGGAGCTGCCGGGGTGGTCCTGGCAGGACTCGCTCTCCGGGTGTTGGGGTCGCTTGGCGACGGCCTCGCGATTCCCCGGCTCGGTGAAGTCGGTCTCCACCCTCAAGTGCTCTTGGTGGTCGCGGGGTTAATCCTCTTCACCGCGGTCGTGACGAGCGCCGTGCCGGCGTTGCGGTCGGCGGATGGGAGCCTGGGGGACGCGCTGCGGCAAGCGGGTCGGGCGACCACGGGGACATCGCGAAAGCACCATGTGCTCCGAGCGTTCGGGGTGGTCCAGATCGCGCTCGCGCTGGTCCTCGTCACGGGCGCGGGACTCATGGTCCGAAGCTTCCAGCGGCTCCGCTCGGTTCCCCTGGGCTTCGAGCCGATCGGCGTGTACTCCTTCCGACTCGACCTGCCGATGCAGTCGTACCCGACGGCTTCCAGTTCCGTGACGCTCGTGAATCAGGGGCTCTCCGAGCTGGCAGCGCTTCCCGGTGCCGTGGCTGCGGGCGCTGCGTCGACCTTGCCTCTCGAGGTGGAGGGGCACGAAGACACGGCGGTCTTTATTCCCGGTCGCCCACTCGGCCCCGGCGTCATCCCGGTGATTCACCCGATCGTCCTCGCCACGCCAGGGTATTTCGCGGCCCTCCGCATCCGGTTCCTCGACGGGCATGGGTTTGACGAGCCGGACCCCAGGCAGGCACCCTTGCAGGTCGTGATCGGCCGCTCTGTCGCTCGGCGCTACTGGGGGGACTCGGTCGCCGTCGGTCGGCAGCTGCAATTCGCCCCCAACGGACCACGCTTCACGGTCGTCGGCGTGACCGTTGATACCCGAGATACACGCCTCGACGCTCCGCCTGACGAAACCTTGTACCTGCCGTTCGTGATTGCGCCCGGACCCGCGGCGGCAGATAGCGGTGCCAGTACTGCCCGGTGGGCGCCGCGCAACGTGGCATTTGTCGTTCGGACAGCCGGACCGGTGGAGCGCGTCAAAGGGGCCGTGCAGCGCATGGTCAGCGCGTTGGCGCCTGGCGTTCCCGTCTACGACGATCGAGCCATGACGAGCGTGATCAACCAATCGACCGCTCGGACATCCTTCATACTCTGGCTCCTGGAAGTCGCCTCGATGGCCGCCCTCGCGATCGGGGCCGTCGGCCTGTACGGCATCACGTCATACCTGGTGAGCTTGCGGACTCGAGAACTCGCCCTGCGCGGGGCGCTCGGTGCGCAGCCCGCAACGCTCCTGGCGCTCGTGATGGGGCAGTCGCTCCGTGTGGCCGCAATGGGCATCGTGTTGGGATTGGTAGGAGTCCTGCTGTTGACCAGGTTTCTCGCAGCGCTCTTGTACGACATCCGCCCCACCGATCCCATTGCGCTCACCGCGGCGGTACTGCTGCTGGGCGGTGTCGCATTGGCAGCGAGCTGGATTCCCGCGCGGCGGGCTTCTCGCACAGACCCGGCGACAGCCCTTCAAGCCGACTTATGAGCGTTCGATCTCCGTCCGAGAAGACTCAGTGGGCGGACTAACAACGACTCACGTCGCCGTGCTTGAATCAACCATCGCTAGCTCTTGTGAGGCCGTCGCGTGGTTCACGCCCGCGGAAAACGTTGCCTTATGCGGAGTCGCGCGCCTCCCATCATCGCAGCGCGATAACGCTATCCGTCACTTAGGGGTGACTTGGACGGTTTTCTGAATCGAGCCGAGCGTGGTGGAGTCGTTCGATTGCCGGAGGTATCCCACCACCTTGATCGTGTCGACTCCCGGCGCGCCGAGCGAAATGTCGATCGAGCGCAGGCTCGTGGTGATGTATGTCGGACACATGGAGTTTGAGTCCTGCCGTGTGATATCCACGTTATACGGAGTGAGTGTGACGTTCTCCCCTGACGCCGATGTCTGTTCGCCGATCACATCGGGTTGATCGCACCCTTTCGTCAGGGTCCGGAACGACACGGTGAATGTGTCCCCCGCGCGCACGGTATCGGTCGCTGACACCGATGGGGCGCCGAATGAGAGGCTGACTAGCGTGCTGATGTGGTCACGCCCCGACTGGTCTCGACCAGTCGTTCCAGTCGGGAGCGGGGGCGTGCGGCTGCATCCGAGAACGAGGGCGGCGGCGAGTACTCCGGCAAACGGCAAGCAACGCATGAAATTCTCCTGGTTACTCGGTAATACCCAGGTCGGGATTCGCAGGTCACATGGCCCTGTTCACAATCCGAAAATGGCACTGCTCAACTCGGATGGTGCGTCGCAACATCGGTTGCAATGCTTGGGCACGCGGAAGAACGAGTCGGGACCGACGACGGAGCACTTTCGGCCTCGACGCAGAACGTCGGGTGAGGCTGCAAGGCTGGATCAGGAGCTCAATGTCAAGCTTGCTATATACCAGCACTTCGCAGAGCTAGGGACCAGTCCATCGCCTACCCAGGTTGCGTCACGGGCGGGCGTGGGGGTGCAGGACGTGCTGGAGATCTTTCCGCATCTCAGATCGAAGCGGGTTCTGCTCCTGGAGGGGGACGGCGAGTCCATCCGGATGGCGCCGCCCTTTTCCGGAGTCCCCACGCAGCACCGGGTGGCCTCGGGCGGCGTCACCTACTACGCCAACTGTGCCTGGGACGCATTGGGTATTCCCGCCGCACTCCGACGTCCGGGAGTGGTGCACTCGCGGTGCGAAGCGTCACTCGAGCCTCTGGAGTTGGAGGTATCCGATCAGGCGCCTCCAACCTCAGATTGGCGATTCCATTGCGCGGTCCCGGCGGTAAAGTGGTGGAAGGACATTGTCTTTACGTGAAGCGTGATGCTCTTCTTTCGGTCGGAAGAGCGCGTTCGCGAGTGGTGCGTGGAGAAGGGGTACCCCGTCCGGCCGATTGTGCAGTTGACCCAGCTTTGGGGCTTGGCGCGGGCCTGGTACTCGACCCGCCTCGACCCTGATTCCCGTCGCCCTCAGCCCAACGAGATGCGCCGGATCTTTGGGGGGCTGGGGTTGACCGGGGACTCGTTCGCAACGCGCGCAGCGGCTTCTTCTCCGAAGCTGACATTGCGGCTTTGCTGATCGAGCTACCGGCATACATCCGGCCCGTTGCGAACTTCGGACGGTTGACCGGCTGGCGGAAGGACGAAGTTGTCGGTCTGACGTGGGAGCACATAAGTTGGGAGGCCGAGACTATCCGGCTCTACGGCGACGAGACGAAGGGCAAGGTTGGCCGCGTGTTCCCATTTGGTCTTGCCCCCGCGTTGCGCGAGCTGCTGCGTGAGCGGTGGATGCAGCGGAGCGGGCCGCTCGTCTTCCACGAACACGGCCGCCCAATTAAGACTTTCTACAAGGCGTGGAAGTCGGCGTGCAAGCGGGCCGGGCTTCAGGGTCGGTTGCTCCACGATCTGCGGCGAACGGCAGCACGCGAGATGCGCAAAGCCGGCCCTCACCGAAGGCGAGATCATGAAGCTCTGTGGCTGGAAGACACGGTCGATGTTTGATCGCTACAACATCATCGACGAACATGATCTGGCGGCTGCGGTCGCAAAGCGGTTCGCCGAGCCGTCAAGAAACTCAGGTGTCATGGGTAAACAAAGGGTAAACAATCAGGCAAGCGGCAAAGCTAAGTTCTTGTCGGGCAGGTAAACTCGGTTGGAAGACTTGCGGACTTTTAATCCGTAGGTCCTGGGTTCGATCCCCAGCCGGCACATTCCTTCCTTCAGGGCTTTCGTTTTTTCGGGCCCAGCCTCCTTCACGGTTACATCTTGGCGCGCGCGATCTGACGGATCGCCGTCAGCAATCCTGGTTGGTTCAGGATGCCTGCGTGACTGGCTGTGGGGAACTCGAGGAGACGCGCCGAGGCCCAGTGCGCTGCCAGAGCATGCGAATACGCGTTCAGTGAGTCGCCAGCCGCGGCAATGAGCACCGGCATTCGCGCCGGGCGATTCAGACCGACCACCAGCGAACCGAGTGAGGGGATCACCGCTTCCAAGGACGCAAGGTCGTTGGAGGCCATGAGTTGCCGGTCTAATGTCACTGCTGAAGCCGAATCGAGGCGTGGGAAGAGCCACCGTAACAACGCGGTCATCCCCCGCCCGGCTTGCAGTTCCGCTTCCCAGGGCGCCATCGCATGGAATGCGGTAACAGAGTCGGGCCAGAACGGACCGGCGATCAACGTGGCACTCGCGACGCGCCCGGGATACCGCTCGGCCAGGTTGGCGGCAATCAGGGCGCCCATGGAGTGGCCGATCACGTGTGCTCGCTGAATGTGCAGGTGGTCGAGCAGGTGAATGACATCATCGGCCATGGCCCGCCCATAGTCGTGCGGGCGGGCGAACTTGGTGCTCTGCCCGAAGCCGCGCACATCGAAGGCAATGACGTGGTGGTCAACTGCGAGTGAATCGCCGAGACTGGCGAGAACCTCAAGGCTTGCGCCAAGCCCATGGATAAGAAGAACGGGTTCGCCGAGCCCTGCCTCGCGGTAGCGAAGCCGTACGTCGCGAAGCTGCGCGAACTGGTCGGGCGCCGACGTGATGGTGGAGGGGGTAGCCCGGGAGAGGTTCTTCGGAGCGATGGGTGGTGATGTCTGGCGGGCCGCGACCGCGGCCGGGATGAGGAGCGACCAAGCGAGCCACACACGCATCGAACGCAGTCCGATTGGAGTTACTAGTGAGTGGCGTTCAATGGGCGAATGGTTGGAACGCGATCTGAGTCCCAGGCTCAGGTCAGCCCGGTATGCTGGGGCCTCACCGATGGGGCTCCCGTCCGCCCGTGCAGCTCCCGTAGGCGCGACCACAACCACAGTGCGATGGTGACGTTCGCCGCGGCATAGGCGAATTGGGTGCGGGAAACCCCGGTGCCGTAGGGGAACCAGATGCCCGGAATTCCGACGGTACTGAGTTCCGAGGCGAAGAGTCCCGTACCGACAAGCAGGGCGGTCAGGGCGATGAGCGCCCACTGCGACCCCCGTTCCCGCACCAACCACGTGATGGGCACGACGTACGCCAACGCCAGCACCAGGCGCGCGATCTCGATCGTGGCGTTGAGGATATGCGTCGCGGGTACGGAACCACCCAGGATCGCCCCGTTTGCAAGCACCCGCCCGACCATCTGCATGCCTGTTGCAGCCACGATCGGCTTCCAAAGCCAGTGAGGCCGGCGGCCCGCGACCGACCACCACGCCAGGCACCACGCACCGATCATGACGGGAATGACGCCAGCGTTCTCGAGCAGGTCGAACTGTCGCAGGCTGATCCAGGCCGTCCAGGCTGTCACCGCAAGCAGCGCCCGCATCACTGCGGTGGCGAGGAGGCCGGCGGCGATCCAGGAGTATGCTGGGCGCGCGTCGAGCTGCCGGAGTCCCAGGACGCCGAAGGCCAGCGCGACGAATACAGCCGCCTGGAGCATCTCCAGGAAATATCCCCGGATCAGTTCCATCCACTCGACCCGGACCCGGGCGGTCATGGCGGGGACCGTGCCGAGCGCGGGCGCAATGTGTACGCCACCGCCATCGGGCGCTGCCAGCGCGTCTTCCGGCGCCATCCAGACCCGCAGTGCAATCACCGCCACTGATGTTGGCGGCATCGTCCGGAGCAGGGGTGTGGTGCTGAACGCGGAGGGGACGGGGTCGCGAAAATTGCCGACCCCGCCCAGCAGCTGGCCATTCACGAAGAGCTGGTACGCGTCCTCGACGTAGGGAGGCCCCGCGATCGCCAGAGAATCGGCTCCGCCCGAAATCCGGACCCGTATCCGATACCATGCGAACCCCGAGTAACCGGGGTGGCCGCGCGTACCCCAGCCGGGAACGAATCCCGACAGGCCGACGTCGCCATCGTGCGCGCCCGGCGGCGCCGCGAGGCTGATGGTTTCCCAACCCTGGTCGTCATAGGTCGGGGATCCCCAGGTCGGATCGTCCCCCACTTTGAATCGCCAAGGCCCAGCCAGCGTCAGCTCCGCCTTCCCAACCTGGAAGGAAAGGCCGCTGTCGGCGGGGGGGCGGGCTGGGTTCGCGGGGTGCTGCGCCACCAGCAGAACGATGAGCGTGAGCATCAGGAGGATCCCACGCTACAAGTAGTCCGGGACTTCCCTCACGGAAGGACGAACACGGTGAAGGACGCCGTGTCCAGGAGATTGGCTGTGATGGGAGGGAACGGCCTGCCCACGAGTCGAATAGTGTCGATGCCAGGAGTGGCGAGTGTAACCTGGACGGACCGAACTCCTTCTTGCAGCAACTCGCAAGGGCCGGCGTAGCCGGGCGGGAGGACCCACGCCTCCATTGGTACGATGGTCGTCAGCCGTACCTTCGTGAGCCCAAGTTCTGTCAGGACGGGATTGGGTGTGATCGAATCACCATCTGGCTGCCAGCAGATGGAAGAGTTGTACACGGTGGTGAACGTCACGGTGAACGGGACCCCTTTTCGCACGGTGTCGGGCGCGCTGGGTGCCGGCACCGTATCCAAGGGCCCTGTAAGGAAGACAACGCTGGGCCGTCGAATGTCCGGGGGCAGGTCTGGCGAGCAATCGGCAAGCACCACGGCAGCGGCGATGAAGAGCACCCAGGAGCCACGAGTCATGGGAAGAAGTACCCCTGACAAGGCAACGGTTGCCTACCCTCGACGGCGCAAACGCGCGTTTGGTCGACGCCTCGACGCCGCTTAGCGATCCCCAGCCTGCACCTTCCTTCCTTCCTTCCTTAGATCAGGGCGCCTCAGGGTAGGGAACGACACGCCACCTCGGCGCGACGAACGCGCGCGGTTCCACCGGCGCCGGTTGCGACAGGCGCTGCAGGAGCGAGCTCGTTCCCTCGACGGACGCCGCCGCCCGCCACACCCACCCCGAATCCGGCAGTGAATCCCAGCGCGCTCCCGAGAACCAGAATCGGACGCTGTCTCCCTCCACCGCGAGCGACGACCGGTACACCACGTCCTTGAACTGTGGAATCACTCCGGTGGTGATCACTGGTGAGGGGAAGGGCGACCACGTCAGTCCGTCGGCACTGGTCGCGAGCCGCACCGACGTCGGCATGCAGCCCTCCACGTACAGGGCCCACCACTCCTGACGGCTGGCAATCCACTGTACATCGAGGTGCCACGGATGGCCGGCGATCTTCGCCGTGTCGGGCTTGGACCAGTGGAGGCCGTCGGTCGACGTCCGCCGCTGTAGAAACGATTCTGCCGCCTGAACACACCCCCCGGATCCGCCATTCACGGACCAGAGGTACCAGTCCCCGCGGTCCCGCCGGACCACCGCCGGCGAGATCATCCCGTGATTCGGCGCCGAATCGATATCCACCGGCGCGGTCCAATTCACGCCGTTCGACGACCGGATGATCTGGAGCACGTTCCAGATGGGCGTGACCAGGCGGACGTACATCCAGAGCTGGTTGGAGTCCGGCTCGAAGACGATGTCCGGATCGGTATACGTCATGGCGGTCGGTGGCTGGAGGACCGGATTGGGCTCGCCCGCGGGCAGGTGCCAGCGGGTCGAGACCGAGTCCTGCTGGAATAAGGAAGGCCACTCGCGGGTCGCATCGGCCTGGGGATACGTCGTGATCGCGAGATACCGGGTCCCACCGGTCCAGGAGGCGGGCAGACGGATGTAGTCGGGATGAACCACCCGGCCGGTCCCGTCAGCGGTGGGGATGGTGAGCAGACGCAACGTCGCCCCCACGGACGTGTCCGGGGGAAGCAAGGGCGAGGCCGGCACCGGGGCGGCCGTTTCCCGGCAGGCCTCGAGAACGATGAACAGCAGGCCGACGGCCAGCGTGCGGTTCATGTGGGTGGTTGCAGTCGAATCTTCACCTTTCGTCCGTGTTGTCAAAGAACCGGATTGCTGCCTTGTGAAACCCCCGCCCGTTGTCGAACTTTGTGCCCGTATGCCAACCACCATCTGGATCAACGGAGAATACAAGACCCGGGACGACGCATCCGTCTCGGTCTTCGACCACGGCCTCCTGTATGGGGACGGCGTCTTCGAGGGAATCCGGGCCTACGGCGGGCGAATTTTCCGGCTGGGCGAGCACATCGACCGGCTCTATGCCTCGGCCAAGTCCATCTGGCTCGAGCCCGGCATGTCCCCGGCCGACATGCGGAAAATGGTCGAGGAAGCCCAGCACAAGAGCGGCATCAAAGACAGCTACATCCGGCTGGTGATTACGCGGGGCACGGGGGACCTGGGGATGGACCCCCGGAAGTGCGAAAAACCCACCGTCTTCTGCATCGTTGACACCATCGCCCTGTGGTCCAGAGAGCGCTACGAGCGCGGCCTGACCTGCATCACCGCGGCGACCCCCATCAGCCACAAAGAGAACCTCTCGCCGCGCGTGAAGTCGCTCAACTACCTCTCGCACATCCTCGCGAAGATCGAAGGCATCGCCGCGAACGTGGACGAAGTCATCATGCTCGACAGCTCCGGCTACGTCGCCGAGGCGAGCGGAATGAATCTGTTCTGCGCCCGGCGCGGAGTGGTGAAGACGCCGCCCCCGTACTCCGGGATCCTCAGAGGGGTCACCCGGGACGCGATGATCGAGATGGCCCGCGACGCGAACTACGAAGTGGTCGAGGAACCCCTCAACCGCTACGACCTCTACTCGGCCGACGAAGTCTTCCTGACCGGCACCGCCGCCGAAATCGTCTCCGTCACCAAACTGGACGGCCGGGTCATCGGGAACGGACAGTCGGGCGCCGTCGTCGCCGACCTGGGCCGACGATTCCGGGCACTGGTGACTCGAGGGGACTGACCCCGGATGACCGTCGGAGCTCTCAGGGGCCCCTCGCCGGGGCCCCTTTTTCATGCCCAAAGGTCAGGTTATGGCTTCCATAAGCATCTCAACTATTGACAGGACTTGACGTTATGCGAATATTGCGCGCCTTGCTTTCTGGTCACCCCCGGGAGGTGAGCCTTGGCCTGGCGCGTAATTGCCCATGGTAACGAGGTTTGGCACGTGGATGCCCTGGCTGAGCGTAGGGCCCACACAGAGGCTTGGCAGCTGGTCCTGACCTTCCGGGCTGCCTCCGAGCGGCTCCGGACGGCGTCGTTTTTGGCGCCATTTCCCCTGGAAGCGACATCCAAATCGTCGCTGTTCATCCAGGCGGAACGTATCAGGGACCGGGAGTTGACCCGGCTTCTCGAGGAGCGGCTCGCATGAACGCGGTCGACCTGCATGAGCTGCGGCGGGCGGCGGCGGCGGTGGCCCGCCTTCGGGGAGAGACAGTCAGGGACGTGACGGCACGATCGGACTTACGCCAGCTGAAGGTCGAGCTGGAGTCGGGATTGATACTGGTGGTATCGGCAGAGCGGGACGAACAGAACCGGCCCCACCTCGAGGTGGATGTGGTGGAGGCCCCGCAGGCGGCCAGTTCGCGGCACCAGATCGAAGTACGGTTCGACTGATGACCGATCAAGGCCCCAACGGCGGCGCGCCGCCCGCGACAACGGAACGGCTGCGGTTCCAGGATTTCACGTTCCAGCGGCTCCCCAACGGGCGCTGCCGGGCCAAGGTCCAGCTGGGACGCTCCGGTGCGGCCGCATTCTCGGGGCAGGCGGATGGGGTGACCTCCCCGGCCGGTGAGCTGCGGTGCTCCGCGGAAGCCGCGGTGAACGCGCTCGACGACGCGGTACAAGCGGAGATCGAGTTCGAGCTCCTGGGTGTGAAGGCGGTCCGGGCGTTCGACGCGACGGTGGTGATCGTGTCTCTCTCGGCACGTGAAGAGTCAAAAGCGACACGGCTCGTGGGGACCTACCTCACGGAAACGGACCCGCCGCGTGGCGCGGCGCTTGCAGTACTGAATGCGACGAACCGTATTCTGGGCAACCATTTTTCGACGAGATGACGGTGACGCGAGTGGGCAGGTCCTCCGGGTGGTTCCTGGCTTCCGCACTGACGGCCGTGATGGCCGCCTGCGGGGGACGGGCCACGCCCGTCGCCACCACGCCGTCTCCGGTCACCGCACCTGCCGGCGTGACTTCGACGGCCGCGACCGCGATCGACACCACCAGGGGCAAGCCTCTCGCGGGCGCTGACTCGGTTGCCACCGCTCAGGCGGCTGTCGACCGGGACGAAGCGGCCGATCAGCGGGTGCTCGATACCCTGCAGCAGGGGCTCCCGGACTCGTCTCGCCGCCTGGCCGTCGCGACCTCGAGCATTCCCCGCGAAGACGTGCGGCACGAAGCCGAGCGCCTGTTCGGTCCCGACAAGCCCACCGCGCCGAGCGCGGGGCCCAAGGGTGGGGATGCGACCTTCGACATCGACGTCTCGAGCTTCTCCGGCAACACCAGGGTCCTGCAGTACCTCGATTTCTTCCAGACGGACGCACGGGATCGCTTCGAGATCTGGCTTTCCCGTCTGGGCCGCTACGAGGGGATGATCCGCGAGCGGCTGCGGGCCAAGGGTCTGCCCGAGGACCTGGTCTACCTGACCGTGATCGAGAGCGGCCTGTCGAACACCGCGGTCAGCCGGACGCGGGCCGTGGGGATGTGGCAGTTCATGGCCGGAACGGCACGCAACTACGGTCTGACGGTGGACCCGTGGATGGACGAACGGCGCGACCCCTTCAAGGCCACGGACGCTGCCGCCAACTACCTGTCTGATCTGATGCAGCGGCTTGGCAGCGTGTATCTCGCGGCCGCGGCCTATGACGCCGGAGCGGGGAAGATCGAGCGCAGTGTCGCGCGCCTGCCGGGCGAGGTGGATTCGCTCACCGACCAGACGTTCTTCGACATCGCGAGCCGGAAGGGGTACCTCCGGCGCGAAACGCGCGACTATGTGCCGAAGCTCATCGCGGCGTCCCTGATCGCCAAGCAGCCGACCCGGTACGGGTTCATCGGCATTCAGCCGATGCCTCCGCTGGTGTTCGACGAAATCACGGTGCCCGACGCGACCGGTCTCGACGTCATCGCGCGGCTGGCCGATACCACGGTCGCCGCGGTGCTCGAGCTCAATCCCCAGTTTATCCGCGGAATCACGCCGCCGGGACGCGAAGTGACCGTGCGGGTGCCGCGGGGCCGGGGCCAGGCGGTGGCGCTCCGGTACGACTCTCTGCCGGCCAGCGAGCGGGTCACGTTCGTCGACCATTACGTCACCCGCGGCCAGACGGTCTCGGGAATCGCGCAGCGGTATCACGTCACGGTGGCGATGATCACCGCCGCCAACCCGCACATGAGGCTGTCGTCGCTCCACATTGGCCAGCGGGTCATCATCCCGATGAGTGGCCGGGTCGTTCCGGCGTCGGCGTGGAGCGTGCCGCCCGAGCACCGGTACCGTACCCGGGCACCCCTGCAGAAGGGTTCGCACCGCGTGACCAAGGGGGAGACGGTCACCTCGATTGCCCGGCACTACGGCGTGCCGCTCGCGTCACTGCTCGACTACAACGACCTTGAAGTGCACACGAAACTGAAGGTCGGCCAGGTCATCCGGATCCCTCCCAAGCAGTTCCGCTAGAAAAAGAAAAGGGGGCTCGTGAGAGCCCCCTTCGTGTTTCTACCAGCCAGTTCTTACTTCCCGTGCTTCGGTGCTTTGTATCCCCCCGCCACGGCGTGGGCGTACGCCGACTTCGGCTCCACCCCCGTGGCCAGGATGTCCAGGAGCTTGCCCGGGCCCGAGTTGTAGGCGACCAGGGCGTGATTGAGGGTGCCGTACCGGGCCATCAGATCGTGCAGATACCGGAAGCCGAGACGCAGGTTGGTCGCCGGCTCGTACAGCTGCTCGACGGACAACCCGGGCTCGTAGAGACGCGCGGTGCTCGGAAGCACCTGCGTCAGGCCGATCGCGCCCGCGTAGCTCTTGGCCCGCGGATCGAAACCGGACTCCACCCGTACCAGTCGGAATGCGAGGACCGGGTCCACGCCCTCCGAACTTGACATGTCGTAAATGTTGCTGGCCAGGTCCGCGGGGATTCCGTACCTGCTGGAAAACCCGATGATGGCGGTGGCCCGCTCCAGCTGGAGCTTGGCGACCGTCAGCTCGCCCTGGACCTGATCCAGAGTTTGTTCCATGCCCCGCACGTCCGCGGCCGGAACCGTGGCTTCGGGAAGGGTCGCGTCGTCCGCAGTGGCGCGGCGGACCCATCCGCCGACAGCGCTCACCGCCAACGCGAATCCGACGATCACCGCCCCCCGGAGCATCAGTCGCTGGGTCGTGGTGCGCATTAAGCCTCTCTTGTGAAGATCAGTCTCGGGGAGAACCTGCCATCCCCGCTTCAAGCATCCGTCAAGTGTCGACGGAGGTCCCACCGTGCTTCTCCACCAGGTGCACCGGACCGATTTCCATCCGCCGGTCCACCGCCTTCACCATGTCATAGACGGTCAGGAGCGCGACGCTCACCGCCGTCAGGACTTCCATTTCCACGCCGGTCCGGCCCACCATCCGAGCGGAGGCCCGGACCTGCACCCCGGGCAGGGCCTCGTCGAGCGTCGCCTCGACCGCGATGTGGTCGAGCGCCAGCGGATGGCACAACGGGATCAGCTCGGCGGTCCGCTTCGCCGCCATCGTTCCCGCCACCTGCGCCACGCCCAGCACGTCACCCTTCGCCACCGCCTGATCCCGGACCAGCCGGAATGCGTCTTCCGACATCCGGATGCTGCCTTCGGCGACCGCGCTCCGGGCCGTCGCGGGCTTCCCGCTCACGTCCACCATGCGGGCCCGGCCTTCCTGATCGAGGTGCGAGAGCTTCACGACCGCCCCCCACCTGCCAGCTCCTCAGTCAAGACGGCCGTCAGCAGCTGAGGATTCACGTTCCCCTGGGCCAGCTCCCGCGCCTCCAGTACCTGCGTCATGGCGGCCATCACCTTACCGGTGTCGCCGCCCTCGCGGGCCTCGTCCCGGAGCCGTTCGAGAAGCGCATCGAGCATCGACGTGAATGCGCCACGGGCCTGAAACGGGGGCTGCGCCAACGCAGCGCCATATCGCGCCGCAGTTCCACTCCGTACTGCTTGCAGGAGTCGGTCCGCGGCAGCGGCACCGCCCCCCTCGTTTTCCCTACTAGCAAGTAGACTTCCAATGGCCCCTTCCGCGGACTGTACCCGCCGGGCCACGCTCGCGGCGTCCCCAAGGCGTGACACCAGGTGTTGCTGTGCGAATGATGTCACAACACTGTCTGGCAGTCTGCCAACCCTCACTCGTACGGTTCGGGAAAGAATCGTTGGCAACAGGGCGTCCGGTTCGCTCGTCGTCAGGACGATGAACGCCGTCGGCGGTGGCTCCTCGAGGGCCTTCAGGACGGCGTTTGCGGCCCCTTCCTGCCCCTTCTGGGCCGCCAACCGCTCCGCATCCCCCACGATGAACACCGCCCGCGACCCCCGAACCGGCTTCATCAACAGCCGCCGGAGCATCAGCCGCGCTGACGCCATGCTGTGCGCCGCCAACCCGCCCGGCGCCGAGTAGAACGGATCTTCACGCCGTTCGGCCATTGTTTCGCCAATGGCTTCCTCGACCAGGTCGATCTGCTTTTCCGCGTCAGCGCCCTTCTTGGTCAGCTCCACCGGGACGAACCAGTGCAGGTCCGGGTGGTTCAGGCTGTCGACCTGGCGACATGACGCGCACTGCCCGCACGGCCCTGGCGACGTCTCACAGAGAAGCGCCTGAGCCAGCCACAAGGCTAACCGCTGCTTCCCGACCCCCTTGGGGCCCTCAAACAGCATCGTCTGGGGGAGCCGGCCGGCCTGGATGGCGTCTGCGAAGCGCGTCCGCAGCGCCTCATGGCCAGCGATAGGGGGGAGAGGCATCGTCACGAATCTAACGGGCGGGTCCCGGCCGACTCGGGAATAATCGCGTAACTCATTGCTATACAATCACATTTTGCTACTGGACAAGTATTGTGATGTGATAATCAATTGTAAAATAATGGTTTACATAAAAAAGTGAGCACGCAATCGCCGATTTCGTCAGATATCTGCTTGTTTCTTCGGCATCCATTTGGGAATTTCCTAGGGGGCATTCAGCACCGGCTCGATGTGTTTCTTGTAGCAGTCAGGGCAGATGCCGTGCGTGAACTCCGCCCGCGAACGTGCCTCGATATAGCTCTCGATCGACGTCCAATGGTCCTGCTCGTCTCGGATCCGCTTGCAGTAACTGCAAATGGGGAGCAGACCCTCGAGCTGTCGGACTTCCTTTCGCAGTCCGAGGATTCGTTCGGCCACCCGAAGCCGGCATTGCAGGTCGACCGCATCGAGCGGCTTGGCGAGGAAGTCATCGACCCCCCCATCCATTGCTTCAAGGTACTCGGCCCGGCCGCTCTTGGCGGTGAGCATGATGAAGTACGTGTATTCGCCGGAGCGCCCCCGGATTTTCTTGCACAAGTCGAGGCCCTCCATCTCCGGCATCTCCCAGTCGGAAATCACGACGGGGATCCGGACTGACTGGAGCACCGTCCAGGCCTCCGCGCCGTCCGCGGCTTCCGTAACCTGGTGTCCGGCCGCCAGCAGCAGCCGCTTCAGGACTTCCCGCGTGACCGGCTCGTCTTCGACGATAAGAATCTGCACTGTGGATCGCTCCGGTCTATTGAGGCCGCTTTTCGAGCGCCGTTTGCACCAATCGCTCCAGCGTTTCCGTTTCGAAGGGCTTGGAGAGGAAGGCGCCCCCCGTGGCGGCGGCTTCGTGTGCCAAGCCCTGATCCGCATACCCCGACATGTATACGACCGGGAGCCCGGGACGCGACTCCCGGAGCCGGCGTGCCAGGTCGGGTCCACTCATCCCGGGCATGACTACATCCGTGACGAGAAGGTCGAGACGCAGGGCAGGGTCCGACGCGAGCTGCAGCGCCACCTGGCCGTCGGTCGCCGATAGTACCCGGTACCCGGCGGCCTCGAGCACCCGCTGCGTCAGGATCCGGACGCGGGCTTCGTCCTCCGCCAGGAGAATATGGGCCGCCGGCGGACGCTTCTCGTCGGGCGGGGCGGGAGCCGCGGCGGGCGCGGAAACGCGGACAAAGCTGCCCTCCTCCACCCGCGGCAGCAGTACGGTGAACGTGCTTCCCTTGCCCGGCGCCGTGTCGACCGAGATTGACCCGCCGCTCTGACGTACGATCCCGTAGACCGTCGCGAGTCCCAGCCCCGTTCCCTTGCCCACTTCCTTGGTCGTGAAAAACGGCTCGAACAAGTGGGACCGGACCCGGTCATCCATGCCGATTCCGGTGTCCGTGATCGACAGCGTCACCCGCGCCACCGGCGGGACTCCCGTCCCGGGGACGGGGGTGTCTCGACGGTTGGCGGTGCGGATGGTCAGCCGGCCACCCTGGGGCATGGCGTCGCGGGCGTTCACGGCCAGGTTCAGCACGACCTGCTCGATCTGGCCGGGATCCGCCATCACCCGCCCGAGATCCTCGCCGAGGATCGTGACGAGGTCGACATCCTCGCCGATGAGCCGCCGCAGCATCTTGTCCATCTCGCTGACGACGACGTTGAGATCGAGGACCTCCGGCTGGAGGACCTGCCGTCGCGAGTAGGCGAGCAATTGGCGGGTCAGCCCCGCGGCCCGGGTGGCCGAGCGCTGGATTTCGTCGACATCCTCGCGGGATCGCGAGCCGGAAGGCAGGTCCCGCTGCATCAGGGAGCAGGTCCCGAGAATGGCCGTGAGGATGTTGTTGAAGTCGTGGGCGATCCCCCCGGCGAGTCTCCCCACGGCTTCCATCTTCTGTGCCTGTCGCAGCTGATCTTCGAGGTGGTGCTGGGTGGTGACGTCCCGTTGGGTGCCCCAGATGCGGCGCAGCGAGCCCCCGTCCACGATCCCGACCCGGTTATTCAGGAAGATCTTGTGGGCGCCGGAGCGGTCCCGTTCGAAGGACTCGATGTCGGACAGCCGGTAGCCGGTACGTACGAAGGTGCCCCAGGTCTCCCGGTTCCAGGCGTGCTCCTGAATGATGAAGTTGCCGAGGCGGGCGCCGATCGCCTGATCCACGGACTCGAACCCGTACATGTGCACCATCGCCTCGTTGCACTCCGCGAGATAGGCGTCGCGGTAGAGGCGGTTGACCTGCTCCTCCTCGGGGAGGTCGATGGGGATGGGGTGATCGAGTTCCACCCGCCAGATCGCTTCCGTCGATTGGGTGACGAAGGCGCGATACCGCTCCTCGGCTTGCCGCAGCGCGTCCTGGGCCCGCCGGCGTTCGATGGCACGGGCGATCTGGGCGGAGACGAAGGTGAGGATCTCCTTGTCCGCCTCGGTGAGCCGGATCCCCTCGGAATACGTCTGCACCGTCACGACGCCGATGGTCCGGTTCTCGAGCGTGAGGGGCACGCCGAGCCAGTCGATGGACGGCGCACCCACTTCGTCCACGTCGCCGCGGTGCACCATCTCCTCGAACACGTCCGGCGTCGCCAGGAGCGGAAGGCCGGAGCGGATGACGTACGAGGTCAGGTTCCGTCCGAGCGGCAGCGGCTCGAAGGATGCGTCGAACCGGTCAACGAAATAGGGGAAGCTGACGCGCTCACCGTCGGGTTCGAGCAGGGCGACATAGAAGTTGTCGGCGGGCATCAGCTCGCCCACGATGCTGTGAATGGCGCGCAGGAGGTCTTCGAGCGAGCGCTCGATCGAGGCCGCGTCCGCGATGCGATAGGTCGCCTGCTGCACCCTCTCCGCGCGCTTGCGATCGGAGATATCGCGCGTGGTAACGATGATCGCTTCGACGGATGGATCGTCGAGGCGGTTCACGCCCACGGCTTCGAGGTTCCCCCACTCGCCGTCCTTCCGCCGGGCCCGGCACTCCAACCGCACCTTGTATCCGGGCCGGCGCATGAGCTCTCCGAAGAGCTGTCGGGCCCGGGGCAGGTCGTCGGGATGGATCAGGTCGAAGATCGACTTGCCGATGTTCTCCCCGGCCTCGTATCCGAGAATGGGAAACGCCGCGGCGGTGGAGTAGTGGATGGTCCCGTCGGGGCGGAGCAGCAGGATGACGTCCGAGCTGTTCTCCACCAGAGCGCGGAAGCGCTCCTCATTCCGGCGGAGCTCCTCGCTGGTCCGCCGCACGTCTGAAACGTCCCGGAAGCTCCACACCCGGCCGACGACCTCCCGGCCGATCCGCTGAGGGACCGAGAACCGGTCGAAAATCCGCCCATCCTTGAAGAAGATGGAGTCGTGGCTCTCCGCCTCCGGGCGCCCGTACAGCTCCATTACCTTGGCGAGAAAGGCGTTGGGGTCCTGCAGCTGGTCGAGAACAAAGGCGATGAGCTGATCGTCATTCCGCGCCTTGGCGACGGTCGGCGGAATGCGCCACATCTCGAGGAAGCGCTGATTGTAGGTGGTGATCGCCCCGGAACGGCTCACGACCAGGATCCCGTCGGCCGTGGATTCGAGCGTCGCCGTCAGGAGGGACACCGCCTCCCGGAGGTCCCCTTCCGGTGGCGTGGGCGGGCGCGCCTTCGGCTTGCGCGGCATGGGCCGGATACTAGGCCCCCGCTCGGGGGTCGTCCAGCGGGAACGGCCTGCTCCCCTGGGAAATCAGGGCAACAGGCCGTTCAATGATCTGACAGCTCCCGAGGAGGGACTCGAACCCCCGACCCGCCGGTTAACAGCCGGCTGCTCTACCGACTGAGCTACTCGGGAAGGACGCGAAATATCACCTGGGGGGCCAGCGACTTCAACTGACCGCTGACGGCTGATGGCTGACGGCCACTTTCGCCTCCGCCACCAGCATTCCCACGACGATCATCGCCCCCCCGGCCCACTGCACCAGCGAGAGCCGCTCTCCCAGCCACATCCAGCTCGCTAGGCTCGCGAAGACGGGCTCCGTGCAGAAGAGCAAGGCGGCCCGGCCCGACGAGAGGTCTTTCTGCGCGCGCATCTGGAGCAACAGCGCGACCGCGGTGGCCGCCACGCCGCAGTAGGCCAGCGCAAGGAGGGACCGGGTCGTGATGGCGAATCGCACCGGCTCGAGCAGGGGCGCCGCAATCCCGACCCCGAGGGCGACGACGACGATCTCGATGAACACCAGGCGCCGGATGTCGAAGCGCAGCCCCAGCTCGTGCACCGCCACGATCTGCGCCCCGAACACGATGGCAGTGAGCAGCGTCCACATGTCCCCGCGGTTCAGTCCACCCGCGCCCGGGTCGGTGAGGAAGTAGATCCCCGCGGTGGCCAGCGCGAGCGCGGCCAGCGTCCAGAGCGAGAGCTTTTCCCGGACGGCGACGAACGCGACCAGGGGCGCCAGCACCGACGACATCGCGACGATGAATGCCGACCGCGAGGCCGTCGTGTACGCGAGACCGACCGCCTGCGTCGCGAATCCCACGCCGAGGAGTGCGCCGAGCAAGAGGCCGGCGAGGAGCTCGCGGCTCGAGGGACCTGGGCGGAGGCGGGTGCCCGGGAGGAGGATCAGCGCACCGAGCACGAAGCGGATCGCGACGAACGCCAGAGGTGACGCGTCGGCCAGCGCCACCTTCACGGTCGGAAACGAGAGTCCCCAGATGGCGCACGTGAAGACCAGCATCCAGTCGGCCTGCCGTCTGGTCACGACGCCTCCGCCAGGTAACGGCCGGTCACCGACCCGCGCGTTTTGGCGATCGCCTCCGGATTCCCCTCGGCAACCACATGCCCTCCCTCGGCTCCCGCACCGGGTCCCAGATCGATCACCCAGTCGGCGCGCTTGATGACATCCAGATGGTGTTCGATGACGAGCACCGTGTGCCCGGCATCCACCAGACGGTCGAGCACCCGGCAGAGCGTGCGGACGTCGTCCAGGTGCAGCCCGGTGGTCGGCTCGTCCAAAATGTAGAACTTCCGGCCCCGGCGGGACCTCGCGCCGGCCGACGCCAGCTCCCGCGCGATCTTCAGCCGCTGGGCCTCACCACCGGAGAGCGTCGTCGCCGGCTGCCCCAATCGCAGATAGCCGAGCCCGACTTGCTGGAGGTGCCAGAGGGTCCGGGCCAGGCCACCCTGGCGGTGAAAGATCGCCAGCGCCTGATCCACCGTGAGCTGCAGCGTCTCGTGAATCGAGCGGCCATCGACTTTCACGTCCAGGATCTCACGCTTGTACCGGCGGCCACCGCAGATGTCGCAGGGGACGAACACGTCCGCCAGGAAGACCATCTCGATCTGTACGTGACCGGCTCCCTCACACGCCTCGCATCGTCCGCCCGCGACGTTGAACGAGAACGTACTCGGTGTGTAGCCGCGCTCTCGCGCGAGGGGTGTGGAGGCATAGAGGGCACGAAGGTCGTCGAACGCTTTCACGTACGTGACGGGATTCGACCGGGGGGTCCGGCCGATAGGACTCTGGTCCACCAGCACGACGTCGGCGATCTGCTCCCACCCGGCCAACCCCGTCACGGCGCCCACCACCTCCCCCAGATGTTCTTTCGCGGTGTGTCCGCCCTTGATGCGGGATTCGAGCTGCCGGTAGATGACGTCGTGGACGAGCGTGGATTTTCCGGATCCAGACACGCCGGTCACGACCGTCAACGTGCCGAGCGGGATGCGGACGTTGACGCCGTCGAGGTTGTGCAGACGCGCGCCGCGAACCGTCAGCCACCGGGGCCCCGCGGGCCGCCGCGCCGACGGGATGCCGATGCGCTTTTCGCCGGAGAGGTACTGGCCGGTGAGGGTGCCGGCTTCGCGCACGCGCGCGGCCGGACCCTGATAGACCACCTGTCCCCCATGCTCCCCGCTCCCGGGTCCGAGCTCCACCATGTAGTCGGCGGCAGCCATGGCCGCCGGGTCATGTTCGACCACCACGACGGTGTTGCCGGCATCGGCCAGCCGGCGGAGCAGACCCAGGAGACGGTCCGTGTCACCGGGATGAAGTCCGATGGAAGGCTCGTCGAGCACGTAGCAGGTGTCGACGAGATGAGCGCCGAGGGCATTGGAGAGTGCGATGCGCTGGGCCTCGCCGCCGGAAAGCGTGCGGGTCTGCCGGTCGAGCGTGAGATATCCCAGGCCCACGTCGACCACGAACTGCACCCGGGCCACGAGCTCCTCGAGGATGTGGTCCGCGACGGTTTGCTGGAACTCAGGAAGCGCGAGATCCTTGAGCCAGACGGTCAGGGCGCTGGCCGTCAGCGCGGACACCGCCGCGATCGTTTTGTCCGCCACCTTTACCGCGAGTGCATCCGGCTGCAGCCGCCCGCCGCCGCACTGCGGGCAGGTCTTCGCGAGCTGGTACTGCCGCAGAAACACGCGGATGTACTGCTTGTACCGCTTTTCCTCGAGGCGCTCGAGGAAGGGGAACATGCCGACGAACCGGCCCTTGGTGCCGTGCAGGAAGAATTCGCGGTCGGCGTTCGGGATCTCGCGCCAGGGCGTGTCTGGAGAGACGCCGCGGCTCCGTGCCGCGTCGCGCAGAATCCGCCGCCGCCCCTCGTACCGGGGTTTGGTCCACGGGTCGAGCGCGCCGCCGGCGAGGGACAGGCCCGGGTCGGGGATGATCAGGGATTCGTCGTACTCCAGGACGGCACCGAACCCGTTGCACCCGGGGCAGGCACCGCGAGGATTATTAAAGGAGAACAGGTTGGGCGTCGGGACCGGCGCGGGCCGGCCGCAATTGGAGCACGCCGGCTGCTCGGAGAACCGCCGGCGATGCCCGCCGTCGGTGAGGAGGAGTACGACCCCCTCACCCTCGGCGAACGCCGTGGACACGGCGTCGGTCAGCCGGCCCCGGTTGGCGGCACTCGCGTTCACGCGGTCGACCAGGATCAGGACTTCTTTCGCTGCCCGAATCCGCGACTCGGCGTCATCCGTATCGAGTCGGGTGACCTCGCCATCGAGCTGGACCCGGACAAATCCGGCGGCCTTGAGTTGAGCGGCGATGTCGACGTCTGGCCGGTCTCCCGTTCCAGGCAGCGGAAACGCGACCGTCACGGAGTCGACGACTCCCGACTCCCCAGCCTGTCCTTCAGGGCTCCCGATGACACCGTCAACCACCTCCTGGACGGAGTCCGCTTTCACCACGTTCCCGCAATTGCGGCAGTACGTGGTCCCGGTCCGCGCCCAGAGCAGTCGCAGGAAGTCGTAGATCTCGGTGGCCGTGCCCACGGTGGAGCGGCTCGAGGTCGTGGGGTTCTTCTGCTCGATGGCGACCGCGGGGGAGAGCCCCTCGAGCGAGTCGAGCAGGGGCTTCGGCATCCGTTCCAGGAACTGCTTGGCGTACGATGAGAGCGACTCGATGTACCGCCGCTGCCCTTCGGCATAAAGCGTGTCGAACGCCAGCGAGCTTTTCCCCGACCCGGACGGTCCGGTGACGACCGTGAAGGCCCGGCGCGGCAAGGAGACGGTGATCCCCTTCAGATTGTGCTGCCGCACGTTGCGGAGAACGACTTGGTCGGGAGGGGCTGGCATAACCCCTAAACATAACCTTACCTTCGGCGTCACATGGCGCTCGCCCTGACCCCTCGGCTCCTCCGCCGGGGACTCGCCCTGTTCGCAATCATCTCGCTGGCCGGTGTCGTCGCCCTTCTTTTTTATGGCGACAACCTCCGGGCATTCCTCGACGCCCTCGCTTCCATACACTGGCGCTGGATCGCGATCGGCCTGGTCCTCGCCTCGATGGATTGGGTCGGGGGTGGCACGCGCCTCTGGGTGGTCGCACGGCACATCCAGCCCGGCGTGCGGCTCCGGGACATGATCGTGGCGGGGGGCATGAGCGCCTGGGGCGGCTACCTGACGCCATTCCAGACCGGTGCCGGACCGACCATGATGTTCACCATGAAGCGCGCCGGGGTCCGGCTCCCCGCCGCCTTCACCGCCACCTTCATGACCTTCGTCGCGACGGTGGCGTTTTTTGCGATCGCCGGCCCCCTGGCCATCGTCTTTGGTGCCGGCCGGTCCCTCGAAAAACACCACATCGTCCTCGGCATCGGACTCTACGACCTGTTCCGCATCTCCCTCGGCGTGTTCGTCGTGCTGGGTCTGCTGATGCTGTTCCTGATGGTCTTCCCGACGTTGGCCAAGGATCTGGTCCATTGGCTGGCGGGGCGGGTCGGGAAGAGGAGCCGGCGGGTCGCCGCCGGGATGGAGCAACTGCGGGAGGGGATCGAATACGGGCACCAATGCTTTGTGGCCTTCGGCAGTCCCAAGGGCTGGCTGGCGACTTTCTCGGCCATCATCCTGTCGGCCCCGTCCCATGCGAATAAACTGCTCGCCGGCTATGTGGCGCTGCGCGCCCTCGGCATCCCGGCTGACTTCGTCGAGATCCTGCTGGTCCAGACGCTGATCACCTTCGTCCTGTACTTCGCCCCAACACCGGGGGGCTCGGGCATGGCGGAGGGCATTTCTACGGTCGTAATGTCCATTTACGTCCCGCGCGCGCTGATTCCGAGCTACACCCTCGTCTGGCGGTTCATCAATAGTTACGCGACCGTGATTGTGGGGTCCCTCATTTTCTGGGGATGGCTGCGGCAGGGGCTCATTGGAATGGAAGAAGCGGTGTCGACGGACCAACGCCCCGGGATCACCGACAGGGCGTAACCTGTGTCGCCTTGTCCAGTTACGGACCCGGGCGTAACTTCCGTGCCGGCCTTCCCGTAGAAAGGAACCCCCGATGGCCCTTCTCGAGATGGGCGGCAGAAAGTTCACCATTCCTGCCGGCGAAGTAGCGCTCGGCAGTGCTGCCGATTGTGCGATTCAACTGACGGGCCCCGGGATCACCCCCAAGACGGCAATCCTTAAGGGGTTGCCAGACGGGCAGGTGTCGATCCGGAAGGTGGACCCTCAGGGAGTCATCGCGATCAACGGCGTCAACCTCGGCGCCGAGCCGACTCCTCTTCTGCATGGCGACAAGATCCAGACGGGCGGCAATGAGCTGACGTTCGTCGACGAGCGCCGGTCGGGGAGCACGCAGTACGTCGCCGCCATGGATGTGGCGAAGGCGGCGGCGGCCGCGAAGGCGTCCGCGGGCGCGGGGAAGCCGACCTCCAACACCGGCGGCCGCATCGTTTCGCTCACCGACGGACGCGAGTATGCGGTGACGGGTGCCTCGCTCGTCTTCGGGCGCGAGGCCGGGTGCGATGTCGTCGTCACGGGCAAAGACGTTTCCCGTCGGCACGCCGAGATCGTCACTACGCCCAAGGGCTACATGGTGGTGGATTCGTCCACCAACGGCACTTTCGTCAACGACGAGAAAATCGAGGGGCAGCGCCTGCTGATGCGCGCGGACGTCATCAAGATCGGCGACGAGCAGTTCCGCTTCTATGCCGATGCCGCCGCCGCCGCACCGCCTTCCCCTCCCGGGGGGCCGGCCGCTAGTCCGCCGCAGGCCGCGACCCCGACAACTCCGCCCCCGAGCGGCGCGGGTCACCGACTCAACAACACCAGTTTCGGGATGGCCGCCGCGCCAAGACCCTCGGCGACGGC
>Ga0126371_10000052_pt1 | contig 79521 bp, 48 predicted proteins | sample PanSoiMetaPlot_4_FD_110145 | JGI IMG/M metagenome (GOLD analysis project Ga0126371, IMG submission 110145) | Tropical forest soil microbial communities from Panama - MetaG Plot_4 | ecosystem: Environmental > Terrestrial > Soil > Tropical forest > Bulk soil | place: Panama | collected 2016-02-17
CAAATGTGGATGTCCTCACTCGGCAGTACGAATCTTTCGTAAGGACGAGGCAGGCGGCAACGCAGAGCTACGTCGGATATGACAAACCGATTTCCCAACTCCGCCAGCGCGTCGACGACGCACAGCAGCGTGTCGACCGGTTGATGGCCCAGCAGGGACACCTGATCGAGGTGGTCGCCATCAACCAGCTCGAAGCCCGCCGGGATCGCCTGGTGGCTCAGCAGCTTGAGGCTCGCTACGGTGTCGCCGCTAGTTACGATCGAGCGGCGCGCGCGCAGGCCGACGCGGGGGAGAAGAAGTGATGCATCGCCTGCACTTCCTCACCATTCCGATGGTGCTCGCGCTGGCATTCATCGTCGGCTGCGCCGCGCGTGCCAAGAAGAACACGGCCGGAACGCTGGCAAACCTGCATAACATGGCACCCGACGTGAAGGACGTGACGGTCGAGAATGGCCTTGATCAGGCTCTAGAGCAGTATCGGAAAATCGTCGAAGAGACACCGAAGACCGCCATGACTCCGGAGGCGATGCGGCGTCTCGCGGACCTGCAAGTTGAAAAGCAGTACGGAATACGAACTGGCAACGCCAAGCCGCGGGAGATGGCCGCCCCGAAGTCCGCCCAGGCAATTGTGGGTGAGCAGGCCAATCGACTCAATTCGAACACATCGGTTGCCGGTTCCGCCCGGAGGGAATCCGACAAGGATTTCGAGCGGCGCACGACCGCCGCAGGCGCGATCCCGGTGAGCAGCAACGACGCCGCCCCTCCCACCGATGGATTGCTCGCTGGCGCAGATCCCAAGGGTCCACTCGAGGCAATCACTCTCTATGACCGAATCCTTACCGAGTACCCGAATTACGAGCACCGCGACAAGGTGCTCTATCAGAAGGCGCGGGCGTACGACGAACTCGGTCGCACTGAAGATGCCATCGCGACCATGGAGCAACTGATCCGCGAGAATCCGAATTCCGGGCACTTCGACGAAGTGCAGTACAGGCGCGGAGAGTACTTTTTCACGCGCCGACGCTACCGCGATGCCGAGAACGCTTATTCGGCAGTTGTGAACCTGAAAACCGCATCATCGTATTACGAACTCGCGCTCTACAAGCTTGGGTGGACGTTCTACAAGCAGGACCTCTACGACGAAGCTCTGGATAAGTACATGGCCCTGCTCGACTACAAGGTATCGATTGGCTACGACTTCGATCAGAGACACGAGCAGGAAGATGAACGTCGGGTCGCCGACACCTTTCGAGTTATCAGCCTGAGCTTCAGCAACCTCGGCGGGCCGGAAGCCGTCGGCAAATACTATTCCGCTTACGGGAAACGCCCTTACGAAGCTCGCGTTTACAGCAATCTTGGCGAGCACTACATGGCCGAGCTGCGCTACCAGGACGCGGCGAAGACCTACCAGGCTTTCGTAGCGCTCTATCCGTTCCACCGTGATGCGCCACAATTCAGCATGCGCGTCATTGAGACTTACACCAAAGGTGGTTTTCCCAAACTGGTTCTGGAGTCAAAGCGGGAGTTCGCGTCCAAATACGGACTGCAGGGCGAATACTGGAAACACTTCAAACCCGAAGAGTCGCCGCAGGTGCTCGCCTACGTGAAGACGAACCTGAAGGATCTCGCCACGCATTATCACGCGCAGTATCAAAACGCCCAGGAAGCGAGCGAGAAGCTCGCGAATTATAACGAGGCGCGGCGATGGTACGGCGATTATCTCGATTCGTTCCCGAAGGACGCCGATTCGCCCACGATTAACTACCGGCTGGCAGACCTTCTGCTCGAGAACCATGATTTCGGCGAAGCGGCGAAGCAGTACGAGCGCACAGCTTACGGATACCCGCCGAACCCTCGCTCGGCAGGTGCGGGGTACGCCGCGGTCTACGCCTACCGCGAGCAGCTGAAGGCTGCCAGCCCCGCGCAGCTGGATGAAGTCAAGCACAATACGATCGCAAGCTCGCTCAAGTTTGCCGACGCCTTCCCGCAGCACGAACACGCCGCGGAGGTCCTCGGCGCGGCCGCCGATGACATGTACGAAATGAAGGATTACCATCCGGCGGTCGAGGCGGCACAACGCCTCATCGATCGCTATCCAAATACGGAGGCGGCAATCCGCCGGTCGGCGTGGCTTGTCGTTGCACACGGCTCATTCGAGCTCGCTCAGTACCCTCAGGCCGAGAAGGCATACACGCAAGTGCTCGCGGTCACCCCCAAGGATGACAAGTCGCACGCCGCACTTGTCGACAACCTCGCTGCCTCGATCTACAAACAGGGCGAGCTCGCAAGTAAGGCCGGCGACGACCGTGCGGCGGCAGACCACTTTTTGAGGATTCGCACCGCAGCGCCTACGTCCACCATCCGTCCAGCGGCCGAGTACGATGCAGGCTCCGCGCTGATCCGACTAAAAGACTGGACAGCCGCAGTGAACGTGCTGGATGCATTTCGTAATACCTTCCCCGATCACAAATTGCGGCTCGAGGCCGACAAACAGATCGCCCACGCCTACCGGGAGAACGGCCAGTTGGCGAACGCCGCTGTGGAATATGACCACATCGCTTCCAAGTCCGACGATCCCGCGTTACGTAGCGAAGCGCTTCTCGTCGCAGGCGACCTCTATGAGAAATCCAACTCAAAAGATCGCGCCTTGGATGCTTACATCCGGTACGTCAACGAATTTCCCAAGCCGCTCGATACTGCCCTCGAGACTCGCTCGAAGATCGCCGAGATGTACAAGGCGGCGAATGATGATTCGCACTATCAGGATGAGCTGAAGAAAATCGTAAGCATCGACGCGGCTGCTGGGTCGGAGAGAACTGGCAGGACAAAGACCCTAGCGGCCCGTTCAGCGCTGGTCCTCGCAGAACGGCTCTACCAGGATTTCCTGGTCGTGAAGCTGACGCAACCGTTCGAGATCAGCCTGAAGGAGAAGAAGAAGCGGATGGACGCCACCATCAAGGGCATGAGCCAGCTGGTGGATTACGAAATCGCCGATGTGACGGCAGCCGCCACCTACTACTTAGCCGAGACCTACTCTGACTTCGGACACTCACTCCTGCAGTCGGAGAAGCCCACGAATCTGAGCGCGGCAGAGCTGAAAGATTTCGAAGAGGCCCTCGACGAGCAAGCGTTTCCGTTCGAGGAGAAAGCCATCAACGTTCACGAAAAGAATATGGAAATGCTGCGGACCGGCGTTTTCAACGACTGGACAAAGAAGAGTCTCGAGCGGCTCACTGAGCTGATGCCAGGCCGCTACGCGAAACCCGAAATGAGCATCGGCTTCCTCACAGAGATCGAAACTTACGCATACCGGTCCCCATCGGCTCCAGTCCCCGCACCGGCGACGGGCAATGCCGACACGACGCCAGGCAAGCCCGATCAGACGCCGCAACCGACACCGCAACCCGCCGACAAAGGAATGGTGAAACATGGGACTTCGCAATAAGGCCCTTGCCATCAAAGCGATTTGTCGTGGGTCAGCGTGGTTGGTCGTGCTGCTCGCCCTGGGCTGCGCGCCGGAAGCGCGACGTACATCAAAGGCTGGGGCGACGACCGCGAAACCTCCGGTGGAACCGCCGACTTTGTCGGTGGACGTCCAGCGCGATGCAAGTGGGCTCACCTTCACGCAGCACGTTCTCGTAACCGACCAAGTACGTGCCGACTACGAGACGGCGGTGCACATGCTGGAGCAGGCTCAATATGATAAGGCCATTCCTTTGATGGTCAAGGTCACCGAACAAGCGCCTACATTAACGGCAGCTCACATTAATCTTGGCATTGCCTACGAGCGCACTGGAGACCTGGACAAAGCCGAAGCCAGTCTGCACAAGGCGCTGGAATCTAATCCACAACACCCCGCCGCCTACAACGAGCTCGGTCTGGTGCAGCGGCGCAAAGGAGAGTTCGCCAAGGCGCGCGCCAGTTATGAGGCGGCGCTCGCACAATTTGCCGATTTTCATTATGCGCACAAGAATCTTGCCATCCTGTGCGACCTCTATCTCGGGGATTACCCGTGCGCGCTCGAGCATTACGAGGCGTACAGCCGACTCTCTCCGGACGACAAAGACGTGCAAAAATGGATCGCCGACCTTCGCAACCGTAAAGGCCGAAAGGAGAAGCCATGAGACGACACTTATTGGTACTGCTGATGGCGAGTGCCGTTGCGCTGGCCGTCGACAAGCCCAAAACCGAACAGACCCACGGTGCTGCCGCGGCGCAGAAAAAGACGGAAGCAGGAGCGACCGATCGCGCGCAGGCAAAGAAGGAACTAGCGCATCGACAGACTGAGCAGGCGCACGCAAGGACGGACCCAGCGCAGCGAGGAACGGAAGAGCCGCAGGCCAAGAAGGAAGAGGCACAAGGCCAGGCTGAAACCACTGAGGCAAAGTCAGAAGGCGCGAAGCTGACCTCTGTCCCCGACGCAAAGGCGCTCGGCATGTCCATCTTGGGCAATCAAGATGCACCCAAGTCGTTGGTTATCGTTCCCTGGAAGACCTCGGAACTCGGCGACTCTCCGGGCATCTCACCGATGCTCGACGACTCCAGACAGCCCGTAGACAAAGAAGTGTTCATGCGATCGCTGCGCTACTACGAGATCAGGTCAAAACCGAAGCCGTGAGAACGGTGTGCACGCCGATGAGCGAGAACATCGTGCGAACACTTCCTTGTGACCTGCATGAGTAACAAGAAATCGCTTGTCTTGTCCGCTGAGCCGGATCGAATCGAGGCTGCCAGGCATCGCGGCTGATTCGTGCCCTTCCTTTACTAACGCCCATCCGCTCTGCTCTGAAGGAGCTAAGCTACAATCCCCACGCATGACTCCAGAGAGCATGGAGCTGTACCGCACGGAAGATGGCGTGCTCCTCAAACACGGCGATTCTCTTCTGAAAATCGAAGAAGACTCCTGGGATGCGCTCATTACACGCGATGACTTGGCCGCACACCTCTCAAACTTGACTCGGGGCGCCTGCACTCTTACCAGCAAGAGCCTCGCAGACTTTCGCTTGAGGCCGCCAATCGGATTCCAGGAGGTTTGGGCCGCAGGTGTGACTTATTTTCGCAGCCGTAGCGCGCGCATGGAGGAAGCAAAGAGCGCCGGAGGCGGCGATTTCTATGATCGCGTGTACAACGCCGAGCGACCTGAGCTCTTCTTCAAGAGTACCGCGCACCGGGTGGTCGGCTCTGGCGGGAAGGCCGCCATTCGCAGTGACGCGAAATGGTCCGTTCCCGAACCGGAACTGGCAGTGTTGCTAAGTCCGACCGGCAAGCTGCTTGGCTACACCATCGGGAACGACATGAGTTCGCGTGACATTGAAGGTGAGAATCCTCTTTATCTGCCGCAGGCGAAGGTCTATGACCGCAGTTGTTCGCTTGGCCCTGGAGTTCTGGTAACGTCGGCGCCCCTGCCGTCCTCGACTGAAATCTGTCTCGAAATTCGTCGTGGCGGTCAGCAGGTCTTCAGCGGATCGACTACTCTGAGCTGCATGAAGCGCGATGTGCGGACCCTGGTCGACTATCTCTATCGCGACAACTCATTTCCGCATGGCTGTTTTCTTCTGACTGGAACGGGAATCGTTCCACCGGATTCGTTTACATTGGTCCACGATGACGAGATTCGCATCACTATCGAGCCAATCGGTACACTCGTGAACTTCGTAGGATGAGGATCAAGCAAGCCGGGCTCAATGGCAGTGCGTTGCACTCTTGTGGCAATTTGTTAAATGACGGTATGGACCAGTCTTTTGATAAAGCACCCGAATCTTCACGCCGCGATTTTCTGAAAGGAATCACCGCCTTACCTCTGCTCTCGATGTTGACGGGGAGAAGTTGGAATGAATCGGCGGCTGAGACAATTGAGCAGCTGGCGCATCCCGCGCCGAAGAATGAAAAACATTTTGTCGCGATTCAGGTTGGAGCAAGATCGTTTGTCGATGAGGGCGTTGATCGCGTTCTCGATACATTTCAGAAGACAGCTGGTGTGAACGTTGTGATGCCGGCGGTCTTCACCTATGGACGTGGTCTCTCAGGACGTCAGGTTCCCGGACAGCCGTTGCCTGACCACGGAGTTCAGGAATACGACGAAGTCCATGGTGGCAGTTATTCAAAGCTGTATCCGGAGTTTTCTTCAAAGTCGGTCATTCAGAAGGTGCGCGCACCAGAACTAGGCGAGTTTGACATTCTTGCCGATGTGATTCCAAAGGCAAAGGCGCGCGGCATGCAGACCTATTGCCTGTTTGAGGAGGCCTACAATCCGCGGCTGATGCCGGGCCTCGAGCAGATTGCAGAAATTGATCTCAATGGTCGCGTTGGAGGCAGTACATGCTTCAACAACCCGAATGCTCGCAGTTTTCTCGTGGCGCTGGTAGAGAACTGGTTTCGCCATAATGAACTCGATGGAATGATGTGGGAATCGGAGCGCCAAGGGCCGTTCAACAACACGGTTGGCGCTCATTTTGGGAATTTCAACGCCGAGTCACGGATTTACTGCTTTTGCAAGTATTGCGCTAGCAAAGCGACCGATCAGGGACTCAAGGTTGAGCGAGTACGCGCTGGATACACCGCGCTGGACCAATGGGTGAAACAAAGTCTCAAGCGAAGTGCCGGAAGTGGGAACGGTAGCTTTGTCTCGCTGTGGCGGTTGCTGCTCGAATATCCCGAAATCCAGGCATGGCACAGGTTCTGGTTCCGCAGCCAGGAAGAGGTGTATGGCTTGTTGCATCAGGCCGTGAAAGCGATCAACCCGAAGGCGCAGGTCGGCTGGCACATCATGCACCTTGTAACGATGAGTCCTTTCTATCAGGCTGATCAGGATTATTCGCGAATCGCCAAGGTCGCGGATTTTCTCAAGCCGTGTCCTTACAACAACTGTGCCGGACCGCGATTTGCTCGCTATATCCGAAACATAAATTCAACTGTGTTTTCCGATCTCACGAGCGATGAAGTTCTCGAGTTGCATTACCGCCTGCTCGGCTATGAGCACGAAGCTAGCCTGGAGAAGCTCCCGACATCTGGCATGTCAGCTGAATATGTTGCTCGCGAGACACGTCGTGCTCTGGCGGAAGTCAACGGCGCGATCCCAATTTACCCCGGTATCGACATTGATATTCCAACTGGTTCGAACGAGAAGCGCACTCAGCCGGCTGACGTGAAAGCAGCAGTTCTAGCCGCGTTTCGCGCCGGAGCCCCAGGAGTTGTCCTCTCGCGAAAGTATGCGGAGATGAAGCTAAATAATCTGGCCGGAGCTGGCGAAGCTCTTCGAGAACTGGCGTGAACGAGATGACAGGGCGCATCAGATTTCCGACTCGATCACTCACAGCGAATTGCTTCTAACGGATCCACTTTCGCAGCTCGTCGCGCAGGCGCAAGACAGGCAACCAATCCAGCGACAATGGTCAGAATGACAACACCGCCGTAAGTGCCGGCGTTGACCGGTGTGGCCTCGTGGAATAAGTGGGCCAAGTAGCGCTCCGAAGCTAAACTTCCAACGACGCCGATTGCGAGCCCCGGCGCAATCAGGATCATTCCTTTGCGAAGCACCATCTTTACGATTCGGCTTCGTTCCGCACCGAGGGCCATGCGAATCCCGATCTCGTGCGTTTGCAGAGCGACTGTGTAGCCCATGACGCTGAAGATGCCGATCAGCACAAGTAACAAGCCGATCGTTGCGAAGGAACCGAGTGTGATGAATTCGAACTGAGAATTGGCGTAGAAGAACTTTTGGAGAAAGCCGTCGACTGAAGTCGCATTGATCATTGCGACATGCGGATCGGTATCCCAGGCAACCTGCTGAACCTGCGGGATCAGCGATTCAGGTTCTACCGAGGTGCGTGCGACGAACGCTTTGTACCCCATTGATAACAGCGTGTGCGCCAGATACGCCTGTGGCGCCGGAGGATCGTTCAAGCGCTGGTTCCGGGTGTTGGAAACTACGCCAATGATTTCGAAGTATGTGTCCTTCAGCGTGGGCACGCGATCGAACACACCGAACTTCACGGTTTGACCGATGGGGTTCTGGTCAGCGAAGTAGCGCCGCGCGAATGCCTCATTGACCACGGCAACATGCCGCACACCCGTGACGTCACTCTCTGACAGAAATCGGCCTTGCAGCAGCCGTATCTGCATGACTGCGGGATAACCCTCGCTGCACAGCTCCAGCAGCGTTCGCCAATCGTCGCCATGTACTTTGCCCGGAATGATCAAATCAGTCGCTGGTCCGCCGAGTGGTGGACGGCTCATCGTGGCGCTAACGGCATTAACGCCCGGCAAGCGCTTCAGCTTGTCAAAGAAGAGTTCAAATGTATGCTGCTGCTCTTCCGGCTTCTGAACAACGCCGCGCGGAAATGACAGCCCTGCATAAAGCACGTTTTTTGGATTGACGCCAAGATCCATATTTTGCAGGCGCAAGAACGTACGCATCATCAACCCGGCGCTGACAAGGAGAATCACCGATAGCGCAACTTCAGCAATTACCAGTGAAGAGCGCAGCTTGCCCTGTGTCGCCCCAAGGTTGCTCGTGCCTGTTGCAGTGAGTTGCGACCGCAGCTCCAGTCGCATCGCATGGATCGCGGGAGACATGCCACAAATCAGCGTGCTTAGTACTGCCATGCCAAGTGAAAATAGGAAGACGTACTGATTCAGTTCAATCACCGCTTCCTGTGGGAATGCGTTAAAGGGGATCAGCGGACGCAGTACTTTGATCCCAATATAGGCAAGCAGACATCCCGCGGCGCAACCTACGGCAGCAAGACACAGGCTCTCGACCAGGAACTGACACAGTAACCGAGCTCGACTGGCGCCGAGAGCTGCACGGACGGCGATCTCGCGCGCTCGTACCGTTGCTCGCGCGAGCAGAAGATTCGCCACGTTCGCGCAACCGATGAGAAGCAAGAGGATAACGGCTGCCATCAACGGATAGAGCAGCCTTGAGAAGCCGAGTCCATCGACGGCTTCTTCGGAAGACCGCTTGGCGGTGACAGTGAATCGTTTCGGATAAGACCGGGGCTCAATCCGCGCATATTGGTGAGCCACAACATCGAGGTCAGCCGCGGCTTCCTTTACGGTCACACCAGGTTTGAGCCGCCCCACGACATACGCCGCCTTGCCTTTCAAGTCGGGATTGGTAGCGATCTCGTTTGGATCGAGACTAAAGGGCAACCACGCGTCAACCCACGCCCAGCGGAATCTGGGGGGCATCACACCTACCAGCATTCTCGGAACACCGTTGAGGGTAAAGCTCTGGCCGACGACGCTGGAATCGCTGTTGAAGTGCTCACGCCAGAGTTTGGCGCCGATAACAAACACCGGTGCGGCACCTGGCTTGACGTCGTCTTCCGTCGGCAAGCGACCAATGAGCGGCTGCATGCCGAAGAGTTCGAACGAATTGGCACTGAGGAAACAGCCGTCGAACTGGTACGTGCTGCCGCCGGCGGAATAAACCAGCGGCGTCCCGCCAAAGCCGCCGAACTCGCCGCTCAGGTCCTGGAAGACGTGGTTGTGTTCCCGATAGTAGACGAGTTCCGGAAGTGTAAGGTTCGGACGCCGATTCGCAGGACGATCCTGGTCGACGATATAGAAGGCGGTTATTTCATCCGCATTCTTGAACGCGAAGGTGTTCAGGATGACTCCATAGAACGCGCTGAAGATCACTGTCGCCGAGCCGATCCCAAGAGCTAGCGCGAGAATGGCGAGCAGCGTGAAACGCCGGTCGTTACGCAAGGTGCGGAGTGCATATACAAAATCGCGAAAAATGGAGTCGACGATATTTTCCCAATGCAGTCCACGGCACTCTTCTTTCACACGTTCTATGCCGTGGAATTCTATGAGAGCCTGCCGCCTCGCCTCTTCGGCACTCATGCCCGCAGCAATGTTGTCGGCTATGCGTTGCTCAAGATGAAAGCTCAGCTCGGAGTCGAGCTGCCGCTCCCGCTGCGCCTGCTTGGAAGAACGTCCCCATGCCATGATGTGCTCCTACTCTGCCGTGTTCAGGATGAGTGCTACCGCGCCGGACAATCGGTTCCAGTTTTGGACCTCGTTTTCCAGGCGCTTTTTCCCTTTGGCGGTAAGTGCGTAGAACTTGGCCTCGCGACCCGTCTCAGTCTGCTTCCACTCCGAAGAGAGCAGCTTGTCTTTTTCGAGCTTGTGCAGAGTGGGATACAACGAGCCCTGCTGTGGTTGGAAGACGTCGTTAGAAATCTGCTGAACGCGAGTGGCAATTGCATAACCATGGATCGGACCTAGCGCCACGACCTTCAGGATCAACATGTCCAGCGTGCCTTTAAGAAAATCCGACCTTTCACTACCCGTATGATCCATACCTGTAGGACACATAGGTATAGAGAATCGAGGCGCTTGTCAAGCGTCAAATTAGGACTTGGATCGGAGTTGTACTCTCGTGAAGGCATGCGGAGATGAGCTGACCAATTTGGCCGGAGCGGGGGAGGCTCTGCGAGAGCCGGCTCAAGAGGCGCACTAACGGCGCATCATTGTTTCGCAAACTCAATCTGCATCATCGGGAGCCACAAGTTTGGATCGATCTGTACATCGCTCGGCGCTGTATTCATGGGGATGGTCATTACGCTGCGCTGCTTGTCAATCCACATAGTTGCAATTTGGGTGTCGAGAGCGCGGCTCTGATTTACGCGGCTGCCAGCCGCCTCGGTTGGTGACGTCGCGGATGATGGGACTGTGATTCCGATCTGAATCGGCATTCGATATAAACCTTGGCGTTGAGTCTGATCGACGACAAGCTGAAGCTGTTTCGTCTGCGCGTCGTAATGCCAGGTTCCCTTCAATTGCAGAATGCCGCCACGATTGAGCCATTCGCGGAAGAACCACAACAGATCTTCATTCTCCGAAGGGCAATCCTCTGATGCGTGGCAAGCGTCTTCCATCGCATGACGGAAGTCGTCGGTCGAGGCGCTCGCATTGCTAAAGCGGCTCGAATAAAGGCGAATGCCCGCCCAGAACCTCTCGTCTCCCAGCACTCCGCGCAACATGTGAAGCACCATCGCGCCGCCTTGGTAGATCTGCGCGGAGTTGAAGAAGACGTCGCTGTCATTCTGCAGGTTGTTGTGGGCAACTGTATCTGCAGGATGCGCAAGGGCATACTTGAGTGCTGCCGCTTGCGTTCGGCGAACTCCATTCAGGAATGCGTCACGGCCACTTTGATGTTCGGTATAGAGCAGATTGAAGTACGTGGCAAAGCCTTCGCTGAGCCAGACATCGTCCCAATCGGCTTCCGTGACTGCGTTGCCGAACCACTGATGCGCCATCTCATGCGCGACGGCGCCAAATCCTGAGTAGTAGAAAATGGTTGTCGCCGGTTCGGTAGCGCCGCCACCACCGGCTGCTTCGACTTGCGCCAATTTTTCGTAGGCATATGGACCAATGTGGCTTGTGTAGAAATCGAATACTGATTGCGTGAGAGGATCTAAAGCCTTTAATCCGGCATCTCGATCTTGTGGGAAAAGCCACGCAGAAAACTGCACGTTGTCAGCATGGCCAAAATAGTTGACCGACATCTGCGCTACTGCGAGTGAAAATTGCCAGCTTGGGATCGGCAGTGCTTCTTCCCAGACGGTCCGACGCAAATCACCTGGCAAATCCGTCTGCTCTTTCAAGAGACCATTGGAGACGACCTGATACTTCCGCGGGGCAGTGATACTGATTCTCTTCGGAGCTTTCACGGAGATATGATCGATGGTCGCCAGCCAGTTGCGCGCCTTGTTCGGCCAATTGTCAGTGAAGAAGACACGGTCGCCGTACTTGTTCTTGCCAATGAACAATCCTCTCGCGGGTTTACCGTGGTAGCTAACGGTTATGGCGAGCTTCTGTCCGGCATGAGTAGGTTGAGGGAGAATGATGCCTAGCCGATCATTTTCGTGTCGAAATTCAAGCTGCTTATCCCCCGCTGCGACTGCCGTGACCGTCATCCCGAATCCAACAGACGTTGGTGCGGGTGCGTCGGGCGCCGGCGCCTGCTCTCCGCGGGGAGGTCTGGGTTGTGGAACGAGGCAGGGATTCAGACGGTCCGGGGCATGCGGGGTTGTGACTAGTTTGCAAAGGTCTAATTCCAAGCCACGAACATTTTCGGCTACGATCTGAACCTCGATTGTATCTGTGATCGCCAACTCGTCAGATTCATTGCCAAGTGTTGCTTCAAACGAATACTTCAAGACCTTGATTCCAGGCTGACGTGGGTACATATCAGCGTTGCAGTCGGAGCTCACTAGTGCTGACGCAAGTAGTAAAAGGGCGGCTCGAAAGCAGCCGAACCACAAATAGAAGAAATTGCTTCTTCCTGATTTGGGCATTAGCTTTAATCGCTATGCAAACTGTAAGTTAGATACACCCCACTTGCTTTTATGCTCGTGCCGCAAAACGATAATAGATGTCATTCCACCTGAGTTCATTCTGGAACGCACGAATCTCGGTCTTGTCATTAATCAGCAAGAATTCTAAGTTGGCGATTTCCGCGAAATCTTGCAAGTGCTGCGCCGTCAACGCCTGGCTGAAGCAGGTGTGGTGAGCTCCGCCAGCCAGGATCCACGCGTGCGCTGCCGTCTGGAGGTTCGGTTCTGGTATCCAAACAGCTCTTGCAACTGGGAGCTTGGGCAGCGGCTGCTCCGGCGCGATCGTATTGACTTGGTTCACAACGATTCGGAAGCGATCACCTACATCTATCAACGACGCGTTTACCGCATGACCGACCTCACTATCGAACACCAATCGCACCGGATCAGCCTTACCACCAATTGACAGTGGATGAATTTGAACGGAGGGCCGACCTTTAGCGATCGAAGGGCAAATTTCGAGCATATGGGCGCCCAATACCTTGCCTCCGTTCCTGAGATCGTAGGTGTAGTCTTCCATAAATGAAGTTCCACCTTTTAGTCCCGCGCTCATGACCTTCATTGCGCGGACCAGCGCAGCCGTCTTCCAGTCTCCTTCGGCGCCAAAGCCGTATCCCTCTGCCATAAGACGCTGCACAGCTATCCCCGGCAGTTGTTTCAGACCATGCAGATCTTCGAATGTGTCGGTGAAAGCTTTGAAGTTCCCTGATTGAAGAAAATGTCGAAGTCCCAATTCGATTCTTGCTGCTTCCCGGAGAGACTCATGCCATTCTCCTTCCGCCCGGAGTTGCTTTGTAATGTCGTAAACCCCGTCGTAGTCGCTGATCACTTTGCTTATTTCCGAGTCACTCACCTTCTGGACTGAATGAGCCAGATCGCCAACTCCAAATCCGCTGACGGAGTACCCCAATCTCATTTCCGCTTCGACTTTGTCTCCCTCGGTTACAGCTACATTGCGCATGTTGTCGCCGAAGCGCGCGATCTTGAGGTTCTGTGCATCTTGCCATGCAGTCGCAGCGCGCAGCCATGTCCCGAGTTCGGATTGGACGTCTTCGTCTTGCCAAAATCCAACTATTACTTTCCGATTAAGTCGCATTCGGCTGCCGATGAAGCCGAATTCGCGATCGCCGTGGGCAGACTGATTCAGATTCATGAAATCCATGTCTATCGTCGACCAGGGCAGTTGTTGATTGAATTGTGTGTGCAGATGGACCAAGGGCTTATGCAATACCCTCAGTCCGTGAATCCACATCTTGGCAGGCGAGAAAGTATGCATCCAAGTGATGAGACCCACGCACGCCTGAGCGCTGTTTGCTTCAAGACAAAGCTGATAAATGGATTCCGGCGTAGTAAGCACGGGCTTAAAGACAATCTTCACGGGGATAGCGGGCGATTTGTCCAACTTGTCTGCGATCTCGCGCGAATGTATCGCTACCTGATCCAGCGTTTGCTGCCCGTAAAGATGCTGGCTCCCTGTCACCAACCAAGCTTCAAACTGGGTGAGATCGATCATTGACTGGGCTTCCTGTCAGCGCGAAAGTGAAAGAGGAAATAGTGCATAGTTTAAAAGTGCTCGGTCTCGAAATAGAAGTTGAAGGAACTCTGTTCGCGAATGCTATCACGCGCGCAGATCACCCGTTTCGCTCTCCGTACTTCTACAACCTGCATCGACTCTGTTGATCCAGCTTGCATCTGCTCGATCAATTGCAAGTCTATGGTAGTCTGCTCGGCATCACTGGAAGTTTTCATTTAGGGAACAATCAAATGCCGCGCTCATTTGCTTTCACTCTTGCCGCTGCCTTTCTCCTGCATGCGCCTGCATCAATGCCACAATCTCAACTGGTTCGTGCTCCAGGCGCCCACGTTGTGGCCATCACGCCGCCGAATGTTCGAGGAACTGAACCGTCAATTGCAGTGAATCCAAACAATTCGAATCAGGTCGTGGCGGCGTTCCAGCCTGCGACTGTGGCTTATTCGACTGACGGTGCCCAGACGTTCACTGTCGCTGAGCTCCCTCAAGTGGCAGGCTGGCGTGGTGGCGGGGATGTTTCTCTGACGTTCGACAATGGCGGTCGTGCCTATCTCTGTACGCTGCATTTCGACAAGCTGGGCAGCGTTTCCTATTGGGCTCATGGAGCCGGGCGAAACGGGATCTTCGTGCGACGTTCTCCCGATGGCGGAAAAACCTGGGAAGCCGACGCCACTCCCGTGAAAGCGTGGCAGGGAAGTGAGCCCGATATCCAGTGGGAAGACATGCCGCGCATTTTTGCGGACAACCAGCCGCATAGCTCATATGCGGGCAATCTCTATGTCGGATGGATCGAATGGCAGCTCGATAAATCGATCATTCTCTTCGCCCGCTCCACCGATCATGGAAAGACTTTTTCTCAGCCAATAAGGATAAGCACGCATGCCGGTCTGCCTCGCGACGACAACGGTGCGCTGGTCGGCTTTGTAGGAGTCGTGAGTGCCGATGGAACGATCTATGCCATCTGGAATGACGGGGCGACGATTGCTTTCGTGCAATCGCACGATGGCGGCAAAACGTTTGCACCGTCGCGCTCAGTGATCGACGTTGCTCCACCCTACTTCGGAGGCGCAGGAGGCATTCCCGGCGTACCCAGGGTAATGGGATTTCCCCAGATTGGGGTAGATACAAGGCAGAATGGCGGCGGAACTCTGTATGTCTGCTGGACCGATTACCGGAATGGCGATGTAGATGTGTTCCTCTCGAAGTCAGCCGACCATGGGAAGACATGGTCAGCTCCGATACGAGTGAACAGCGATCCCATACACGACGGCATCGATCAGTTCTTCCAGTGGATGGCCGTAGATCCGGCTACCGGCCACGTCTATGTGCAGTTCTACGATCGTCGTGACGATCCTGCGAATCGGAAGACCGGCTTTTACCTCGCTCGCTCCATCGATGGGGGACAAACGTTTACTAACTACTCGTGGACGGATTCCCTATTTGAAACACAGCAAGCATTTCTGGGCGATTACACCTGGCTCACTGCGTATGCAGACAAAGTGTACGGTGTCTGGACGGAAGCGATAGCTTCTCCGGCAGATGCTCCCACGCCGCCGCAGGGCCGTCGCCCGGGTTCTTTCACCGCGGTGCGGGTGGGATTTGCTGATTTTTCCGGAGGGAAGTAAGCGCATGTAGCTTGACGGGAAGTTATTGGATACTTTATACAGTTTAGGCGAAACTTATAGCTGCTCGTGCGCCGACTGAATCGATCGCCTATTTCTTTTGCATCCCCGGCACCGGTCGGGCGATTGTTGCTTTGCCTGATCTGCTGGACGTGGTTAGCATCGCCCTCTCACGCTCAAGACCGACAACGTCCAGGCAAACCCATTGGCAAGGTGTCGACTGCAGGAAATCTCATCCTGTTGGAACTCGACGAAGGAGTTCTTGGGAAGGCGAATCTCTTCAATCTCGAGGGCCGAACGCTGCGGTTCAGTCCCAGCCGCGATGGCTATCGCGTTGAGAATCTGCCTCTCGAATGGGATTCCGATTTTGGAACCGAGACTCAAACTACCGAAGTCAGCCTGCACAAATTCCAGTTTCCTTTCTCCGGCAAAAAGTGGGATGCGTTTTCAATTGGCGTTAACGGTTCGATTCGGTTTGGCGAGCCCGAGCGACCGGGCGGCGGCGCGCGTACCGAATCCTCGACATTCAGCAGGCGTTTGGGAGGCGTTTCGATCGGACGCTTCGATCAGTTGGCTGAAGCCGCAGGCACGCTGGTCAACACGGTTCCCGCGATCTGCGTGTTCCTGAAGCCGCGGTTATCTGGCTCGCGCTACGTGAAAGAGTTGGCCGATCACGCCGTGATCACCTGGGATGTGACCGAGCCGTGGGGCAATATCCAGGATTTCAGCTGGACGAAGACAGCCAACCGTTTTCAAGCCGTCTTGTTTCAAGATGGGACGGTCTCGATGTCCTATAAACAAATGGCAGCTAAGGATGCCGTTGTTGGTGTTTTTCCGCTCGTTAGTAAGCAAGTCGAACGAGCCCTCGCAACTGTCAACGGCGGACAACACTCAGGCGGCCCGGAATATCTGGATTTGCGCAAAGTGACAATCGCGAGCGTTGGTGGCGTGATCCTGAAGGCGACGCTTACAGCCGCTGCGCCGGTGCCGAAAGAAGGCGACCCGAATCTGGCAGGCATTGCGTATCGTGTGCACTTCAAGGCCAAAGCTGTGTCCTCCTCACAAGACGCAGCCCAGTCTGAGGCTGTCTGGACGGTGCGTGGCTTAACGGCGCGTCCGGCCGGGACCGGAACATCAACCTACGTTGCGTTTGGCCCTGGTTTGTCTCGGAGTGTCAAAGCAAGCGACAGCGCCATTTCCATGCAGGGAATTCTTCCACCCGCGCTCCGAGGTGCTTCGCAGATTGAGCTCTCGGTCGAGGCTTTCGGGGCAGGGAATTTATCCACGCCCGTCAGCCAGATTGCGCCGGCTACAGTAAAACTATCCGGGCTTCGAAGTCCTGAAATGGAACTGGCGGGACTAAAGCTGAACGACGGTCCGTTTCCGATCGTGTATGAGTCCTTTCATTACGTCGCGTTGCCGAACGCTCGCGACCTGACTTGCAGCGTCATCAAAGCGTTCGGCGACAAGTTCGACTTCCTAGCTTACTACTCGGACTTTCGTGTGGACAATCAGGAAGCCGGCACTCCAAGCAATGGTCCAAGAGGAGGCAATGTAACCGGCATCGGACCTGAACAGGGAAACCCAGAGAGCTTTTGCAGCCAGGGAAGATTCCAATGGCAGTTCATTCAGCCGGTGTACGTGGGATCGAACCAGATGCAGGAGTTTCCGCCAGAGGGCGCTCCCGTTGGCAATGATCATGACGTCACCTTCTACACGCGCCAGATCGCCGAGCGCACGCCCAACGGAAAGCTGCTTCCCTACGACTATGCTATGTCCCAAATCGGTCATGAGATGGGACACCGCTGGGGAGCTGATGCGGCTGCGAAAGTTAACGGCGAGACGATCCAACTCGGTCCGGTGCACTGGGCGCGAGGACTGCAGGCGCCGGTGGCCTTTCCCTTTCAGCGGCCGATCGAAGCGTCGGCGATGGGAGGCGGGGTATGGCAGGACAACCTCGACGGGACCTTCACCCAGCTCGATGACGACTATTACGTTCCCGCAACGGGCTGGTCATATCTCGACCTCTACCTGATGGGCATGATTTCAGCGGCGGAAGTACCGGACTTCTTCATTTTGAGAAACCTTACTCTCGTCAAGAAAGATCCCAACGGCCATCAGATCTTCAAAGCAGAGCGAACCAAGATCACGATTCAGGACGTGATTGACGCCGAAGGTCCGCGTTCTCCAGATGTCGATCACGCACAGAAGAATTTCAATACCGGACTTGTCATGGTCGTCGAACACGGCCATACGCCGAGCAAAGAGCTGATCGATCGAACCAATGGAATACGCACGGCGTGGATCGACTACTGGGAAACCACGACTGGGCATCGTTCGAAGATGACTGCAGATCCCCAATAAGAGAGGAGCTTCATGGACCGTCGCGAATTCCTTGTGAAGTCCACAGCAACTGCGGCGCTTCTGAACCGTGCACGAGAGATGTACGCAGTCGTGTCCCGGCAATCCGAGGCGCGAGCAGCGAACTCCGCTCCTCCCGATGTCTCGGGGCATACGGTGATGGCCGAGTTCACACAAAACGGCGTTCATTGGAAGGTCTATGAGGACTTGCGTGAACGCGAGGGCGCAATCACGTTTGTGTCGCCAGGCAGCTCACGAGTCTTGACCAAGAGTGCCGAAGCGGCCTGTGCGACCGACGATCCGCCGCATCTCGGTTTGAGCATGGATGAGATCGGACTGTCCGGCCCCGATTTGCTGGCAGATAAACTTCTCGCCGGCGGTGATGATCCCGACATGGAACAGGTGAAGAAGGCCGCTCCTCCTCAAGGATCGCCTCGTCCAAACCGGCCGCAAGGAGCAAACGCGCCTCTACCGCGATTTCGCTGGGACACATTTGTGGGAACAGTCCAAGCCGAAGATACTCAGCCCGTCTATCCCGGTGGCAATACTCGCACCTATCATCCAAATCAGTACATTCCCGAGATTCGCGGTGAAGCGATCGAAAAGCGCTTTGATGGTTTGCTCGGCGGCTGGATGCCCGCCGTTCGCAAGCTATTTCCGCTCGCCAACTCTCATGTCGAAGTAATCGTCTTCGGCGATGTCGAGGCACAGGACAAGTTTATTGTGCAGACGTGGCACCGTAGTGCTGAGATCAAAGACGGCAAAGTAGTACGCGTGTTCTATGGGTACAGCTATCCCGCATATCCACCGGCACATTTGGATCCGAAGCCGGAGGAGTTCTATCGAGCGCTGCTGACCTTTGCCAACTATTGGGATCATCACCTTCAGGATTTCGCGAAAGCGTCGTTGCCTGACCACTCGTTCATTGACATGGCGCAGCATTGCTTTGCCAAAGAGTTGATGGTGAGGCCGAAGGGCGTATATCCGAAGTATGGCGCGGTCGATCGCGATTACTACGGCTCGGAGTACGACGGCTTTCAGGACATCTTTACCAGCGCCCTCTATACCAATTTGGAATGGGGAAGATTCGAGCCTGCACGACACATTCTCGATAACTACTTCACCGACTTCGTCGACGATAGAGGGATGGTTAACATGCGCGGCCCTGAAACCGCGCAGTACGGCCTAACTCTGTCGCTCCTTGCGCGCTATTACAACTACACGCGCGACGCAGAGCTGATGACGAAGCACCGCAACAAGATCGCCACTACGGCAAAACTGCTGTTGGAAATGCATGACGAAAGCCTCAAGCTGCCGCAGGACAATCCCGGGCATGGCCTGATCCACGGCTGGAGCGAGTCGGACTCGTGCCTTGCTGCCACTCCATCAACATGGTGGCTGCCCTACTTTGCCAACAATGCTTTTGCTGCGCGTGGCTTGCGAGACCTCGCGCGCGCATGGCCGGACATCTCCGTCTCCCATTCTGGAACCAATGCGAGACAAGAAGCGGACGAATGGCTGCGGCGCAGCAAAACACTTCAGGATGCCACGATCGCCAGCATGGAAACGAACATCCGGAAAGACCAGAAACCGCCCTACATCGGTCTGTTTCCAGGCGCAAAGCTAATGTTCCGCGACTCAATGGCCAAGGAGCGTCCCAGCCCTCAGCAGTGGGCACACCGTCCGTACAGCGAACTTCTACAGGCAGATGTTTTGCCGGCCGATCTGGCGAACACGGTTGTCGATTGTATGAAAGCCTATGGAGCAACAACGATCGGCGTTGTCGCCAATGTGACCGCTCCGCGTCCTGGCGCACGCGCGATCTTGGGATTCATATCGTATGGCTACGCGCAGATGCTTCTTCGCCTCGATCGCATTGAGGAATATCTGCTGTTTCTCTATGCGCATCGCTACCACGATCACACGCGGGGCGGTTGGGTCGCAGGAGAAGTCTCAGGTATCGACGGTGGAACTGCGACCTTCTGCATTCCGGCCCAGCAAACGATTCCGTTGCTCTTGCGCTGGGTGCTGGTGCTTGAAGACTCCGATGAAGGCCGGCTTTACTTCGGAAAAGGCCTCGCCCGTTCTTGGGTTATTTCAGGAAAGCCGGTGACGATCGAGAAGGCGCCGACGCGTTGGGGACGCGTCAGCTTCCATCTCACCGCCCAACCGGAAAAAAAGAGAGTCCACGCTGTTGCCGAGCTAGCCGCCGCAGGATCGCCGAAGGAAATTCAGGTGAAGCTGCGCATGCCGAAAGATATTCGTCTGACATCTGTGACGGTAAACGGTCGGACGGCAAGCCTCGCTGGCTTACACAATGACACCGTCGTGATTCCTACTGGCAGAGAGCGCCAGTTCGAAGTCGTGGGCGAATGGAGCTGAGGAGCCATGCGGCGACTTGCGCACGCTGCACTTGGAATCATCACATTTGTCCTGCTGCAATCTGCCCTGCTTTCTGCCGCGCAGGCTCCGGCTGTTGCTCCTCGATTTCGTGTGCAGTTCGATCGTGTGGGTATCACCAGTCTTAAATTCGCGAACGATAAGTACGACACGGACTACATTGCCGATGAATCAACATTGGGCCCTGTTCGCATTCGCTACAAAATGGGCGAAAACGAATGGCGCGAGTTTTCAACTGAGGACGCAAACAACAAATATCAGCGCCTGCCCGATTCACGCTCTCGGCGAGCGCTCCAACAGCTTTCGATTGTTTACAACCCACAGAGCTGGCTGAAGAACGAGTATTACGCCGATCTGGAGCTGACCGAACGCTTCCGAGTTGAGCCCGAGGCGCTTTATTGGACGATCTTCATTCGTAATCCCACACACAAGCCGATTGAACTCGGTGACGTGTTTTTGCCGCTGCCGTTTAGCACGGCCAAACGATGGGACAAAGAGATCACGTACACGCAGCGCGTCGTCCAGCACCAATACATTTCGGGGCATGGATCGTTTATTTACTGGATGCGTCCCAACGGAGTCGGACCGTTCCTTGTGCTGACCCCGGTTGTGAAGTGTCCGGTTTTCGAATCTACGCGCAGCGAGATGAATTTTGCCCCAGCCAAGCTGGAATATGCGGATCGCGGTGGCGTGTACATCCTTTCGGGAAGGAAGGGTGCTGAAGACAAAGCACGCGGCGGCACTTGGCGTCAGCCTCAGACGACGGTTACGCTGTGGCCCACCAACTCTGAGCATGACGGTATCACTTATGCCTTCAAATTCCGTTGGGCCAATGATCAGGACGGAGTCAGCAATGTGCTCTTCGAAGAGGGTTTGTTGGATGTAAATGTCGTGCCGGGAATGACCGTCCCGATTGGCACCGAAGCGAGGGTGGCGATTCGCTCGAAAAGTCCGATCCATTCGCTTTCTGCTGAATTTCCGGACTCTACTCAAGTTACGGCCGGCTCCGGCAAGAACCAGAATACTTCCATTTACAGGGTCAAGTTTTCACGTTTGGGCGAAAACGAGCTCGTGGTCCACTTTGGGAGAGAGCAATACGCAGTTCTGGAGTTCTTCGTGACAGAATCGCTCGGCACTTTGATCAAGAAGAGGTCGTCCTTTCTGGTCACGCATCAGCAACACAGGGACCCAGCAAAGTGGTACAACGGCCTCTTTTCAGAATGGGACATGAAAACAAGAACCCTGCGCGGACCAGATGATAAAGATGGACTAGCCGACTACATCCTGGCCAGCGATGATCCCGCCTTGTGCAAAGCTCCGTACGTTGCCGCAAAGAACACCATCTATCCCGACGCAAAGGAGATCGAGGCACTCGAGTACTACTTGAAGAACTTCGTCTGGGGCAAGCTCCAGATGACCACGGAAGAGAAGTATCCGTATGCCGTGTATGGAATCGATAATTGGAAGGTCAATCGCGACAGTAAGGCTGGTGATCGTTATGGATGGGTTGAACATCTGTGGCGTCCTTACGATTACCCGCACGTCGTGCTGCTTTACTGGAGCATGTATCAGATAGCGCGCGATTATCCGGATCTCGTTCACTATCTCGACAAAGATGGATTTCTGGAGCGCGCGTACGGCACCGCTCGCGCTTTCTACACGTATCCGTTGCAGTTCGCTCATTGGTCAACGAACGAGCTTGGAAATTACAACGAGCTGGTTATAGCTGACCTCATCGGCGAACTTTATCGCGTGGGATGGCGCGATAAAGCTGATCTCTTGCGGAGATATTGGGAAGCTAAGGTCGAGTACTTCGTCAACGACCAGCCGGATTTGTTTTACTCCGAATATCCCTTCGATCCAACAGCTTTTGAATCAACCGGAGCATTTGCGCACTACGCAATTGAGCAGTTGAAGAATCCTGCGAAAACACTCAAGGTCTCTTCAGCAGATGTAGAACGATTCACGCACGAGCAATTGACGGGAAACGTCTGCACCAGAGGATGGCTCGAGCCGAATTATTGGCAACTCGGCGTCGAGGGAAATCTACGCTACATGTCACAGATGGGTGGATGGTCCATTCTGGACTACGGCCTGTACTACGCGAAAAATCCTTGGCCATACCTGCGGCTGGGATATGCGTCTTTTCTGAGTTCGTGGGCCTTGATGAATACCGGAACCCCGAAATCGAACTATGGGTATTGGTATCCCGGTCCGGAGAACGACGGGGCAGCGGGCAGCGCCTATGTCCCGCAAGCATATGGTTCAAACTGGTTTGGCAAACAGCAGCCTCGTGGTGCCTGGCAGTACAGCGGAGAAATCGATCTCGGCTTTTCTGGGGCCCTGCGAACGGCTGCTGTGATCGTTGCTGACGATCCGATCTTTGGCCGGGTTGCTTACGGAGGTGAACTTCACAGAGTTCGAGGCGAAACCGAAGTACTGCCGGAAGATGGGGTGGGAAGACGTCTGCACATTATGGATGGACCTCACCGTGTTCATCTGATTCTGAGTCGTGATGGCTTCGCCCCAGGGGAACCGTTGCGCTTCAACGACTATTTACGCGAGATCAGATTTACGATTGAAAATCGCGATCCCCGCTCCGATCACGCGCATACGGTGCATCTGTCGATCTCAGGGCTAACCGGGACATATGAAGTAATTGTCGGCGGAAAGGCCTTAGCCTCGCGGATCAAGGGACCGACTGCGGAAGCGAGTATCCCGATCGAGGAAAAGCACGTTCCCGTTAAGTTGCGTCGCTTGACCAGGGTTCCAAGACTCTGACGTTGGCCCAGATTGCAAAAGGGTCTCCGCCCGATGAGCAAAGCGACGCTACTCGCGTTGACTTTGTATTATTGGCCCATTGATGTTTGAGAATAGGCTGATCCGAGAAGACTTCTCACGCCGTCGCTTTCTGCAGAGCCTTGCGTATAGCGCCTTGGGCGCTTTCCTTTCGGATGCCACGTCGTTCTCTTTTGCCGCAAATGCGCCGCCTGCTTTTGAAGAGGTCCCTCCAGAGTCGAGCGGTATCCGATGGCGACATACAGCCGGACTTTCGCCCGAGATGTACATGCCGGAGACTTCAGGCGCAGGATGCGCCTTTCTCGATTACGACAATGACGGGTGGATGGATATTTATCTCGTTAACAGCGGCCCGTGTGATTTCTACACTCCTCCTTTCCCTCTGCGAAATGCGCTTTATCGTAACAATCGCGATGGAACCTTCACCGATGTAACTCTCAAGGCTGGTGTTCCTGGCAATGCGTACGGGATGGGAGTTGCCGTCGCCGACTATGATCGCGATGGCCTTCCCGATTTATACGTGACCCAATTTCCGCGAAGCATTCTCTATCACAACAATGGCGATGGAACCTTTACCGACGTGACTGCGAAGGCCGGCGTCGCCGCTCCGGGATGGGCTACGAGCGCAGTATGGTTCGACTACGACAACGACGGACTGCTTGACCTGTTTGTCTGCAGATTCGTGGATTTCAGCAAATCCAAGAATATTTATTGCGGCAGCGAGCAAATGCGCTGGTACTGCATGCCCAACGTCTATCCCGGCATGCCGTGCTGGTTGTTTCACAACAATGGTGATGGAACGTTCACAGATGTAAGCAAGGAATCCGGAATTGCTGCACAAACGGGAAAGGCCTGGGGAGTAGTCGCCGCCGACATCAATAACGACGGCTGGATGGATCTGTTTGTCAGCAACGACAAGATCGCGAATTTTCTCTTCGCCAATCGCGGCAAAGGCAAGTTCGAAGATCTCGGAGCTCTCTCAGGAGTTGCCTACAACGTGATGGGACTTGCACGTTCCGGAATGGGGGTGGATGCCGCCGACTTCGATCAGGACGGTTGGCTCGATCTGTTTGTCACAAACGTTGACCAGGAGATGTTCTCGCTCTATCGCAACCATCGCGACGAGACCTTCGATGATATAGCTGCTTCCGCTGGAATCGCGCGAGACACAAAGTTCCTGAGCGGCTGGGGAGTAAAGTTCGTTGATTACGATAACGACGGCAACATAGATCTGTTCATGTGTAACGGCCACCCAGACACGATGGTTAACCGCCGCATTCCCAATGTGACCTATTCCGAGCCGATGCTGGTGTTCCGCAACGACGGGAAAACATGGAAGAATGTGAGTCTTGAAAGCGGCCCGATCTTTTCCAAGCCATTCGCAGCGCGCGGTCTCGCAATCGGTGATTTTAATAACGACGGATCAGTCGATGTCCTGGTCTCGGTAAATGATGGTGTGCCGCTCCTGCTACGGAACAACGCCGGCCGTCAGAACCATTGGCTCGGTGTGCGGCTGATCGGCAAGAAGGCGAACATTGACGCGATCGGTGCAAAAATTACTTATCGCGCTGGAGACCTCGAGCGCCACCTTTGGAAGGTTGGAGGGGGTGGTTTTCTTTCCTCTCATGATCCACGCGTCGTGCTTGGCTTAGGACAGAGGAAGAACATCGATTGGCTTGAGATCAAGTGGCCGCAGCCAAGCGGCAAGACCGAGCGATTCACTAATGTCCCTGTTGATCGCTATATCACCATCGTCGAGGCTGAAGGCCAGTGGACTTGAAGATGAACGGGAGCAGATCAAAGGGACGCAGGATTATCGCCATCCTGGGCGCGTTGATTGGCGCGTTTTTGCGTGTCCCACTCGTCGAGTCGCAACAATCGACGCACCCCAGTCAGAATCAGCTACAGCAGGAAGTACAAACTCCAGAATCCGAGTTGCAAGTTGGAACGCGACTCACTCACGAGGCGAAGTTCCAGGAAGCCATTCCACACTTGCTTGCCGCGCGCGCGGGAGTGTCGAATCTTTACCCCGCCGAATTCAATTTAGCGTTGTGCTATGTGGCCACACGCCAAAGTGCTCAAGCGATTCCGATCCTAACGAACTTGCGCCGCAGTCACGATGGAACTCAAGTAGAGAACCTTCTGGCGCAAGCGTATGTCGGAGTCGCAGACTCTAAGGCAGCCCTCGATGCGGTTAAGCGTGCAGCTGCGTTAGCTCCAGATAATGAGAAGCTCTACCTGTTTGTGGCGGACGCATGCACCGAGAATCAAAACTACGAGTTAGGGCTGGATGTGGTTGAACTTGGCTTGCAGCACTTGCCGAATTCGGCGAGCTTGCGCTATCAACGCGCCATATTTCTTTCATCTCTCGACGAGTTCGACGCGGCAAGGCCAGATTTTGCGCTTGCGAAGAAAATCGGAAGCGGGACAGATATCGGCTATCTCGCAGCGGCTCAGGAAAGCCTATTGGCGGGAAAAATCGAAGAGGCTGTAGGCGCAGCGCGCGAGGCGATCAGCAGTGGGCATGAGAATTACAGACTATTGACCATTTTGGGAGAGGGACTGCTGCGATGGGGCATTGCTCCTGGTCAGCCAGAATTTGCGGAAGCCGAAGCGGCTCTCAGCAAAGCTGTCAGCATGCGACCGAACTATTTCGATGCCCAACTGGCTCTCGGCAAGCTGTACTTGCTCTCTCATCGGTTAAATGACGTCATAGGTCATCTCGAGCACGCGCGCGCACTCGCTCCTCACAATCCTTCCGTTTATTCCAACCTGGCGGCGGCATATCGCGAACACGGCGATCTGGAGAAGGCGCAGCAGATGCTGGCAATGCTGGCTCAAATCAATCGCGAGCATGTAGAAAAGATCAGTTCCGCGCCTGGAGAGCGCAAGCCAGTGGCTGGAATGAGTAGTGCGAATCGGCGTGATGTGCCGAAAGATTAGCCGAGATTTCCGGCTACTGCTTCGTCCGGAACTTGGGAAATCGCTTCTCAACAACGCCCGCTCCTTCTTGGACTGCGATAATTTGATCCGCCTTCAAGTTCTCCAGTTTGGTTACCGCTCCGCTGGGCCAGAGGATCTCAATGGCGTCGACTTTGGAGCGCTGTCCTAGTCCGAAGTGCAGGCGTGGATCCTGTGCTGATTGGTAGCTCATGCCGCCTCTACGCTGATCGTAGAGGACTAGATCTCCGGCCGTGAGTTTTATGCACGCGCCAACTCCATCGCGATTGGAGCGAGTTCCAATCAGGAACAGCTCGAGCCAGTGATTCGTATTGCCGCCGTCATTTCGCAGCAATTGCGGAGCTTCGCCGTTATTGCTGGCAAGGATGTCCAAGTCTCCATCGTTGTCATAGTCGGCGATGGCAGCGCCGCGGCTCACGCGCACTGCCTGAAAGTCAGGGCCGAGTTGGTTACTCACGTTCTCGAAGTTGCCATTGCCCAGGTTGCGAAACATCAGCTTAGGTTCGGCATAGCGGGTTTCGGAGTGATAGCGTTCGATGTTATCGAGAACGTGTCCGTTGGCCATAAAGAGATCGCGCGCGCCATCGTTGTCGTAGTCCATAAACCGAACGCCGAAACCGCTCATATGAAATGTTGCATAACCGATCTTGGACCGAAGAGTTGTGTCCTCGAAATTGCCCTTGCCCAGATTTCGATAGAGCCGAGCAAGCTGAGTGTCGAGATGAGTGACCGCAAGATCGAGCAGCCCGTTTCCGGTGGTGTCTGCCGCATCGGTTCCCATTCCCGCTTCGGGTAAGCCATCATTGCTAACAGCTACGCCGGCTATATAGGCAAGCTCGGTAAAGGTGCCGTCGCGGTTGTTGTGGAACAGAGAGTTGGGCATGGAATCGTTGGCGATGAAGATGTCCTGCCAGCCATCGTTGTCGTAGTCAAACGTGACAACTCCCAAGCCATTGGCAGGCTTCGCCGCTAATCCTGACGCTTTGCTGACATCCGTGAAGGTGCCATCGCCGTTGTTTCGGTAGAGCGTGGGAGACTGGCCGTGGTAGACATCCGGATGACAATAGCTGCGCATTCCTGGACCACGATCTCCGCACCAGAAATTGCGCTCGGGAGACCAATCGACGTAATTGGCGATCACAAGATCAAGATGCCCGTCGTTGTTGTAGTCAAACCATGCGGCGCTTGATGCCCACAGGCCCACGTTCTCCACGCTGGCACGCTTCGTGACATCGGTGAATGTTCCGTCTCCGTTGTTGTGATAGAGAATCGAGCGCCCATATCCACACAAGAACAGATCGGGGAAGCCGTCGTTGTCGTAATCGCCGACGGCCACTCCCATTCCGAAAAGACCTTCGGCTCCTACGCCTGCGCGTGCTGTGACGTCCGTAAATGTACCGTCACCGTTGTTCCGATACAGGGCGCTGCGCAGTGGATGCGTGGGCTTATAGATCGGAGTCGCGGCACTGTTCACCAGGTAGAGATCGAGCAGGCCGTTCTGGTCGTAGTCGATCCAGCCGCAACCGCCTCCCATGGTTTCGATCAGGTATTTCTCCGGAGTGGCCGCATTGTCGTGCTTGAAGTCGATTCCGGCTGCGCGCGTGACATCCGTGAACATCACCTGATTTGCTTTAGTCCGAGAGACTTGTGCGAACGGGCTGATCAGGAACGACGTCCCAAAGAGTTTCAGCAGATCTCTGCGGGAAAATTTTGGCGTTTGCCGCACCGGCGGTTCGGAACCCTCGATGAAAACGATGGGGAAATAGTATCCGAGCAGGTCGATTTGCGAATAAACAGGGAGAAATACAGGGTTGTTTTAAGTTTTTTGCGAAAATTCGAGAATTCTGCCCAAAATTCGCAAATTTTCTAAAAAAGGCAGGGAGTTAACAGGGAGTGCGGATTCTTGCTCCTATTCGTCAGACAACAAAGAGCTTGTCCCTATTCTCCCGCGACCAGTTTTTTCCCGGAACAGGGAGCGATCAGGGAGTTTTTCTGACATCGAGTGACTGGTTTGAGCGCTGAATATAATCGGCGACGTGATCAAGACTCCTGCTGTGCTCGCGCTGGTTGTGGCTACATTTGGTCTTCAAGCGTGGTCACAGGGCGCGAGCGCCGGCGTACCGTCGGCGCAGAAAGCACTCGATCTAGCTGACCATGGACGTTGCGCCGAGGCCCTTCCAGTACTTAAACGGACCGCGCAAGGAGCCGACAAGCAACTGAGTTATCGCGCTACGCTAGCCGCGGCACGCTGCGCGATGACATTGCAGCATCGTGCCGACGCGCTCGAACTGCTCGCCGTGCTTGCGCGCAAGTTTCCAGACGATCCTGAAGCCTCTTATGTTTCTGCGCGCTACCTTTCCCAACTCGCCAATCAGACAGCGGAGCACCTCGCCGCAACCTCGCCTAATTCCATACAAGTCCGCAAGATGAACGCCGAGGTACTGGAGTCGCAGGGCAAAGGCGACGAGGCTATAGCGGAATATCGCAAGCTGCTGGCTGCAGAATCGAAGTTGCCGGAGCTGCACTTCCGCATCGCGCGCCTCTTGCTGGAGAAAAATCCACCGGCGGTCGGAGAGGCCAAAAATGAGCTTGACCAGGAGCTGAAAAACGCGCCGACCAACTCCGCTGCGGAGTTCACGCTCGGCGAGATCGCACGCCGGGATGGCGATTGGGCCGCGGCGATCGAGCACTTCCAGCGCGCGACCAATCTCGATGCCGGATTCGTTGAGGCCTTTCTTGCGCTTGGTATGTCGCTCAATGCTGCAGGGCGGTTTCCCGAGGCAATCCTGCCGCTCGAGCGCTACATAAAAATGCAGCCTGAGGATCCGGCCGGCCACTACCAGCTTGCGACCACATATTCGCGGACTGGCAACAAGGCGGCTGCTGAACGAGAACTGGCCGAGCAACGCCGACTGGTCGAAGCCCACCCGGTACGGCGCCCGGATTGATTCCTAAGCCTTTCCGTAAGTCAAGCTGTCCGTAATCAGTCTCTTACAAAGGGAAGGACCGGTGTTCTAGGGCTCATCACTCAAGAAAGACCGCGCTTGACCCCGGGGACCTACCTCGACCTACTGATCCCGACAACTAAGGAATTTGACAGATACGTCTTGACAACAAGATTGGATTCTTTATACAAATCCGGCTGCGCTTCTGCCTTGTCGGCAGCGGCCTGTTAGTCGCGAGAATGAAAGCGCTTTCAGAACCCGCCAAGCTTCTCTGCCGCGCTTTCGCTCCGCCCTGTCACTTTCCCAAGGCTCCCCCGACCAGCGTTTACCCATCTGGCCCGAAATGGGAGTCCACGTTTATCGCGAGGAGGAACCATGAGACATCAGCTTCTGCGCAGGGCATTGGCTTGCGGTATTGCTGCCCTGTTCGTCATCGCCTTGGCCGCTCCCATGGCTTGGGCGCAGCATAACGAAGGCCGTGTGAACGTGGTCGTTACCGATCCGCAGGACGCGGTAGTGCCCGACACTCAGGTCAAGCTGGTGGATATTGCGAGCGGCGATACTCGCGTCGGCAAGACCACGGATGGCGGCGCGTACAGTTTCCGCAACCTTACTGGCGGTACCTACAGGTTGGAGGTCAGCAGGGCGGGCTTCGCGCCACAGGAAGTTCCTAGTGTCGTGGTGCAGTCCACGAAGACGACCGATATCCAGATCAAGCTCTCTCTCGGCACCCAGATCCAGACCGTCCAAGTAATCGAATCTGCGACGCCCGTGCTTGAAACCAGCACAAATGCAATCGGCAACGTGATCGATCCTAAGCAGATCGCGACTTTGCCGCTGGCGGGCCGCAATCTGAACCAACTCGCGCGCCTCAGTCCGGGCTACGTCGGCGGCGGTACCACGGGAATGTTTAATGGCGAGCCTACATACGCTCAGGGCAACAACGTGGATGGCGTTGTTGGCAACTCAAGCCGTATGAAGTTTGGTGGCAATCAGAGTGCCGCTGTTCAGACTCGCCTGGAGAGCATGGAGGAGATGACCATCTCGACCGACCAGATGGACCAGAACCAAGGCTTCGGCCAGTCTGCGACACAGGTTGGTTATGTTACGCGCCGCGGTACGAATGCCTATCACGGTCAGGTGTACGAGGATTTTCGCAACAGTTGGCTGAATGCGAACAGTTGGAGCAACAACGCGCGCGGCCTGAAGCGCGCGCAGCTCATTCTGAATGAATTCGGCGGTGCAGTAGGCGGGCCGATTCTCAAGGACAAGCTGTTCTTTTTCGCTAGCCTCAGCACTTCTCGTCAGCCGGGCAGCGCTGCACAAACCACTTACATACTTTCGCCGGGGGCGCAGGCCGGCAACTTTACCTATGTTGCGGGTGGCGTGAGCCACACGGTCAACTTGTACCAGGTAGCAAACAGTTTCAACTCAAGCCTCCCCAATACGGCTAACAGCACGTACGCCGCACAGCAGGCAAAGATTAACAATTCCCTGGGTGCCGGAACCGTTACGGGAACAACCGACCCGATTCTGAACAACGTCAATTTTCTTAATCCACAGCCAATCAAACAATGGTTCCCAGCCCTGCGCGTTGACTACAACATGTCCAGCAAAATACGCATGAACCTGGCGTTGAACCGGACTATGCGAGAGTCCCCAGGCGATACGTTGCCCGCATTCCCGGGCAGCGATCTCGCTCCAGTTACGCAAGCAGGCAACAAGTCAGACAACGCTACGGCAGGATATGGTTTGGATTGGACGATTTCGCCGACCCTCATCAACCAGTTGAAGGTTGGTTGGTTGTATACAGCCAGCTTCTTTGCTTACAACTCCAACCATGGATATTTCCAGTACCCGTTCGAGTGGAACTGGCCACTTACGCCGACTAACACTCCACAGATGTCCGGTCAGGTCTACCCGCGGCCGATCAATACCTACTATCCCAATTTCAACATTGCCGACACGCTCGGCTGGCAACACGGCACGCATAATCTTTCATTTGGCTACACCTTCGTGCGTGAGCACGATCACTACTGGAATGGGCCGGAAGGCATCGGCACTATCAACTTTGGGCTGGTCAATGGCGATCCAGCATTGACCGCTTTAAGCAACACTGGGACCTATCAACCTTTGCCCGGTGCCAGTACCAGTCAGCAAACTGAGGCGCAGAACCTCTATGCGATATTGACCGGCCGCATCAGTAGTGTCACGGGACTCTACCCTTTCAGCGTTAAGAATCAAGACTACGTCCATGGAGTCGGATCTTTCCCACTAAACGAAGTCGCGTCTTCGTGGGGTTTATTCGCGCAGGATTCATGGAAAATACGCCGCGGGTTGACGCTGAATTACGGGCTGCGGTGGGACTTCACGGGCGACGACTACGACCTCACGTCCGAATACCACAATGCCTCAGAGAGCTCGATTTACGGTCCTACGGCTCCTGGCGACCTGTTCAAGCCCGGAGCTTTGAACGGCAATCTCAATCCAACGCTTGAGTCGCGTCCACACGCCTACAACGGCTGGCATGTGACTCCGCAACCCACCCTGGGTTTTGCCTGGAATCCTGACAAGAAGAGTGGCATTCTCGGTGCCCTAATGGGCGGCGATTCGACGGTACTACGTGGCGGCTACTCGCTACGTCGATTCACCATCCCCTATCAGTACGTTTGGAACTATGCCTCCAACTGCGGTTCATTCTATTACCAAAATTTTGCTCTGAATCCGAGTACCGCACCCGGAACAGGTAACTATCTTCCCGGAAGTTTGGCCTTAGGGCAGACTCTACCTCCCTACGCGATCACGCCAGCGGCATTCCAGAAAGTCGCGCCCGTGTCGCAGTTTACGTTTACAGCCGGCGCAGGCGGCTCATGCGGCATCAACGTGACTGGCATCAAGCCGGACATCGCTGAGCCGTATATCCAGAGCTGGAACTTCGGTTTCCAGCGCAGGTTGGGTAGCTCGCGTGTGCTCGAGATCCGCTACAACGGAAATCGCGGGTTGAAAGAGTGGGTTGCGCTCAACACTAACGAAGTGAACATCTTTGAGAACGGGTTCCTGAACGAATTTCAAAACGCGCAGAATAACTTGAGGATCAACGGCGGAAACTCCTTTGCGAACCTGAACCCGGCCGCTGGAACGGTGCCGCTGCCCATTATAGGGTCGGCATTTACGGGTGTATCGAATACGAACGGATACGGCAACAGCACATTCATCACCTATCTCAACACAGGACAGGCAGGAGCATTTGCCGGTCGGCTTTCAAGCGCTGCCGGAGCTGCGCCGTACTTCTGTAACCTGGTGGGGGCAGCGTTCTCGCCATGTGCTACGAATCTGAAGTTCACCGGTGCAGGCGCGGGTTATCCGATCAACTTCTTCCAGGCAAATCCATACGCGGCCCGGACTGGATCGAGCGCAGGTAATACCGCGCTCATGTCTGATTCCGGATACTCCAGCTATCACGCACTGCAGGTCGATTTGCGGCAGCAGAGCTGGCATGGCGTGCAGTTCGACGCCAACTACACCTGGAGCAAGACGCTGGGTGCGTTGGCGGGGAACAGCGGCAATGATTGGCTGGGCAACTACACAACCTTCTCGCTGCGCAATCTGCACGACAGCTACATACCGGCGACGTTCGATGTGCATCACGTGGTGCATCTAAACGCAACCGCCGACCTTCCCTTTGGTCGAGGCAAAGCTTTTGCTAACAATAGTGCCATCCTCGATAAGATCGTCGGCGGCTGGAATGTGGGGACCATTGCAACCATCCAGAGCGGCTTCCCCTTCCGCATCTCGGGCGGCTACAACACCTTTAACGGCCAGGCTGACGGCGGGATCGTTCTCAAGAATGGTGTCACGGCTTCTCAAATACAGAGTTCGGTGGGCGTGCATCGCATTCCGGGTGCGACGTTTGTTACCCTCATCGATCCCAAGTATCTGGGCGTCAGTAACCCGTCTTGCCTGCAGCAATGGGTGTCAGGCTGCTCGATTACGGGAACCAATACGAATTTCATTGACTCGAACACAACACCGGGAACATACAACCAGGGCTTGATCCTCTATGGGCCTCACGGATTCTTCCAGGACATCGCCGTCACGAAGAACGTGCCCATTAGCGAACGATTCCGGTTCAATCTCCAGAGTGTGTTCCTGAATGCATGGAATCACCCAGTTTTCGGCAATAGAGACTTTGCGCAAGGGACGGCCGGTACAGGCAATCCACGGAGCAGCGGATTGTTGACTACCGGTAGCGCTACGGTAAATCCGGTTAGCAACATCGGAGCCCGTCAGATCGAGCTTCGAGCAAACTTCATCTTCTGAGCAAAACAACATCTCGCACGCAGCACTCACCGAGCGCGTTCAGGGACCGTTCGGTGGGTGCTTTTTTATCTGGAGACAAAACACCACTCGGATTGCACGGATGCTACGGATTACGCGGATTTGGAAGGTAGTTTTCCGGCAAGCTGAGCTACTCGGCGTGTATGGTTTATCCGTGCAGTCCGTCGCATCGGCGTAATCCGTGTCCCGTTTCGATTTCCAGGTTCGACATAACTGATGTGGAGAAAACAATGGTTGAAGGCAGACAGCGCTCATTCCTTCCTGCAATCCTCATCACAATCTTCCTGGTCTCATCCACACTTCTTTTTGCTCAAACCGACCTCACCGGATTTTGGGTCTTCCGCATTCCAACCGGCGACGGCAATTTTCGTGAGACGTTTCTTGATCTGAAGCAGAACGGAGATCAGATCACCGGCAAAGTCATCGCGGGCTCACGCGAGATCCCAATCTCTGGTGGAACATTCAAAGACGGGAAGCTCCACTTTGAGACGACTTTTGGTACAGGGGAACGGGCAAGGCATGTCGTCTACGACGGCACAGTCCAGAACGACAAGATCGAGCTGACCTCTCAATTCCAGGGCAGAGAGCCGCAGAAGGGCACTGCGGAGCGCACCAAGCCTGAAGCGGCGCAGCCTCCGGCCAAGCTACCGTTGCCGGCATTTCATGATGTGCCGGACAACGCTCTTGCCCGAACTCCTCCCATGGGCTGGAACAGTTGGAACAAGTTCGCCGGCAAGGTTGACGATAAGACGGTGAGAGAGATCGCCGATGCGATGGTCTCAAGTGGAATGAAGGATGCCGGCTATATCTACGTGAATATCGACGATACCTGGGAAGGACAGCGCGACGCGCAGGGCAATATCACCAGCAACACAAAGTTTCCCGATATGAAGGCACTGGCCGACTACGTGCATTCGAAAGGACTGAAGATCGGGCTCTATTCTTCGCCGGGACCAAAAACCTGTGCGGGCTACGAGGGCACTTATGGCCACGAAGAGCAGGACGCACAGACGTACGCACAGTGGGGATTCGATTACTTGAAGTACGACTGGTGCAGCGCATCGCGAATCTACAAGAACGAGGAGATGCAGGGCGTTTATCAGAAGATGGGCGATGCTCTGCTGCGGGCGCGTCGTCCGATTGTCTTTAGCTTGTGCCAATACGGGATCAACGAGGTTTGGACCTGGGGACCGAAAGTAGGCGGCAACCTCTGGCGCACAACCGGCGATATCAGTGACCGTTGGGAGTCAATGTCGAAAATTGGCTTCGCGCAATTCGATATCGCTCCGTATGCTCGTCCCGGACACTGGAATGATCCGGACATGCTGGAGATCGGCAACGGCAGCATGAGCGCGGATGAGTATCGTACGCACATGAGCTTGTGGGCCCTCTTGGCCGCACCACTCCTTGCCGGAAATGACTTGCGGTCGATGTCGGACGAGACCAAGTCGATCCTCATGAACAAAGAAGTTATCGTGATCGATCAGGATCCCGACGGTCATCCAGCCCGCCGTATTTCGGATGCGGACGCGACTGGAGTAATCGTCACTCGCTTGCTGCACGACGGCTCAGTAGCACTAGGACTGTTTAACCGCTCAGATCAGCCACAGACGATCGACGTGAAATGGGACAACATAGGCCTGACACGTCGCAAGGTGCAGGCACGGGACTTGTGGAAGCATGCTGAAGTGCCGGTCTCGGCCGAGGGATACTCTGCGAGCGTGCCTGCCCATGGTGTTGTCTTTTTGAAGCTTGCAGTCTCGCGGTAAAGGCCGAAAGGCGAACACGGAGGTCACGAAGGAAAAACAGAAGGTCACGGAGATTCTTCGTGACCTTGGCCGGTCCTTTGTGACCTTCGTGTTCGCTCTTCTTCGGTCTACTGATCTGGGGTCTACTGGTCTGGCCCTTCCTCAGCTTCGGGACTCGCCTCGGCCGCCGCAGACCTGATTTGCGATAAGAAAGACGCGGGTGCTTTGTCCAATTGAAAGCCGTTTGGCGGTTGTACAGCCAACAGATTCTGCACAAAGTAATCCCAGCGACGGCGGATCATATAGGTGTTGGTGCCTTCACCGTGGCTCTGATTAGGAACGATCAGCAGATCAAAATCCTTGTTGGCCTTAATGAGGGCATCGGCGAAGCGCAATGTGGAAGAGACGTTTACGTTGTCATCGACATCGCCATGCACCAACAACAAGTGGCCTTGCAGCTTATCCGCAAGCGTAAGGTTCGACTGCTCGCGATATTCCTTGCCCACGGGATATCCCATCCAAAGTTCGTTCCACCAGGCTTTATCCATGCGATGATCGTGGTTTCCCGAAATAGCGACGGCTACCTTATACACTTCCGGATGCGTGAGGATGGCATGCGCAGCAGCATATCCGCCGGCTGATCCTCCGTACACTCCAACTCGATCCAGGTCCATGTATGGATACTTCGCTGCCATTTGTTTCAACATGGCAATGTGATCTGGCAGCCCTGCATCTCCCAAGTCCTTGTAGCAGTAATCGTGGAACTGTCGTGAACGGCCCCCCGTGCCGAGTCCATCAATCATTACAACGATGAAACCAAGCTCGGCGGTCGCTTGTGCGTTGTTGCGATATGCGGCAAAGGTCTTGGGAACGAAAAATCCTTGCGGGCCGGTATAGATCTGTTCGATCACCGCATACTTTTTTTTGGCGTCAAAGTCGGACGGCCTCCAGATAATGCCGTATATGTCGGTCTTGCCGTCGCGTGCTTTGCCCTGGAATGGCTCAGGAAAGTGCCAACCCGACTTGAGAAGCGCGTCGGCATTTGTCGTTCCGAGTACACGAATCACCTTTCCGTCTTTGGAACTGCGTAATACCGATTTTCCGGGCAGATCGGGTCGAGAATAGTTGTCCAAAAAGTACTCGCCACTCGTGGACATCGCTACTGTGTGATTTGCGTTTTCGGGAGTGAGTAGTTGCAGATCGGTGCCGTCGAGATTCACGCGATAAAGATGCGTTTGATATGGATCCTCTCCGGGTTCGCGTCCTGCGCCCAGGAAGTAGACCTGCTTCGCTTTGTCGTCTACACGAACAATGCTGCGCACGAGCCATGGGCCTCTTGTGACCTGATTCCGGAGTTGGCCGGAATCGCGATCGTACAGATACAAGTGATTCCAGCCATCGCGTTCTGAGCTCCAGAGGAACTGAGCGCCATCGTTGACTGGCCGCACGAAGGTAGTGCCGGGATCGACGTAATTCTTCGAACTCTCACTGATCACGGAGCGAACCTTGCCGCTGAGCGCATCGGCTTGACGCAGCTCAACGCGTTGATAGCCACGTTCGGTGTACTCGAAATAGAAGTGCTTGCTGTCTTTGAACCAGGTGAAGCTCGGACCCCCGACAAACAAGATGTCGAGTGGGTCAGTATCGATGTTCACGCGTTTGCCCGCCTCGAGATCGAAGACGATCACTTCAGCGCGAGCAACGGCTTCCCCCGGTAGCGGATACGCCGCTGAGAACGAGCGCGGCCGAAGTTGATCTTGAGGAGCGAACTGGACGGTTGTAAATCTGCCCGAGTATCGCGAATCAATGCGGTAGGTAATCAGGCGTCGAGAGTCAGGCGACCAGGTGACGCCAATCGGTCGCGGTCGTCGATCGGCTTCATCCTGATTAATCAGCGCGCCTACCATTGGCAACGGAGTCGCATAGTCGTAGTCGCGCTCGCCGTCACGAGTAAGTTGGATTTCCTGTCCAGTGGCTGTGGAATTTACGAAGAGGTTGTAATCGCGAACGAAGGCAACCCAACCTCCATCGGGCGAAACGGACGGCCGCGGTCCCATCGGCGTGCGCGACGACGCGCATTCGTAATTCGGGAGACTGCACGTCCAGGTCTTACCCTCCGCCTCGAAGCGGATGGAATTTTCCTCCTCGACAAAGTCAAACGTGTCGAAGGGCAGATCGTTGGCGTCATATTGGCGATGCGTAGCCTTTCCCAGGCCAGCGGCCAGCCGCGCGTGATCAAAGGCCGGGCCGACAGTATCGCGTGCTGCATCGACTAGCAGAAAAGACTTGTCTTCATTTCCCAGCTTAGGTTCGCGATACCAGAAGCGTGAGCTTTTGCCAATCCAATGAGGTGTGACATCGGCGTCCAGGACCAGCTTGCGCACATTCCAAGGCAGGAATCCGTTGGCTCGCGTGTAATCCTCGCGGGTGCCCTGGGCGAGGATTGGAAGAGAAGACCCTAATAATAAGGAGAGGAACAGGGCAAAGAGACGCATTCGGTGACCCCCTGCGGTAGCGATTGCATATTGTATCCAATTTTGGCAGCTTGGAAAACAAAGAGGAGAAAGCCCAGTCAAAAACTGTCATCCCGACGCGCAGTGTGATGTTAGGTCATCGGCAGGAGCCGGGAGATTCACATCGACGCAGACGAAGTCGCGTTCGCAACTCCGTTTTGCTGTTCTCTTTGCTGCCGGTGTTCAGTCACAAACTGACTCAGCGATTTGCCGGCTGTGCGGATATGACGTGCGAGGAGTTCGCAAGCGTCCTGAATGTTTCGTTTCCTGGAGAACCCCAGCAACATGTGGTGTTCCTTGCGCGCGCGTTCCAGTGCACGTGTAAGGTATAGCTGCAGGCGGATGTAGCGTTCACCGTTGTAGTTGATCGTGCGGATCACATTCATGAACTGCGGCCGATTGGCGCCGGCATAAAGCGTCGAGTGGAACTGCCAATTGAGGCGTCCCCATTCGCTGATGTCCCCTTCATTCCGAAGGGCGGCGTCATACGTCGCCAGAATCTGCTCTGCCTTCTCGAAGTCGGCTTCTTTCAAATTGGGAATTGAGACGCGCAGTACTTCAGGTTCGAGTATTGCGCGTATCTCAAACAGTTCTTCGATTTCGTCGCAGGACAGCAGCGAGACCACGGCACCGCGATGGGGAACTATCGTTATGAGTCCTTCAACTTCAAGCTGTCTTAAGGCTTCGCGCACTGGAATACGGCTCACTGCAAATTCTTGCGCAATTGCGTCCTGCCGCAATTGTTCGCCTTCCTGGATCTCGCCCTGCACAATTTTTTCGCGAAGCTTTTCCGCCACCGCGGAACTCAGGGATGTGCGCGGAATGCTGTTCGCGGATGTGTTTTGTGCGGCGGCCATGGTTGTCAGGTCCTCCTAGTTTACTGCACGTTGCGCCCTCGACCCTAAGGTTGAGCGGGACTGACGACGTGTGAGTAAGATGTATGCTGGTAAACCCAGCCCAATGATTAACAGGCCAGGCCAGGTAGTTGCGGGCCGGTAGACAAACAGCATTCCCAAAATCAGTACTGCGCCGCAGATGTAGAGTCCGGGAACTACGGGATATCCAAACGCGCGATACGGACGCTCGATGTCGGGCTTTGTCTTGCGAAGCCTGAAAACGCCTACGATTGTGAGTATGTAGAAAATCAAAGCCGCCGAGATTACATATTCCAGGAGGTTGCTGTAGAGATTCCCAAACTGGCCTGTGGCCGGATCATAGGTGCGTGGCAGCACCAGAACGCCTGCCCAGATGCCCTGCGCTATGAGGGACCATCCGGGCACTCGAGCGTTGTTCAGGCGGCCCGCCGCGGGAAAGAAGAGTCCATCGTTGGACATCGCGTAGTAGGCGCGTGCTCCTGCCAGAGTGAGTGCATTAACGCACCCCAGGGCTGAAATCATGATGGCAGCCGCCATAAGCGGCGGCCCAACGCGAGGCAAGATTGTCTGCAGCGCTGCGGTCGCTACGCGATCTGATGGCGCGTGCTGGATCGCGCTAAGCGGAAGCGTCAACAGGTATGCGACGTTCGCCAGCAGATACAAGAGAATGACCACTGAAGTGCCTACTCCCAGGGCGAGAGGAAGCGTTCGCCGTGGATCCTTCACTTCACCTGCCGCGAAGGTAATGTCGTGCCACGAATCCGCGGAAAAAAGCGAGCCGGTTTGGGAAATGCATAGTGCGACGAGCAGCCCGAAGGCGGTTGTAGCTGCCACTCCCTCGGCTAGAGATGTGGTTCCTTGAGCAGTCCAGGGATGGCTGAAGTTTGTTCTGATCGCGGAGGCGTTTGCTCCAACGAAGATGCCTAAAAGAATCAGGGCAGCCAGAGCTCCAGTCTTCGCGATAGTGAAGATGTTCTGGACGAGGCGGCCGTATTCGATGCCACGAGTGTTCATCCACGTGAGCACGGCGATCAATAGGATCGCTACCAGTTGTGCTGTCGAGAGAGAAACTGCGTAGTGGGTTGACAAGCGGATTGGTTGAACAAGGTAGTGGGTTTCCGAAATGGACGGAAACAACACTCCGCTGAATCGGGCGAAGGCAATGGATACAGCGGCGATGGTGCCGGTCTGGATCACGGTGACGAGCGTCCAGCCGTAGAGGAAGCCCCACAAGGGGGAAAACGCCTCACTAAGATAGACGTACATCCCTCCGGCGCGTGGCATCATGGCCGCTAGTTCGCCGTAGGAAAGCGCGCCGGTGATAGTCAGCACCCCGGCGAATACCCAAGCCACGAGAAGCCATCCGGCGCTTCCGATCTCTCGTGCCATTTCGGCCGAAACGATGAATATGCCCGAGCCGATCATCACCCCGACCACGATCATGATCGAGTCAAACAGGCCCAAACTCCGCTTGAATCCCGACTCGGAGGCCAGGTTTTGTCGAGCTTCGGAAGCGATTGCCTGCGAGTTGGACATGGGCACCTCTTGACGTTGGATACTATATACAGGAAAATGCGGAAGCCTGCCATGCTGCTCTTTAATGCAGCCGTTCCCAGGCTTTTTTCCCTTGGGTGACTCTTGAGCCAGACTCCACAGCGTGTTCAGTTCGTCGATTCCCATACCGCTGGTGAGCCCACCAGAGTGGTCATATCTGGTGCTCCGAAGATGGGTAAAGGACCGCTGAACAAGCGATTGGAAGTTTTTCGTGCGGAATTCGACTGGTTTCGCTCTGCGGTGGTTAACGAACCGCGGGGGTCTGACGCGGTCGTGGGGGCTTTACTTTGTGAGCCTTTTGATCGGTCATGCGAGGCTGGTGTCATCTACTTTAATAACGTCGGTTATCTGGGAATGTGCGGCCATGGAACTATCGGCCTGGTAACCACGCTTGCGTATTTGGGACGCATCAGATCAGGGCGACACAAAATCGAGACGCCCGCCGGCGTTGTGTACGCGACCCTGCATGAGTCTGGAGAGGTTACCGTGAATAACGTCCCAAGCTTTCGTTTTAGGGAGAACGTAAAAATAAAAGTTCCAAAGTTTGGGACCGTGGTGGGCGACGTGGCTTGGGGAGGTAACTGGTTTTTCCTGGTAAAAAACAACCTGCTCAAGCTTGAGCTGGGTAACCTTGAACAGTTGGTGGAGTTTACCTGGGCCGTCCGCCAGGCTCTGGCTGCCACAGGCGTGACAGGCAGAGATGAAGCAGAAATCGATCATGTCGAGATATTCGCCGCACCGGATCTTCCCGACGCCGACAGCAAAAACTTCGTGCTCTGTCCTGGAAAATCCTATGACCGTTCTCCCTGCGGTACTGGCACCAGCGCGAAGGTGGCGTGTCTCTATGCAGATGGAAAACTTCAGCCGGGCCAGAAGTGGCGACAAGAAAGCATTATAGGAAGCTTGTTTGAAGCTTCGATCTCTATCGAGAACGGACAAGTCCTTCCTAGCATCACGGGCAGAGCGTTCGTGAACGGCGAAGGATATCTCGTTCTCGACGATCGTGATCCTTTTTGCTACGGCATTCCAACTCCGGGTGTTGCCCAGGAGTCGGTCGCAAGTCACTGATGTCTCAGAATTTCGATGTCGTAGTCGTGGGTGCGGGAATCGTCGGCGCAGCTTGTGCATTGGAATGCGCGCAGGCCGGATTGAAGGTCGCGATGATTGAACAGGGAATTGTGGGGGGTGGCGCAACGGCCGCTGGTATGGGTCATATTGTCGCCATGGACGATTCCGATGCTCAGTTCGCTCTCACCCGCTATTCGCAGCTGCTGTGGCTCGGAATCAAAAAGGAGCTTCCCAAGGATGTCGAGTTTGAAACCACGGGAACGATCTGGGTGGCTGCGGACGAAGAAGAAATGGGTGAGGTTCGCCGTAAGCATTCTTACTACAGTAGCCGCCGAGCGCCTTGCGAGATTCTCGACAGCAATTCTCTGGAAGAAGCTGAGCCCAACTTGCGAAAGGGGCTAGCGGGAGGTTTCCTGGTTTCAGAGGACGCTGTCCTCTATCCGCCGACCGCTGCGCGCTGGTTGTCGGCGCAGGCTCAAAGCTGCGGAGCCGCTCTTATGCAGCGGCAAGTGACTGCAACTACGCCGGCAGGTGTCGATTTCAGTGATGGAGGTACTGTCAGTGCCGGCTTGACGATCATCGCGACTGGCGCCTGGGCTCCCGAACTTGCCTCAGATCTTGAAGTGAAGAAGCGCAAGGGGCATTTAGCCATTACCGATCGATATCCCGGCTTTATTCACCATCAGCTCGTGGAGTTGGGATATCTCAAGAGCGCACATTCTATTACCAGCGATTCGGCGGCCTTCAATGTGCAGCCGCGTGCAACCGGACAAATCCTGATTGGATCTTCGCGTCAGTATGGAGCCGAAGACAATGGCATCGACCATCGCATGATGCGGTCGATGTTGGCGAGGGCTTGTGAGTACATGCCTGGATTAGCAGCCACAGCAGTGGTGCGGTGCTGGACAGGCTTTCGCGCAGCGACGCCCGACAAATTACCGCTCATCGGACCCTCAACAAAAAAGCGGAACCTCTGGTTCGCTACGGGACATGAAGGCCTGGGCATTACGACATCGCTAGGCACGGCAAAGCTGCTGGTGGATCAGATTGTGGGCCGTACGCCTGCCATTCCGTTTGAACCCTACTTGCCATCACGGCATTTGCGTGAGCACGTCTATGCCTGATGCACTTGCTATTTCCCTAAATGGGAAGTCGTTGAGCGTTCGTCCTGAAACAACGGTTGCGGCTGCCGTTTATATCGGCGGAGAATCGAGCTTTCACCGATCAGTGTCGGGAGAGCCGCGCGGGCCGCTATGTGGAATGGGAATTTGCTTCGAGTGTCGCGTGACAGTTGACGGCGTGCGCCACGTGAAAAGCTGCCAGATGCTCTGTAAGCAAGGAATGCAGATCACTACCGATGTCTAGTCAAAGCTGGGACATAGTCGTGGTGGGCGGGGGGCCGGCCGGAATGGCAGCGGCGATCAGCGCTGCCGAGAGCAGTTCGAGCGTTCTCCTTGTTGATGACAATCCCGCTTTGGGAGGACAGATCTGGCGTGGAGAAGAAGCGAACCCGTCATTGCGGGCGGCACGGAGATGGAACGAGCGCGTGAAGCGCTCGGCCATCCAAGTCCTGCGTGGCCTTCGCATCTTCGACCAACCTCGGCCAGGTGTTTTGTTGGCCGAAAGCTCGGATGCTATGCGCGAGATTGTTTACTCCCGCCTGATCCTCTGCACTGGTGCGCGTGAGCGATTTTTGCCGTTCCCGGGATGGAGTCTGCCCAATGTGATGGGAGCTGGTGGTCTGCAAGCATTAGTTAAGTCAGGCGTCCCAATTAGTGACAAGAAGGTGGTGGTCGCCGGCACGGGGCCTTTGCTCCTCCCCGTCGCAGCGTATTTGAAGCGCCACGGAGCCAAGGTACAACTTATTGCTGAACAGGCTTCGCGCGCCGCAATTGCTCGTTTCGGAAAAGCTTTAGCGAGGCATCCTGGAAAGCTGGCGCAGGCACTAGGGATCTTCGGAACTCTGGCGGGCATCCCATATCGCCTTGGTTGCTGGCCAGTTGAGGCGAAAGGCGATGATCGGCTGCGCAGCGTCGCACTGCAGCAGGGTACCAAGAAGTGCGAGGTCGAGTGTGATTACCTGGCGTGCGGTTTCCATCTTGTTCCCAATATTGAACTGGCAATGCTGATTGGATGCAAGAGTCGTAATGGAGGCGTCCTTGTAAACGAAGTGCAGCAGACTTCGGTACCAAATATTTATTGTGCGGGTGAGCCAACCGGGATCGGCGGTGTAGATCTAGCCATCGCCGAAGGACAGATCGCTGGCTTCGCAGCCACGGGGCAGAAGCAAAAGGCTGATCGAATGCTTCGAGCGAGCGCGCGTCACCGACAATTTGCGACGGTGCTGGATAGCACATTCGCCTTGCGTCCCGAGTTGAAGAAGCTGTCTCGCGAGAACACGCTGGTTTGCCGTTGCGAAGATGTGCGCTTTGATCACCTCGCTCAGTGTAGGAGTTGGCGTGAAGCCAAACTGTACACGCGGTGCGGCATGGGACCCTGTCAGGGACGTATCTGCGGCCCAGCGACCGAGTTTCTTTTTGGGTGGGGTGCCGATTCGGTACGTCCACCAGTCTTTGAGGCGCGTGTCGAGAGCCTCATGGCAACTGAAGTAAGTGCGCCCGCGGTCCGGGTCTGAAGGAGCTACGAAAATGAAATGGCGCGGCGTGATGCCGGCAATCACTACCTGCTTTGATGAATCTTTGCGCGTCGATCACGGCTTCATGGCCGAGCACTGCCGCTGGCTGATCGACAATGGCTGCACGGGCATCGTCGCTTTGGGCTCCCTGGGAGAAGGCGCGACCCTCAACTTCGATGAAAAGGTTGGGGTTTTGCGCACGTGTGCCAGCGCCGTTAAGGGCCGAGCTCCTGTCGTCGCAGCGATTTCTTCGTTGAGCACCGCAGAATCCGTTGCGCTGGCTAAGCAAGCTGGTGATCTCGGATGCGACGGACTTATGGTGCTACCCCCGTACGTCTATCAGGGCGATTCGCGGGAGATGATGGCACACATCTCCGCCGTTCTTCGAGCGGCATCTCTCTCCTGCATGCTGTACAACAACCCGGTTGCCTACGGAACGGATTTCACTCCTGAGCAAATTGCGCAGCTAGCCGCTGAACACTCCAATCTCGGCGCCGTAAAAGAGTCGAGCACCGATGTGCGGCGCGTCACCGCGATCCGCGAATTGCTCGATGACGCTCTGCAGATTTTCGTCGGAGTCGACGACGCGATCGTTGAAGGCATCGGTGTCGGTGCCGTTGGATGGATCGCAGGATTGGTCAACGCTTTTCCTCGCGAGTCGGTCGATTTGTTCGACTACGCCATGAACGGCGACCGCGAGCGAGCCTTTGAGCTGTATCGCTGGTTCTTACCTCTCTTGCGTATGGATACAGTTCCCAAATTCGTTCAACTCATCAAGTTAGTACAGGAAATGGTCGGGATGGGAAACAGTCGTGTCCGGCCACCGCGTCTTCAACTAATCGGAAGCGAGTTGGAGGAGGCTCGCGCCGTCGTTCGACAGGCGCTTCAAAACCGGCCGAAAATCACGGCAGGATCGACCGCCGCTGCAGCCTTGCACCGGTAAAGAGATCGAATTAGATGCAACTCCGCGGTCAATCGCTCATTGGATTTGTGGAGTCGTCCCGAAATGGCACATCATTTCGGGCCATGAATCCTGCAACAGGCCAGGAAATTGCTCCTGACTTCCACAGCGCTGAAGCCGTCGACGTTGATCGAGCCGCGAGGATGGCTCAGTCGGCATTTCGCCTGTATAGCCGCTGGAGCGGAAAACAGAGGGCGCGACTGCTGACTGAGATTGCCAGCGCAATCGAAGCTCTCGGGCCGGAACTCATCGAGCGCACGTCTCTTGAAACTGCGCTCGGCCACGATCGTCTAAAGGGCGAGCTTGCGCGAACTTGCAATCAACTACGCTTATTCGCGTCGCTGGTCGAGGAAGGATCCTGGGTAAACGCCCGGATTGACCAGGCAGGTCCAGATCGAAAGCCGGCGCCTAAACCGGATATCCGCTCGATTCTGCGGCCGATCGGGCCGGTGGTCGTGTTCGGTGCAAGCAATTTTCCCCTTGCTTTCTCGGTTGCGGGAGGAGACACAGCGTCTGCGCTTGCAGCAGGAAATCCGGTGATTGTGAAGGCTCACCCTGCGCATCCTGGAGCAAGCGAAATGGTCGGCCGCGCAATCGTCGATGCTTCGCGCGCTGCTGGCGCCCCCGATGGAATATTCTCGCTACTATTTGATTCAGGTACCGAAGTGGGACGAGCGCTCGTACAGCATCCCGCCATCAAGGCCGGCGGATTCACGGGTTCTCATGCCGGAGGCCGGGCGTTGATGAATCTTGCTGCAGCGCGTCCAGACCCCATTCCGTTCTTCGCTGAAATGAGCAGCACGAATCCTGTTTTTGTTCTGCCGTGCGCCGCGGCCGAACGACCAGACCAGATCGCTGCAGGACTGTATAGCTCAGTGACCCTCGGAGCAGGCCAATTCTGCACCAAGCCAGGTTTAGTTCTTCTTGGTCCTGACAAAAGCGCGGAGCAGCTATCCACAAAGCTGACGGAATTAATGAGCGCTGCCTCCGACCAAATCCTGCTCACTGCGGGCATATGCAAGTCGTATGAGCGTGGTGTTGAGCAGAGGGCAGAGTTACAGCGAGTTGCATCGTCTGGGTCAACAAACTCTGGTTTTCGGGCTTTATCGACGTTGTTTGAAACCGAGTTAGATTCGCTGATGTCTGATCCACATCTTGCCGAAGAACTTTTTGGACCATCCACATTGATCGTTCGTTATGACGATCGCACGGAATTGCTTCGATTTGCCGAAAGGCTCGAGGGACACCTGACGGCAACTGTTCATGGAACCGACCAGGATCTGCGCGAGTTCGCCGATCTAATTGAAGTTCTCGAGACCAAAGTCGGGCGTCTGGTCTTCAATGGATATCCAACCGGCGTGGAGGTTTGCCACGCCATGGTTCACGGCGGGCCGTATCCATCTACTTCCGATGCCCGTTTTACATCCGTGGGCACGCAGGCAATCCTGCGCTTTGCCCGTCCGGTCTGCTTCCAGAACTTCCCCGATGCTGCACTTCCGCCTGAGTTGCAGAATGGGAACCCGCTAGCGATTTGGCGAACCGTCAATGGTCATCTGTCCCGAGAGGCTCTGAGTTGAATTGGTTATCGCGTTGTACCGAAAGGAACGCGAATCATATGACGCCAGTCTTAAAAAACTCCCAAAAGCTCCTGCTTGTCATCTTCATCATTATCTTGGCCGCGTCATCCGGCGCAGCTCAGCGTCGTGGCGCCGGACGCGGTGATGCGGGCTTTAGGTTTCGTTTTGTCGGGCCTGTAGTCGGTAATCGCATTGCAGCTATCGCCGGTATCGCGGGCGATCCAAGTACCTACTACGCGGGAGCAGCCTCTGGCGGCATTTGGAAAACGACTGATGGTGGCAATCGATGGGAGCCGATCTTTGACGATCAGCCTGTCGCCGCCATCGGCGCGCTTGCAGTCGCGCCATCCGATAAATCTACAGTCTGGGCAGGCAGCGGAGAGCCATGGGCCATTCGCGACAGCGATGTAACCGGCAATGGCGTGTACAAGTCAGTGGATGCTGGCAAGTCGTGGAAGCACATGGGCCTCGATCAAACGGGCCGTATTGCGCGCATTCTGATTCATCCCTCCGATGCCAATTCCGTTTTTGTGTGTGCCGAAGGGCGATTAACTGGCCCGCAGCAAGAGCGTGGCGTCTACCGAACAACAGACGGTGGCGAGCATTGGGAGCGTGTACTGTTTGTTGACGAGAACACGGGATGCTCTGGGCTGTCGATGGATCCGCAGAATCCCCGCGTTATCTTCGCCGGCACATGGGAAGTCGTGATGCACACCTACGGTGAGTTCAGTGGAGGTCCAGGAAGCGGAGTTTATGTTTCGCGCGATGGCGGAACTAAGTGGGAGAGGCTCGAAGGCCATGGGTTGCCTCGCTCACCCGTAGGAAAAATCGATGTGGCAATCGCAGCGAGTGATTCGAATCGGGTGTATGCGCTGATTCAAACCTCCGATCAGGGATCCGTGTGGCGCTCCGATGATGGCGGCCGTAACTGGCGTGTGTCGAACTGGGACCGGTCTTTGATCGGCCGGGCTGGCTACTACATCCGCATCGCGGTTTCACCCAGCAACGAAAACGAAGTGCTGGTTTCCAACAGTAGCTTTCACCGCTCTCTGGATGGCGGCGAGATATTCGAAACTGTTCCCTGGGGCGGTGATAATCACGATATCTGGATCGACCCCACAAATGCAGACCGCTTTGTGATAACTCACGACGCCGGGCTAAACATCACGCAAGTGCACGGGCGTGGTTTTCAGCGGGTAACCTTCCCCATCGGACAGATGTACCACGTTGCTGTCGATGATCAGATTCCGTATTACGTCTACAGCAACATGCAGGACGATGGCACCATGCGTGGTCCCAGCACGTCGGCTGGGTTCGGATTTGGGAATAATACCGACCTTGGCTGGGAGCATAGGTTAGGCGGCTGCGAATCAGGTTTTACGCTTCCCGACCTGACCGATACAAACATCGTGTGGGCTTCCTGTTACGGCAATGAAGTTACGCGCTACGACGCCAGAATCAAGCAGGCGCGCTCAGTAAGTCCGTGGCGACATACTCTGGATTCGGCTCCGAACGACAGCAAGTATCGCTGTCATTGGACTCCGCCTTTGGCAATCGATCCCTTCGATCACAATACTGTTTATTACGGCTGCCAGGTCATCTTCAAAACCACGAGCGCAGGCCAGAGTTGGAGTGTGATTAGCCCCGACCTTTCGACTCAGGATCCGAGCCACGTCGTTTCTTCCGGAGGCATCGTTGGCGACAACCTCGGACAGTTTTATGGAGAAGTCGTTTTCGCGATCGCTCCGTCCACATTGGAGAAGAATCTGATCTGGGCTGGAACGAATGACGGCAAAGTCTGGTACACGCGAGATGGCAGCCACTGGAACGATGTAACAAGCAATATCAAGATGCCGCCGTGGGGCACGGTCACGAGTATTCAGCCTTCATCGTTCGACGCAAGTACGGCCTACATTGCAGTTGACTATCACCTGATGGACAACCGCGATCCTTTTATCTACAAGACGACTAATCTAGGGCGTACCTGGACGCTCATTTCGGGAGGAATCCCAAAGGGGCCGCTTTCATACGTCAGAACAGTCGCTGAGGATCCAAATAAGAAAGGACTACTATTCGCCGGGACCGGTAATTCGCTCTACTACTCGCTCGACGATGGCGAGCACTGGACCAACTTGCAAACCGGTTTGCCGCCGGCAACGGTGTCCTGGATCGTAGTTCAAAAGAGATTTCACGATCTCGTTGTATCAACGTACGGGCGAGGCATTTACATTCTCGACGACATCAGTCCGCTGGAACAGAAAGCCGAGAACTCCAGCGACGCTGCGGTGCGACTCTTTGCCAATCGAGCGGCCTATCGCTTCTCGCGAACTCCGCGAGCTTTTGTTGACTACGAACTCAAGTCGGCTCCCAAAGCGCCGGTTCAAATCGATATCACGGACGCTTCGGGACAACCTGTACGCCACCTTGAGACTCCCGCGCACGCTGGCCTGAATCGCAGCTTCTGGGATCTTCATTATGAAGGTCCTCACGCTGTGCGACTGCGCACGAGTCCTGTGGAGAATGCTCACATATGGGAAGAGCCGCGTTTTCGCGGGAAGGATTGGCGGCCTATCACACATTGGGGCATGGAATCCGATCCGCAGGGGCCGCTCGTAGCTCCAGGAAAGTACACCGTAAAGCTGATCGTCGATGGTCAATCGTTCACACAGCCAGTCGAAGTGCTGCGCGATCCTAAGATCCCAACATCGGATGAGGATATTCAGCGTTCGGTGAAGCTGCAGTTGCGCATTCGGGACGACGTGACCAAGACCGCCGACATGATCAATAACCTGGAATGGTCGCGCAAACAACTCTCGGACTTAGGGAAGATGTACGCGGAAACCAAGAATGAAGAGATGGTTAAGTCGATTCGGGAAATGGACCGACGAATGCAGAATGTGGAGTACAAGCTCGTCTCTAAGGCGCTCACGGCAAGCGACGATAAATACTATGTCGAGACCTACAAGATTTATTACAACCTACTCTGGTTGAACGGCGAGATCGGCCCCGGCGCCGGCGACGTCGCCGGCGGCGATGACTACGCGCCGACAGACACAAGCCTCGGATTACTTAACGATATCGAACAGGAACTTACTGCAGTCGAAGCTGAATACAAGGATCTAGTGCAGCAGCATCTTCCAGCGTTTAATCGAGTGTTGCTCGAACACGGAGGTGTGCCAGTCGGGGCTCCGGGCCCAAACAAGGCCACTAGCACCGCAAGTGGCGATAAATAGGGAATCGAGCGTGATTCTACGTCGATGAGGTACGCGGTCTTTCTCCATTAGTCGGTGTAACTTTCCAATACACGTCGTAGCGTTCGTGCACGATCTCGTTCATGGGCACCAGCGTTGCCCTTCCAGACTCTCCGGCGGCCTCGAACGTAAGCTTCTGATTGCTCGCTGATCGCACCCAGCTTGACGGGTCTTCTACCTTTCCCTTCGCCCCAGGAAGTTCCGGAATGGGAGGCGGCCCTGATCCGCGCTGGCGATTTTCGAAGGGCCCGGTATCGCCGTACCAGCGATCACGCGGAGCCTCTTCGTGCCGTGCTGCAAGGACGAGCGGTCCGTACATTGGAGCCTGTACAGTCGGGTCATCTGGCATCGGTGAGTTGTGAAGTTCCATAGGAAGGCCGAGTTCGATCGTGTCGTTATTCTTCCAGGGACCGCGCAGAGTGAGGTAGCTGCTGGGGCTGGAGAAGACAGGTAGAGGACGTCCGTTGATCTTTACGCTCCCGCTGTTGGCCCAATAGGGAATGCGCAGCCGCAGAGCGATGTCGGTTGGGCCCTGCAGCGTGAGTGTCAGCTTCGTGCCCTGCTGCCGTGGAAAATCAGTGTCTTGTCGCAGCTTCAGTTTCTTCTCCGGCCAGCTCACTTCAGACGGCACATAGAGGTTCACATAGATCGAATTGTCGTCGTGGAAATAGATCGTATCGTTCAACTTTGCGAATTCCTCTACTCCCGTCCCGCTGCAGCACCAGAATGAGTCGGTCGGCGTGGCATATGTCTTCCAAAGCTTTACTCCGATGGGGTAGTAGTACATGGTGGTTCCCGTGTCGGGATCCATAGTACCGAGCCGGTGATTCAGCACAACCTGCTCGTAATAATCCATATAGCGTGCCTCAGGGGACCAGCCGAACAAATGCCGCGTGAGCTTCATCATGTTGTAGGCGCAGCAGTCCTCGGTTGTGCTTGGGCCAAGTTGAGTCGAAAGCTTGCCGGGCTCAGTCTGCCATCCTTCACCGTTGCTTGTACCTCCGTTGCAATAAGACCGCTCGCTCACAACTTCGTCCCAGAAGTATTCGGCAATGTCTCGGTAGTGAGCATCGTGAGTGAGTTCGTGGGCGCGAGCTGCCGCAATGACTTGCGGGATGTGGGTATTCACGTGCAATCCCTTCAGCTCGTCGCGATGGTTTGCCAGCGGATCGAAGAAGGCCTTTTTGTCGAAGCGTCGCGCCGCGCCGAGGTATTGACGCTTTCCCGTAACGGCATAGAGGTTGCAAAGCACCTCTCCCATGCCACCGTACTCAGTGCCGAGCACGCGTTGCATGTGTTCGTAGCTCAAAGGACCAGACCACATCTCTACCCAGTTCGCCATGTCTTCGGCCACCTGAAGAGCCTCGGTATTGCCGGTGTGGACGTACATATCGAGCATGCCGGCTATGATCTTGTGGATGGTGTAGAAGGGCGCCCAGACGCGGACCCGCTCTCGCAATCGATCAAAGAACTCGTCGGGAAAGGCGCTGAGATAGCCGTTCTTGTTGGCAACCTGGCATTTGCGCAGATCGGAAACGAGCGCATCGCCCTTCCTCTTCAGATCCTCATCACCTGTGCTCGCATACACCAGGGCCACGGCTGAGAGATAGTGGCCGCCGTTGAAATGGCCACGCAGTTCCGAGTCTGGTTTTTCCCAGCCACCAAAAGGATCTGCAGAAGAGGGGAGTCCGGCAGTGATCTTGAACGAGTGTGCCAGCCGGTCGTTGGGCAGCGAGTGCAGATATTGACGATTCTTTTCCTGCGCGCGCTGGCACGTTCCTTCGAGCAGGCGAACCTGTTTCATCGGGAAGGGAACCGCCGCCCAGGGGACACGTTCCCGGTTCACCGGCTTTCCCGTACTGTCGATCGAGTTGACGACCGGATCTTGTGCGAACAGGTTGGCCGCTGATGAAGGGAGCACTGCAGTGCCGGCTAGGGTGGCGGCGCCAGCCATGAATTTTCTACGGGAGAAATTGCCGATTGTCATAAGAAGATGCTCCAAGCTATGGGTTCAAGAACCCGCAGTAAGTTAGTGGGGAAGCAGTGCCTCCCGGAGTTTGTACGCTATATCCTTGTAATCGGTTACAAATTGTACGCATGTTTTAATGCCCTACAATCTCCGCTGCTCTTGCATATGTGGACAATCTGTTGATGAAGGCGATTGCATAAAATCGAGCGAAATGTATTTGAAAATACATATGTCACAGTTTGCCGCATGTCTGCTTGGATTGCTGATCGGTGCAACCGCGAGTGGTTACGCGCAAAAAGCGCCTGACTTTTCGTCCGACGCCGTGTGGCTCGATAGCGGCGCGAAAGTGCCGCACTCGATGAAGGCATATCGCGGACGCGTGGTTCTCATCGACTTCTGGGAGTACACGTGTATCAACTGCATTCGTGATTTCGCGGTGCTCAAACGTTGGTACGCGAAGTACCATTCGTATGGCTTCGAGATCATCGGCGTGCACTTCGGCGAGTTCGCAATTGGTTACAAGCCGGAGAATGTCCGCCAAGCCGCCCAGCGATTTCAACTGCCCTGGCCCATCGTGGCTGACATCAATGGTTCGATTTGGAAAGCCTATAAATCCGAGTCGTGGCCGAATCGCTACCTGATCGATCCTGACGGCCAAATCGTTCTTCATATCGAAGGCGAAGGAAACAACGCGCCGATGGAAGCCAGAATTCGCGAGCTGCTGATGCCGCACCATCCAGAGGTTGCAAAAACTCCATCTGAACCGGACGAGAACACTTTCGCGCCGCAGTGTGGTCGAACCACCGAAGAAACCTACGTCGGCGACTGGTTCGGTCGAGGTGCGCTCCAGAACCATGAGAAGTACAACGATGGATATGTTGTCCGCTTTAAAGCCGGCCAGGAACCGGATGACGGACGCGTGATCCTCGAGGGCAACTGGCGCACCGATCAGGATGGCGTTACTTCCGCGGACAAGCGCGATGCCAAAGCGACCTTGCGATATCACGCGCGATCGATTTACGCAGTCATGAGCGTTGATGATCCCAAGAAGCCTGTCCGTGTTGATCTGTTGCAGGATGGCGCGCCGCTGAGCAATGCTGCTGGAGCTGATGTGAAGGCTGATGCGCGAGGTTCTTACATTGAAGTGAGTGAGCCGCGAATGTACTACCTGATCAAGAATCCTGCGCTTGCCTCGCACCTGTTGGCACTTAGTCCGGAAAATAGAGGTTTTACCCTTCACTCATTCACCTATGGCAACGATTGCCAGCAGAACTTTGAAGAAAAATAACTCGCTCATCAGATCGAAACCGTGATTGGATGACCAACAAATTCCAGAGTCCGTGTCTCCTTCTCGGGAGCGACTCGGACTTCAATCTTTCTCCGTAATGGCGGAAGCATGCTCGACCCGGGAAGTAGCTGAACCGAGAGCTTGCGTTGTGCACCGTCCCAGCGAGCGCCAATTTTCATCCACTCCCCACGGCGATGGTTGAAAGTATTGCCGTCATCTTCGTAAATCGTGCATGAACCTCCAGCGCCCGGATAAATCACAAGCAATAAGGGCCCGTCGGACCCCTCTCCGGTGAATTGCTTCACCGGACCGAAGGGAAGTATTGAACCTGCGCGGACGTATAGCGGTATTGTCGCTAGATCGACGGGCCGGGTCACTTCACGCCCTCCCTCAATCTTCTGTTCGGTCCAGAAATCAGTCCAATCGCCCCTCGGCAAGTAGACCGATTTGGACTTCGCGCCTTTCTCGGTTACCGGTGCTACGAGAATGTCGCGTCCCCACAGATACTGGTCGCCGCGAGCTACCGCAGTGGGATCGTCGGGATAATGAAGCCAAAGTGCGCGCAGGATAGGAAGTCCGGTGTCATGACTTTCGCGCACTGCGTTATACAGATACGGAAGCAGTCGATAGCGTAGCTCCAGATACTTGCGACAAATGGGTTCTACATCGGGATTGTGCAGTTCGCTGGGATCGGGATTGACGGCTTCTCCGTAGTTGCTAATTTCATTTGGTCCAAGCTCTCCTGTGTTCCATCCCCATGGCAGTCGCAACTTCCAAGTGCGCCCGTGCGATCGAAAGAGCGGACAGAAGGCGCTGAATTGGAACCAGCGCACGTAAAGTTCTCCGGTGAATTCCTTTGTTGGGACGAAGCCGCCGGTGTCTGTGCCCCAAAATGGGATTCCCGACAATCCGGTATTGATGGCTATGGGCACATGCGTCTTCAGCGTCTCCCATGTGGAGTAAACGTCGCCTGACCAGAGAAACGTACCGTAGCGCTGCATCCCGGCATAACCGTTGCGGTGCAATGAGTATGGACGCTGGTTGGGACGGTCAAGTTGCGGTCCTTCGTAGTACATCCGATGTCGCGTTAGGCGCGAAGCCGCATCGAGAGGATCGCCTTCATCCGGCCACCAGCCATCAACGCCCATCGCAAAATCCTTGCGGTGCGCGTTCCAGTAACAGCTCACCTCTTCTTCATCGAATCGGGAAAGGCTGCATGCGTCCTGCACAGTTCCGCGCAAGGTGCGTGTCAATATCACGGAGTGCAGCACGACGCGGAAGTTCATGCGATGAAATTCGTCGAGTATCTCTTTAGGCTCGGCAAACACGCGCGGATTGAATTGGAATGAGCCGTTTTCGGTGTTCCATCCTGATGGACAGAACCCGGTGCCGAGATAGATCAGCGCATCGCATGGCAGCTTTTTCTCGCGAAAGGTGTGTGCCACGGAGAGGATTTCTTCACGACTAGCTATGGTTCGATGCGATTGCTGATAGCCCAGCGACCATAAGGGCGGCATCTCAGGGCGGCCTGTTATGCGAGCATATTCGGCCATTACTTGTGCCGGTTCTTTGGCAGTCACCACGAAGATGTCGATCGGAAGCCTCTTTGCCGAATCATTGGCCGTGAATCGGCCCTCCGATCCGCTGAGATCAAAGGTTCCAAGGGGCTGATGCACAAACATCGCCCATCCGGATGTGCCGATCAGCCATTGGATAGGAACACGGCCGCCGTGCGTGCGAAGGTGGTAGCCGCCTTGTCCGCTGCGCATGGGATCAACGTTGCCGCGGCGATCGAACTGCGGACCGCCTTCTCCCATTCCCAAAACAGGACCTTCGTTCAGTTGAAATGTAATTGAACCGGTATCTTCCTGGACTCTCAGTTGCTGCACGGCTCGACCGCCAGCATCGGAGATCTGTATCGTCAACGGATTGCGTTCAATGGAAACACGCGGAGCGGAAGGCCTTGGCAGGCTTTTGTGAGTTGCTAGTTGCCGGAGTTGTGCTTCGAGGACCGCGCCATCCTCGCCGACGTTGCGAGGTCCAGAGTCGATATCCGCAATTCGAACACGCACCGTGTGAGCGCTGATTGGGGAAGCCGAAATCTGCGCTTTCCTTCCGGCGATTTCAACCTGATCTTCGGCTAGAAGAATCGAAGGAAAATCGAGATAAGTCGCAGCGATTGCACCGCCCAACAGCTTTAGCGCATTTCGGCGAGGCAAGCGTTCTCGGGTCACGGGTGCTGGCGCTTCTCGAACGTTGGATATTGTATACAATGCAGCTTCAGACGCAAAGGCTTAGCTGTCGCATATATGCATATGAAAAGGAGTGCGAATGACGCTGAGGATTCGTAGCACACTGCTGCTTCAACCGTTCTTTCCGGCTCTCCTGATTGCGACTTCGTTCCAAGCGGCTCTAGCCCAGGCTCAGCAGTTGACCACCGCTCCGGGATCTTCGGTCTCATTGCTTACGCCGGAGCCCGGTTACTTTACTGAGCCCGGCATTGCTATCAATCCAAAGAATCCTCAAGAGGTTGTCGCAGTTTTCCAGGACAATGCGCACGCCGCTTACTCAAACGACAGCGGCAAACACTGGCAGCTGGCAACCGGAGTGGAGTCCACCCGCTACAAGGTTTCAGGCGATGTATCCGTCGCCTTCGATACGCGCGGGCACGCGATTATCTGCTACATGGCCTTCGATAAGCTCGGCACCTACAACTACTGGGGACACAACTCCTCGCGGAACGGTCTTTATGTCCGGAGATCACTTGATGGTGGAAAGACGTGGGAAGCCAATGACATCGTGATCATCGCGCACGACAGCTCGGAAAAGAACATTCCCTGGGAAGACAAACCCTATATCGTCGCGGACACTACGCAAAGCAAATACTCAGGCAATCTCTACGTTGGCTGGACGCGCTGGACACTGCAGGATTCGCAGATCGTTTTCTCGCGCTCGACTGACGGAGGCGAAACCTGGTCAAAACCTATCGAAATCGATACCCACCGCGGCCTGCCACGGGACGACAACGGCGCCGTTGAGGGCTTTGATGGTGTAGTTGCGCCGGATGGAACTCTCTATGTCGTGTGGAACGACGGAGATCACCTGGTTCTCACTGCTTCCCACGATGGCGGCCAAAGTTTTGATAAGCCGCGCAATATCATCCAGACTGCGCCCATCATGTTCAAAGTGCAGGATGTCGCTCGCGCGAACGGTTTTCCGCAGATAGCAATCGCGCCAAAAGCGGGTAAGCACGGTCGTCTATACGTTACATGGAGCGACTACCGCAACGGCGATGTGGACGTCTTCTGTTCAGTCTCCGACGACGAGGGTCTGTCCTGGTCAGACCCGGTGCGGGTCAATGACGATGCGCAACACAATGGTGCTGATCAATACTTCCAGTGGCTCGCCGTCGATCCAATTACGAACGATGCCTACGTGATCTTCTACGACCGCCGTAGCTCCACGAACAATCAGGAACAGACCCTTACACTAGCGCGCTCCACGGACGGCGGAGCCTCATTCAAGAACTATTCGTGGACCACCGAGCCATTTCGCGCGTACGAAGCTTTCATGGGAGACTACACGGGAATCGCGGCATTCGATCATCACGTGTACGGAGTTTGGACGGAGAAACCTGCGCCAACTGCTACCGATCCAGCAGCACGCGCGGCTGAGGCAAGACGTCCGCGGAACACGCTCGTCAAAGTCGGCGTGGCTGATTTCAGCAATCTGCGCTGAAACTGTATCCCAACGTTTCTCAACACAACCGCTTGAGCGCAGGAGGAACTCACCCTTACAATCCGATTGCCGGCAGGTCACCCACTATTAAGAAGATCAAAACGGGGAGCATGAGTTTGCAAGCGGTCGCGAAGAGGGCGGGTGTTTCCGTCGCAACCGTTTCCCGTGTTCTGAACAATCTATCGATTGTGAAGAACACCACTCGTGCCCGCGTGATGAAAGCCGTAGCCGAGCTTAAGTATCATCCCAACCTGCACGCCCGTTCATTGGCACGGGGAAGCAACCGCACCATAGGCATCATCGTCTCCAATATGGACAATCCGTTCTTTCTGGATATCTTTCGCACCCTGCAGTCCGATGCGCATGCTCGCGGTTACGAAGTTGTCGTCGCCAACACAGACTACAGTCCGGAGCGCCTGCTCTCCAGCATTCGCCTGATGATTGGATGGCGCGTCGCTGGTCTCGCAGCCATCGTGTCGGAGATGCACGGAGATTTGATCCGGCTCATCATCGACAGCCATATTCCAACAGTTTTTTATGACGTCGGTTCTGCCGCGGAGAACATTACGAACGTCCGCGTTGATTACCGCAAAGGCATGCACAGGATCGTTCAGTACCTCTACAGTATTGGACATCGGCGAATGGCGTTTCTCGGTCATCACTCCACACTGCGACCCATCGACGATCGCAGGCAGTCTTTCCTCGAAACGGTTCGCGAATTTGGTTGCGAGGCAGTAAGAACCGTTGCCGCTGAAGATGGACTGGAAGGAGGGCGTCATGCTGCGCATGAGTTGCTCAATTCCTCCGATCGCCCGACGGCAATCGTCTGCGTAAACGATTTCATGGCCGTAGGAGTGTTGCGCTATCTTCGCGAGCGTGGAATCCGAGTGCCGCAGGAGATCTCGGTCACTGGCTTTGACAACATCCGGCTCGCGGAATTCTGCTCGCCCTCACTCACCTCTGTACACATTCCACGGGACCGCATAGGCCACATTGCCTTCGAACGCCTCGCCGCGGCCGAGACTAAGTCGCGCTCCAGTGCGCGCGAGCTACTGATTGATCCTGAACTCGTTGTGCGTGAGTCTACCGGGCCGGCAAAAACGTAATCGTCCTAACTTCCCATCGTGATCACGGTCAACGAGTGTGCCGGAAAGGTGTAGGAGAATTTCTGTCCTAAACCAGACGCCTGTTCCGTTTCACTCCAACGGCATTCGGAGTCGCAAAGGTATTACTTGCATCCACGCCCGCGACCGTTCAACTCGTACGAGTCTGCCGTGGAAAGTATGTTAAACCCCTCTACCGACACATCAGCAGCAATATCGGAGCTTGGGTTTCTGTTTACGACGGCGAGGGTGAACTTTCCGCGTGAATCGGTCGTTGTCGCTGAGACGTCAAGGTAAGGCGTATCGGCGAACTGGGGAAATGCGTCGGAGCGAACCAATACATCCAGTGCAACATCTCCCGCATGTTCGGTATAGAGCTTCAGAGGATAGTAAGTTGTCTGCAGTACGAGACTAGTCTGGTTAGTCATCATTGGCGCAATTACATTTACGAGTTGAGCCATATTGGCCAACGTGATCGTGTTGCAATGCCGGTGAAACATGTTCAGCACGGAAGCGAACCCAGAGTGCATCCTGAAGGTTGTAAATCTCTTCCAGCTTCTTCTCCTGATCGCCGGTATTCGTCGTGCGAAACCAGATGTTCCATACGTCGGCAGCGATCTTGATCGGCTTATGGCGCCGACTCTTTGTTATCACCTCGTAGCATTTACCCGCGATTGCTTACGACTCACCTTTCTTTCAGGTCTATCCAGGTGATCGCGCTTCCAAGGGGTATTGCATACCCACCGTGCTCGATCGGGAAGGACTTTCCGGTCGTGTACTCGTTAACTGAACTCAGCTTGGCCGGCTGCTCAACGCGAAGCAGCGCTCTCGTTGTCCCAGCAGTGGACGGAGCCAAGCCAACTCGGACTTTCTTGGTGTGAGAATCGAATTCGATGTCGGAAAACTGTCCAGCATCCAAAGTGAGCCACAATCCCACCGGAGCCACATAGATCTTGTTTCGAAATGAGTCCAGTGGTTTGGTTCTGACAATACCGTTTTGAAGAGTTACATTGCCTCCAAAAGCGACCCAGCCAAACTCCGGATGATCCACAATGTATGTGGCTGTATTCAGAGCATGTCCGAAGAAATTTGGGCCGTAATCTCCGGTCAGCGGATCGAATTTCAGCATGTCGGGGAATGCATGGAAAGCGCAGGAGGCGAAGCCTTCCTGATCGATGTTGGTAAGAGCACCCATCGTGCCTCCATATCCGACGCGCAGGAGATAGAAGTCGTCGGGATGCTCCCGATAAGCAGCCAGCACTGGAATCGCATTGAGTCCAGAGCCGTAGTGATGCAGCTGACGTTCTAGCCGCGAATATTTTCCTGCATACAGAAAGTCCCAGAAGCGCCGAGCGCTGCCGTTGTATCCCCAATGCGGAACTGTGGGCATGTATCCCAAAATGGCATCGAGGGTAACTTCAGCTTTTTCATCAAAGCCAAAGTATTTCGTCCAGGCATCGACCTCTTCCTGACCTGTCGAGTCCCATGGCATCTCACTGCCAAAGGGATAGGGCTCGTGTTTCCAGCGGTCAGCCCGCTCTCGCATCTTAGCCTCGAGATTCTGTGCCTCGGCGCTCATGCCTTCCCGGCGCAGATCACCCAGGATCCTCAGGAAAATGTCGCCTTCCATTTGCCCAAATCGGGCATAGCCGCCAGCAAACTTCGTCATGGCGATCGAGGTCTCATACGCGTGCGACAAATACCACTGCCACGGATGATTTGTGACCAGGCCCTGATGATCTCTTGCCAGCCGGTAGAGTACCCAATATGCAGCGGCCACGTGCGGGTAATCAAAAGAACGGTCAACCTGCTCGGAAGCTTTCTTGTTCCAACTTGTCCAGCTATGCCAATTCAAGTCGCTCCGATAGTAATGTGGAGGCAACTCGTCGGGCTGATAATAGAAGAGACTCTTACGGACGCCATATTGCTTCTCGCCATCGCTGTATTGCAGATGCCCCCATAGCGCGCCATCTACGAACTGCTGAACTTTCGTGAGTTCTTCTTTGTCTGGCTGGCCGAGCTCTTTCATGACTAAGGCGAGCCAAGAACCGGCGCCTGCCTCATCGCTCAATCCAGCAACCCACACCCTGCTGTCTTGCATGACGATCTGATTGAGCTCGCGGTCGTAGGTTATCGCCGAAGGGCCGCGATGAAACGGATCGCCGGAGTCAGCGAACCATTGCTTCGTGGTCAGAAACTTGCCAAGGTCGGCAACGGCCTCGCGTTCAGGCTTGATGACGTAGTAGTGAATTGCCTGAACGAGCCCATCTTCATATGTAATGACCAGCCGCGCTCGACCCCAGTTGTTTCCCTTAAGGGTGAATGTCTTCCATCCATGCGAGGTCGGGGCATCGTTGTGCCACGTAATCGCTCCTGGCGGCTCGGCTGAAACGGAACGTACTGGCTGCGCATAGTTCACGAAGAGTCGTACATCGAGATCCATGGGTACGACATATCCCGGAATTCCCACTGCAACAGGCCTTTGATTCGCTTCCAGAGTGTACTCAATGCCGCGAATTGAATCGGAAACTAAGAACTTTAGTCCGTAGGTCTTCGATTCTCCCGGTGCGAGAGTGAGAACGGTGGCTGGATTCCATTGCTGCGCGTTCTTCCATTCGCTTTCCGCAAGGGCGACTGTATGGATCATCCACTCATAGAAGCCCTCGAATGTCATCCCGCGTGGCGTGGGATCTGTGAATATCTGTGGCTCCGGAGGAGTGGTCGAGCCAGGAGCACGCCGTCTGCCCAATATGGGACTGTAAGCTTCTAGGGGAGTCTTGTTGTCGGGAACGACCACCAGCGCAGGCCCATGGCCATTTAAGCGAGTGACCTGCAGATATCCCGCGTCCAATCCTATATATGGATCGTAAAACGAGCATATGGCATGAGCCTGCTCGAGCGAACGGTTGTTCAGGACATTGTTGAACACCATCGGAATCCCAAGGCCGCCCACCTGAATAGGCTCAGTCGTTTTGTTTGTCAAAGTGAAACGCAGCGTGAGCTTGCCGTTATCGAGTACCCAGCTTCGGATGATTTGTAGAGGAATGTCAGAAGGAAGAGCTGGAGCGAGATCGGCGCTTGCGAGAACACCTCCGGAAACCGGTAGATTCTTTACAGGTGTCCGGGAGAGGACCGTTGAATAACTCTTCCACTCGCCCGATCCGCCGACGCGCAATCGTAAATCAATGTCGCCTAGGTGGTAGTAACCATCCTTGGATCGCTCTACAAGCAGATCACCGGGGGTGAAGTCGAAGTTTGGATCCTGCTTGGGATGAAGGGCCGCTATCGTTTGCGAAGAGCGAACAAGATTTAGCGTGAACTCCGGAGTATCAAAGCTCATAACTCCGTCGCTTAGCATCGGGCCTGGAGTCGGTGGTTCACGGCGAGGTTGTTGTTGGGGAAACAGGCAGCTCTGACTCGCAAGAATCAGAATCGGCAGAGCCGAAAATCGAGCAAGTAAGCGATTTCGCATGCGGGTACGTGGTGATTTTTCTAAAATCAACAAATTCTCGAGGTCGGCATTACCGCGAAAGCAGAGTCGAGCGGCACTTGCCGCGAAAAGTTATAAACGAGTCAAATGCAAAATGAAAGCGCTTTCATTAAAGAGAGAAACCCTTCTGTGCCAAGATTCTTCTCATTGAACCTCGGCGAGGCAAGTTATGATTCAGCACAGTTCCCGTCGATGCATACCAGAAGTAGAATCCTATAATGGGAAGGATCGCACCAGTTGCGCTTGAGCAAGTTCGCCGTGCAGGAACCGTACTATGAGTCCGGCATTGCTGAGCGTTTCAGCAATATGGGGCATTGTGCGAGCTCCATGGGAACACTCGCATCGGTCTCGTCGAGGGCCCAGCACGACATCGTGAGATGCGCACAGAACCTTTCATGCAGGGACGAGCTGGTCCTGATTACGCCGCTGGACTTCGAATCAGATCGCCTGTCGCGTGATGAATTCGTGGTTTCAACTCTGCTCTTGCGCGAGCATGGTTCGGGCTCTAGGCGCGTGGTCGAAACCGCTGGGTGAGACTCCTACGTTGAGTGATTCACTCAACTGACCTTCTCCGGCTGCCAGCTCGCCCTGAGCTTCAGAAACGAATCGCGGATATCTTGCGGGCGTACCGAAGCAATGGTGTGCCCTGCCTGGTGAGAGAAACGTGGCCTGCGGCACGGTCGAAAAGGCGCACACCGAGATCGTCCTCGAGTGCCTTGATCTGGAGCGTGACCTAGGTTGGTTAGGAAGAGTTGCTCTGCAGCTTTGCGGAAGCTCAGCTGCTCGGAAGACCTTAGTCCTGAAGTTTTCTAACTGGGCCACGGGTTGATTATCCACCGAAACCCGCAGCGTCCGGATGCCACTATCCCTCACCTGAGTCATTGCATCGTGGGGCCAAATCAAGTACGGAGGCCGACAAGTCCCAGCTACTTCTGCTTATCTCCAAATCTTCACAAACTCTTCATGGAGTTGTCGCAAACCGTTTGTGTAATGCGGAATGCTCGCAACCTAAGGAGGGTGGTAATGGTAACAAAGATTCGTCTGCTCTTAGCCGCTTCGCTGGTACTCGCCAGCGCCCTACCAGCGCTAGCCGATGGCGATTTGCATAAGGTGAAACACATCATCATCGTCATGCAGGAAAATCACTCGTTCGATAATTACTTCGGAGCCCTCGCTTACGCTCCGGGAAGCCCTTATCACAATGATGGTGATGGGTGCCGAAAAGGCGATCACCAATGCATTGACGGTCTTGCCTGCAAGGTAGACAAGGCAGGAAATCTTACCTGTTACAACTCCAATCTTGACGACGATGGCTCAATCGTCTTCTCATTTCACGATTCGCGGCGCTGTGTGGGTCCCGATCTGGATCACGGTTGGGTCGGCACCCATCACGAAGTTAACTTTCTCTCGCCAAATAACACATTGGCGCAGGCTCTCAACGATGGATACGTGCGAGTGAACGATGTCAGCGAACAGCATGACAACGGTGTGGAAACGCCGACTGATGATCAAACCATGGCTTTCTATAATCAGAACGAGCTTCCGTTCTACTACGACCTGGCACAAAAGTTTGGCATTTCGGATCGCTACTTTCAATCTGTTCTCGGGCCAACGTTCCCGAATCGGGCTTATCTCCTGGCGGCGACTTCGTTTGGTCATCTGACTACCAGCGAGACCTTTCCGCCACCTGGCGGATACAGGCCCATTAATGGCACAATCTTTGATCTGCTCGACAAAAATAGCGTTACCTGGGGCGACTATTTTCAGGATGCACCACAGGGCGGCAGCTTCCGGCTCTTCACTCTTACACCGGGCGGCAGTGATCCACACTTCCTTCCGCTTACGGTATTTCTAAACCAAGCCAAGGCCGGTACTTTGCCGGCGGTCTCGTTCGTAGATCCCAATTTCGGTTTGTTTGGTCAGAAGTTCGAGAACGACGAGCACCCGCCGACCGACATTCAGCGCGGGCAAGCCTATGTTTCGCAGGTGGTAAATGCTGTTCGCAATGGCCCAAACTGGAAGGACAGCATCATTATTCTTACATATGATGAGCACGGCGGTTTCTACGATCACGCCACTCCGCCGCGTGCTCGCCAGGGACATGCTCCCAATCCCGATGGCATCTCGCCCGGACAATGCGCCGATCTTTCAAACCCTCCGTTGAGCGAGCAGCCGGGCGGTGGTGCCGAATGCACAATCAGTCGCGCAAACGCTGCACAGCTCTGCCCGGAATTCGCTGCTGATCCTACAGGACCATATCCGGCGAGCTGCGCCAACTTCGATCAATACGGAGTTCGAATTCCTTTCCTCGCCATCTCTGCCTTCTCGAAGCCTCACTACGTCTCGCACACGGTCGGCGATCACACATCGCTGCTAGCGCTCATTGAAAAGACATTCATGAGTACGTCTGCAAGCCGAACGGATGATGACGAAGACGATGATGCGGACGACTCTGACGCTCGCCCGCACCTCACCAAGCGAGATCAACACGCGAACACGCTCGAGGATTTATTCGACTTTGATGGCTCTCCATCCTTGAACACGCAAATCGGAGTCGCCTTGCCACCAGCTGACGATTGCACTCCGCAGTAAGAAACATGCAAAACAGGGCCTGCGCTTACGCAGGCCCCTGCTTTTCGAAGTCTGCAATTGTGAATCTTTGAGGGCGTTGCCCGTTGCGGACAGTCCACGGTTCACAGACGCTAGATTGCACCTTTTGTAGCGAGTGTCGAGGCAAGGCATGCTGCGATGAGCAACTCCGTCACAGCTGGACCAACAAAGAAATAATTCCAGGACACGATAGCCATTCCAAGGTAGTTGAAAAGAAATAGAACCACGATCGGTCTGGTCCAATTCGAATTCGTCTTGGCAAACATTGCCAATTGCCAAAACAGGATGGCTTGGACCAGGAGCGCGAGTGTCACGAAGAGGCCATAGCCAAAGAAGAAATCCCAGTAGCTTCGCATGGAGCCCATCACCTCGAACCGATGCGACTTCATGGTTTCAATCACGGCGACTTCCTCAGCCCCGTGCTTCGGCCCGCCAAGAACTCCGCCCACGGTGTGCAGATTGCAGTGAATCAGGGTTAGGAAAAGAAGCAATTCGCAGAAACAGTGTCGGCTTTATCAAGACCAGTCCTTAACGGGATGGCCAATCATCCCAGTTTTAACGGACGCTCAGCACTCCGAAGCTGTGCGAAATGAACTGCCTCTAGTCGGAAAATGTCATGATCGGCCTGATTTCAATCGAACCAAAACGCGCGGCTGGGATCTTAGCCGCTACCTTCATGGCTTCGTTCATATCCTGGGCTTCGATGAGGTAGAAGCCACCAAGCTGCTCTTTGGTTTCGGCGAACGGTCCATCGGTATTCGCGGGCTTCCCGTTTCGCATGCGAACAGTCTTTGCCGTACTCGTCGGCTGCAAGGCATTGCCGCCCTTAATATTCTTCGAGAACTTCTTACGGAACGCCTGATACTGCTTGATCTCAGACTTGTCATAGCCCTGGCTAAATCGCTTTTCGTTTTCATAGATCAGCAGCAGGTATTGCATGGTTTTCTGTCTCCTCGTCTAAGACGCATAAGCAATAACAAATCGACAATGACCGTCCACAATATTCCGTTTGAAATGTCGCGGGGCCGCAGGCGTCCAGCATCGTCAGCCTGAGCTCAAGAAGCTGCCTCGCGCCGATCAAATGCAGCGGTCGACGGAGATGGCGCCATTTTGCCTACGACGTCTTTCTGACCGCCAAGCACAAACTGTCGATGTCTTTGTCCCCATTCATTCATGCGGACAAGAACGGGAACAATGGTCCATCCATAGTTCGTCAGCGAATATTCGACTCGAACGATGCGCTCGAGGAACAGCGAACGAGAAATGATTTTGTCTCTTTCGAGTTCACGCAATTGCGCCGTGATTACTTTCTCACTGGGTTCAGGGGCCACCCGCCGCAGCTCGGCGTAACCAAGACTCCCCGATCTAAGCGCCTTAATGATGATCGGCTTCCATTTCCCTCGAATGACATTCAGCGTAGTTCTCACGCGACAATCAGACAGTTTGAAAATCATTTCAGCACCGACACATTACAGCCGCGTTCAGCGAGATGCTGCAGCGCTCGAGTTCGTGCAGCAACCACTTCGGTACGTGACCGGTTCAGGAGGATCGAGCACTCCTGATCGGAATAGCCCTCGAGCAGCGACATGACGAAAGAAAGGCGCTCTAATGGCTCAAGCTCAATTACTGCCGAAATCGGACTGTCCGCCAGCTGCTTCCATTCCTGGTTCGTCGAAACGATGGAGGTTGTCGGTCTTGCAGACCCAGAAGAAGAAAAGACAGTTCGAATCGCGTTCCTCATGATCGCTCGTCGGCCCCAGGCGTAGCCCCAGTCTCTGAACACCGGATTTCCATTTATGCAGTCGTCCAGCCCGGCAACGAAGCATCGCTCTGCCTGTTCCGGGTCTGCCGTCAAGAGAAGCGAAAGTAAGTACAATCCGCGCATATCTTCTTTAAACAGTCGGCAGAAGTCGCTCTGAGTCGCATAGACCGCCGCTGCTCCGGCAAAGGCTCGTGTCTTATTTGAATGTTGTACTGCCCCCATCCATCCCACCTTTACTGCCTCCTCTCCCTGCTCACGGTTCGTTATCGATAGAACGTTTGAGAGGAAGAAAAATCGACGTCGTTTTTCACTTGTGAAGCACTTCTCGCTTTGTACTAAACCCAGTTTTGGCCAGTTGTTTGTATTAACGGTGGCCCGGCTTCGGGCTGTACGCCGAAGGTCGCGCCCTCAGGATTTTGATTCTTTGAATCAGGCCGAATCGTCCAGAGCCCCAAACCGCGAAAAATCCGAAACCTCATATCTCACTTCCTGTGGGCGCGGGATTCGAACTTAACTTGGATACTGATCCGGCTCAATGGATTCAGGCTTAACTGAGGCTTGATTACGTCTAACCAGCTAAGGCGAGTTGTTTCAAATAGTTGACACGCGCCCTTTGCGGCCCCGTTGTCATCTTTGTGAGGAGTGCTACACTCTGCTGCTACCAGCGACGACAAGGCGGAGTGAGATGGTCGTTGAGAACCATTCGCCCGGGGTCTTCCGCTTCGGCACCTTCGCAGTCAATCTGCGCTCTGGAGAATTACTCAAGCAGGGCGTTCGGGTAAAGATTCAGGAACAGCCCTTCCGCGTGCTCTCGTTGCTTCTTTTGCGACCGGGCGAAGTCGTGACTAGGGACGAACTGCGGTCACAGATCTGGCACTCGGATACTTTCGTTGATTTTGACAACGGCCTGAACACGTCGATCAACCGGTTGCGCGACGCTCTGGGTGACTCCGCTAACAACCCGCGGTTCATTGAGACGTTGCCGAAGCGAGGCTATCGCTTCATCGCCGATGTCACGACCACTGGCGCCGAAATATCCGTCACTCCACAAGACACTCAGGCCACGAGCCCGCGAAGCCAGATTGTCGTAATGACAATCACGATTCTGGGGGCAGTCATCCTGCTGGGTGGTGGACTTCTGTGGCGCTGGCGGCAAACCCACCGGCTGACCAAGACAGACACTATGGTTGTCGCCGATTTTACGAACAGCACCGGAGATCCAGTATTTGATGGGTCCCTCCGCCGAGGCTTGTCCGTACAACTCGAACAATCGCCTTTCCTGAGCCTCCTGCCGGAGCAGCAAATTCAGCAGACTCTTCGCCTGATGAAGCAGCCGGCAGATGCCCGGCTCACTCCAGGGACTGCGCTGGAGGTCTGCCAACGGACTGGCACGACGATTGCGCTTGACGGCTCGATTTCCCAGATTGGTAATCAATACAGTCTGATCTTAAGGGCCGTGAGTTGCTCCGACGATCGATCAATCACCAGCACCGAGGCCTTCGCAAATGACAAGACTCACGTTTTGGAGGCTCTAGGAACTGCGTCATATGACATCCGCAGAAAGCTGGGCGAGTCCCTAGCGACGGTTCAGAAGTACGACACACCGCTCGTGCAGGCGACCACGTCCTCGCTCGAGGCTCTAAAGCTTTATAGCCTCGGATATAGGGCACTAACAGGAAAAGGGGACTCCGCCGCAGCACTACCTTTCCTTCAGCAGGCAACAAAGCTCGACCCAAATTTCGCCATGGCGTATGTCCTCCTTGGAGCCGGTTATTGGAATCTGGGAGAAAACACACTTGCATCGGAGAGTATCCGCAAGGCATTCGAACTGCGGGCGGGGCTCAGCGAATCAGAAAGGTTGCGAATTGAGTCTGAATATCACTGCCTGGTTACATGCAATCTCTCAAAGGCTGAGCGTGCCCTTGAAGTCTGGGCACAGACATATCCGCGGGACTGGGGACCCCGAAATCGTCTCGGCGTTGTCTACCTTGCCTTGGGGGAATACGACAAGGCAAATGCGATTCTTCACGAAGCGCTCAGCCTCAACCCGCAGAGTGGCCTAATACGCGGCAATCTTATCGTTTCCTATATTGCTCTTAACCGCGTCGAGGAGGCTCGTGCGGTTGTTGAAGAGGCAAAGGTGAAGAACCCCGATTCCCCCGGTCTGCTGGTCAATCTTTACCGGCTCGCTTTCCTGGAGAATGATGTTGGGGAGATGAAGCGGCTGGTGGCATCTGCAACGGGCAGACCGGGTTTGGAAGATGAGCTGTTGTGGAACGAAGCCGCCACGGCTAGCTTTTTCGGAAAGATGCAAGAGGCACGGACTATCTATCGCGATGCAATTGCTTCTGCTGAGCGCGCCGACGAAAAAGAGGCAGCAGCCGCATATGAGACAGATCAGGCACTGCGGGAGACCCAATTTGGGATTCGGGGAGACATGCGCCAGCGGATCGCATCAGCACTCCGCCTCGCAAATGGACCGGATGTACAGTATCAAGCGGCGCTGGCGCTTGCTTTGGTAGGAGACCTGGCTCGAGCACAGGCATTGACTCAAGATTTGACTAAACGTTTTCCCGAGGACACAATCGTACAGACTGTTTTTCTGCCGACTCTGAACGCGCAGCTCGCGTTAAGTCACAAAGACGCTTCGAGAGCCCTCGAAGCTCTTCAGCCTGCTCTATCGTATGAAATGGGGGCGTCGCTCTATCCCGCCTACATCCGGGGGATCGCTTATCTTACTGTCCATCGGGAAAGGGAGGCAGCAACCGAATTTCAGAAGATCCTGGAGCACCGCGGAGTTGTATTGAACTCACCGATCGGTGCGCTTGCTCATCTCCAGATTGCGAGAGCCTTTGTCCAGCAGGGAGACATGACCAAAGCGCGCGTCGAGTATCAAGACTTTCTCAACCTCTGGAAGGATGCCGATCCTGACATTCCTATCCTGAAACAAGCAAAGGCGGAGTTCGAACGGATGAAGGGGTAACGATGCAGCCTCCACAGCGTCAATCAAACGTATTCTTGTGCCGGCCGGTTGCGTCATGAATACAGTGAAACATCAGTAGACAAGCAAGAGGACTGCCTTCATAAGCAGTATCAATGCTCGAGGGCATCGAGCACTGCTTCGTGTGCTGGCTTAGCACGATAGTCCGAATCAAACAGAGTAGCGGCTCCTTGTCCGGGAAAGACTCGCGAAATCCAGGATCGTGCATCTGTGAATCCCCAGACCTGGATTACTGTGCATCCTCTGACCGCCAGACAGGCTCGCACTACATCAGCGTAGAGGTGAGCCTGACGGTCAGCATCATGTTGCGAAGCATGCCCAGTAGCATCCACTGGAAGTCGAACGTCGAGCTCGGTGATGTGGACCTCCAGACCAAGGTCGGTGAAAGCACGCATTGTTCTTTCGAGGGTTGCCGTCGAGATCGAATCGAGTGTGAAATGACACTGAAAGCCGATGCCATCGAGCGGCACACCCCGCTTCTTGAAATCCCGAGCCATCGCAAGGATCGCCTCAAACTTTCGACCGCCAGCTTCGAATGCGTAGTCGTTGTAGAAGAGCTTGGCCTTCGGATCGGCGGCATGCGCCAAGACAAACGCGCGTTCGATGTATCCGTATGGCCCTTCAGCTCCAATTCCCGGAGAGTCATACCAGATCGTCGAGCGCAGGCTGCCATCGGGATGAAAGGCCTCGTTGACCACGTCCCATGCATAAACCGAGCCCGCGAAGTGTTTCACAACGGTTTGGATGTGCTCGGCCATGAGTTGTGACAGATCGGTCCATGTCCAGCGCCCTTCACCCAGCCATTTTGGAACCGCCTGATGCCACAACAGAGTGTGACCGCGCACCAGCATTCCATTTTGTTTCGCGAAACGCACCAGCTCATCAGCAGCGGTGAAGTCGAAGCGATCCCGAGCCGGACGCAGCAAAGACCACTTCATCTCGTTCTCCGGCTCGAGCTGATCGAACTCTCGCGCAAGGGTCGCGGCATAGCGGCTGTCTTCTGTAATGAAGCCAGGCTTGGCTGCAGTGCCGATATGTACTCGCCCGTGGGCCGCATCGCGTAGACTTACCGCGTCAGAAGAATTTCCCAGCAGGCAAATGACAGCGAGCATTGGCAGCACTGACATCTTGGAGTCTTCCATCCTTTTTGATTTAGTTTGCACCGCAAACTAAGTCTTGATCTCTGTCTTGTCAAGTGGTTTACTTGACTCCCAAAAATCAAGAGCCCGCGTTTTCTTAGGGGGCTCAACCTAGCTGTCAATCTCGGAGAGACAGACACTATCGTGAAAACTCGAGGACCCTTTCCCTCCGCAAGCGTCCCTCTAATGACGCTGCTAGCAGTTCTTCTTTTTTCTTTGCCAATCTCCGCTGATGGACAGCGTTCGGCATCTGCGAACTACGACGAGTCGAAGGTTGGCACATTCACCCTTCCGGATCCTCTGACCTTCAACGATGGGAAAAAGGTAACCACCGCGCGCGACTGGGAGCGACGTCGCCGCGAGCTGCTCGCCTTGTTTGAGGAGAATGTTTACGGGCGCAGTCCGAAGGCGCCGAAGCATATCGACTACACAATCTTTGATTCCGATAAGAACGCACTTGGAGGCAAAGCGGTTCGCAAACAGGTCACGATTTACTTTTCGTCGAACAAAGACGGACCAAAAGAGGATGTTCTGATCTATCTTCCAGCGAACGCTGAGAAGCCGGTGCCACTGATTCTCGCGTTGAACTTCTCGGGCAACCAGGCGGTCATCAGCGATCCCGCGGTTAAGTTGGCGACCGTTTGGGATCGGAAGACTCATGAGCATGAGCTAGCTAAGGAAGACTCGCGCGGGCACGACTCAGGTTTTGAGGTCGAAAGAGTTCTCGGTCGAGGATACGGCTTTGCGACTATCTGCTATCAGGACATTGAACCTGACTTCGACGGGGGATTTGCGCACGGAGTGCGCCCGCTCTTCTTCAAGAAAGGTCAAATTGAACCCGCAGCAGACGATTGGGGAGCCATTGGAGCTTGGTCTTACGGATTGAGCCGTGCGATGGACTACTTGGAAAAAGACAAGGATGTCGATTCCAAGCGCGTTGCCATTATGGGACACTCGCGGCTAGGAAAGACCGTTCTCTGGGCCGGAGCATTGGACCAGCGATTTGCGATGGTGATCTCAAGCTGTTCGGGAGAAGGCGGGGCATCACTTGCGCGCCGCAATTATGGCGAGACCATTCGCACCCTCACTGATGCCTTTGGTTACCAATTCAGTGCGAACTATAAAAGGTATGCGGACCGCGTAGACCAGTTGCCGGTCGACACGCATGAGCTGATTGCACTAATTGCTCCGCGTCCTGTCTACATCACGGGCGCCGAAGACGACAAATGGGCCGATCCGAAGGGTGAGTTCCTGGCATGCGTTGCCGCCGGTCCGGTTTATAGGCTCCTAGGCGCGCAGGATCTGGGCACTGATCATATGCCGGCGCTGAATCAGCCGATCATGCACACGATCGGATTTCATTATCGCGATGGAAAACATGCCGTGACTGATTTTGATTGGAGCCAGTTCCTTACATTCGCAGACATGCATCTGCACTCCAACTAGCTTGATGCATGGCAAGAAGAATATCTTTTGTGCCGACGAGACCCAATGAAAAACACAACATCGTTCATGGTAGGAACTTTGCTTTGCGCCGCACTCTGCCCAGCACTCTTAGCGCAACAACCAGCTTCAGAGCCTGTCTACAAGAACCCTGATCTCCCAGTCGCGCAGCGGGTCGACGATTTGATCTCGCGCATGACTCTCGAAGAAAAAGTGTCACAGCTCGGCCACACCGCCGATGCCGTTCCCCGATTGGGAATTCCTGAGTACAACTGGTGGAACGAGGGCTTGCATGGCGTTGCTAGAGCGGGCTATGCGACGGTCTTTCCGCAGGCGATCGGCCTGGCCGCGACCTTCGACGAGCCACTGATGCACAGCGTTGCCGACGTGATCAGCACGGAGTTTCGCGCGAAGTACTACCACGACCTGCATAGCGACGGCTCCAGCGATTGGTATCGCGGCCTCACTATTTGGTCTCCGAATATCAATATCTTTCGCGATCCTCGCTGGGGACGCGGCCAGGAAACCTATGGCGAAGATCCGTACCTGACCTCGCGCATGGGCGTCGCCTTCGTTACCGGCCTACAGGGCGACGATCCCAAATACTTCAAGACCATCGCGACGTCCAAGCATTTCGCCGTGCATAGCGGACCTGAGCCGACGCGACACACCGTCGATGTGTATGCCTCCGCACACGACATGGAGGACACGTATCTCCCTGCATTTCGGGCGACGATCATGGAGGCGAAGGCGCAATCAGTGATGTGCGCTTACAACTCTCTTAACGGTCAGCCAGCCTGCGCAAACTCCGCGTTGCTGGAGGATCACCTGCGACACGATTGGGGGTTCCAGGGATACGTAGTCTCGGATTGTGGCGCGGTGACCGACGTCTTCAACGGACATCACTTTACGAAGTCGATGGAAGAAGGAGTAAGTGTCGCCCTGAAAACGGGTACTGACCTTATCTGCGGCAATCCTCGAACACGAGTGAAAACTGAGCGCGACGCGCTACTCCAGGCGGTTCAGCAAGGCCTGTTGACTCAGGCCGATCTGGATCGCGCACTGCGGCGATTGTTTACTGCGCGGTTTCGCCTTGGGATGTTCGATCCTCGAGCGTTGGATCCCTATGCGAAGATCCCGCTTGAAGAAAACGACAGTGAAGCCCATCGGCAACTGGCGCTTAAGACAGCGCGAGAATCATTGGTTCTTCTGAAAAATCAGAACAACTTTCTCCCTCTCGCGAAGCAATACTCAACCATTGCAGTGATTGGTCCAGACGCCGACAACCTCGACGCGCTAATTGGCAATTACAGTGGGACGCCGTCGAAGCCGGTCACGATTCTTGAAGGCATTCGCCGCCGCTTTCAAACATCGAAAGTTATATACGCTGAGGGCACAGGCCTGACCGGCCCCGTCATGCATGCCATTCCCTCGGACTTTCTTTTCATTGATGACTCGCGCAAAGAGCACGGGCTTAAGGGCGAGTACTTTCCGAACGTCGATTTGAAAGACGCACCCGTGCTCACGCGAACCGATCCCGCCGTCAACTTCGCGTGGGGAGACCAAGGAGTATCTCCGCAACTGCTGAAGAATTACTCCGTGCGTTGGACCGGCATTCTCGTTCCCCCCGAAACCGGCGACTACCTGATCGGATTCAGCGGAGAGGACGGATTCCGTTTTTGGATCGACGACCAACTGGTTGCCGAAGAATGGACGATTCATCGTCCCGCCGACACCATTACCAAGCCCATGCATCTCGAACAGGGCCATGTTTACAAGGTAAAGATCGAATACTTCCAGACAATTCGCAGTGCCGAAGCGCGTCTGGTCTGGAGCATGCCTGGGCAAGACGGAAAAGATGCGATCGATGCTGCTCGGCAGGCCGATCTCGTCATCATGGTTCTAGGCCTCTCGCCGCGCATCGAAGGTGAGGAGATGAACGTCCATACCGAAGGATTTGCCGGTGGAGACCGTACCAGCCTTGATCTGCCTGCTCCTCAGGAAAAGCTTTTGGAGCGAGTTCATGCCTTGGGCAAGCCAGTCATCCTTGTGCTCACCAGTGGAAGCGCTGTCGCTGTGAACTGGGCTGAGCATTATGTTCCGGCGATTCTTCAAGCCTGGTATCCCGGTGGAGAGGGTGGAACTGCAGTGGCGGAGGCGATTGCCGGCGACTTCAGTCCGAGCGGCCGATTGCCGGTAACGTTTTACAAATCGACGTTGCAACTCCCGCCATTCGAGGAGTATTCGATGGCGAACCGAACCTATCGCTACTTCACCGGCGAGGCTTTATATCCGTTCGGCTACGGGCTCAGCTACACCACATTCGCATATCGCAACCCGCAGGTCGACAAGCAGAATGTTCCCGCGGATGGATCGGTGACGATCTCCGTTGACATTGCCAACACCGGACGCAAAGAAGGCGATGAACTCGCGCAATTGTATCTAACCCATAATGGGATTACAGGAGCGCCTCTTCGCGCGCTGGAGGGCTTCCAGCGCGTGCATTTGAAGCCGGGCGAGCAACAAAGAATTTCCTTTACTCTTCGTGACCGTGATCTAAGTGTCGTTGACCCGCAAGGTAAGCGCCGTATCCTTCCTGGCAAGGTCAGCGCCTGGATTGGCGGCGGACAGCCTATACCCATGCCAAATGGGAAGGCTCCTGCGGGAGCGAAGACGGAGTTCACCATGACCGAAGAGGCGACGCTGCCGGATTAGTGCCTGACCCATCTGGGAATCGCAGCAAACCGCGTTTGTCTGGCTGAATCTTCGTTTCGCGAAAACAGCGTAATTAACGGCGAAAATTTGAAAAATGAACTCTTCGAACGATGGTTAATTGCATGCAACTCCCAAACACGCAGTAGTTTGCCCCGATCAACATGTTTCGGTTCTCACTTCGGAACAGCGAACAACAGCGTAATAACAGCGTACTTTGCCATTTTCATCCGTTGTTCGCCTCGACGCTCGGCGTCGACTGAGACCATCTCGATTTCGATTTAATGAAGACATTCATTGAGCCTCGTCAATCTCCGTGCCTGCTTTCCCTTCTCCGTGGTATGGCCGATTACGAAGGAAAGTCAAGAGAATTCGGAATCTTGTCGGTCGCTCTTAAGAAGCGCAGGAAAAAATGAGGAGTTGCCGCTCTGGCAACTCCTCGGGGAAGGGGTGCGTGCGAGGCCCCTAAGGGTTAAAAGATGACTCTTACCGCCAGCCAGATTTGTCGAGCACCGTGATCTGGACCGAAGAAACCGCCGGGCTGCAGACCGCCGGTAGTCGCGCCGAACGTCGATGTTGGCGTGCCAGTATTGCACACGGCCCCCTTAGTCGCGTCAGCCGGACAATTGTTGCTGGCCGGGTTAGCGAAGTGAGGTGTGTTCGTGAAGTTGATCGCATCAGCTCGGAGTTGCAGGGAGAACCGTTCAGTCAACTTGATCTGACGAGCCAGGCTCAAGTTCATGCCGAAATAACCCGGGCCACGGAACTCGTTACGGTTGGTGTTTCCCAAGTGAGCGTTCGCGTTGCCGGTGATAAGCGGCGCTGCGAAGGAGCTCGGGTCGAAGTACCTGCAACTCAAGTCGCTCAAGGCGCAAATGCCGTTCCTGTTGGGCTTGTTATTCAGAACATGGAACGGGGCGACAAGGTCGCATGTCTGACTGGATCCAACAGCATTCAGGGCGCCCGGGCAGTTGACGGTGAACGGCAGACCGGTGAGGTAGTTGATCAGAGGGCTGATTTGCCAGCCGCCGAGGATAGCGTTGCCGAAGCCTGTCTGTGCCCACCGTTCTCCCTTACCGAACGGTAATTGCATCACGCCGTAGATGGAGATGTTGTGCGTACGGTCGAATCCGGCCACCGCGCGACTCTTTTCCCAGTAGGCGGGATACGCGAAAGCGACGCTGCCCAAATCATCATTGTCAGCGTAGTCGATTGTCTTCGACCACGTCCAAGACACTCCGGCCATCGACCCATTATGGAAGCGCCGTGTGAGCTTGGTCTGCATCGAGTCGTAATAGCTGTTCTTGAAGGGAACCAGCCCAGTGATGCTTCCGGTGAAAACCTTGGGGGTCAGCGCCTGGCTCAACAACCCACCCTGGGCCCCCGTGCCAACGGGTGAAGCATTCATATTCAGTTGCGCCAGAGGCCGAATGCCACGCGCCCCAACATAGCCGGTGTTGAGCACGAACCCCTTCCACTCCTGCTCCACCATGAAGTTGAAGTTGTGAATGTATCCGCGACGGAAGGGCTGCGGGATCGTGGTGGTGGTGATGTTGGTAGGTAAGGGGATGACGCCGCTACTGACATCGGGAATTGGTGTCAGCACCACACCCGAAGGAAGTGTCTTGGCGCCGCTCGCAATCGTGGCATTCAACCCGGTAAGGCTTGTCACCGCGATGGCGTTGGAATTTCCGGTGGTGTTGTCTATGAAGACGTTCGCGGGATAGGAGTTGCGAAAGTCGCGCCAGTTGTTGGAATCGGCAGTTATGCCGTAACCAGTGCGGACCACCGTTGAGGACGTGACACGGTAGGCGAAGCCGACGCGGGGCAGGAACTGTCCACTTCCAACGTCAACACCGTCATCCTGCGGAACATTGCCGTTGCCCCCAACCAGCACGTTCCCTGTGCTCAGGTTGAGATAACGCAGGCCTTTGCCGTTGTCGCTATATCCGAACGGATAGTACTCCCAGCGGACGCCGAGATCCGCCGTCAGCTTAGGCGTTATCTGCCACTGGTCGCGGATGTACCAGGCCCATTGTGACCATCGCAGCGCGTTCGGATTCGTTGATTGGATTGCTTTTCCGCTATGGTCCGACAGGCCTAAGAGAAAGTCCGCCCATTGGTTGAACCAGGTAGCGGTGGTTCCGGTTAGGGAGGTGGACATGCCGTTGAAGTTAAAGGCTCCACGAGGCGTATTGAAGGTACCCACTTGCGGCTGGAAGTGATTCATCTGGGAGTGATTCCACTCGATGCCGCCGCGCAATCCGTGCCTGCCACGCGTCCAACTCAGGTTAGCGCCGGTAACGTAGCTGCCATCGCGGAAGACGAACGGGTTGGCAGGTTGCGCATTGCCCAGATTCAGTCCAACGGGGAAGATGAACCCCGGCAGGCCGTAATAAATGCTGGGATCACCCGTAGTTCCCACATTGTTCGTGCCCGGGATCTTCAGGTCATTCAGACCCTTTGCCGAGGTAAGGTCAAAGGTTGAACTCAGCCGCAGGCGGGTGAAACCGAAGTTCCAATCCAGCAGCATATTCGGATTAAATGTATGCGTCGCGCCCAAACCTACGCTTTGCACCAAGCCCGGCGCATTGCCTAGCTGTCCACCGTTCGTGGCGTCTCCGACCGCATCTCCCAGAAGAGGAGGATCAAATACCAGGGTCTTCGAGAAACTGTAGCGCCCGAACACCGTAGTCTTGTCGCTGACAACATAATTGATTTTTCCGTCGGCATCATCGCGGTTAAAGAGCGCTGTGCCACTGCCAACGAAGTTTTGCGTAAGGGTCGATGTCGTGAACTCCTTCGCGATTGCCGGTTGCAACAGCTTGATCATTGCCGAAGCAGCAGGGTCAATGCGGTTCGGACAGATCATGTTCAAGACGCCGTTGCAGGAGATCTGCTGCTTGTTATTCCCACTGGCATCGCCGGTGGCCGGATCATAAATAATCGGATTCCCGGGTAGATTGCGCAAATCACCCGTCGCCATTGCAGGCGTGGGCAGCGTTCGCGTATCCGGCCCAGCCAATTGCCGCTGCGTGGTGCGTTCGTAATCGACGAAGAAGAACAGCTTATCTCTCTTGATCGGTCCGCCGAAGGTGCCGCCAAACTGGTTCTGGTTATTCCTGTTCTTGTTCGGGAATCTGGTGAGGTCCGTCTGGAAGTAGTCGCGCGCCGCAAAATTCTGGTCAAAATGGAACCAGTGGGCGGTGCCGTGATAATTGTTCGTTCCCGACTTGATCTGCACGTTCATGGCCGCCCCGCCAGCTTGGCCCTGCTCAGCGTCGAACGAGTTGGTCACAACATTTACAGTCTCGATCGCGTCCGCGGGCGGGACGTAGGCCACATTCGATGGAAGCCAGGGATAGATGTCCTGGGCGCCATCAATGCGCGTGTTGTTCACCGTCTGGGACTGCCCATTTACGTTGGCGAAGATCGCGCGCTGAGGGTTGCCGGCCAGCGAGTTCGTCTCGGCGGGTAAGGCTGCGCCGGGAATAATGCGCAGCAGCGTCTGGAAGTTCCTTCCCTGTGAACCGGCGATCGGCATATTTTCGATCTGGCTGGTGGTCAGGTCGGTGTGTACATCGGCCCTGTCGGTCTGGAGGACCTGTTGCTGGGCGTTGACTTCTACGACAGTCTGCGTCTGGGCAACATTCAGCTGCGCGTCAGCGCGCTTTATGTTGTTGACGGCAACGGCGACGTTCTCCATGACAACTGTGGTAAAACCAGCCGCTGAAATCGATACTCTGTAGTTGCCTTGCTGCAAATCCGAAAAGCGATACGCGCCATTGGCATCGGTGGTTGTCGCTTTGGTGATGCCGGTCGCAGTGTTGAGCGCCTCGACCTTGGCATTCGGCACCACTGCGGCCGAAGGATCGGTCACGTTGCCGGTCAGCGTGCCGTAGAGCACTTGGCCCCATGCAGCGGAGGAAATTACCAGGCATGCGAGTGCCAAAATGGCACAGTTAATAATCGCATTCTTGTCTGTGAAGGGCCGATAGGTCTCGCGCACATAATTTCGTCTCGACATGGAGATCTCCTCTTTCATAACTCGATACGGCTGAACAAACTACCTGCAAAAATGGCCAGGTTTGTTCCCTTATCCAACTGCCTTTCGTTTCGCCAATAGCTCGGGCTGGACGGCTGCCAGACGCGCCGATGCTCCAAAATGCTTTTGCAGCACGAGTGCAACGGTGCCTCGCAGACGTGCCATGTTTCCTTCCGCTGGCCGAATGCGCGGCGGCTTTCCAAACAACACTCCGCTCTCAACCTCGCTTGCCACGATTGGACCAAAGCGTGCCCACTGCGTCGTGAATTCACCGACCACGACGATCTCTTCAGGGGCCAGGCCGGCAACCAGCATTCGCATACCGCGGCCGATCCCGCGAGCCATCTGCTCGAGGGCGGAGACCGCCAAGGGGTCGCCCGTATTGGCCAGAGCAAGCAAGTCCTGGAAGCTCGGTCCCTCTGATTTACTGCCGGAAGTGTGGTAGTAGCGCAGGGCAGCGCGGTTCGATCCGTAAACCTCCCAGCAACCGCGCCCACCGCACGTACACGCGGGACCTTCTGGATCGAGCGATACGTGGCCAAATTCTCCGGTCATGCCATGGGCGCCACGCATGAGTTGTCCGTTCAGGAAAATGCCGGTGCCAATACCTTCAGAGACGGTGACCACCACCATGTCGCGAATCTTTTCTGCGTGACCAAACCAAACCTCGGCAAGAACGCAGGCATTGGCCGCGTTCTCCATGTCCACCGAAAGGCCGGTTGCTCTCTCGATGGGGCTCTTCAAATCGAATTCTTTCCATTTCAAATTAGGAGCAAAGATCACGCGCTTGGTCGACTCGTCGTATCGGCCAGGCAAGCTGATCCCAATTCCTTCAAAGACGAGCTTGGGATGAGCGTGAATCAACTCGTGAACGCGAGCAGCAATTTGTCTCGCTCCTGCCGCCGCATCGGTCGGAGTAGGGAAGGCTACCTGCGACAAGAAGCGGCCATTTACATCGGCGAGTGCGACAGTGGTCTGAGCAGGCCGGATATCAGCAACAAGAATTGCGCGTCTCTCGTTTAAACGCAGAAACGTAGGCCGTCGGCCTCGAGGCAAACGTCCCGTGGGTCCGTTGATCACCCACTTTTCTTCAATAAGTTGTTCGGTGATGAGCGAAACCGTGCTGCGCTGCAGGCCCGATACCCGCGCCAGATCAGCTCGCGAAATCGGTTGTCGATGGCGAATGAGATTCAGCACGACGCTGCGATTAATGTCGCGCGCTGTCTCACTGGACGCCACCTGTGTGTTTGTGAAATCAAGTCGCCGCATCTACGAAAAATCGCTTCCTGCTCGAAAAGTCATGCCACGGACTATATATTTAGTTCGCGGCCCGAACTTTATGAAGGTTTTGCGGGTGTTGTCAAGACAGGGACCAAAAACTCTTTAGTTTTCATTGGGCAAAATCCCTGTAAATTCAAGCGGTGGAGGTTCTAGGTACAATCTCGCTTCCATGTCCCTCACGAAATTGAGTGCTCCTCTTGCTGCATTTGTCCTCGTTGTCCTGTGCGCGCTTCCCAAAGCTGCCGTCGCACAAAAGCAAAATGGGTGGATCGGCTCATGGGCTGCTTCACAGCAGCTCGCCGAGCCGCGGAATTCGCTCTCTCCAGACGATCTTCACGACCTAACGCTGCGGCAGATTGTCCACCTGTCAATTGGAGGGAGTGAACTGCGGCTGCATCTTTCGAACCGCTTTGGTACAGCGCCGTTGCACTTGGCTTCCGTGCATATCGCC
>Ga0126371_10000053_pt1 | contig 79026 bp, 81 predicted proteins | sample PanSoiMetaPlot_4_FD_110145 | JGI IMG/M metagenome (GOLD analysis project Ga0126371, IMG submission 110145) | Tropical forest soil microbial communities from Panama - MetaG Plot_4 | ecosystem: Environmental > Terrestrial > Soil > Tropical forest > Bulk soil | place: Panama | collected 2016-02-17
ATGAATCTTGATGGAAAGGATTACAGCATCGTCGGCGTCCTCCCCTCCAATTTCTACTTTTGCTGCCGTGACATTAATTTCGAGCCGGGCGATGTGTACGTGCCGCTCAGCGCCACCAAGGATCCGCTGTTCACGGACCGCAAAATCCATCCCGGGATTTACGCCCTCGGTCGCATCAAGGAAAACGTCACGCTCTCGCAAGCGCGCGCCGACATGGCCGCAATTGCTCACAATCTTGCGGTGACTTATCCCGAAGCCGACAAGGACCGTGGCATCGCCGTTACGCCGGTGAAGCAAGAGATGGTCCAGGACATTCAGCCATTTCTTCTCGTGCTCCTCGCCGCCGTCGGATTTGTGCTTCTCATCGCCTGCGTGAACGTCGCCAACCTGCTCCTCGCGCGCTCCACAGGCCGCGCACGCGAATTCGCCATTCGCGCCGCTCTCGGTGCCAGCCAGGGCCGCGTCGTTCGCCAGTTGCTTACCGAAAGTGTGCTCCTCGCCACCTGTGGCGGCGCGCTCGGCCTGCTTCTTGCTTCTTGGGGAACCACTGTCGGGCTTTCTATTCTTCCGAGCACTTTGCCGCGTGCGCAAAACGTACGCATCGATCCGCATGTTCTGCTCTTCACGGTGATCGTTTCGCTGCTCGCCGGAATTCTCTTCGGCCTCGCTCCCGCGCTCAAAACATCCCATCCCGATTTGCACGCAACCCTCAAGGAAGGCGGACGCGGCGCAAGCGGCACGCGCTATCGCACGCAGGGCGTTTTCGTCGTCGTCGAAATGGCTCTTGCTGTCGTCCTGCTCATCGGCGCGGGACTCACCATTCGCACCCTCGTGGGCCTCTGGAGCGTCAACCCCGGGTTTGACCCGCACAACGTGCTTACGTTTCAGATCGGCTTTCCGTCTTCGTCTACGGGCGCCAAGATCACACCTGCGCAGGTCCGTGCGGAACTTCGTCAGGTCACCGACAAAATCGCTGCCGTCCCCGGCGTTCAGGCTGTCTCTTTCATGAACGGAGCCGTTCCCCTAGCCGAAGAAAATGACCTGCCGTTTTGGGTCGACGGCACTCCCAAGCCCGCCTCCGAAAACAGCATGCCCGACGCCTACTGGTACATCGCCGGGCCCGATTATCTGAAAGTGATGAAAATTCCCCTGCTGCGCGGCCGATTCATCGGCCCGCAGGACATCGAAAGCTCTCCCGACGTCTGCGTCATCGACGAAGATCTCGCGCGCAAATATTTTGGCAATCAGGACCCCATCGGGAAGCGCCTCGACTTCGATCTGCTTTACAAGCAGCTTGAAATCGTCGGCGTCGTCGCACACACCAAGCAGTCCGGCCTCGACGAAATCGACCAGAACGCCAGCTCAGCCCCGCAGATGTACACCGCCACCCTGCAGATTCCGGATCAGCTGATAAATGCGTCCGGTGCCGTCGGCTCCGGCTTCATCGTGCGCACCGCCGGGTCGCCCCGCGCGTTCGTCGGAACCATCCGCAACGCGATTCACGACTTCAACAGCAAAGCCGTCCTCTCCAACACACAAGCCATGGACGATATCATTTCGCGCTCGCTTGCCTCCCGTCGCTTCGCCATGATTCTTCTCGCCGTCTTTGCTGGACTCGCTCTCATTCTCGCAAGCATCGGAATCTACGGCGTAATCTCCTACATCGCCGGACAGCGCACGCACGAAATCGGCATCCGCATCGCCCTCGGAGCACAGCGCCGCGATGTTCTGAAAATTGTCCTCGGCCACGGAACGCGCCTCGCGCTCATCGGCGTCGCTGTTGGCCTCGCCTCGTCCGCGGGATTGACTCGCCTGATGAGCAAAATTCTTTTCGGCGTAAACTCGCTCGACCCAGCCACATTTATTTGCGTGGCCGTTGTCCTGACGCTCGTCGCGCTCGCCGCTTGCTACATTCCCGCTCGCCGCGCCATGAAAGTCGACCCCATGGTGGCACTTAGGTACGAATAGATACGGGTTGACACTGGCTCGCCACTCGGGCGATTCGTCGGCTAATTTGGACCTTGGTCACGCTTTTGCTCAAGCTGCCAGCGCGAATGCTTGTTGTCTAGATGGGGCTTTCTTTGGCGGCGACCAGCTCACTGCAGTGTTGCAACAAGAAGTGTTCGATTACGAGACGGACTGTCTCGGAATCGCGCATCAAGAGTCTTGCGCCTTCAAATCCACGGTCGTAAGTTCCCGCCTATCATGTGCTTCCCAATAGAGCCGTATGGCAGGCGGCATGCTCATATCGTGTTCCGATAAGAGGGACACATGGGCGAAGAACGAACTGATCTTCTGCGTGGTACGTTGGATCTACTCATCCTAAAAGCTCTGGCACTGGAACCCTTGCATGGCGTCGGCGTCTCCCGTCGCATCGCGCAGATTACCCGCGGCGCCTTTCACGTGAGTTTTGGCTCTCTCTTTCCTTCGTTGCATCGCATGGAACAGAAGGGCTGGGTGGAAGCCGAATGGCGCGCCTCAGAAAACAATCGCCGCGCCAAGTACTACCGTCTGACTTCCTCCGGGTGCGCACAGCTTAAGGCCGAGGAACGGAGTTGGAGCGAGGTGGTCAAGATCATGACGGCGGCGGTCGAGTCCGTCTGAATTCACAGGGAGGCGACATGTCGGGCCGAATCGCCAGCTCTTTCCAAAACCTGCTGCGCAAACGCACCGTCGAGCGAGCCTTGGATGATGAGCTGCAATCTGCCGTGGAAGTTCTGACCCAGGAGAAGATGAAGGGCGGGCTTTCGCGTCCAGAGGCCCGGAGGCAGGCGCTCATCGAACTCGGTGGCGTCGAGCAGGTCAAAGAGGAGGTGCGCGCCGTCAGTTTCGGCAAGTTCCTCGAGACCTTCGCCCAGGATCTGCGTTACGCCTTCCGCATGTTGCGCAAATCTCCAGGATTCACTGCCGTCGCCATTCTCACCCTCGCCCTCGGCATTGGTGCGAATACCGCGATTTTCTCCGTCGTCAATTCCATCGTGTTGCAGCCCCTCCCTTACGCGCATGCCAACCAGCTCGTCGTCATCAGCGAAGTTTTTGCTCAAACGCCTGCCGGTGCCGGCCTGCAAAGCAGCGAATCCTACATGAATTTTCTCGATTGGCAGCGCGAAGCAAAATCTTTCTCCTCTTTGGCCGCTTACCAATTCGAGCAAACGACCCTCACCGGCCATGGCGCTCCCACCATCATCCCCGGCGCAATGACCAGCTCTAGCCTTTTCACTACGCTCGGCGTTGCTCCGCTGCTTGGTCGTACCCTTGAGCCTCAGGATGACATTAAAGGTGCAGCGCGCGTCGTGGTCATTGGCGAAGGCCTTTGGCGCGGCCAATTCGGCGCTGATCCAAACATCATTGGCAAATCCATCCAGCTCGATTCCCAGGCCCTCACCGTCGTCGGCGTCATGCCCGCCGATTTCCGCTACCCCGACCAAACTCCTTCCAGCGAGTTTTGGATTCCCGCCATGCAGAGCGCCAGTTACGCATCCTTCATCGACCAGCGCGCGCCGCATTTTCTCATCATGATCGGCAGACTCAAGCCCGGCGTCGCGTACGCTCAGGCCGAATCTGAAATGAATGCCATTCATAAGGGGCTTGTGAAGCAGTACAACACCCTTGACCCCAGCGAAGTTCTTCACGTTTCCAACCTCAAGCGCCTCGTCGTCGGCGACACGCAAACTGTTTTGCTGATTCTCCTCGGCGCCGTCGGACTCGTCGTCCTTATCGCCTGCGCCAATATCGCCAATCTGCTTCTCGCTCGCGCCACCGGACGCTCCAAGGAAATCTCCGTCCGCCTCGCTCTCGGCGCCGGACGCGCGCGCATCTTCCGTCAGCTCCTCACCGAAAGCGTTCTCCTCGGAATCTGCGCCGGCATCGCAGGTTTGCTCCTCGCCTACTGGGGCGTCACAGCAATCAAGTCCTTGGCGTCGGACCAGCTCCCACACCTCAGCACAATTCAAGTCGACGGCTGGGTCCTCGCATTCACATTCGGGCTCTCTGTTTTCGCCGGAGTTCTCTTCGGCCTCGCACCCGCTTGGCAATCTTCGGAGATCGATCTCAACGAAGTGCTCCGCGAAAGCGGCCGCGGCTCAACCGGCTCAGCCAAGCGCCGCTGGACCCGCAACACTCTCGTCGTCGTCGAAGTCGCTCTCGCTGTCGTCCTGCTGATCGGTTCCGGTCTGCTGCTCAAGAGCTTTTACATGCTGACGCACTCCAGCCCCGGCTTCGACGCACAGAACCTTCTCGTCGGCAGTGTCGATCTTCCCAAAGCCCAATATGTCAAGCCCGATCAGTGGAGCGCATTCTTCCGCCAGGCCGTCGACCGTGTCAAAGCCTTGCCCGGCGTACAAGACGCTGCGGCCGCTCTCCCCACTCCTTTCACTGGTTCGAATCTCGGTTATGGTTTTGACATCGCCGGCGCCCCGCCTCTTCCTCCGGGTCAAACAGCGAACGCTCTGGCGCACGCCATCACGCCTGATTTTTTTCAAGTCATGCGCATTCCTCTGCTTCGTGGTCGTGACTTCAGCGAAGCCGACACCGCGCCCAACGCCCCAACCGTCGTCATCATCAACGAGGAACTCGCCCGTCATTACTTCCCGAATAGCGATCCCCTCACTCACAGCCTCACCATTCACGGTGGGCGTCCTGACTTCAACGCGCGCATCATTGGCGTCGTCGGCAACGTGAAAGACACATCCATGTCCGACCCGCCCTTTCCCATGATTTATCTCCCCTACACGCAGGAGCAGTGGTGGGTCATGGTTTTTGTTCTCCGCACCAACGGCAATCCATCCTCGCTGGCGAGCGCGCTGCAAACGCAAATTCACTCGCTCGATTCTTCACTCCCTGTCCAACAAGTTCGTCCGATGACTTCCTTCATCTCTGACTCCGAAGGCGACGCGCGTTTCCGTTCCCTGCTCCTCGGACTCTTCGGCATTCTCGCGCTCGTCCTCGCCTCCGTCGGAATTTACAGCGTGCTCGCTTACATCGTCGCGCAGCGCACGCATGAAATCGGCATCCGCATGGCCCTCGGCGCTCAACCGCGCGATGTCTTGCGCCTCGTCATCGGCCAGGGGATGCGCGCCGTGCTCATCGGCACCGCCATCGGACTCGCCGCCGCGCTCGGCCTGTCGCAGCTCCTCTCGCAATTCCTATACGGCGTTCGCGAGAGAGATCCCCTCACCTTCGTCACCGTTGCCGTTCTGCTTTCGCTCGTTGCCTTCGCCGCTTGCTACATCCCGGCACGCCGCGCCATGAAAGTGGATCCGATGGTGGCTCTGAGGTATGAATAGAGGCACGCTTGCTCGCCGAAGCCTCGGCGAAGGCGGGTCGACCCCGTGGCTGCGTTGCGACATGAGTAGGCCGCTTGCTCCGCCGGTGTCTTGTAAATGGCGAAGGCGCGAACGCTCCGCGCTACCAAAGAACAGGCGCGCGGTTCCGCCCATTAGGCCTTTTACTTCTGCTGCGCTGGCAGAGCCGAAATAATCGTTTCCACCTGTGCATTGTCTTCCGCCATTGTTTGCAGTTTTTGTTCTTCGATTCCGGCGATCCGGCCAAGAAGAATTCTGTACTCAGACGCGTGGCCGGCTTCGTGCCACCGCGCCATCTCGATCAGCGATTCCCGCGCGCCAGCATCCAACTCATGTAGGACCTTGGGATCGCGCGGCACCGTCAGTCCATCCAGCAGAAAGCCTCCCTTGTTCCGGTCCGTCCATGTGCCTGAATTCAGCATAGCGATGAAATTGTCCGGAGGAATTTTCGCAGCTACAGCCGAGCTCGACGACGCCAACACAGCCAATGCCCGAACCGCGTTATTTCTCACAAACTCGTCCGGATCGCGACTGGCGGCAACCAGGGCGTCAATTTGCCCCTGCGATTGGTTCGCATATCCGAGCAGCTCACTTGCCGCCTGACGGCTTGTCACATCAGACGAATTCGCAAGAGCCAGACGGATCACATCCTCGTGCTGAACCGCGTAGTCCCGCATGCCTAGTTGAGCTGCATGTTCGGTTGGATCGGACGTCAGCGCGTATCCCTTTGAATCGTCCTCCCGCGCCTGTCCGCTCTCGACCGCATGCAGCAGCGCGTCTGCGGCCTTCTGGTACGCGTCGAGCCCTTCCTGCGGCAACTTATCCGTGCCGGCGGGCGCCGCATTGTAAGCGAATTGTCGGTACGATTTGCCCTGCAAGCCGATGTAATACATCGACCCCCCTTGATCCGTGCAGCAAACCAAAGCCATATCTGTCGGGTCATGGCCCGTCACTTTGGCCACTGCCTGCCTGATTTGCTCTCTCACCATTTTCCTGTCATCGCTCTTAAACGTACTTCCCACGTGAACCGGCATAACCGCGCGAAGTTGCGCCACATCAATTCCCGAACTCCCGAAAAAATCCACCACGTCCAACCGCACTTGCTGATCTTGAGCCGCAGCCAGCGGCGCTGCGACGCAAACCAATATCAACACGCAAAATAGTGACTTCATTTCGCCTCCGAATAAAAAGTTTGTCGCGGCCATGGTACGCAGGTTACCTTCCAAACCTCTCCGCGCAACTCTCACATAACAGATTGCATATCGCGAGCTTCTTTAGCCAAAAGGCCAACCATTGTCCGTTCTCGAAAGCCCGCTGCGCGTAACCGGACACTGCTCGCATTTGACTTTCAACTCGTCACCGCAAGGCCGGCTGCGATGCATACTTCTGCGTGCGTAACCCTGACGCGCCACCAGAATCATGATTTCCTCCACTTGCCTTCATTTTTCTATTGCTTTCCCATACATCTGTTCTTACACTCCCCTTGGCATCCCATAGGGAGGACGTTTCCATGACCGCCAATTCCGGCAATCCTGCAAACAATCCAGCGCAAAACCAAGCCGTCCAGCAAGGCACTCTCGACCTGATGATTCTCAAAACTCTCGAAGCTATGGGCCCCCTGCACGGCTACGGCATCGCCCGCCGCATCGAGCAGACCAGTGACAATCTCCTCTCGCTCAACTACGGCACTCTCTATCCCGCGTTGCTCAAGCTCGAACAGGAAGGCTGCATCTCCTCCGAATGGGGCACGTCCACAAATAATCGCAAGGCCAAGTATTACAAGCTCACGCGCGCCGGCCGCAAACAGTTGCAGCGCGAGGCCCGCAATTGGGAGCAAACCGCCTCCATCGTCGCCCGCTTCCTCTTGCCCGAAGGAGAACGCTCATGAAATCCCTCCGCGCACGCCGGCCTTCGCGTCACGTGAGTTTTTGTGTTGTCATCCTGAGCGGAGCGCCTTTTGCGCAGCGAAGGATCTCGCCTCGGCTTTTGCCTTTGCATGCTGACCACTGTTCACTGACCACTGACCACTTGCTTCTACGGAGCACAATATGAAATCCCTCCACGCTTTTTTCGCCCGTCTCGCCGCTCTCTTCCATCGCTCCGCGCGCGATCGCGACCTCTCCGCCGAACTCGACTCCCATCTCCAACTCCACATCGACGAAAATCTCGCCCGCGGCATGGACCCCGTCGAAGCCCGCCGCCTCGCCCTCATCAAACTCGGCGGCCTCGCGCAAACCACCGAACACTATCGCGCCCGCCGCGGCATCCCCTTCCTCGAAACCCTCGCGCAGGACGCCCGCTACTCCGCGCGCATGCTCGCCAAATCTCCCGGCTTCACCGCTGTCGCCATCCTCACTCTCGCCCTCGGCATCGGCGCCAACACCGCCATTTTCAGCTTCATCGACGCGGTTCTCCTGCGATCATTGCCTGTAAAAGACCCCCAGCAGATCGCCCTCTTACGCTGGTCCGCCCACGGCCGGCCCAAGGTCCACGGCTTCAGCGGCTACGGCGATTGCCCCGACCTCGGCCGCAACGCCGACTGCTCTTTCTCACTGCCGTTTTTCAAAACTATCCGCGTCCAGGACAACGCCTTCTCCGGCATGACCGCGTTCGCCGGCCCGCTCGACATGGACCTCACCGGCAACGGCGCCGCCAGCATTGCGCACGGCACATTCGTCTCCGGCGATTTCTTCTCCACTCTCGGCGTCAACACTTTCATCGGCCGGCCGCTCGCTCTCTCCGACGACACCGCCTCCGCACCGCCCGCCATCGTCCTCGATTACGCTTACTGGCAACGCACCTTTGGCGGCGACCGCTCCGTCATCGGCCGCACCATTCACCTCGACAACGTTCCCGCCACCATCGTCGGGGTTGCGGACCCGCGCTTTACCAATCTCACGCCCGGCAACACGCAGGATTTCTACTTGCCATTTTCTCTGTGTGATCGCATCAAGGGCGAATGGTGGGGCAATCAAACGCGCACATCCGACGCCGGCATTTGGTGGGTCATTATGCTTGGCCGCCTCAAGCCCGGCGTTTCCATCGCTCAGGCGCAAGTCGCCGCAACTACAATTTTCCGCAACACCATGCTGCACAGCGCGCCGCCTGTCTTCGCCGAAACCGACACGCCCCTCATCAACGTCGTCCCCGCGCACTCTGGTCTCAACGGCAATACCAGCGACATGGCCCCCGGCCTCTACCTCACCATGATCATCGTCGCGTTTATTCTGCTCATCGCCTGCGCCAACGTCGCTGGACTCACTCTCGCGCGCTCCGCCTCGCGCAAAAAGGAAATCGCCGTGCGTCTCGCTCTCGGCGCAGCTCGCGCTCGCGTTATCCGTCAGCTCCTCACCGAAAGCGTTTTGCTCTCGCTCGTTGGAGGCCTTTTCGGAACTGTCGTCGCCGTCTGGGGCGTCGACGCCATTGACAGATTGATAGCCAGTGGCACCAACCGGCCGTTTCCTTACCCCGTTTCTCCCGATTGGCGCGTTCTGTTTTTCACCATCGCCGTCACGCTTGGCACCGGAATTCTGTTCGGTCTCGCTCCTGCCTTGCGCGGCTCTCGCCTTGACCTCACTCCTTCGCTGAAAGAAAACTCTTCTTCGCTGCCCGGATCCGCGGCGCACTCGAACCGCTGGTTCCGCCTCGGCGACGCGCTTGTCATCGCGCAAGTCGCGCTCTCCATCGTCGTCCTCATCGGCGCAGGCCTTCTCGTTCGCACGCTGCGCAATCTTCGCAGCATCAATCCCGGCTTCGACACGCGCAACATTTTGCTCTTCACCATCGATCCCACCATCGCCGGATACAACGAAGCACAAACGCAGCAGCTTTACAGCAATTTGCAGCAACACTTCGCCGCGCTTCCCGGCGTGCTTTCCGTCAGCTATTCCGAAGACGCGCTTCTCGACGGAGACACCTCCGGCGACGACGTTCACCTCGACAGCGCCCCTCCAAAACAAAACATCAATACTTACGAACTCACCGCTGGACTGAACTTTTTCTCCACCATGCGCATTCCCATTCTTGCCGGTCGCACATTCACTTCCGCGGATTTCATTGCCGCCGCGCACAATGACGCCGCGCAGAAAGATCGCGCTGCCGCTCTGGCAAAAGCAAAAGCCGGCTCGCCATCAGCAGCGTCCCTTGCTGCAGCCGAGTCCGCGTCCGCCAATGAATTCTTCACACACGCACCGCCCATTCCGGTCGTCATCAACGAATCCTTCGCGAGGACATTTCTGCCGCACCAAAACCCCATCGGTATGCATCTGGGCTACGCGCAAACCAGCGACGACGAAGTCGCGCATCTGCGGCCTGGCTACACCATCGTCGGAATTTGCGGAGACACAAAGTATGCCTCTATCGAGCGCGCTGCCGCGCCGATGATGTTTCTTCCGCTCATCAGCAACAGCGCGTATTTCGAATTGCGCACCGCCGCGAACCCGACCACATTCGTGAAACTCGTCCGCGACACCGTTTCGCAGGCTGGAAATAATTTGCCGCTCACCAATGTGCTCACGCAAACCGAGCAAGCCGAGCAGATGCTTTTTCAGCAGCGCCTGCTCTCGAAGCTTGCTGCGTTTTTCGCTGCGCTTGCGCTGGTGCTCGCGTGCATCGGACTCTACGGTTTGCTCGCGTACGAAGTAGCGCGGCGCACGCGCGAACTTGGCATCCGTATGGCGCTGGGCGCACAGAGAAAGGATTTATTGCGGCTGGTTGTCGGTCAGGGAATTCTACTCGTACTGATTGGCGCGGCGATTGGAATTGGCGCGGCGATTGGTGTCACGCGATTTATGTCGTCGATGCTCTACGGAATTCACGCCGACGATCCGTCGACGTTTGCGGGCGTCGCGATTTTGCTTACGCTCGTCGCGCTCGCCGCGTGCTACATTCCCGCTCGCCGCGCCATGCGCATCGATCCCATGATCGCCCTGAGGTACGAATAAAATGATATGCACCGCACATCCATCGAGTTGTCGGCCACAAAATAATTCGTTTCCCTATTCGCGCGCGCCTTTAGCGCGATGTCTTCGTGTTTCGCCGTTGCCGTTGCCTGCTGACCACTGTCCACTGATCACTGACCACTTGCAACTAGGAGTTGCCCAATGAAACCCCTTCGCGCCTTCTTCACTCGCTTCTCCGCCCTGTTTCATCGTTCCGCGCGCGACCGCGACCTCTCCGCCGAACTCGACTCCCACGTCCAACTCCACACCGACGAAAATCTCGCCCGCGGCATGGACCCCGCTGAAGCTCGCCGCGCCGCCCTCATCAAACTCGGCGGCCTCGCGCAAACCACCGAACACTATCGCGCCCGCCGCGGCCTTCCCTTCCTCGAAACTCTCGCGCAGGACCTTCGCTACGCCGCGCGCATGCTCGCCAAATCTCCCGGCTTCACCGCTGTCGCCATCCTCACTCTCGCCCTCGGCATCGGCGCGACAACTTCGATCTTCAGTGTCATCAAGGCGACGATCCTGAATCCGCTGCCCTTCAAGCAACCGAAAACCCTCGTAAACATATGGGGAGGCTCTCCGGGTGAGCACTATCACCTTGGCGATCAGTCCTACTTTAGCAGCGTGCATCCTGGAGACTTCTACGCATGGCGGGCGCAGAGCCACAGTTTCGAGACGGCGAGCGCTTATCGTTGGCAGTCTATGCTCCTAACAGGAGAAAAACAGGCGGAGGTCGTAGACGCGCAGACCGTAGCCGACCAATTCTTCGAAACTCTGGGAACTCCCGCGCAACTAGGCCGGACATTCGGTCCCGAGGACTATGGCCCGAGCGCTCCTCACGTTGCCGTAATCAGCCACCGCATGTGGGTAGAAGTCTTCGGCAAAGATCCGGGCATCATCGGTCGCAGAATCCGGCTCGACCATGAATCCTACGAAGTCCTGGGCGTCATGCCTTCGGGGTTTTATCCCACTCGATACGAATTCCCTGAGCTGTGGGTCCCGCACTGGGCCAGCATTAAGGAGAGAGACGATCTCACTTCGTGGGGCTGGGCCGTCGTCGCGCGGCTGAAGCAGGGCGTCACCTGGGAACAGGCTCAGACGGAACTTGACGTGATCACGGCGCGACTCGCAAAAGCACGGCCGCTAGACCAAGGCACTGGAGCCGTAGTCGTTCCGACCGCTTCAGAAATTGTCGGCACCAGTTGGAAGCTGCTCTACCTGTTATTCGGTGCCGTCTCGCTGCTCTTCCTGATCGCTCTCGTCAACGTGACAAACCTTCTCCTGGCCCGCGCCATCCGCCGCCAGAGGGAATTCTCGATTCGCGCGGCTCTCGGTGCTGGCCGAGGAAGATTGATCGCGCAGCTATTTACTGAGAGCCTCTTGCTGGCTGCCATTGCGGGCGCCGCTGGAATCGCCATGGCCTTGCTCGGGACGCGCGCGATTCTTGCGTTGCTCCCTTCCTCGACGCTCGATGTCGTGGCGCAGCAGGCCGCTCTGCCTCGGCTCGACACAGTGAAAGTTGACCTCGGAGTTCTCGGCTTCGTATTCGCAATTGTGCTCGTGGCAAGTCTCATCTTCGGCATGATCCCGCTCTTCCATTTGTCGCAAAATCAGGCTGCCGACTCCCTGAAAGCTGACGGGTGGGGTTCATCGCTTGGAAGGCACAAGCGGCGCCTCGGACACGCATTCGTCGTCAGCCAATTCAGCTTTTCCCTCGTTCTCCTCATTCTGGGCGCGCTCCTCGTGGAAAGTTTCATCAAGATCGAGCGCACCAACCCGGGCTTTGAGTCCAGCAACCTTTTGACGTTTCAGCTCGACGTTCCACAGATGAACTATGGAAAAATTGTCGCCGGAGGTGACAACTCGCGAAGAGAACGAGGCTATCAGCAAATCGAGCAGCACTTGGCCTCGGTCCCCGGCGTGGAATCGGTTGCATTAGCGGCGAAAATCCCTTTGCGCCAGGAATTCAACCCTTGGACGATCCGCATCGAGGGCCGCAAGCCCGGGAACAACAAAACCGCGGATTCGGGTACGCCCGGGTTCGGAGGTCACGGAGAAGTGTCGCTTCAGCGGGTCAGCCCCAGCTTCTTTGAAACTCTCAAGCTGAAACTCATGAGCGGAAGGCTTCCAGACGAACGCGACAATGCAAGCGTTCCAATGATCGCCATCGTAAATCAGGCCTTCGTACGCGTGTTTTTCCCCGGCGAAGATCCTATCGGCAAGCACATCACGGTGGACGGAACGGACTGGTTTCCACGCGCAACCATCATCGGCGTTATCGCGGATCTCAAACTGAACGCTCTCGACAGAAAACCTTATCCGGCGGTTTTTTGGTCGTTGCGCCAAGTGCCCACGGAATCGGACATGGTCTCCGTACTCGTCAGAACCAGATCGAATCCATTAGCTGTATCAGCAGCCCTGCGGCAGGCGGTGCGAAATTTCGATCCTGAACTTCCTGTCACGGACATGGAATCCATGACTGCAGTGGTCTCCGACTCGTTGTGGCGAAATCGGCTCTCCGCGAGCCTCATCGGATTGCTGGCAATTCTGGCGATCGGCCTCGCTGGCACAGGAATTTATAGCGTCATGTCCTATTCCGTCAGTCAGCGCACGCGGGAGATGGGCATTCGCATGGCATTGGGCGCGAGCCCGCGTGGCGTGCTGGGCTTAATTCTCCGGGAAACCTGCTTTTTGGCCTTCTTCGGCTCGCTGCTGGGTTGCGCCGCCGCGTTTGCCACTGGACGGCTCGCCATGAATCAGGTGTACCTGGCCCCGTCCGTTGCCGCGAGTCAGGATCAGACCATGTCATTGCATCCCGTCGCGTTCATCATCAGTTCGCTCTTCCTATCCGGAGTCGCCCTGGCCGCCTGCTACATCCCCGCGCGCCGCGCCACGCGCGTCGATCCTCTCGTGGCCTTGCGGTACGAATAGTATGGCGCTCTTCGCTACGAATGCGCTTCGGCACATTTTATTCACGATCTGAAATCGCCTCTTGTGCCAGCCATCTCTCCGCCGTCAGCAACACAGCGTCCTGATCCTCCCGTGGAATGCTGTTGGGTGCGGTGAGTTTCACGTCAGGTTCGATTCCATCTTCATATCGCTTGCCGGTACGATCCGCTTCAACCGACGAGCACAAATACAATGTCGCCCCATCTGGCAACGGATCCTCATCATTCGCCGTCGAGAAGCCCATACTGTGCTCGCCAAACGAACGCGAGCGTGAGCGTCCCTCAAAAGAAATAGCAATCGCTTCTCCCGAACTTGCCGTGCTTCTGTCCAACAGGACGGCAACCCACGGTAGTTCTGGTAGGGAAAGCGGCGGACCCTTCACCTGCGCCTCGACCGAAGTCTGCCCTGATCGAGAGACCCAGCCTTTCCATCTTGGTAGTACCAAAATTGATTATTTCCTCCGGGCGACTCGAAGGAACCTAGGTCCCCTTCGCCCGCTAGCAGTCCGACTCCCGCAAGCATAGGCCACATGTTTCCACCTAGATTGCCTCGCAAGTCGATGATCCAGCCGTCTGGTTTCTGCGTCTGCAAGTCTGCGACCACGCGATGTAGCTTGTCTGCATACAACTGGTAGTAGGCGGCGTTCTTTTGTTCATCCGTATATTGGCCCACGCATATGGGAAGAATCACGTGTGCAAAACGCATTTCGTCTACGTGGTCGATGTGTCCCTCAATTTCCTTTCGTGTTGCGAAGGGCGACCGCCCCATGGGCGGCCTCGCTGGAAGTAGGATTGTTTTCATCTCGGCAGTGATAGTCTTTTTCTGCTCCGCGGATAAGTTGTCGGGAAGTTCCAGAGAGCTGTGGTGTTCCTGCAGTTGCGACAGTGCGTAGGCAATCGCTGGGTACGTATCAGTCGTCGTCTTCGCGTTTGCCGCACGCGCCAGGGTTTCTCGTCGAACGCGCGCCCAGTCGATGGAGTCCCGATGCAGTGCTCCTTTCTGCATCAGAGCAAGTACTTCGTTCATGTACGCGCGCGCGGAGGGGGACATCGTTTTCCCTGCACCTCGCGCACTCGCAATGCTCGCGGTGAATAGCATCAAGGCCGAAAGAGATGCTGCGCAACTCCAAAAGTGTATTGGCTTTTGATTTCTCACTTTCGACTCTCGATGCTGCGCCTTACATTACTGCGGATTCGAGCAGCGTGCCAATCCCGGCAATCGGCTTGATCTCGTCTTCGCTCAGCGCAAAACGCCACCCGAAATATTCGGGATCGTTGTAGCTCAGCCAGATTTTTCCTTCGGCGTCCTGCCATGCCAGCGCTTTCAACCGAAGGTCAATTGCGGAAGTAGGCGCGGCGAGCATTACGGGAGTGCCGCCTTTGGGATTGCCGAAAATCAGCAACTGCGTTGGCGGCATTTTCATTCCGACTTTTTCGGCTTCGCCGCTGTGGTCGATGCGCGCGAAAACCTTGATGCCTTTTGCTTCGAGCGCGGCGGTCAAACGGTTCAGTGTTTCCGGTACGGAATATTTGCTCGGCACGCTGATAATTCCTTCGCCGGTTTTCAGGCTGCGCGCAGTTCCCTGTTGAACATTCATAGCTACGCCTTCGGCTGTTTCAATTTCGGCTCTTAACTTTAGACTCTCGACTATTCCGGCTGCTGCTGTTCCGGCGGTTGCTGTTGATCGGGCGGCTTGTTGGTCAGTGAAAACGTCACACCGAGCTTCTGGTTCAAGTCCACCGTCTTTTGGAGATCGAGATCGTCGACGGGGATTGAAGTTTTGATGTTGTAGGTGGTGATGTAGAAGAGCTGATTGTTGTCGAGCCAGTACGAATACACATCGAAGATCGTGCCGTCTTTCAACGCGAGTTTTACAGTGGGCTTCTGCTCGGCGTTCTGCTGCTCAGGAATCTCCGGCAAAAAATAATAATTCGGCGCAAAGTCGAGCGGAGGATTCTCCTGCGTGGGATTCACGGGTGGGGGAGGAATTTCCGGCGCGGGAGGATAGAACCATCCATTTCCAAAACCGCCGAAGCCGAAATCGTTAAAGGCGAGATCGCTGAAACCGAAAGGCCCAAAGCCGCAACCAAATCCGCCGGCAAAGCATGGACCGAAACCAAATCCGAAGAAAAATGGATTGAAGAACGGTCCGCCGCCAAAGGCAAGGCAAGGGCCGAAGCACGGGCCGATGGGATGGAAGCGCGGATTGAACACCGGGTTAAATACAAACGGATTAAAAACAAAGAACGCCTGCGTCGGCTGCGGCGTCATGCCAACAAATGGTGCGCCCGGAGCGGAGCCCGGCAGCCGGACGGGATTATTCGGCATCGGCCGTATCATGGGGCGAGACAGCGGGAGCGTCCGCGGAGTTGCGAGCGAATTCGAACGTGAAATCGGAATGAAAATTGGACGCGGCGCCGTATGCATCAGCGGAGTGACGGGCGCAACAAATGGACGCGACATCGGTTGTGCGACGGGTCGAGCTACGGGTTGAGCCATCGGGCGCGGAGCTTGCGCGGGCATTGGGCGTCCTTGCTGCGGAGGATCTTCCCAGAACAAATTGTCGGCGGCGAAAACGCGCGCGCCGCGAGAAGACTCTGACATCACCTGCATAAAGTGAGTGGCAGCCGCATCATTTCCTCCGCGCGTTCTGGAGGGAGGCACAAAAGTGTTGCGCGAATAACCGCGTGTGGACGTGTGCTCGGAAGCGAAGCCGGCGGCACCAGCCGCGGCAGCCCGTCCCGATGCGTTCATGGCGCGTCCGCCGGAAGCGCCCGCGCGCATTGAACCGTGCGCCGCTGCGCCAGTCGCGCCGCGCACTGCGCCAGCCGCACCAGCAGCGTGGCCAGCGGAGCCGCGGACGCCGCCGACGTGGCCTCCGCCGTGTCCACCTCCACCGCGCTGCGCAAATGCCGCGGGAGCGATCGCCGCGAAAGCGAACGAAACCGCAAAGATCAAAATTGATTTTGAAAGTGACGAAACTGACTTCGGAATTGAAAAGAGGGTCATGGCCGTTCCCCCTGGACCTCGGCGTAGCACGCTACTTCCTCGTATCTTAATATGACGCGCACCCCAAAGGCCGAGTTGCAGGAAATGTATGCTTTGGCGCGCACCGCGGCAAGAAAAAAGCGCTGCTTGCTCCTGAAAATACGGGGATTGCGCGCCCAGAAGTACCAGGACTGGAAAGGCAGCGGCCAGTGACCCTTCGGCTTCGCTCAAAGGTAAGCAAGTGGCGAGCAGGCAAAGGCAACCGCAAGTGCCGGTGAAAGGCGCGGATATTTTAGGGAAAAGTGGGGGAATGGCAATATTTGTGGGGGCAGCAGAAGCAGGTCCCTCACCTAAAGATGGCGGGCTGGGTTCGGGGTGGCAATGTAAGGCACAAAAACACCCACCCTTCGCAAAGAGCGCGTAGGATGGGGCACCCGAAAAGCAAGAAATGCAGAACTTCGCGAGAAAACGCGAAGCTCTGCGCTACACAAGCGAAATGCGATGGCTGTGCCGGAAAAGCGGGGCTCTGCGTCCTTGCGAAGATTAGCGGAGCGTCATACCATCGAAGCGATTTCACTTCGCGGAGGCATTAGGCATGGCGAACATTGAGAAGCATAAGCCCGGGAGTTTTTGCTGGATCGAGTTGGCAACGTCGGATCAGGACGCGGCGAAGAAATTTTACGGCGAGCTGTTTGGATGGGCGCCGGACGACAACCCGATGGGGCCCAATGATGTCTACACGATCTTCAAGATCGAGGGACGGCAGGCGGGCGCAGCGTACACATTGCGGAAAGAGGAGCGAGAGCATGGCGTGCCGCCGCACTGGAATTTGTACGTGGCGACGGAGAGCGCGGACGCCACGGCGAAGCGCGCGGTGGAATTGGGAGGAAAGGTGCTTGCGGAGCCATTCGATGTGTTCGATGCAGGGCGAATGGCGGTGATTCAGGATCCGACGGGCGCGGCGTTTTGTTTATGGGAGGCGAAGAAGCACGTTGGTGCCACCATCGCGAGCGTCCCCGGCACGATATGCGCGGCGGATTTGATTACGCAGGATCAGGATGCGGCGAGCGATTTTTACGAGAAACTGTTTGGCTGGCAAATCCGCAAAGAGGACGAGGAACCCGGGCATCAGTACTATCACATTTTTAATGGAGGCGAATTCATCGGCGGGATTCCTCCGGCGAGCTTTGCGCCCAAAGGCGTGCCGCCGCATTGGCAGATCTACTTGCAAGTGGCGGACTGCGGCACGAGCCTGGCAAAGGCGAAAGAGCTAGGCGCGCTGATTCATATGCCGAAGATGAAGGTTGAGGATGTGGGATGGATGGCGATTGTGGCGGATCCGCAGGGTGCATCGTTTGCCTTGTTTCAGATGGCGGCGAAAAAGACAGCCGCGCAGTCATAGGTAGCAAGCATGGAGCGGGAAACGAGATCCCTTGACTAAAGGGCGGGCAGAGTGCGCTAAACGAGTCAGGGTGGCAATTGGAATCTTGCGGGGCAAACGCGGCGACTCGATTCGGCTGCGGAAACATTTCCAGGGAAAATTGCGTTTCTTTGTGTAGGATGCGAAACCACAACCGTCAGGCGAGAACGGTGAGGGAGATCTGAGAATGCGAGAGAGAGCGACAAGGAATTTGGCGAGAGCGGCAGCGCGTACGCGGACATTTGCACTGACGGCGGCGACATTTTTATTCGCGCTGGGGGTTTCAGGGTGCTTCATTGGCGGCGGCAACGGTGGGCCTTTGGTGCACACCGGCCCGATGCAGACGGAGAATCCATCGGTGGAACTGGCCGGGGCGAAGTCGGTGCACGCGCACCTCAAAATGGCCGCGGGCGAGCTGGATGTTTCCGGCGGCTCGTCGAAGCTGATGGATGGCACCGTGAGCTACAACGTGCCGGAGTGGAAGCCGGACATCAGCTATAGCGTGAATAGCGGCTCGGGGTCGCTGATGGTGATGCAGCCGGACCAAAATCACACGACGATGGGCGGCGTGAAGTACGAATGGAATTTGCACTTCAACAATAGAGTGCCGCTGGAGTTGGCCATCGAAATGGGCGCAGGCGAGTCGAAACTGAATTTGGCGGACCTGGAGCTGCAGAATTTGGATGTGCAGGTGGGCGCGGGCGACTCGACGATTGATTTGACGGGAGACTGGAAGCAGGATGTGTCGGTATCACTTCAAGGCGGCGTCGGCGAACTGCACGTCAAATTACCGCGGGACATTGCTGTGCGCGTTACTGTGCAGGGCGGACTGGGTTCGGTGGACGCGCCGGATTTTCAGCGCGACGGCAGCGATTACGTGAACAGCGCCGTGGGCAAGACGAAGAATACGATTGAGGTGCACATCACGGGCGGCATCGGCGAGGTGCATTTGGAACTGGGCGGCGGCTCGCACGAAATCGTGTAAAAACAGTGGTCGGCGATCAGCGGTCAGGAAGCGTACCCATGTGCGGAAGTCTGGAGTCGAGAGTTAGAGCTAAGGCCTAACTGTCGTATCCCAATCTGGCCACCATCCACGGTGCTTTCAGTGCTTTTTTGACTGCTTATCGATGTATATGCAACCGATGCCTTAGGAGGCCAATTACATGCGGGCACTAGGTGTCGCAATAGTTCTTATGCTGTCGGGCGTTGCAATAGCGGTAGGAAACCAAACGAAGGCCAAACTACTCGCGCCTGCTTACTACATAGCCGCCAAGGCTTCGTACCAGAATTCGTCGCAAATCGAGGTAGCTGGGCAAACGAATCTTCCGCCCGGCGCTGTTGTCACTGCGCAGGTGTTTGATTTCGTCGGCGTCGGTGCGAGCGCGCTGAGCGCGAGCGCGATGATAGTTGTCAAGCAGGACCAAACTTTTGTGGCGTGGCTCACTCCAAAAGACGGTAAAGAGTTCACGTTTACCGCGCCAGGACGCAGCTATCCCCATAATCCGATTTGTGAGATCACGTTCGACCCGACGGCGCCACAGCTATCCCACTCAAGTACTACTTCGGCCCAGCCGATGAGCGTGCTCAGCCTCGTGGGCAAGTATGGCCAAGGCTTGGGCAAGTCATGGGGAACCAATCCCATTCTGTATTGTGGCAAGGCCATCTGTTTTCTTGAGGTTTACGTGCCGGTAACCGACTGATGTGACCGGGCACAACAGTCTGGCGGCGAACCCCTAGCACGACTCCCTCCCCCAACACTATTTGGTATTGTACGTTATCATGCAATATTATAGAATTGCACTTAACCGTACATGAGCAAGAAACTGTATGCGGTGATTTTAGCGGATGTGATGGCGTCGGGCGGACGCAAACGGCTGCGTTTGACGCTGCACAACGTGCTGCGCGACGCGACGGCGGCGCACCGGCGGCGGAAGCTCATCCTGCTGCCCTACGCGGTGACCGCGGGCGACGAATTCCAAACCATCACGGACAACCTGGAGCAGATTCCCTGGCTGCTGCTGGATTTGCGCAGCCGCTTGCAGCCGATTTCGCTGCGCATTGGCGTGGGGATCGGCGACGTGTCCGGGCGCGTGGCCGCTCCAGTGAACGAAATGGACGGTCCGGCGTTTCGCGCGGCCCGGCAGGCGCTGGACGGGCTGAAAAGCAGGCGGAAAGCTGCGGCGCTGACCGCGTTTCGCAGCGCGAACACGGAGTTTGACCAGACGGCCAACCTGATTTATTCGCTGCATGATACGCTGGTGCGCAAAATGACCGGAAAACAGTGGGAGACAGTCGCGGCGCGCATTGAGCATGACAATTTGCAGGACACGGCGCAGGCGCTGCGGCTGGACGCGTCCACGGTGTCGCGAAATTTGAAACGCGGATATTATGGGCAGCTTGTGGCTGCGGCGTTTGGCATGGAGCAGCTGATCGGGGAGCGGTGGCGGTAGATGTACGAAGCTGTGCAGGGACACAGGATTGTATGTTTCTGTACATGGTGAAAATGCGATGAACATTGGCGTGATGTTGATGTACAAGCCGCCGTGGGGGAAGTTTTGGGTGCGGACGGCGATTGTGGCGGCGGTGTACGCGGTGGTGATTTTCGCGGGCGGTTACGTCATTCGCTGGATGATCAAGGTGATGGTGGGCGAGGCGCCGCATCCGCAGGGAGAAAGCTCAAAGGAGCTGCGCAACGCGGGGATGTACATCGGCTGGCTGGAGCGCTTCATCATTTTGACGGCGCTGCTGATGCGTTCTCCGGCGACCGCGGGACTGGTGCTCACGGCGAAGGCCATTGCGCGGTATCCGGAGTTCAAGCAAGTGCGCTTCGCGGAATATTTTCTGATTGGCACGCCGCTGAGCCTTTGCGCGGCGCTGATTGGCGGCGCAGTGATGTACAAGCTGCTGTACGGCGCGGTCGCGCTGGGGCAGTGAAAGGCAAACGATGAACTCGTCCAGGGAACTGCGCGAATTTATTGCTGCTGGCAAGAACGCAGGAGCGAGCGACGAAACTCTCGTCGGAATCCTACAAGGACGTGGATGGCCGAAGGACGACGCCTACCGTGCGCTCGGCGATCACTACAAAAGCCGCAGCGGGCTTCAAGTTCCGTCTTATAAGCGCTCCGGATCAGCCCGAGATGCCTTCCTTTATCTTTTCAGTTTTTCCGCGCTGGGCACTTGGACCATTGGGCTCGGTTCTCTTATGTTCACGCTGATTGACAACTGGTTTCCTGATCCGCTGAGCAGGAACTACGCGTATGTGAACATCCAAAACCAAATCGCGGGCTCACTCGCGTCGGTGATCGTGGCATTTCCGATTTATCTGCTAACGATGGCTTACATCCTCCGGCGCGTCGAGGTACACGCTGACAAGCTCGATTCTCCGGTGAGAAAGTGGCTTACTTACATCGCGCTGCTGGCCGCAGCCGGAGTGGTTTTGGGTGACTTGATTGCTTTTCTAACCCACTTCTTGCAAGGCGACCTCACAAGCCGGTTTATTGCGAAGGACTCGGTCGTATTGGTCATAGCTGGCGGAGTGTTCTGGTACTACATGGGCGCGGTGCAGAAGAAACGTAAGACCGTCGAAGAAAGCGCATGAGCCGGAACCTTTGGGCAGGTATTGCTGCTGTCGTTGTTGTCGCGGCGGTCATCGTCCTCGGATTTCGGAATATCGGTGGCCCGAGGGAGCAGCGGCAGATCCATCAGGATAATCACACCGTTTATATTTTGAGCGTCCTGGCCGGACAAGTTGACAACGCTTGGAATACCTCCGGTAAGGTCCTCCCAGCGGACCTGGGTCGCTTTCCAGACAACACTCGGAATCCGACGACGCATGCACCGTTTATCTACCGTCCGAAGGGCGACAGGCAGTATGAGCTTTGCACAACATTTCTGACTGACACCACGGCCCTGAACGAACATATGTTTTGGGCACATCCGAAGGGCAACTATTGCTTTCAGTTCGATGCGTCAGTGGCCGTAGCGCAAACGCCGTACGATGATGCCTACTGATTTCGGGCAGCAAATCCTCTAACTTATTTAATGTAGAAGAAACCCAATTCCCAGGCGCAGGCGAGGGCGGACGCGATGGCCATGTAGAGCAACCCGCGCCAGCCGACGTGACGAATTCCGGCGAGATAAATGCGGCGGCCGCGGCGCGCGATTTTCGGATCATTTTTTGTGCCTTCGCCGAACGAAAACCACAACGGACCCGTCGTCTTATTCCCCGGAAGGCCGGAGTTCACTTGCCGCAGAATTCCGTAATACAAATAGTTGGCGATAATGATGCAGGACAGCGCGGAGACGAAAAAGATCAACGTGCCCAAGTTCACGTCGGTCATCGGCTGCGAAACACGGTAGCACAGAGCCTCATTTTTGCCCGCGAAACCGCTTCTGTTTGTCGCAAGAGTACATCGTGAGCGGGCGACGAAAAGAGCGCTTCCTTTGCGGCGAGGGTCGCAACCGAGCGCGGGCGGCGCGCTGATTCCTGTATACTGCGAAGCTCACTTCCATGATGCCGTTTATCCATGTCGGGCCGATCACGTTCGCGAGCTTTGGGCTATGCGTGGGCATCGCCATGCTGGTGGCGTATTTCGTGCTGGCGCGCGACGTGCAGCGGCGCGGGATTCAGGCGCCCGCGGATTTGCTGGTGGCTGTGCCGTGCATCGCGGGGCTGATCGGCGCGAAGCTGTATCACGTGTTCGAAACGCCGAAGCTGCTGATGGCGGATCCCAAAATGCTGATCAGCCAGTACGGATTCGCGTGGTTCGGCGGATTTTTAGGCGGGCTCGCGGGATTTATCTGGATGGCGCGGCGGTATCGTGTGCCACTGCTGGAGATGTTTGACGCGGCGTCGCCGGCAGCGGCGCTGGGCTATGGAATTGGGCGCATCGGCTGCCTGGTTTCAGGCGACGGAGACTACGGCATTCCCACTTCCCTGCCCTGGGGCATGAGTTTTCCGCACGGCCTGGTGCCGACGACGCAGAAGGTGCACCCCACGCCGATTTACGAATTGATTGTCGCGATTTTTATTTTTTGGTGGCTGTGGCACGTGGGCGGAGCGCAAGTTGCGTTAAGAACCCACAAACCGACTAAGCGTGGCGCGCGAAAGAATAAAACGGATGTTAGCTCGAATATGGAGACGCGCGAGTTGCAACAAAAGATCCTATCGTTGCCCGAAGACACTCGCATGCGAAGATTGCAGCGAAAAGAGGACGACGGATCGAATCTGGAAGACCCGCTCATGCACCGTCACTTATGGGCGCCGGAGGGAAACATACTGCCTCGCTTCGTCAGAGGAGTGCTCGTGCCGGTTGAAGGCGACCCGCTTATTCCGCGCGGAACAGTGTTCGCGCAGTATTTGATTTTGACGGGCGTGGCGAGATTTCTGGTGGAGTTCATCCGCATCAACCCGCGGTCGTTTTTTGGAATGACCAACGCGCAGACGGCAGCGCTGGCATCGGTCATTCTGGGCGCGGGTCTGCTATGGCATCTGCACAGCCCGCGCCGAATCGCCAGCCCACACGGACACACTGAATAGCGCTTTGGGACTTCTCCGTGGGCGCTACTGGACGTTTGCCGGTTCGAGGTAGCCGCTGAACTGTATGTTGCAACTGGTGCTGCCCGTCGAGTCGTCCATCTGGAAGCTTGGGGTTACTGCGGTACCAGGGTCTGCATACAGGCGCAGCGGCTGGGCCAGGTCAAAACGGGCAGTGGGGTCAGAAAGCGCTTCGCGAACGAGACCGAAGTTACGAAAAATGGGCGTCCCCGCGGTCGTCACATCCAAGGCAATCAAGTCGATATTGTTGCCGTTTGGGGTAAAGCAAAAGCTGTCAAGAAACTCGATCACTAGGCGCTTGCCTGTTGGTACCGTGTAGAACTGTGGCACGCAGGGAACGAATCCAGATTGATTGGACAGGCTCTGGCCTCCGCAGTGGAATGCGACGGGCTGGCGCGAAGCGCCGTCCGTTTCTTCAGTGACGACACCTTGAATCGCACCGCCTGACACTGTCGGGTTAACGACAGCCACGCTGTTGACTACTGTCACCAGCGTGGATACAACTGCGTGAGCGGCGCGCGGTGCAAGCATCGCGCCGAACAATCCCGTTAATGATATTGCCCCTGCAACCATCAACAATCGCTTTGCAAATTTCATGCTTTTTCTCCGCGTCCTGTGGCCGGACGAGAACGCACACTCAGAGAGTCCGGACTCACGGCTTTTTCAAGTTTCGCCGCACCCCGCGGCGACTATGCGCGGAGAGCAACTGACTCTCCGCGTACTACCCCAGGGCAACTAATTTGTGCGAAAACGGAACCGCCAGATTACCGGCAGTAGTCCAGTGCCGAGAAGAAGCAAGGACGATGGCTCCGGCGTTGGATTCTGTGAGACGGTGAAGTCTTCACCGGTGATGTCCAAAGCCCAAGCGTTCGATGGAGTGATGCAGCTCATCGCGCCGTTCAAATTGAAATCGCAGGTCTGGAACACGCCGCCGGTGAGGTCCCCGAAACCTTCGCCAAGTGTGCCGTTGTCAGAAAAAGCGAGAGGGACAAAGTTCGCGTCGGAAAGAATCAGTGTATAGGTCCCGGGCGCCAGCGTGAACGACATCGTGAGATCGCCACAGACGTTGTCGCCGTTGCTGAAAGCGACCGTTCCGGCCGGTGGACAGCCCATAAAGCTGCCAAAGTTGGATAGATTGTCTGCCGAGCCGTCAATGAGCGAGGCCCCGCCACCGGTTCCAGCGAAGAGGGCCAGTAGCGGATCGAAACCGCCCGCCGGGATTGTATTGCCCGCTGCGTTCATCCCACCGCCGAAGCCCCAAGTTTGCAGATCGATGGTTTGGGTGCTTCCGGTCACAACAAGCGTGAACGAAACAATGGACTCGGGACTGGAGAGATTGCCTGCGAGGGAAACGGAACTCGCAGAGGCTCCAGAACACGTGAATGCGCAGCTAAACAAGAACGCCAGAACGAACCGAACAAAATACCGGGGCCTAAGCACAAGTCACCCCCATTTTGAAATTAGTGTCTCCGCACTGAGCAATCCTGGTGCCAAGCTCCAACGCACGATGAGTTACACATATCGCTAAAACAAAAGGAGCTAAAAATGCGCTGTGCCGACTTGCCCATTTCCGCTCACACGCTGTAACCGCCACGCTGCAGAGTATTCGCAAGTTCTTGCACATCTCAATCGCGAAGTTCTCTTGCAACATGCTCGCCTCACAACATCAACTGCAACTACCAGCAGGGAAAGCACGGCGTTCACAGCGCGGTTCGGACCGGTTATGTTCATCAGGCCATTCGCACCGTCCTGAGGAAATTTTTACGGAAGGTGCTTGAGCTCAATGCGCAGCAGCGGTGGTTTTCCCGCCTGATAGGCCGCAGCTCCGGGATTCTCCACCACCTCGATTGCGTGCATCGGTTCGGGTTTCATCCACTGAACGCGCCACACTCCTGCGTGAGCCGGTTCGCAGTGACTCGGCTGATCACTGACCGTCCCGTCTCCGCGATGATAGCGAACATGCGGCGTACAGCCTCCTGTGTCCCAATCCAAAAAGAAGCTCGGCCAGCGGTGATGATGCATCGGCTCCGTTGAACCGGCAGGCGGCACCGTCACGTCCAGCACGCGAACGAGGCGTTTTCAAAGACCACCTTGTGCGAATTCGGCGCTGCTTGCACGGCGTCAAAGCCGTCCGGAAACTGGGACTTGTCTTGGGCATATGCGCACCAGCGCCATCCGAGGAACGTCACCACGCCGAGAAGGAAAACCGCAATAGAAGCGAGCCTCCAGTAGCGAAGACGAAATGGATTTTTCATGGCGCAGAGTATACGGGTGGCTTCGCGCTGTAGCAATGTCGCTTGTCGCTGGTAATCCACTCGCGCTAGTCTAGTTGAGATGGGGACAGGCGCGTGAACGCATTCGTCGCCGATCTTCGCTACGCATTGCGCATGCTGCGCAACTCGCCGGGGTTCGCGGGGGTGGCGATTCTGACGCTGGCGCTGGGAATCGGTGCGAACACTGCTATTTTCACCGTTGCGAATGCGCTGCTGCTGCGGCCGCTGCCGTACGCGAATCCGCAGCGTCTGATGGTGGTCTATCAAACAAACGTGGCAGACCGCAGCGAGCAGAGCGTTTTTTCCTATCCCTACTTCTCGCGACTGAGCGACCAGCAACACTCCTTCTCGGGGGTTTCCGCTTTCGCGAGCGATGATTTTGACATGACCGGGCGCGGAGAGCCGCGACAAGTGACAGCCGGGCGCGTGACGTGGAATTTTTTCGACGTGCTGGGTGTGCGCCCGACTTTGGGGCGCGATTTTTCCCCGAGCGAAGGGCAACGCGGCGCACCATACGTGCTGATGCTGAGCCACCGGTTTTGGATGAGCGAGTTCGGCGGAGCGCCCGCCGTAATCGGGCAGAATCTGATACTGAATTCGCTCAGTTACACGATTGTTGGCGTGCTGCCTGCGAATTTCACTTTTCCTCCGCTAGGAAACAACACGCAGGTTTGGATTCCACGCGAATTCGAGTTGAACATTGCAACGGCGGAACACATTCAATCCGGAATGGGATATTTGCAGGGCATCGCACGGCTTGCACAGGGAGTGAGCATCGAGCAGGCGAGGTCCGAACTGGATGTGCTGTACCAGGAGTATTGCCACGACAATCCGAACCGGTACGACGCGGATTCGAATTGGCCGACAACGGTCACACCGCTCCAAACGATGATCGTCGCAAATATTCGCACGGCTGTGCTGATCCTGATGGGCGCGGTGGGAATCGTGCTACTGATTGCGTGCGCGAATGTCGCGAGCTTGTTGCTGTCGCGCGCGTTGAAGCGCAAAAAAGAAATCGCGGTGCGAACCGCATTGGGAGCCCGGCGCGGAACGATTATCCGGCAACTGTTGGTTGAAAGCTTATTGCTCGCAGCGATCAGCGGCGTGGTGGGCATTTTCCTGGGATATGCGGGAACGCGCGCGCTGTTGGCGCTCAATCACGATACCGTTTCGCAACTGAGCAGCAGCGTCACAATGGATTGGCGCGTGCTGTGCTTCACGATTGCGATTTCGCTGTTGAGCGGAGTCTTGTTCGGATTGGCGCCAGCCCTACGACTTTCGACAACAGATTTGAATTCCGTGCTGCGCGATGAAGGGCGTGGGAACACCGGCAGCCAACGCGCGGCGAGTTCGCAGAATTTGCTTGTGGTTGCGCAGGTGGCGCTGTCGATGATTTTACTGATGGGGTCAGGGCTGCTGATCCGAAGTTTTCTGCAACTGTTAGATGTGAATCCCGGTTTCGACCCATCGAATGTGCTGACGATGCGGATCAATCTTCCGCCCTCGAGATATGGAACGAATCCTCAGATGGTTTCGTTCTATAACGAGACGCTACGCCAGATGCAATCGCTGCCCGGCGTGAGCGCAGCGGCGATTTCGTCGGCGTTACCGCCGACTCCCACGCGCTCCGGGCCAATTCTTGCGGAGGGCCAGCCCATTGTCCCCATCGCGCAGCGGCCCGTTGTGACGATCCAAACGATCAGTCCCGACTATGCAAAAGTGATGCGCGTGCCACTCGAACGCGGGCGCGAGTTCACAGCCGAGGATAATCAAACAACAGCGACGGTTGCGATGGTGAATCAGGCGTTCGTGCAACGCTACTGGCGCAACGAGAACCCGATTGGCAAACACATTTTGCTCGGCACGTTGCCAGATCCTGTCGAAGTGGTGGGCGTGTTTGGTGACGAAAAGAATAACGGCCTCAGTCGCGATCCCTCGCCCGAGATGTTCCTCCCCTTCCCCAATTTGCCCTGGTCGCATCTGCGCCTGAGTTTGCGGAGCGCGGGCGGAGACCCAATGGCGCTTGCATCGGCAGTGCGGGAGCGGCTGGCGCGCATTGACAGCGATCAGCCCATTACCGCCGTGCAAACGCTCGATGAGATTCTCGCTCAGTCGCGCGCGCAGTCGAAATTCACGCTGGCGCTGTTTGCGATTTTCTCCGCCGTTGCGGTAATCCTCGCGGTTGTCGGAATTTACGGCGTGATTTCCTACGCGGTCGCGCAGCGGACGCAGGAACTGGGCATTCGCATGGCTCTTGGCGCGACACGGGCGGATATTTTGAGGCTGGTGGTCAGGCGCGGCGTGTCGCTCGCCGGAGTTGGAATTGCAATCGGCTTGATCGCTCCGTTTACGCTGACGCCTCTCATGAGAAGCCTGCTCTACCGCGTGAGTCCTGCGGACCCGACGACGATTATTGCAAGCGCCCTGCTGTTTCTGATTGCGGCGCTGTTGGCGAGCTACATTCCGGCGCGCCGGGCGATGCGGATTGATCCCGCGGATGCGCTTAGATATGAGTAAATCTAGTTCCCTGAAGTTCCTCAGAACAATATTTTTGCAGGAGTCCCCGACGTCGAAAAGCGGAATTTGCGGACAGGGAGGAGTTAAGCCAGAGGAAGTTTTCTGCGGGCCACCACTCCCAGGCTAACAAGCCCGATTCCTAACAAGAGAAGGAGGGCTGGTTGGGGTGCCGTCGCAATCGGCGCTATGATGAAAGCAATCGCTACTCGGATCGCAAGAGCAAAGAGACCGAGGGTAAGGATAGCGATTCCAGCGTACTTGATCATGAAACCACCTGACGGCACCGAGGCGATCACTACTGAACGAATGCGCCAACTCGCCAGTCCGCAGTAGGGCAATTCTCGCGCCACCGCGTTTATCTGAAAACAGAACACTTATTCGCGGACAATGCTATGTAGTCTGCAAAACACTGCAGTTCACATTTCCGGCCATTCCGCCTGTCCGTCTGCTATGTCTTTTATTTCACTTGTGATAGAGAGATGTGCGCGGTACGGCCCAAAAACCTGACGTTTATCTCCAGCGAAAAAACCGTTGGCCTACACTATTTGCACTATGGTATAATGCCCTTGCGTTTGTGGCTCTTGTGACTGCTTTTTGAGACATCGGCTAGGCTGCTCGGGGTGAAGCCCTGGCAGCCTTTTTTTGTAAGGCTCGAGAGGCGACGACGAGCGCAAATAGCTTCAGCCAGCAAGGAGTACGAAGTTGAGTAGAGAACAAGGTACAGTGAAGTGGTTTAACGCCAGCAAAGGTTACGGGTTCATTCAACGTCAGAGTGGTGAGGACGTTTTCGTACACTACAGCGCGATCCAGTCCGAGGGTTACAAGACCCTGAACGAGGGTCAGGCTGTAGAGTTCGAGGTGAAGAAGGGACCCAAGGGCCTGCAGGCGGAAGCCGTCGTCGGTCTCTAGCCTCGTTTTTTGATTGAGTGGGGTGTTCGTCATCGCAGAATGGGGAACGGCCCCACTCGCCTTGGTATCTTAAGTCGTTGAAGTAGATACACATACAAAAGAACAGCGTTTTTTGAAGTCACAAGAGTTACACGGCCCAAAGAAATTCCGTACTTAAACGGGCTGGGCAGCATCTAAGTTATTGGGGTTGCTTTATTTGCGCGTTTTTCCACGCGTAGCCCAGCTAGAGCGCAGTAAATAGATCGAAGCTTTCGTCATAGGTACAGACACACAATCGCCAAGGAGGATTTTGTGCAAGTACTCGAGGCAGGACAGACTGTTCGACACGTGCAGTACGGGGTCGGCACCGTCACCGAATCCGACTCAGACCGCACAACCGTGGAATTCGACGACCACGGCATGAAAAAGTTTGTGACGAGCATTTGGTCAGCGGAAGTAGTGGGTGAAATTGCCGGGCGGCCAACGCGCCCGAAGAGGCGCCGGAAGTCTACGAAGAAAGTGGCCGTGTCGAAGAACTAAGTTTCTACGTCCGCAGCCTATTTAAAAAGCCTCGCGCTTTCCGGAAAAGCGAAACTCCGGTGACGCGAGGCGTTTTCTTTTGCCCTCAGGAAATCCTCCGCGCTGAAGGCAGCAAATGCATGATTTCGTGCGACTCAAAGACGCATGCAGAATAACGATCCTGGGTGTTTGGGCGCACAACTAGTGGGAAGGTGTGAAATGCAGAACTGATTGTGCACCGGGACTAGGCGCGGTGCCCTGCCTTCTAGGTGGTTCTGCGGACCAGAAATGCCAGACCTATGAGGCCGCTTCCTAGCAAGAGAAGCGTGCCGGGCTCAGGTGTTGCAGAGGGCGTATCCCCTTGGTCGTTTTGGTCGCCTTGGTCATCAGAGTCCTCGAAGAACTTGATACTGCTTACGATGTCTCCGCCGGTGAAAAAATTCGGCCCGCCCTGGCCATTGCCGTCCTGATTGTCGCCGTCAAAACGGAAACGCGAGCCGATCATTGTGGGGAAAGACCCGCTCATCGGGAGAATGCTTTGTCCCATTGTGTCCGTGCAGGAACTACACTGCACAGTCGAGGGCCTGGTCGGAGATGCCATCGCGGGAGAAGCCAGCATAAACAACCCAACAGCGACGAACATTGCAACATGAGAAAGAAGCTTCGTCTTCTTCATTTTTAATCTCCCGTATACGACGTAGGTAATAGACACCCACCTTACGCAGACAGGCAAAAAACCTTTTGCTGCAGGATGAGGGGAGCAAATTGACAGCCAATCTACTATTTACTGAAAACTAAGTCGTTAGTACGTACAGTCTCCCACACTACCCGTAATACCGTACAAGAACAGTGCAGAAGATTGCGACTATTTCCAAAATATAAACCCTGCAATTGTAGCATTATGAAACAGTAAAAACTCGCCGCTAGCTGCCTGAGCCTGATTTTTCTGCGGAAGTGTACGGATGCTTGAGGAAGCGAGCGGCGGCGCGGGCGGTATCGGACTGAGGCGGCGCAATAGACTGCGCTTGGCCATAGCGCTCGACCGCCTTGGAGCGCTGGCCAAGAAGGTCGTACACTTCGCCGGCCTCAAGCGCTGCGGGACCCGTGATTCCCGGGTTCACGTGAGGGTAATAGACGGCTTCGTCGAATGCGTTCGCTGCTGCCGAATAATCTTTCTGCCGCCGGAGCGCCTGCCCCAGCGAATAGGCTGCCCGTTCCACACGCGCATCGGGAAAGTATCCCTGCTGGCCGAGATTTGCGAGTTTGCGATACGCAACGATGGCCTGTTCGTGCTTGTCTGAAGCGTTCAGCAAGTCAGCTACGGCGAGGCCAAAAATGAAGTTGTGCGGGAAACTCGCGTAATCTCTGCCGAGCAGCGCAAGCGCCTCGTCGTAATGACGATCGCGGGCCAAAAACAGCGCAATGATCGAGCTCGCGTCGATGCTCTCCCCCCGTCGCCTTCGACCACCTGCCGAAGCAGCGCCAAGCCTTTCGCTTTGTTGCCGCGCATGTCGGCAACAAAAACGAGGCTTTTCTCCCACCATGTGAGGCTGCCGATGATGTATTGAAACGTGCCGACGACGAGCTTGGCGTCCTCGTACTTCGGGTCGAGCTTGAGGACATGCTGGTCGTCGTGATACGCGCCTAATCCTTGGCGCATTGCGCCAAGCCAGCGCTTCTCGATGACCGCGGAGTAAACTGTTACGAGGCCGCGAGACACAGCGCGGGCAAAGAGGGCGTCTACGTCTTTGGGTTCTCGGCAAGTTCGTGATTGGCCAAAGAAAGCGCGCGCTGCGAAAGCTGGTCCATCTGCGCTTTCACCTGCGGGTCGACGGGAGGCGCCTTCAGCTGCAAGAACTTGTTGCCCATGTAAAGGGTGGCATCGAGCTGGCCTTCGCGGTTCAGTTCTTTTGCCAGAACTGCGGCAAGCAGATGGTTCACGACGAAAGGATCGTCGGGGTAACGGTCGCACTCCTGTCGGAAGAGAGCAATGGCGGCATCGTAGTCCATGTTGTAGAAATCTTCGAAGCCCTGCCTCGTTGTGACGTCGTTTGGCTGAACGCGAAATGGAAGCACGGTAGAATTGCCATCCTGACGCGCTTGAGCCGTGGGATAGGGCCGCACCGGGTCAGCGGGAGTTTTACTTCCGGGCGTGGTTGCAGGAGAACCGGCAAAAGCGACCATGGCGACAGCGAGGCACATCATCTGAAGCGGGATCAGTGCGCGAAAAAGCACAAGTATTTGGCACCGCCCGCGGGCGGTTCAATTCGCTGAAAACGCCAGGGCAACTTTCTAGTGTACTCCGAGGCCAAGTCAGAGCAGGTCCCGGAAATTCACAGAAAAACATAGTACCGGTTGGGCATAGTTTGCTGAGCGACTTCCCTGCCCGAGAAATTAGCGCCATACGCCCCAGACACGTGCAAAACGGCGATGGTACGCAGATGTTTGCGTATCCGCGCCGGTACTTTGGTACCACCAAAATGAGCCGCCGCGCCCAGTGCGCTCCACGGAGGCAGAAGGTAAACTTTTCGACAGTCGAGACACCTGTGAGACGGCGCGCGCGCTACGGGTCAGAGCAGCGCGGCCGCTGCAAATCTTGGGAATCGCGGGAGTCTTGGGAGTCTCGACCAGCAGTTTGGCGGATTTCGTTTGGCGAGGGTAGCCATGAACGGGCGGACGTCAGGGCTGTTCAACTTTTCGAGGAAGGGCGACGATGCCTCGTCCCCGCTGGCGACAGAAACCGCTGAAAAACCGCAAGCGTCTGATGGAACGCCCGACATTCGTGACAGTACAAAGACAGCCATCGCAGACATGATTGCCGAAATGGCAAAACTCGAAGTGCGAAAACCAGCGACTCGTCCAGCGCGGCAGGAGCGCCGCCATCGCCGGCGCGTAAGAATTTCCGCTCCAGTGCGTGTGCGGCAAGTGGACGTCCGGCACGCGACGGAATTCGATCTGACGATGACGGCTGACGTCTCGCGCGAAGGGATTCTGTTCGAAACTTCTCGGGCGACCTACCAGCGCGGACAGGAAGTCGCGGTCGTTTTCCCCTACCGCGCCATGCTGCCCGGAGAGCATGTGAAAGAGCAGCGCGGCCAGGTTGTGCGCGTGGTGCGCGCGAGCGAGAACCGATTCGGCGTCGCTGTGGCGTTCATTGCAGGTGAACCAAAATTGGAATTTGTGGATTCGCTGGGCAATCCACTGGGGAATGATTCGGCCCGTACGTATGGATTTGAAAAATTTGTATCGATGAAGCCTTCGCAAAAACCTCTGATCGTTCACGTGGACGCTGACGCACACATAAGAGCTCTGCTGCGTGCGGAGTTGGAGGCGCAAGGCTATGCGGTAGAATCGCTGGAGGATCCGAATCTGGCGCTTGCGCTGCTGCGCCACCGCGAGCCGGCGGCGTTGATTACCGAATCCGAACCCTTTGCCGGCGCATTGCCGGGCGGCGGAGAAATGTCCGGCTATGACTTGTGCGTGATCGTCAGGCGAAACGCGAAATTCTCTCGTGTCCCGGTGATCGTAACTACGCGCACGGGACTGCCGAGCGATTTCGCGACGGCACATGCCCTGGGTGCAACGGTTTGCGTTTCAAAACCGTATGATTTAAAGCGCATCATGAATCTGGTGCGCATGCTGACTTTTTCCGAAGCGTAATTCTCCACAAACGACGACTCTTAGCTTGAGCAAATCATCCTGCCTGACACCGCGAACTATCGCTTTTGTGCATACCAACGAGCAACCCAGAAACATCGCAGAAGCATCGCAGGCAGCGAATCATTCGCGGCTCGAAGCGCGTCCGTAAATCCGTCGCTTGATGCGAGCGAGGGCGTACGTATAATGCTTGTTCGCTCTCAGCGCGGCGGGGACACAGAGGCGATGGCGCGGGAGCTTCGGAGGGATTGAGGATGGGACGAAAGGCGGTTCTCAGTGGATTGCTCGCAGTGGCTTGCCTCGCTGGCATTGGCTGCGGAGGAAATTCTAACCCAATCCCTGTGATCAATTCCGTTTCGCCAGCCTCCGTGCCCGCGGGTGAGGGCGCTTTCGTGTTCTCTATCTCCGGCACGAACATGAACAACTCGTCGGCGGTAACGTTCGGTTCGAATACCCTGACTGTGCTGAACGTGCAGACGCCGCCGTGCCCCTCTCAGATGAATTGCCCCGTTGTTTTGGTTGTGCTCGTTCCTGCAAGCCAGGTGAGCGCGGCTGGGTCACAGCAAGTCAGCGTGGCGACGGCCGGACGAAGATCGAAGAGCGTCACCTTCAACGTGACGTCACCGCAGATTCTGACCATGTCACCGTCGGCAGTACCCGCAGGGGCAGCGGCATTTCCTTTAACTCTGACCGTAGTCGGCGCCGCTCCGACGATTCAAGTGGGCTTTGGCACGGCGAAAAATCCGAACACGCCGCTCACGCCGACCGGGCCTATTTCATGCAATCCTCAAACGGCGTGCACAGTCGTGGTGACTGTGCCAGCGGCGAGCGTTCAAAACGCTGGCACGATGCAGGTGACTGCGACGAATCCGCTGGCGTCCAACGGCGGCACAGCCACGGCTAATTTTTTGGTGACCACCCCAGGGACAGGCTTTCCGCTAGCGCAATCTGCAAGTGGCGGGACGCTCGGCAATGCGCCGAGCACGCATTCATCAGTTTCCGATGGCGGGCTGTTTGTCGCGTTCGATTCCACGGCGGCGAATTTGACCTCTACGCCCACGGGCGGACTTTCGCAGGTCTACCTGACGCAGAACTGTTTTGGAATGGCCTCGTGCACACCGCAGACCACAATGATTTCCACGGCCGGAGGAGCAGCCGGTGCGGGAGGAGTTTTCGGCAGCGTCACCCCGGCGATTTCGCCCGACGGCCGTTTCGTGGTGTTCGCCAGCGACGACACAAATCTCGTTCCCGCCGCGGCGCAGCCCATCCTGCAAATCTATTTGTACGATTCGTGCAACAGCATCTCCGGCGCGGTGAAGGGCTGCACGCCGGGGGTCACCCTCATCAGCTCGAATGGAATGGCTCCGGGGAACGGCCCTAGCCAAACTCCCGTGATCAGCTCCTCCGGCCTCTATATCGCATACGAATCCACGGCCACCAACCTCACTTCAGCCACCGTGCCGGCCGGCGTCAACCAGATTTATCTTTACCAGAACTGTACCGGCCAAGCCGGCCCCATCAGCGGCTGCTCCACGGCAACGACGCTTCTTTCCACCGACGTCAACGGCGATCCCGGCGACGCCCCTGGTTCCTTCTTGCCGTCCATTGATCCTGCGGGGCTGGCCGTGGCCTTCCAGTCACTCTCCGACAACATCGTCCCCGGCGTCCCAACGAACGGCAACGCACAGATTTACGTGCGCACCACTTGCCTGGAAGCGAGTCCCATATTGCAATCTGGCTGCCCAGTTCAAACCGTGCTTGCTTCCGCGGACTCGAGCAACGGGCCGGGCAACGGTCCCAGCGTGACTCCGTCGCTAACCGACAATGGAAATCTCTTCGTGGCTTTTGCATCAGCGGCGCCGAATTTGCTGCCTGCGACGACAACCGTGCAGCAAATTTTCGGCGTACAAGCTTGCGTGACGTTGCCGACCACGGTTGGCTGCGCGCCCGGCGCGCGCGTGCTATCAGTGAACGCCAGCGGAACGCCTGGGCAAGCGGCGAGCTCGAACCCCTCAGCTTCGGGGACGAAGGTTGTGTTCACCTCGCTGGCGACTCTGCTTTCGGGAGTAACGGGCCAACAAGTCTTTGGTGTACCTGCGTGCGCGCCCGGGCCCTGTTCTGCTACGCCTGTCTTGATTTCAGTAGACACCAACGGGAACGCCATCGGAGGCGATTTTGGCGCGGTCGGGGGAGGCGGACTGGTGACGTTTTCGACGATGGGCAGCTCCGGTGCGCCCGGAATCGGGGAAATTTTCCTTGCAGCCCCGTTCTAAAAAGTGCGGGCGCATAAAGCCGCCCCTTTTCTTCGCACGAGCGATTATTCTGGCTGGCAGATCGAGATCAGTGGGCGGGGTGGTGCGTCTGCGCGTAATGCAAGGCGAAGCGGCGCGCGTAGATCGCGACGTTGATCAAGAACATGCCGATTGCGCCGTACTCCAGAAGTCACAGAGGAAAGCCCGGAGCCACTACGGCGCGCATGTAGTGCAATTCACGGTCCGTGATAGGGAGCCATTCCGGCGTGCGCCTGACAGAATTTTTCGAGCAGCGTCAGCGGACAGCTGAAGGCCGCATTTTCGGCAATCACTCCGTAAATCAGCGTGAGAATGTGCAACGCCTCAAGCCGGGGACGGCCTTTGGTAACTACTGCTCCGAAGACATACCAAACGTTGAAGAACAGATGAATCGCGAGGACAGCTAGGCCCACAATGAGGAAGAAATCCTGAGCCCAAGTGCGAGTCATAACAGGCGCATCTTCGTGAGCATTTCCGAGAACCGTGCGCGAATGCCGGTTGAATGACCCGTCGGCTGTTTCGGGCCGACCTCACATTATAGATCCCCCTCGAAAGCGCCGGAGTAGCTATTTTTCAAACGGGCCTGGTGTCACCAAAACAGCTGTAAAATGTGGCGTCGCGAAAACGCGGCGCGGCGTTCACGGAAGGAGGATTTGAATCCATGATCACTGGGAAAGCGATAAGTATTGGCGCCGGGTGGCTGGCGATCACGGTTCTGTCAGCGATTTTTCTTGCGCCGGGAATGGCGCGAGCGCAGCAGCCGGTGCAATTCAAGGCTCCGGACGGCGTGACGGTCTATGGCGTTTACTATGCTGCGCCGAATTCGTCAACGCCGGTGATTCTGCTCTTTCATCAGGCGGGCTCGAATCATTTTGAATACACGCCGATTGCGCCGAAGCTCCTCGCGGCGGGATTCAGCTGTCTGACCGTTGACCAGCGATGGGGCGGCGAAATGTGGGACCAGAGGAATCAAACGGTGAAGAAGCTCGGGCACTCGGAAACCGCCGCGGACAAAGTGACGGACCTGGAAGCGGATCTGGAGGGCGCGCTGGCATGGGCGCAAAAGCGCGGCCCGCATCGCAAATTTATTTTGTGGGGCAGCAGCTACTCGGCTTCCCTCGTATTTGTAGTGGCGGCGCAGCATCCGGATGAAGTTGCGGGCGTGTTGTCATTTTCGCCGGGCGAATATTTCGATGAGCACCCGACGATGATTGAAGACGCGGCGATGAAAGTACACGCACCTGTGTTCATTACATCGGAAAATGAGCCAGACCGCATCGAGGAGGCAACGAAAATCTTCAATGTGATTCCTTCTCACGACAAGGTGCATTACAAAGCGAAATTCGCAGTGCACGGTTCGTCCACGCTTCGCACGGACCGCAATCCCAGGGGCGCTGCGGCAAATTGGGCGGCGGTGCAGAAATTTTTGAAACAATTCGAAAAGTAAAACGGAGAAGCCCTATGGCTCGAACGATTCGGATCGCCGTCGGCGGAGCATTGCTTGTGACGCTGCTCTTAAGTTCGTCCGCGTTTGCGCAACACAAAGCGGCGACTAACGACGCAGAGCAAGTGTGGGCCGGCGAGGAAGCGTACTGGCAAATTGTGAAGGCACACGATGCAGCGCGATGGGCGACGCTGTGGAGCGATGATTTCGTGGGCTGGCCGAGGACGAAAGAACATCCCATGCGTAAAGCACAAGGCGTGTCAGAGTTCAAAGCCGGAGCGATGTTCGGCGGAGTTGTCTCCTATGAATTGCATCGCGAAAGTGTGGAGATGCACGGTGACGCGGGAATCACTTTCTATCGCGCGAGTTGGCGAACGCGCAGCGCGGATGGAACGGAGACGATGCATTCAGCGCGACTGAGTCACACGTGGATGAAGCGCGACGGCAGATGGCAAATCGTTGGAGGCATGAGCGCCGGCGATACGTCTCCGGCAGTCCCTTCGCGGTGACGACTTCCTCCCGCAATTCAAAAAATAACATGACGAAAACCTCACGTCAGTTTGCGTGAAACCGGCGCGAACGGGACCCTATCCCACGTCAGAACAGGCGTGAGCTGCAAGGGCTTCGTGTACCAAGAGAAGAAAAACCTCAGGTCAGCCCCGACAAAAACATTCGGGGCGAGACCTGAGCTACAACAGATACTAAGTGCGTCGTGTCAAAGAGGATGCGAAAGTTTACGATTAGAAATGGGCCGACCATTTGTTTTCAGTTAGTTACGAGCAATTCTAATTCTGAGGTGTGGCGATATCCGTCACGCACGCTCGAAGCTCCACGGATACATTTGATAGCAGGCAAACGCGGTGATGATCCCGATGGGAATGCCCAACCACCACACCTGGAATAAGTAGAGCGCTCCGCCGAAGACATAACCAAGTATCGCAACTCCGCGCATTGCATGTGCCCCGAGCAATCCCATTCCCAGAATCATGCCGGGTGCAAGCAATCCGCCGACCAGAATCCAGAGCCAGAGACGAGCCGGATTCTGCCTGCGCACTAACACGGTCATGATCAGTGTGAAAAGAAAGGCGGAAATTCCGCCGGCAGCAAAGGCCACATACAGCAGGAACAGAAAACCTCTGGCGCCTCCGGCTTTGTCGCCGGCCATGAGCGTCACGGAAAAGACCGTGAGAATGCAGATGAAAACGGTAGCAACGGCGTAAAACGTGATGATGCGCAGAGACCGTTCCAGCCGGCCGATTTCCCTTGAGGGTTTGCGAGCTTGGGTCCCCAGCGTTCTGCTGAGAGCGTCCTGCAGCGTGAAGTAACGCTGCACAGGGCGGTGCAAGAGCAAAGCAAATGTGACGTAATCCAAAGCCTGGAAAAAGAGAATACGAGCACGGTGATAGCGAGCCGCAAGAATGTGCAACTCGAGCAACACGCTGAGGTCCATAGCGCACATGTAGCCGTCCACGAGCAGAGCAAGCAACCATCCCCAGCGTTTGGACCGCCAGACGCCAATCAGAGAAACCCCGAGCAATGCTGTCTCCGCGAGCGATCGCACCAGGTACGGCAAAAGTTGGCTGGTGTGTGAGGCGTAGCGAGGCCAAAGGACAAGGAATTGGACATCAGACCACAAACCAATCGCGAAGAGCGCGCTCTGAAGAACCAGCGCCGCCCACACCCATGTTGTCCGAGGCTTGGCGAGTTGCACGTTAGCTCCACGACAAAGATTGCTGGCGAATAGCCATTCTGAGTATTTCACCATGCCGGGACCTATTCGTGTTCCCTGCTCATGGGGGTGTGCCGGAAGAGACACTTCGATGAAGTTTGCATGGATTGCGCGGCGAGGTTAAGGATGTCAACTGTAATTCCATTCCCCGGCTCGATGCGCGTCACGGTGCACATAAATTGCGGGTATTCCGTCGCGAATACTTGGCATGAAACAGATGTTTCGATCCGCCGAAGTTCAGGTTCGCACTGTTGACAGCGACAGCAGGCGCGAGTAGACTCGCCCCGCTTGCGGCTACGGATGCCGGTGCAAATTCCGTTTCTTTGCCCGCCAGCCGCTAAGGACACGTTGCGAATCGGATTTTTGGTTCCCACCACGGACTGCCCATATCGGAATTCTAGATTCAAAGGAGCAGATACATAATGAACATGGACAAAGTGCATGAAATGGCGTTTCGCGTTGTCGGAGATACCGGTGGCGCATTCACAATGGCGCTGGCGTACATTGGCGACAAGCATGGGCTGTTCAAAGCGATGGCGGGCGCGGGGCCGATGCGCAGCCCGAACCTAGCGGCGCGGACGCAGTTGAATGAGCGTTACGTCCGGGAATGGCTGCGCGCAATGGTTGCGGCGGAATACATCGAGTACGACGCCACGACGGACATGTACCGCATGACCGAAGAGCAAGCGTTCGTGCTGGCGAACGAAGACAGCCCGCTGTTCGTGGGCGGAGCTATGCAATTCACCGCGCCATCGATTTGCAACGTCCACAAAGTTGCCGAAGCGTTTCAGAAGGGCGGCGGCATACCGTATTCGGAGATCGGCGATGAAGTTCCGCACGCCATCGAGCGATTGTTCCGCCCGGGTTATATAAACTTTTTGGCGAAGGACTGGCTGGGCGCGGTGCCCGGACTCCTGGCGCGACTTGAAAAAGGCGCTACGATTGCGGACATCGGCTGCGGACGCGGGCAATCCACGGTCACGATGGGAAAGAGCTTCCCGAAATCCAAGGTTCTCGGAATCGACTACCACCAGCCGAGTATCGAAACTGCGCGCAAGCTTGCGGCGAAAGAAGGGCTGAGCAACGTGGAGTTTTTGCAAGCGTCGGCGCATGAAATTCCCGCAGGGAAGAAGTTCGATCTGATTTGCAGCTTCGATTGCATCCACGACATGGTGGATCCGAAGGCAACAGTGCGCGCGATTCGCAATGCACTCGCGGACGACGGCGTGTATGTGTGGTCGGAGCCGAACGCCACGGCGAACGCGCATGAAAATCGCAATCCCGTTGGGAAAATGTTCCATTCGATCAGCCCGATGCATTGCATGACGGTTTCGCTGGCATACAACGGTGCGGGGCTGGGCACGGTAATCGGCGAAGAAGGCGCGAGGTCGCTGGCGAGCGAAGCGGGATTCTCGCGTTTCGAGAAATTGCCGATCCAGCATCCGCTGAACCAGTTTTTCGCGCTGCGGCGGTAGCGCAAAATCAAGAGCGGACGGCGCAGACTTTCGGTATGCTCCTCAGGGTAAAAAGGCACACCCGTGCGCGTGCCAGCGGACGCTCGGGCCGATGCAACGCCGTTAAGAATTTGTGCGGGAATCGTTTGTACAACTACATCGGGAGAAAGACGTGAGCGAATGGCATTTTGCGCAAGAACACCGCGAAGAGCAACTGGCGGAACTTCGCGTGTACACCATGAAGAAACGCCAGACCGGCGGTGACGTTGATTTCCGCATTACGCTAAGGGAGTTCGCGACAGCGCCGCCTGGGCAGTTCGACCGGTTTTTTGCCGAAGCGGACAAGGCGGTGAATCAAAAGACGGCGCCGATTGTGCCTTCGGGCTGGGGCGACACCGCGCTGAAAGCGCTCGCGGATTGCATGCGTATGATCCGGCAGTTCCCTTACGAAGGCGAATAGAACCGGCCAAGGAGCAGCAATGGACTTCAAGCGGAAGCATATTTCTCCTGAAGTTGTAGCGCTAGAGATGAGCGGCAGGTTTCTTATGGGGCCCGATTGCAGGCAGATGGACAAAGAAATTGATGCGCTGGTGCAGGCGAATCACAAACGCGTGATCCTGGACTTCAGCGGCGTGATTCAAATCGACAGCGCCGGCGTGGGGCAAGTGGTGAAGTCATTCACGAAGGTGAAGAATGCCGGAGGAGATTTGCGCCTCGCGGGCGTCAAAGGAATGCTTGAAGGCGTTTTCAAAATGACGCAGGTGCACAAAGTGATCGAGATCTTTCCGAACGCCGAAGCCGCTACACAGGGCTTTTAGCACACCCGGACTTCCCCCGCGGAAGTAGCTGGCCAACGAAAACCTCGCGCTCGTTGTTCAGGCGATGCGCTGTTTGGCGTTGCTGTCGCGCAGGAATGGTAAAACGCCAAGCAGCAACGTGAGACCGGGAATTACAACGATGCTCAGGATGCCGCCACCCAGGGACGGCATAATGGCATTCGTTGCCGGCATGCCGTTGATCGCAAAGCTCAAAGGCACAACAATGACGATGCCTGTGAGGAAAACGAGCGCAGGGGAAATTCCCGCGGTCACTCGGAGTGCGGGTCTGCTACCCGCGCGACGCGAAAAGTAGGCGCTCGCCGCGCCGAGAAACGGCAGAACACATAGCCACGGGAAAATCTCCACCGGGGAATAATTCGCCGCGGAACCGAAGTGCCCTGCGATGTACGGCCGCACGCCGAGGGTTTCGCACACCACGAGACAAATCACGATGGCGATGAGACTCACACAACCGGGAAGCCAAAGGCCTTTCGTACGATCGTTCATGATGTTCTCCTGGCGGGCACGGCGAAGTTTTGGGCCGAGCCGCGCGTCTTCGTAAAGTTGATCGAGCGCGTATTTGGTAGCTGCTGATTCGTCGAGGCCACGGCTGCGCGCGTCGCCGCATAAATCTTCGAGATAGCTAGCGAGTTCACGGGAAATTTCTTCGCGATCGGAGGCTGGGAATTTTGTATTTTCGAGTGCATGCGATACTTCCTTCTCCCAGTTACGCATGAGGAGCCGGGCGCAGCGGCGCGTTTGACTTCGAGAGAACAGGCAGAACTCCCAATAGCAGCGCCGCTAATGGAATGATGGCCCATCCCAAGAGAATCCAAGGCGGGTACATAACCATTAGCTGACGCATTCCCCAGGGATGCTGTCCGAAGGCAAGTCTCACCGGTAGTGACGCAACTCCCGGGCCTCCGAAGAAACTACCAATGAAATTCCCAAGGAAACACAGCGCCGGAAAAAAGCCTGCCACAACCTGTACGTCTCGCCCGGCACCATTTCGGCGTGACCAGTAGGTAGCCACGGCACCCAAGAGCGGTAGTGCGCATAGCCACGGCAGATTTATGGCGATACGCCATCTGTGGCCCTGACCGAGCCAAAGAAGATAATCGAACCTGCCCAGTTGAACTGAATACAGGGTGGCTTCTGTCGCCAACAGAACGGCTAATCCGGGAATCCAGAGGCACTTCGTGCGGTCGTTCATGTTTCCCTCCTGACGGGCGCGAAAAAGATTTGCGCCCAGGTGCGGATCTTCGTTCAGTTCGTGCGCGGCGCGGGCGGTAGCGGCCGGTTCGCCAGCACTGCTGGTGGGCGATTCATCGGACAAATCGTCGAGATAGTCGGCAAGTTCGCGCGAAACTTCTTCGCGGTCAGCATCTGGAAATTTTGTGCTTTTAAGGCGGCGCCGCACCTTCTGCTCCCACTCAGGCATGGTGAGCCTCCGCGAGACGCCCCAGCGCGCGAAATAGTTCGCGCCACTCCTTTCGCAACGGCGCGAGTTTCTTGCGGCCCGCCGCCGTGACGCGATAGTACCGGCGGGCGCGCCCGGCGGGAGTTTCTCCCCAGGTGGCACGCAGCCAGCCGCGTGACTCCATGCGGTAAAGGAGCGGATAGAGGGAGGCGAGTGTGAAGCGAAGCGCGCCACGCGTTTGAAGCTCGATGCGGCGGGCGATTTCGTAGCCATGCAACGGCCGATCGGCAAGCACAGAGAGAATCGCAAGTTCCGCGCTGCCGCGCTTGACGTTTGAGCTGATCATGATGCAAGTATATAGGACTTCTATATAGAGCGATCCATGAGTCTTCGTGGCGATATTCTATCGGTAACCAGCCGTGACAAGGCAGGAAGAACCTGAACGAGCGTACAGGTATAATTGCAGCACCATCTATCTGACTGTATGCATGCGGGTCCAGCTTGCGAGCTAAACTGCCCTTGGAACCCTCATATGCCTACGAACAAGTCGATTCCGCGAGCGTGGATTCTCTCGTTTGCTATGGCGGGTGTATTGGCATTTATCGGCTTTCGCGCTAATCCGAAGATGTGGGGATTTTATATTCAGCTTCCCGGCATAGCTGCCGGACTATTCGCCGGCTTCGCGGCTGCCAGCCGCTCGGCGATTCTGACGAAAGCGCTCGTGACGGGCACGACCATCGTGCTGAATGCAGTCTGCTATTGCTATGCGTACAGGTTCTTCGTTTGGATGAGTTCGGGCAAGGCAAATGCGCGGCGAAGAGAGCCACTGTGATGGAATGTCCCAAGTGCAAGACGGCGAATTCCGATACCGCGCAATTCTGCACGCGCTGCCACGCGACGCTGCTTTACAAGTGCCCTTCGTGCGCGGCAACGCAACGGCACGGCGGAACATGCGACAAGTGCGGTGTGGACTTCGCAAAGTACGCGGGGATGCTGGTGGTGCAGGAGGAGGTTCGCGCCCAGCACAAACACGATGAGAGGCGCCAGAACGCATCAATCTGGAAACAGATTATCCTGCTGCCGGTGACCGGCGGCTACTCGCTGATGAGATTCCTGCTGCGCCGAGAACCGTAACGCCGGCCTATTCACCGATGAAGTTTGACCCGCCTTGAACTTCCCCACATCCGACTTTCCGCCAAAGAAAACTAAAAGCGAAAAACAGGGCCGAGGGACGGGACGACGTTATGAACGAGGCCGCTTCCGCTGTTTCCAAAATGAGGCATGTCAAAGAGCCAATCGCGGGACTCGGCGCGAAGCGACCAGTGCTTTGACAGATTGTGATCGAATCCGCCGCCGAGATTCACGGCAAAGGGATCGTGCCTCACGCTCCCGTAATACTCCTGGCCCAAGGCGAGGCCGCCAGCTCCTGCGGTGAGGAACGGACGGAAAGTTCCGACCTGAGGCAACGTGTGGACATAGTTGCCAGCGAAAAAATTCGCGCGCAAAAGAACCGTACGGGTTGCTCCGGTGCACGCTGGCAGACATGTAGCGTTGGAAAGAAGCGAACTTGGCGAATAGGAATAGCTCGCTTCAAGGGCCTGATTCTTGTCAAGCCAGAGGCGCACACCCGTGAAGAGACGACCAGTCGTACGCAACGAGGATTTGATCGTCACCTCTCCGAATTGCAGCGGCTGCAGGCTGACGACTCCTGACTGGCTCGTGGTGAACTGATTTGTGGTGGAAATGCCGCCTTCGGAAAAAAGCTCGAACCTAGGATGCGAGTCTTGTGCGTTCGCTACTCGCGTAAGGCCGAGCAGAAAGGTGAGAATTCCAAGGGCCTGAAAAACAAACCGCGACCGGAACGTGGGCATCAGCATGCGCATATCCCTCCGTATTGAACACCGATAAACCCGGACACTCTTTCATGTCAGCGTAGATGCCTGTAACACGGAAAGGTTGCTTTTGTCAGTAAGTAGCACTCCGAATAAAAAACGCCGGACTTAGGATCAAGCCCGGCGTGTAAATCGAGTTTCGGCAGAAGCGTTACTTCTTGCCGAAGTTGAAGACGAGGCTAACCGAAACGCGTTCGGTGTTGAGCGTGGTGCCGCTGTCGCGAATGCCAATATAGTCGAACTGCGGACGCACTGCGATCATGCCGTCCTTGGCAACAGCGATGTCGGTGCCGCCGCCGAAACTGAACGCAAAATCGCTCGTTCCAGGAACCGTAACTCCGCCCACGGTGATCGAATTTTCGTGTACGCCGCCGAACAACGCCTGGACGAAGGGCACGAACTTGTCATTTGAGCGGAATGAGACACGCGGGCCAAAGAGGTAAGACTCCGTCGTTAGACCCACGCCGCTAACTGACCCGTGATACACGCCGAAGTCGCCGACCACTCCGAACATGCTTGTGAGATTGAAAGCCGCGGAGCCGCTGAAACCATTGTTGTTAAGGCCGGAAACGCCATTCTGCCCGTTGATATGCAAATACGAATAGCCCAAGGCCACATCACCCTTAGGTGTGTCCTGCGCGTAGGAACCGGCTGCCACAAGAGCAAAAACCAGAACCGCCAGGATAATCTTCATTGTCTTCATCTATCGCTCCTCATTGGTTTCGTTTCTAAATTTTTACCCACAGTGAGGCGGCTTTGTTTGCCTCGGGCCGAGTCCCATTTCCCACACCGAGAGTTCGCCGATCTCCACCTGTAAGCGTCTATCCACCTAGAACTTCAGTAAGGTTATGGTACTTTTAGTACATTGCCGGGTCAACGCTCCGGCGGCCGTCTGTGGCCAAAGGGTACACTACAAATATGGAGGGTCGAGGCTTTACGATAAGGTGCTCATTTTCTGATACATAGATGGGGCCAGGGTGGCGTTTCATCCGAGCAGGAGTTCAGCGGTAGCAGCCATAAATTTCTATGCTACCCTCGGCGGCAGCTTTGCGATTCTTTGCGACGTTCATTTCACGGATACTATCTTAAAGATGATGATTCCAGCAGGTGCGGCGGGCCACGATACAGGTCGTTCCACGAACGGGAGGACGCGATGAAAGGATTCATACTGGGGATCCTGCTCACGATTGCAGTGATTATTGCTGTGGGACTATTTGTGGCGGAGACGGGCCGCGTGGACATGCGCGCGGACCAAACGCCGCCGCAAATTGAGAAGCGCCTCGCGGGCGGCGCGATGGATGCGAGCGTAGACCGGCACGCGCCAAACGTCACCAATCCGCTGCAACCAACGAATGAGAATTTCATCGGCGGCGCGGCTGTTTATTTAGATCGCTGTGCGTTGTGCCACGGCGATCCGGCGCATCCAAAGTCGGCGCTCGGAGAATCTTTTTATCCACCTGCGCCGCAGTTCATGACCGATGCTGCGGACATGGGCGACAGTGACAACTATTACATCATCGTGCATGGCATTCGCTGGACCGGCATGCCCGGGTGGAAAAACGTGCTAAAGGATCAGGACATCTGGCAAGTGGTGACGTTCATTGGCCACATGGGGAATCTGCCGCCGGAAGTGAAGAGCGTATTCGGATTGCAGGGTCCGCCGCCAGCGGCGAAGCCGAGCAAAAAACACTGAGGACGTCGCAAGCGACGGCGTTCTACTGGCATCTCGAATCCGCGATGATGCGTTAGGCACAGGTTCACCCCTCTATTTTTCCCGCGCCAACACGCTGAGTTAAGCTTGGGCGATGGGTCGTCCACATGTGTTACTTCCTGCAATTATTTCAGGACTTGGGCTCGGAATTTCGGGCGGAGCCGGCGGCCTGGCTTGTGTTGGATTAGTGCAGAAGATGAATCTGCATACTGGCCCACGAGGCGAGGCGGCGAGTTTCGTACTATCCATGACGTTCGGATTCGTGCTGGGAATGTCCGCGTGGCTGCTGACTATCAACAGGCTGGGCCGAGGAGCAAAATCATGACCGGCTTGGCATCTTTCTGGCTTGTCCTGGCTGCGTCCGGCAACTCGAAGCCGGACGATCGTGGAGCAACACTTTTCGCGGCGCTTTTTGTGGCAGTGATCGCCGGAATCTGGGCAATTAAAAAAGCTCTGGATCGCAAGAGGACAAGGGCGCTGAGCGACGCCGCCGCGGAAATTGGCTTCACATTCTGCGGCGAGGATTGGACCGACAAATCCCACGCGCCGCTGCTGGAGACGGCGCTCTTCGGCAAAGGGCATGGGCACAGATTCAGGAACATCATGACCAGCGATCGAGCGGGATTCAGAGTCAGCCTGTTCGACTATTCGTTTACCGTGGGTGGAGGCCGAAACCAGCAAACGTACACGCAGACGGTGGCGACGTTTTCGAAGGACGACGCTTCCCTTCCGTATTTTGAGCTGCGACCAGCCAATCTCTTCGACAAAGCGTGGGACGCGGTGACGCACAAGAACATTCACTTCGATACGGATTCGGAATTTGCGCGGCGCTATGTGTTGCAAGGCGCGCTGCCGGAGAAGGTCCGCGAGTTGTTCACGCGAGGTCTTGTATCGTTCGTCGACGGACTCGATTCGCAGCAGAAGTGGCACATCGAAGGCGCAGGCAGAACACTGGTGATTTATCGCGCGAAGAAAAAAGAGCCCGTGGAACAGATGCGGACGTTTTTGGAACAAACTACGGCGATAGCCGCACCATTTTTGAGCTTCGCAGGGGCTGCGACGGTCAACGCGACGAGCTAGGCTTGCTCGGTGCCGCTTTTCCGTTGCAGCGATTCTGCACGCGGGCGCGAGATGAAGTAAAAAATCGGTCCGAGCGCGATGAGGACGAGGCCGACGGCGAGCGAACTGGTCGAGCCGATGGATTCGGTGCGGTTGCGCAGAAATGCAGCGACCATTAGCGCGAGCGGCGGAAGGCCGAGCAGAATCACTCCGATGATCCCTCCTGGGACGCGATACGGCCGCGGCAGGTTGGGTTCACGGACGCGGAGCGCGATGAGCGCGCCAAATTCAAGCAGGATGCTAAGGCCGGTGAGAAGCACATCCATGATGACGAGGTGCTCGAAATTCAGGAAGAGGCACGCGGCCCAACCGATAGCGCAGACTGTGATGGCGACGACGGGCATTCCGGTTCGTGTGGAAGTGCGCGCGAAGATTTTCGGCAGGTAGCCATCCTGCGCCATGACGAGCGGCAGGCGTGTGAACGAGAGCATCAACGCGTTGAAACAGCCGATGGCGCCAATCGCGCCGCCGACAGCCAGCGCAATCGAAAGCCAGTTCCCTCCAATCGAGCGACCAACGTCAACCCATCCTCCCGTGGACCAGCCAACCGAGCTAATTCTCGCGTGGGCTGCGGCGCCAACTGGAAGGATGTAGCTCACGGTGATGAACGTCACGGTGAGCAGCATGACCAGCGGAAAAGTGCGCTGCGGACGCTCGACTTCTTCAGCGACGGTGGAGGTGTTATCCCAGCCCATGTAATTCCACATGGCGATGAGGATGCCGCCGAGGATGTCGGCGTGTGCGACCGCAGGATGCGTGGCACTAGCGGCAGGCGCGACATGTCCCGCCACGGCGAACGAGCGCAGCATGGCAAGCGCAGTCAGGACGGCAAAAGGCGTGAGCAGCGCGACGGACATCCAAACAGAGCCTTCGCCGACGGCGCGCGCGCCGGAAAGATTCCAGAGTGTGCAGACGACGATGAGCGCGAGTTCGATGACGATGGCGCGATGGCCGGCGGTAAGTGCAGGCGCGAAATGACCGATGTAGTCGACGAAAAGCGTGGGATACAGGGCCATTTCGAAAATGCTTCCCGCGAGCGAGAGCCACGACTCCTGATATCCCCAGAAACGGCCCAGGCCGCGCTGCACCCAGATGTAGAATCCGCCTTCTTCCGGGATGGCGCTGGAAAGTTCACTGACCATCATCGCGGTGGGCACACCCCAGAGCAGCGGCGTGATGAGCAGAATCGCGATGGCGCCGCCGTAGCCGGTCATTTGCACGACGTCTTCGAGTCCGTAGGGGCCGCCGGAGACCATGAAGAAAGTGGCGGCGGCGAGAGTGAGCACGGTGAGCTTGCCGCGAACCGCGACGCGCGGTTTTTTCTGTGAATGGGGCTGCGGATGCGACTGCGTCCACGGCAGGGAGATGGCCATTCTGTTTGTCGAGTAACCCCCGTCCGCAAGTTGCGGCGCTGTGCAGCGTTATAGCACTGCACACATAAAGTGCAATAAAAATGCAACGCGACGGCAAATATATTTGGATCCGGATTTGCTTCGCCTGAAACTTACACGTCTGTCCAACGAGCAGCCTTGCGCGCGACGCGGGGGCGGACTTAGCATCAAATTCGTGAAAGGCTTAATTCTCTAGCACATGACCAGGAGGAATCGTGGCGATTACATGGCAAAAGGATCCCGATGCAACGTTTGCAGAAGCAAAAGCGAGCGGCAAATTGGTCATGTTTGATTTCAGCGCGGCCCCGGGTTGAGGGGCATGTGCTCGGCTGGATGCCGAGGTCTATCCGGATCAGAAGGTCAGCGATTACATCACGCAGAATTTCATTCCCGTGAAAATTCACATTAAGGAAAACGGTCCGGCGTTCAAGCGATTCGGAGTGCAGTGGACGCCAACGATTATGATTCTCGATGGTGAAGGCAAGGAGCATTTTCGTTTTGAGGGTTTTTTACCCGCGGCGAACTTCCTAGCGGAGCTGGACTTTGGCCGTGCACGCGCCGCCTTTCACAAGAAGCAATGGGACGACGCCACGCGCGAGTTCAATTCCGCGGCAGCGCGCGATCCCAAGATGGAACTTGCTGCCGAAGCAGGCTACTGGGCTGCCGTCGCGCAATATCAGAAAACGCATGATGCTGCTTTCCTCAAAGCATGGGGCAAGAAGACGCTTACCGAGTACCCGAACACGACCTGGGCGAAGCGCGCGATGGTGTACGAAAGCGAGGGGACGGCAAAGGCGTAGAAGCGCGCAAGAACAAATCGATGTTGCCCGATGCGCGTCAGTTGAGAAGTTGAGCGCCGCCGGGCGCGCACTTTTTCCCTAAGATTGAAGGATGCGAACAAGGATCCTGACGTGTTCGTTTGCCCTTGCTGTGTGCATGGCGATTGGCGCTCAAACAGCAACTGCGCAGAGTCTCGTTTACATGCTGTCTTATGGAAACACACCCGCTAGCCTGCGGGCACGATTTCCGAACGGAATCTTGGGCACAACACCACAGCAGCGCGTGGCCACGACGCGGCAGACGCTGAAGACCGAAATCTGGAGCATCTCGCTGCAGGATGGGAAACGTACCTTGCTTTTTTCGGACGAAGACATGGGCCTCGAGATCCGGCCGATCGTAGGTGGCCATACCGTGGACAGCACGCGAAACGTCGCGTATGTGGACGGCGTCGAGCGCACGTGGGAAGCTCCGCCGAAGCTCGCGACGCCGGGAGTTTATGAAACGTCCAAAGGCGTTTATGAAGTTAGCCTGGACGGCTCGAAGCATTTCCAAAGGCTCTTTAATGCGACGCAAAACATGTCGGCGGCAATGCTGAACGCAGCAGGAACGCGTGCGGCATTCTATGGCTGGGAGGACAAGGGCGGCTACTTTTTATACGTGTACGAACTACCGTCCGGGAAGCTGCTGACACGCGCGAACACCGTAAGAATTTTTCAGACGCACTGTGGGAGCTGCCTTCCGCAACAAGCCGGGTGGCTCGCTGGCGGCAAGGAGCTTTTTTTCGTCCTGCAGGAGGGGGATGACGACGATAGCGCTGACGAAGCTCAGTCCGGCGGCCCGGGAACTTGTCTCCTTTCCGAACAGGGCACTGACCTGGGCGCTATGCCGGCGCACGCGGGCGAGATGAACCTGCCGGATTACAAGCGTGAGCCTTCGACTGCTCCGTACTTGATTGCGCAAATGGAGGATGGGAGCTATCTGTTCCTCGATTCCGGGCTGAAGAAAGGGCCGCTGCCAAAGGCGTCGATCCACTTCGACGGATTCCTGGTTCTTGCAGGGCCGGACTTCAAAGTTCAGAAGCAGATTCGGCTAGGATCCTTGCGTGCTTCGGAGTTTCAACTTTCTCGGGATGGAACGTGGTTGGCGTATGTTGAAAATCGCGAACTGCCAACGTATACAACTGAGCGGCATTTCTGGGTAAGGAATCTGCAAACGGGCGAAGAAAAAGAAATATTGATTGTTCCGACTGCGAATCCGCCGAACTCGCCGGAACCAAAAGCGAGCGTGGTTCTTCTCGGCTGGATTGGTGAAACAAAATGACCTGCCCGAAGTGCGGCGCGGTGAATGCGGACGGCGTGCAGTTCTGCACGAGTTGTCACGCCACGCTGATTTTCAAGTGTCCAAAATGCGATCATACACAACCGCACGGCGGGACCTGCGATGCTTGCGGGCAGAACTTCGCGGCGTTCTGGTTCAACTATCTGGCAGACAAATCGAACGAAGCAAAGCAAATCGCATCGGATAAAACGACCGCGAAGCTGGGTGCAGTAGTAACCGCGGCTGCGGCGCCGCTTGCAGTCGGACCCTGGCTGGCACGGGTCTTGTTTGGACAGCTGCTGGGACGAGTCACCTCGTGGTTTGGTTCTCGTCGAGGCTAAAGCTTCTCACTTTTTCATTTCATTGCAAATTGCTGCGAGTTCCCTTCTGAGTGATACAATCCGGCGCGTTAGAAAACCGACGGAGGATCCGACAACATGCGCCACGAATTGTGCGTCCGAAGAAACACAATCGAGAGGAGCCAAAGCCGGAAAAGAAAGCCGCTGGCTGCGCTTGCAGCGAGCATTTTGCTGGCTGGACTTGCGTTGATTGGCGCGCGCGGCGCACGAGCGCAGGCCAAGCATACCAACGCGGCGGCGCAGACGGAATCGGCTGCCGCAAAGGTCGATCAGTATATCGCACAGCAGATGAAAGAACAGAGAATCCCCGGGCTCTCACTCGCCGTGGTGCAAGACGGCAAAATCATCAAGGCAAAGGGCTACGGATACGCGGACTTGGAGTTCAACGCGCCAGTGACGCCGGAGACGATTTTCGAGTCAGGCTCGATTGGCAAACAGTTCACAGCGACGGCGGTGATGATGCTGGTGGAAGAAGGCAAGATCGGGCTCGAAGACAAAATCACGAAGTATTTTCCCGACGCGCCGGCGAGTTGGAACGACATCACGATTCGAAATTTGCTGAGCCATGAATCGGGGATCAAGAACTACACCGGCGAAGGCGACATCGATTTTCGCAAGGACTACACGGAAGACGAACTGCTGAGGCTCGCGGAAAAACCGCCGCTCGATTTCGCGCCGGGAACAGATTGGAACTACAGCAACACGGGATTCATCACGCTGGGATTTCTGATTCACAAAGTGACGGGCGAATTCTACGGTGACTTTTTGCGCGAGCGGATTTTCGCGCCGCTCGGAATGAAGACGCGCATCATCAGCGAGCCGGACATCATCCCGAACCGCGCGTCGGGCTATAAATTGGTCAAAGGCCAGTGGAACAATCAGGACTGGGTTTCCCCAACGCTGAATACGACAGCGGACGGCAGTTTGTATTTTACGACGCTCGATTTAGCGAAGTGGGACGCCGCGCTGTACACGACGAAACTGCTGAAACAGTCGTCGCTGGACGAAATGTGGACCGTTCAGCCGTACACAGCTGGGCCTAACAAAGGCAAACCCAACAAAGGAAATTACGGGTTCGGCTGGGAAATCACCAGCGTGAACGGGCACCGATTGATCTCGCATGATGGTGCATGGCAGGGCTTCACAACTGCTATCTGCCGATACGTGAACGACAAGCTGACGACAATCGTGCTGACGAATCTGGATTCGGCACACTCCAATCCGGACATCATCGCGCGCACGGTTGCGGGGTTCTACGTTCCGGCGGTCGCGCCGCCTCCGCCCCCAAAGCCCATCGCAGACAACGAGCCGAACGTCACAGCACTGCTGAAAAATGTCCTCGGGCAACTGAGAGACGGAAAGCTGGACTTGTCTGCGTTCACTTCCGACCAACAAAAGGCGTTCAACCAAAGTATGCAGAAAGCCGCTAAAGGCTTTCTGGACGATGAAGGTGAGCTCGAAAAACTCGATTTGCTCAGTCGCAAAGAGGAGAGCGGACAGCGAACCTACAGATATCGCGCGCACTTTGCCTACGGAACGCTGAACCTTTCATTGCGACTCACGAGCGACAGCAAAATTGCCGGCCTGGGCTTTGGCGTAGATTAGAAACGCGGCATGAATTCCTCATTTTGGCTCGCAATCATGATCCGCAACGGTATTACGCTGCTCATGTTGCCAGTTCCCTTTCACGCTCGCGGCAAAGTGAACGGGCTGACTCACGAATAATGAGTCTCCTGCGCTAGAATACTCATCCAAGAGAAAATGACGATACGACAGCGGATCTTTACCGCAACAGCTTTCATATGCCTGTTTGCAGCGCTTGCTTTTGCGGCGCCGAGGCCTAGGTTGACGCGGGGGACGGCGCAAGCAACGCCTGCTTCACGCAGCTTTGAGTTCACATATCGCGTCCACGTTCCGGCGATTCCCGCTGGTGGACATTCGGTGCGCATCTGGATTCCGCTGCCGCAGACGGCACCGCATCAGCAAATCCACGACGTTCGCATCACAAGCCCCGTGCCATATCACGTCCGTGAAGACGGAAAGAGCGGCAACCGGTACGCGTATTTTCAAGTTGCTGTAGCGCCGACTGGGCACGCCCCGTTCGACATACAGATTGCATTTCAAGCGCAGCGCGACGAGTACAAAGTGACGCTTCCCGCGGGCGATCCACCAGCGTCGGCGTCTTTTTCTCCCGATGTTGCGCGTTACTTGCTTCCAGACCGCCTCGTGCCCATCAACGGCATGATTGGCGAACTTTCCAACGAGCAAACCGCCGGCATTTCTGATCCGCTGCAAAAAGCGCGGAAACTTTATGAGTACGTGATCGCGCACATGCATTACGACCACGACGGCACGGGCTGGGGCCACGGCGACGCGATTTTTGCGTGCACCGCTCATCACGGGAACTGCACGGACTTTCATTCGCTCTTCATTGGCATGGCGCGCGCGGCGGGCATTCCGGCGAGATTCGACATCGGATTTGCAATTCCTCCAGGCCAGCATGAAGCCAAACTGAGCGGCTACCATTGCTGGGCGGAATTTTACATTCAGGGTGTGGGATGGATTCCCATTGACGCAGCGCAGGCGTGGCAAAATCCCACGAAGCACGATTATTTTTTTGGGGCGCTCGATGAGAATCGCGTGCGATTCACAAGGGGGCGCGATTTGACGCTCGCTCCCGCGCAGGTTGGCGAGCCGGTGAATTACATTGTTTATCCGTATGCAGAATTGGACGGCAAGCCGTTCACTGGAATCACGCAGGAGTTTTCGTTCCGCGACTCGCACCCCTAAGCAACAGCCCTCAAAGAAACTGCAAAAATGCGGCTTGCCTTTTCATGCTGCCGAGGGTAGAAGCGTGGGCGCGTTGCATTGTCTGCGAAAAATCCGCTTCTCAGGAGGACGCCATGCCACACACAGCCTTTCTTGCCAAACTGATCGGACTGTTTTCCATGATCGTTGCGGTGCTGGTCGGAATCCACAAGCAGGAAACACTGCTGACGCTCGGAGGAATCGTGCAGAGCGCCGAGATCCTGCTGGTGCTGGGATTCATCAGCCTGGCGGTGGGTCTGGCGCTCGTGCTGAGTCACAATCTATGGAGGAAGGGTTTGCTGGCGCTGATTGTCACGCTCGCGGGCTGGGTATTTTTGCTCCGCGGCGTGATGGTTTTGGCGCTGCCGCATCAGCAACTTGTTGCGCTGCTGAACGTGGCGGACTACCAGCAGCTCTTTTACGTTTACGTGGTGATCGCTTTCATCATCGGCGCATACTTGACGATCAGCGGCTTTCGCCACGCGCAGCCGAGAATTTAAACGCTGCGGAACAGCGGAATCGGGGCTGAGCGTCAGCCTTCGACGATGACAGGTTCGTCGTCGCGAATCGCGGCGAGCACGCGCTTGAGCAGGTCTGGAGTGATCCAACTTATATCGTGAACAAGGCGCGCGTGCCGAGTGGCGCGCATGATGATTTCGTTTTCGTTGACGCCGCGCGCAATGAAATCACAGCCCGGAATAACGTCGCAGCAGCGGAGAAGCTTTTTCATGCGGCTCTCCCGGTGAAACTGGGGGCCAGAGGGCGGGGCCTTCAAAGCTGATTGATTCTATACGCAAATTTCAGAAAGGCCAGCGATTTTTCCTCCGGGAAGATTCGCTGCCTCTCCCGTAACAATAGGACGCTCAAAACTTTATATTTAATACTTGGTTGACAGCCCAGTCCAATCCGAGTAACGTACCGGCCATACCATACCCCAGCCTGCTGTTTGCTCCAACGGTGGTTCAGGAGATCAATCATGTTCCTTGAAGAGCGAAAGCTGGATATTTTCCGTATTCTGCCGGACGGACAAGCACTCTGGGTCGAAGCCGTGAAAGGACGCGATGCGGCGAAAGAAAGAGTAGCGCAGCTGATATCGGTGAAACCCGCCGAGTATCAGGTTCACGATCCGCAGACAAACAAATTCATCGACATATTCACAAAGTGTGCGTGACGCTTCCGCGTCTAAGTACACAGAGAGAATCAAAGCTCCGTCACAATGCGCACGCGGCGACGGCTATGAAGCTCTGTCGTTTGTAGCGATCTCCCAGCCACGCTCTGCCGCGCCATGTCCTGCTAGAGAACCTGATTGGCGATCTTTGCTGTCTTCTTGGATCGCGCCATGAATCACGGCAATCACTTCAGGCGACATTCCGCGAAACTTGTGCTTCACGCGCACATGCTCTGACGCGCGGCGCAACACTTCCTCGGGCGTCTTTCCTGTAGCTATGAAAGTGCAGCCGGGTACGATGTTGCTACAACGAAGCATCTTCGCCATTGGACATTCTCGCAACTGATCTACTGGGGAGGTTAGAAGAAGTGTAGCGAAGCGGTGTGCGCCCTACAATCAGGCATTTACCTGATGCAATTGGCTGCCCTTAGGACGCATCAGTCAGATTGGCTAAATGTTGGCGCAGGAAGTTCTTGTTGCGGAGGCGGAAGCATTACCGGCAACCTGTACGCGGCGCGGATGGCACTGCGGCGACGCAACCACGCGGCCGCTCGCGATTCAACCTCGTACGCAGCGAGCGTAATGAGAAACGGTTCCATGGGACAGCGATACCAGCCGCCGACGTGCGTCAGGTAGTAGATCAGGGGAAAGAAGATCAAAATGATCGCGTAGGGTGCAGCCACATTGATGCCCTTTTTCTTGTATGCACGTCCAAGGCCCATGAACGTCAATAGGCTGAGGAAAGCGAGCAGCGGCACAGTGAAAAATTCGACGTGGTGGTCGGCGTCTTTGTCTGCCATGTAGCGCGAACCGAAACTCCAGAAGCCGGTCCAGATGTACACAACGCGCCGCGCCATCATGCCCACGTACCACACCGGATGAGCCTTGATGTACGCGGTGGCTTGCTGGCCTTTCTGATGGAAATAGGCGATCTCGCCCAGATTGACGTATTCGTTCCACTCTGCGTTATCAATCCACGGAACCCACGGTCCCGTGGTGATGATTAGCGGCTCGGCGGCGCTGCCGTTGTTTCCGACGCGGAATTCGAGCGGCAAATTGTCGCGAATCGGAATGAATTTGTGGAACACCACGGCATTGCGAATCATCCAAGGCGAAACTACGAAAATCACGGCGAGCACAGCCGCCACAGCTGGAGCAAACCAGCGTTTCTGCCGACGATGCAGCCGCCAAATGGCCCACAGCGCGAGAACCGGCAGCACGGAGAGGACGGATGGATCCGTCAGCGCGACGATTCCCGACAGCACTCCGAAGCCGATCCAATGCGATATTTTGGAAGAGCGCGCGAGTCTGAGAACGACGCAAAACAGAATCGCCAGTAGCAGAGTGCCGAGCCACGTGTCCCAAATGCGATAAATCGGCCAGTAAACAGCTCCGGGATAAAACACCCAAGTCCATGCAGCCGCGAGCGCGGCGCCGTCACCGAATGCGCGCCGGGCAAAAAAGAAAATCGGGATGCAGGTAAGCGACGACACGAGCGCGTCGAATAAAAGAATCGCGATGCACGATGCAGGCGTGAAAATGCCGAAGACCTTGAAATCCGCGGCCAGAATGTACGGATAAATCGGCGCGAACCATGCCGTGGGGCCCGTCTGCGTATATAGTGGATTTCCAAAACCGTGGCCCTGGACGATGGATTTCGCGACATGGCCCTCTTCCTGTCCGAGAAACCAGTAATCCATCACCGGATTCAGGCGATCCTTATAGGTGCAGAGCGCGACGACCAAGCGAATCGCAAACGCGACGAGAACGATCCAGACGATCATTCGCGAGCCACTGCGCTGAGGTGGAGGAAATGGCCGTGAAGGCTCGTCCTTCTGTGCCGCTGTGCGTGAAATCCGCGGTGGCGGGTAGGCGCGAGTCAGTTCCGCCGATTCGTGAGAGACGGAACGGCTTTGAAAGGGCCCCGAGAATTCGCGATCTTGATTTGGCATTGGTACCGCGGCCGGGGGGTTGGCCTGAAGAATTTGTTCCTGAATTTCAGCTGACTACAGTTGAGCTGTCTTCACCTTTCAGAGCTAGATTTGGTCACCTCAGACACCAATGTTGTGATGCTGGTACCACGAAAGTACCGGGTCGAGAAAAGCCCTGAAAAATGCATCTAATGCGCTCTACATCACTGTGGAAAACATTACCTACAGGTTTTGCGCCCCGATAACTCACGTGTGTAGTATCCCGAAAAAACGGAAACAGTTTCAGTCGCGCCAATGCACTTCGAAAGTTCCGACGGTTTTGACTTGAGGGAAACGGATGGCAACCTGACGATGCAAATCGTCCGATACTGAAAACGAAAGCGGAGGCTTGTCGTTCAGAACGACGACGCGGATGCGCGGATCCTCGACGAAACGACGAGTTGCGTCGGGCCGTTCGCTCTGCGGGTCAAGAAAATCGTAAATGTCCGGCGTTAAATTGCGATAGCCGGAAAGAAAATAGACTTCGGGACAATCCGGCGCTGCGTAGATTTCTCCGCCGCCGGCGTGCGCGCGAATCAGCGGGATCAATTCGTTGTAGATTGCCGCGTCCTGCGGATCCACACGTAAGTCTCCTGCGCGAGACAAATGCATCGTGGCGTGCTGCACATCTGAATGATAGCGATAGCCCATCACGTAGATGAAACCGGGCGTCACTTCGAAGACAGCAAAAATCAAAAGAGCGGCGTAAACCACGGAGAGCAGCGGACGCCGCTTTCGCGCGAAAGGATGAAGCACGGCCGCAAGCGCGAGAATTGTCAGCGGCGCGACGTAGCAGAAATAAATCGGCGAGGAAAACGGAAACTCCACCAGACTGCATAGCGCTGTTACGGAAAGCAAAAGAAAAACGCGCTGCCGCATTGCGGGTTCGCCGAACTTCTGCCCGCTGCGCGAGAGCAAGAAAACGCCAGCTACCACGAGAACCGGTATCACCCAATACCCAACCGACCACACGCCGATGTAACTGTCGTAGTCAGAAACGGCCAGAACCAAACCCGCCGCGAACAAGCCGGCGACGCACGCGGCGAGAATCCAGCGCAGCGTTTTGTTGAGGCGTGTGCAGAGTGCGAGGGCGGTGGCCAGAAATATCGTTGGCACGATGGTGACGATTTCGTCGGGCAAGTCATGTGCCAACGCGATGCGCGAGGACGCCTGCGCGAACAAGTCATGCAGCAGCGAAGCCGTTGCGTGCGCGCGCAGAAACGAGATGAGAAATACGAGAAACGGCAGAAGCGCTCCGATGGAGAACGGAATGCACATGCGAAAGAGTTCCGCGAAACGCACGAGATTGCTACTCGGTCCATGAATTCGCAACTCGTTCGCGACCAGGACTCCGCACAGCGCCGCCGATGGCACGACGAAAAGCACAAATTCCCCCGCAGCTGCGCCGAGCAGCGGCGAAATCAAATGAACAAGTAACGCGAGAAACATGGCCAGTGAAGTCAGCACGAAGGTGGCGTAAGACGGCGTTCGTCGTACATTTTGCACGGGCTCATGCGCGCCTGACTTACTGGCGATGGATTGTTCGCGAAAAACGAAAAAGAGCAGCACCCCCGCGACGTAACAAAGGCCCACAGACTTCGCGAGGAACGAGAATCCTCCGCAAAGGCCCGCGAGCAACAACCATTTCCACGCAGGGCGTTTTACATAAGCGAGAAGCGCGGCGATGCCGAACGTCGCGAAAAACAGGTTGTACCAGGAAGGAACCGCTTCGGAGTAATTGGGAACGCTCCACGCAACTGCGAGCAGGACGAGGCCGCCTGCGATCCAATCTCTGCAAAACTGCGACGCGGTCCAATACAGCGCGGGAATCCACGCCAGGAAAAACGCGAGCAGCATGAGGCGTTCAGAAGCGAGATTCACTCCGAAGGCGCGCATCGCTGCCGCGTTCAAGTACGTCAGGCCGCCTGTGTAGACTTCGACGAAATCGTGGTGCGGCAACTGGCCGTGCAGGACTCGCACGGCGCTTTCGGCGTATGCTCCGGCGTCCCAGGGCACGAAGCCGCGCTTCAGATGCACACCTTCGTAGAGCCCGCTCAGCGCCCACACGACAAGCAGAATTACAAACCAGCGCACAAATTCGCGTCGCGGGCCGCCGCGAGCACGAGCGCTTGAATATTCAGGCGCTGCGGCAGGCACTGCGGGCTCCGGAAGGGTCGTCGCCATGCGTCAGATTTCCGGGGTGAACAAGCCCAGCGGAAAACGATCAGGCTGTGCAGACGTCATGTGTACGCACCGTCGCGCAAAAGGTTTCGCTGGGGCACTAACTTAGATGCGGTGAGGTTTCCCTGCGCGGCAGTCAGTCTACCTTCCGCAAAAGCATTTTGTGGCGACGTAGTACGGATTCATGCCGTACAATTCCTACCGCCCTTGCTCGAACCCGTTCCTGCTGGACGCTTCCCTTCTCCTTTTTCTGCTTGGGTTTTCCAAACTTTCCAATCGAGGCCTGCTATGAACACGCCCAGAACCGCACGCACGCAGAGAGGTTATCTACTGCTGATGACGGTGAACATCTGTCTTGCGTTATGCGGTTGCGCATTCACAGCCGCGCAGACGACGATCGACAACACAACTTTTCAGGGACGCTATTTGTTCAAGTCGCAAGGAGTGAATATCACAGCATCTCCGCCGGGGCCGTTTTTCGAAGCAGGCATTGTTTTCGCCGACGGCCAGGGGCATTACACCGTGGTGTCTACTGAGAATGCTTCGGGACAAATTCTCCATAACGTGTCGCCGTAACCGGACGGAACCTACTCGCTCAATTCGCAAGGCGTGGGCACGATGCGTACGGCGTCGGACACGGCAACTTTCTACATCTCCGCCGACGGCAGCCACGCTTACGTGGTTTCGACGGAGAGCTACGCCACGTGGCTTGTGGAACTGACGCGGCAATAGCGTCAGCCGCGCGGCGGCGCAGAGGCGAGCCGCTGCGAACCGACGCCGTCGTCGTCGCCGTTTCGACTGATACGCGAAGATTCTGCGCTTCGCTTGTATCTGAGTTCCCTGCTGCGAATTCGCCCATGGCGTACGCACCGGAAGCAGGGCCGAGTCGCGAAGTGATGGCATAGGCCGCGAGTGCAATGAAAATGGGGTCCATGGGCACGCGATACCACGGCTCGATCGACGTACTGTAGTAGACCAGCGGCAGAAAAATCAGGACCAGCGCGTAAGGCGCGGTTCCGGCAGCGTCTTTGCGAAATGCGTCGCGCAATCCCATCAGCGCAAGAATGGTCAGGCCGGTAAAAAGAAAAATGTCTGCGGGCTCAGGTGGAAAGCCAATCAAACTGAGAGGATCGAGGTACCAAAAACCCGTCCAAAGATAGATCACGCGGCGCACGCAGTTGTAAACGTATTCGCCGCGATGGCTCGAAATATAAGCGCGCGCGGCGCGGCCCTTTTCTGCCATGTAAGCGATTTCGCCGTATTTCTGAAATTCATTCCATTCGGCTGGATTCGAGGCCCACGGACCAGCCTGAAGCGTCAGCATGTGGCGCGTGTCGCCGATATTTCCGACGCGCAGCGCCAGCGGGAAAACGTCGCGGAACGGAATGAATTCATGAAACACGCGGTAGTTGCGGATGAACCACGGCGACACAACCAGAATTACGGCGAGCACAGCGCCAATCGCGGGCTTCAGCCAGCGCTGATTTGTTTTGTGCAATCTCCACACAGCCCAGAGAGCAAGAACGGGCAGCGCAGAAAGCACGATAGGATCGGTGAGCGCAGCGACGCCGCTCAGAATGCCAAAACCGATCCAGTCTCGCATGCGATTCGACTCCGCGAGCCGCAAAACCACGCAAAACAAAATTGCGAGCAGAAGCGTCGCGAGCCACGTATCCCAAATGTGCTGCGCCGACCAATACATTTCGTACGGAAAAATTGCCCAGATCCAGCCCGCCCATAAACCCGCGCGCGCGTCAAACGATTTGCTCGTAAAGAAGAAAACTGGCAGGCACGTGAGCGCAGAAATCAGCGCGTTCATTACAAAAATAATGAAACCTGACGCGGTGCTATAAACGCCGAACACCTTGAAAATGCCCGCGAGAATGTACGGATAAACGGGAGTCAGCCAGGCGGTGGGGCCTGTGTCGGCAAATAGCGGGCTGCCAAAGCCGTGGCCATTCGCGATGGAGCGGGCGATGCGTCCCGTTTCGTAGCCAAACGCCCAATGATCGTGCGCGGGGGCGAGTTCCATCGGATACACGTAGGCCATCACGATCAGGCGAAGCGCCAGGGCGACAAGAACCATCCAAAACAGTTTTCGATGTAGTTCTCGGTCTCCGTTCGACATGGGCGCGATCAGGGCGCAGCGTGCGCGGCGCAAGTTTAGATGCGCAAAGTCTGCCCGCAGCGGCGCGTTGAGCTACACGCCCCTTTCTACGAGGTTGCGCGGCGAGCGCTTCCAGGAAGCAATCGCTCCAGCGGCGAGCGCAACCATCAAGGGATCGATTGGCCGGCGGTAGTAGTCCTCGGGATGCGTGACGTAGTAAACCAGCGGGAAAAAGAAAAACACGATGATGAACGGGATCGCGCGGGAAGCACCGCCTTCGTGCCAGGCACGCCGTAAACCGAGGAACGCAAGAATTGTCAGCGCCGTGCAAAACACGATATTTTCGGGGTCAAATGGCTCTTCACGCAAATAGCGGCTGCTGAAACTCCAGAAGCCAGTCCAAATGTAAACGATGCGGCGCAACGACTGAACGATATAGAGTTTTTTATGTGCGCCGATGAATGCCGTCGCTTCGCGCTGCTTCAGGGCAAAGTAATTTACCTCGCCGAGTTGCTGGTATTCGCTCCAATCTGTTGCGCTGTCCGAAGGGTGATAGCCCGGCGGATCCCAGTGCCACGAGTCTGCGTTATTTCCGCAATACAATTCGAAACCGAAACCGCCGCGAATCGGAATGAATTTGTGAAAGGTGCGATAGTTGCGCACAAACCATGGACTTACAACGATCAATACGCCGAGCAGCGCAGCTAGACCAGGCGCGAACCAGCGCTCGCTGCGCTTGCGCAAACGATACAGCAGCCACAGCGTCAAGAATGGCATGGGCGCGAGAAGCACCGGATTCGTGAGAGCTGCGAATCCGGCGAATGCTCCGAATCCGAACCATGGCCACCATCCGCGCGCTTCCTTTAGCTTGAGCACAATTAGAAACAGCAGCGCCATCCAAAGAGTGGAAAGCGTGGTGTCCCAGATAAATCCCGTGGCGAAATTGATGGAGTATGGGAAAAACGCCCAGATCCAGCCAGCCCAAAGTGCCGCAGATTGGCCGAAAATCCGGCGCGCGATAAGAAAAACGGGAATGCACGTCAGAGCAGCGAGCAAACAATCGAGCGAAATGACAGCCAGCGCCGCGGCTTTCGTGTACACGCCGAAGACTTTGAAATCATCAGCGAGCAATGACGGAAAAACGGGCGCGAGCCATGCGGTAGGACCCGTGTCCGCAAAAAACGGATTGCCGAAGCCCTGGCCTTCGGCAAGCGAGCGCGCGATGCGTCCTGCTTCTCCGGCGAATCTCCAATGGTCACGCGCAGGATTCAGCCACTCAGGATAGACAAACGCCATGACCGCGAGGCGCACGCAAAGCGCGACAACGACCATCCAGAAACATGCGCGGCGCGCGTTGAGCGGGCGAGTTGAGTTCAAATGCACGTCTCTTTCTCTTTTGAGATGCAAGGCTGGCGAGTACTGTGCGGGAAAGCTCTTGATTTTGCAATCGAAAGCCGAACGGTCGGCTATTTGAGCCCACAACAGCGGCGGCGAACATCCCAAACAATTGACGATGCGGCCTTGCTGCGTTTTTAGCATGCCCACCAAGCGCGGCGCGCACTGTGGCCGACATTACCTGGGATTAAGGGAAAGAGGCGTTCGGATCGTGTGCGAGATCTTGTTTCGGGGCGGCCCGTCTGCGATTCAATAGCGCAACGATTGCATAGGCGGCCAGGACCAGGCAGAACGGATCAATGGGACGGCGATACCAGTCGTCAGGGTGCGTGACATAGTAAACCACCGGAAAAAAAGCAAGACAAGCAAATACGGTGTCGCCACAGCGGCGCCAGCGCGCCGAAACGCGTGCCAAAGACCTGCAATCGCGAAAATCGTCAGCGCAGTACAGAAAGGAATATTCGGGCTGTCAAACGGGAACTCATGGAGATAACGGCGGTCCAGGCTCCAATAGCCCGTCCAAAGATAAACAGCGCGGCGCACCGAAAGTTCGATAAATGTGGCGGGATGGCTGCGAATGAACGCCTCGGCTTCGCGCCGCCTATTATACATGTAGGCAAGTTCGCCTTGCGCGTATTCGCGCCACTGCGCCTCATTGTGCCAAGGGCCCGCGAGAGGCGCAAACCACCAAAAGGTCTCGCCGTTGTTACCGATATATAGCTCCAAGCCAATGCTGTCACGAAACGGAATGAAATGATGGAAGACGCGATAGTTGCGTACGAACCAGGGCGAAACAATGGCAGCGAAAACAATGGCGGCAAGCACGTTGCGGACAAACCACGGGTGTTTTTTCCTGTGAAGGCGCCAGCAGAGCCAGAGTCCGAGCGGTACGAGCGGGGCGAGCACCATGGGATCGGCCAGTGCGGAAACGCCCCACAGCGCGCCGAAGCCGATCCAACCGCGAAGTCCTGGAGGGTTTTTCTCGAACCGCAGAATCAGGAGGAAAAGGATGCATAGCAGCAGAGTTGCCAGCCAAGTGGCCCAAATGCGATCTTCCGGGAAATAAATGGAGTACGGAAAAAATGCCCACAGCCAGCCGGACCAGAGCGCCACGTATTCGCCGAAGCTTTCACGAGCGAGAAAAAAAATCGGCAGGCAGGTAAGCGCCGCAGTCAGGGCGTTCAGCGATAGCAGCACAACGGCGGAAGTTTTTGTATAGACCCCAAACAGCTTGAAGACGCCCGCGACAATGTAAGGATAGACAGGCATTAGCCAGGCCGTCGGGCCGGTGTTCGCGAATAGCGGATTGCCGAAGCCGCGGCCCTCGACAATTGAGCGGCCGATGCGTCCGACTTCGTAGCCGAACCGCCAGTGATCTCGCTCCGGACTGAGCTGATCTGAGATAAGGAACGGAATTACGGCGAGGCGCACGCAAAGCGCGACGATTACTATCCAAAAACATGCGCGGCGCACGTTCAGGGGCCGACTCGATTCCAAATGCACGTCTCTTTCGCTTTTGAGATGCGGAGCTGGCGAGTACTGTGCGGAAAAACTTCTGTTTTGGCAATCGAAAACCTGTCATGAGCCGCCGTCTTTTAGAAATGCTCTTTTTCTTCCGCTTGGGTTAAGGGCGAGGATTCGAATTCCGCGGCGGAAATGCGCGCCCAGGCGGACGTGCGCCAGTTGTCAATCACGGCGGCCGCCGGAGCCCATTTCCCGATCGGCATCAGCAAACGGTCTGAAAGCGCACGCGCGTACGGCTCGTACATGCGGCGCATCTCGGCAAAACGATGGTCATCTTCGGGGCAGCACTCCGAAAGCCCGGCGCTAACCATCAACATGCGCAGTCGTTGAAGCTCTGCGGGAGGCAGGCGCTCTTCGTCGAAGTTCCGCGGCGGCGTATTGAGCACTTGCGCCAAATCAACGAGCGCGTGGCGCGAAATCGCGAATGTCAGTTTTGCCTGCCACTTCAATGCGCCTTGGCCATAAGCGATCAGAAGCGCGGAAACATCGAGCACCGTGGTCAGCGCAGCGAGCCACGATTGATTGTTGTGCTGCGAACGGAAATAGCAGAGCACGGGATACGACAGGTGGCTCTCCATCAATTCCGCGGCCCATTTTTCCCAGTCGTGCAAACTCCCTTCGAGGGCCTTAGGATCGTTACGCTGCGCGGTACGCCGCAGCATTTCTGACGCGCTGGGCGGCGAACCGGCGCGCGCGTCAAGCAGGGATATATCGACTTCGCGCCGCGAAAATGCACCGTAAAGTACCGGCAAATAACTGATCACAATGGCGAGAAAACCGAAGCCGAGGCCCGATTCAAAGACGGTGATAATTCGCGCGGCCTCGGTGCGCGGCGTCACGTCGCCCAATCCCAGCGTGAAAAACGTAGTGCCGCTGAGGTAAAGATCGCTCCAAAAGCCCGGATGCTGATTGGCCGCGAGATTGATTGCGGAGCCGGCGGAATAGTGAAGAGTTGCGAAGCCGAAAATCAATCCCACGGCCCATACGACAAACAGCATCAGCAGCGAAAGCGGCCCGTAATAGCTGAGGAAACTCTCACGGAGGTTTTTCCGATGCAGAATGCATGCGACGAATCGCCACGGGCGCCAGCTCCAGCGATAAAACATGCGCGCCAGCCGGAATCGGCGCGTAACGCGGCGTGGCAGAATGATCGTCTCGAAAACGTCCCACAGAATCACTGCGATCAAGGCTACGCCGAGAATCGCAAACCAACCCATTCGCTGCTCCTTTTGCGTGTACCTTACACCTGGCTCTGCGCAATGACGGAGTCAAAGCTAAAGTATCAGATGCGCGCTATTCTAGCCTGATTCAGGATTGAAAACGCACCGATCGACGGATACAGGGTTTAAGGCGTCGCTGATTGGAGAAGCGCGTCGAGTTTCTGCGGGTCAACGCGATGGGTCGGCAGAAGTTTTTGTGCTTGTTTCCACTGCTTTGCGGTCATTTGATTCTTCACACGAACAGCCGCTTGAGCCGCACCCTTGTCCTTTGCGAGCGCGAGCTCAGCGTACAACACAAACGCTTCTGTTAGATCAACATTTGCTCCTTCCCCTGTCTCATCCATCTGCGCCAAAGCTCGAATCGCTGCGATATGGCCTTGGTTGGCCGCGTCCTGATACCAACGTCTCGCGGTCTTGGCATTGGTCGGCACGCCGAGGCCTTTCTGATAAATGTGGCCCAGGCAAAACTGGCCCGTCGCCTCGCCATCTTTCGCGATTTCGCTGCACCAGTATCGAGCGCGGGCAAAATCCTGAGGCACGCCCTCTCCGTTCAGAAGCTTGTTGGCGATCGCCACTTGCGCTTCCTTGTCTCCACGAATCGCGGCTTTGAGCCACCACGAGGCCGCTTGGGCCTGATTCCCAGGCGCATATACTCCATCCTCGCAAAGGCGCGCGATTCTCTTATAGCCATCGGTAATTCGCCACGCTGGCAACTGAGACTCCGCTCTGGCGACAGCTTCTACGGCCTGCGAGCTTCCGGCTTCTTTGGCCAGCGCAAACCAAGCATAGGAAAGATCATCGTCGATCTGCACACCGTCGCCGTTGTAATAAGCTGCGCCGAGATTGAACATCGCATTGGCGTTTCCCTGTCGCGCCGCCCTCTCCTACCACTCGACGGCAAGTTGCTTATTCTCCTCAAGGCCCTCGCCCAAGCGATACATCACGCCAAGGTTGTTTTCGGCTTCTGCGTTACCCTGGTCAGCAACTTTTCGATACCAAGCAACCGCTTTTTCTAAGTCCTTCGGAACTCCGTTGCCACTTTCATACGCCTGCGCGAGTTTCAATTGCACGGTGGCATCGCCGCTGTTCGCAGCTGTTTGCAACGCAGCGATTTCTTGTGGCGCAGATTGCGACTGGCCGGTCTGCCCGAGAGTCTTCACCGTCGTGCTCGGCGTCGTGGCAAACGCGTGCAAAGTTGAGATCCACAATATAACCACGCTGATAAAGGATCCGGCAAAGCATAGGGGACGGAATTCCTCTACGCAAGAGACGACATGTAAATTTCCGAACGAAGGCTATGCACGGATCAGGGGCTACTTCTCGTGTGATTCAGGGACAAAAGGGCTAGGAGCCACCATCGGCATCTGGATTTCCGACGTTGGTCAGATTGCCGCAATGTGTTGCACACTCCCCCAGCAATCGATACCCGTGGCAGAGCGATCCCTGACACCTAACTCCTGTGTAGTCAACGCACTACAATGGAGTTGTACTTGGCATCCGGCGTGCTCTGTAGAGGGATGGCTTGGGAGATTCTCATGAAGAAGATTGCTCTCGTTCTGGTCGTTCTTATTGGAGCTTTCACAGTGCTTTCCCCTGACGCGCATGCGACTGCGATGGACAATGTCGTAATAACGGGAACCTATGACGGCAACGCGTCAAGCACGGCGTTTAGCGGCCCTGGCGATACGTTTACTCTAACTTTCTCATTGCCCACGACGATCGGTTCAGGTCTGATGGATACTGGCATACCCGTTACGATCGGCTTTGGCGGTAGTACGACCACGCTAAGCAGCGGCCTGATCACATTCTTTACCTCCGGAAACGGAGGCGGACTCAACCTTGATGTTTTGTTCGGACAAGACCTATTTGAATGGCAGCTTTTAGGTCCTCAGCTGTTTGGGTCATCGAATAACCTATTGCTTGGCAACTTTGCGATCACATCCGAACTCGGGATCCCGCCGCAGCTACAAGAAGACAACAATACTGTCGCTCTTATCACGAGTGGCACTATTGATATCACTTCGTCGACTGGGGCGACTCCTGAGCCTTCCTCGCTGATTTTGCTTGGCACCGGCCTGCTCGGACTCGGCGCACTGATTCGTCGCGGTGTCGCAAGAGCGTAACCCTCCATTTCGTTTTTTGCGCGGGCTGGTGCTGCACCGCATAGCCCGCACCGTTCCCTCAATCGCTTTCATCTCTGCATCCCTGGACGCACCGGCATTCGGAATGCGCGGGCCCCGTCGTTTGTGCTTGCAGCTGTGCGAAACGAGAGTGATAATAGCCGCGCCTGTGGCGCCGGATTTCCTTCTCAGGAGATGCACATGCGCTTTTCATTCCAGGCCCTCGTTCAGCGCTTCGGTTTTTCACTTGCGAGCATCGTCACTTTTGTGATTTGCCTGTTTGTTCTTGGCGCTCGTTCCGCGCGCGCACAAGATTTCGCCGACAATGCAAAATGGGAGATCGGCGGACACTATGCGACATTGAACCTGCCTTCACAGTGCACGACATCCTCAGGCTGCCAAACTCTCAATAACGGTTTCGGCGGAAACCTCACCTACAATTTTTCGAGCTGGCTGGGACTCGACAACGAGATGAATTTCTTCGGCGCGAACGGCGACGCGCCGACAGCCACCACGGGCGGACGCGTCACAGAAGGGCTCTTTGGTTTTCGGCTGGGGCCAACGACGCGGCGATGGGGACTTTATAGCGTGGTGCGGCCGGGCTTCGTGAATTTCGGCAGTGTGCTGGGGCAGCCTCAACCGCAAGCGACGCCTGCAAGCTCTCTCTTCGCTTCGGCTCCTACGATTGGCGCGCCGCAAATCACCGCGAGAATTGCGTACCAGGTTCCAGGCTCATCGGATCCGGTGGCTATGCTGGGATTGACCAGCGCCACTTACTTTGCGTTCAATTATGGCGAAGCCATCGAATATCGCCCCACCAGACACGCCGCGTTGCGCTTCGACATCGGCGACACGATCGTCAAATATCCCGGTTCGACGCTGGGCACACCTCTTCACCAGCATAATTTCGAAATCTCCGAAGCGATTATTATTCGGTTTTAACGAAGCGGCGGGCAATGATTGCTAATTGGCCGTACTGACGCCGACGGATTTGACGTTCCTGCGGTCGACGGCCTCAGGCGCGGCGTTTTCCGCAGTGGTGCTCCCGCGCTCTCTCACCGGAATCGTCGCGCGAACCAACGTGCCAGCGCTGCTCGACTCGATTTCAAGAGTGCCGCCCAGATCTTTCATGCGTTCGCGCATACCCGTAATTCCGACTCCTGGGCGCTTTTTGTTTCCGACCCAACCGCCGAGGATTTCTCGCTCAATTCCCTTTCCCTCGTCGCGAACTTCAAGAATCAGGTGGTTGCCGCCAGGCTCGACTTTCACGGAGGCAGTCTTGCTGCCTGAATGGCGATGAATGTTTGTGAGGCACTCCTGCAAGGTGCGAAATAGCGCGAGTTCCGCGGTCGGCTCGAATCGCGCCATCTGTGCCGGAATGTGCGCGTCGATTTTCACGCCGCTGCGCTCGGCAAATCCCGCGACGTACCAGTTAACCGCTGACGCCAGGCCCAGCTCTTCAAGCAGCGGCGGATGCAGCAAATGAGACAGAGTTCGTAATTCAGCCGAGCAGCGGTTGATGATTTCATTGGCTTCTTCGAGCTTGCGGACTGTACCCGCCGGCACGCCGTCTTCGTGGCTGCGCGCGGCATCGATTGCCAAGGCGAGCGCGGACAGATACTGGCCTGTGCTGTCGTGAAGTTCGCGCGCAATCCTGCGGCGCTCGTCGTCCTGCGCGCGCATCAAAGCCACCGAAAGCGCGCGTTGCGATTCTTCCGCTCCAAGGCGTTCGAAGAAGCGGTGCAAGTGGCGCGTTACGCCGTGCATCGTGCCTGCAAATGCTTCGTCGAGTTCGACTGGCGCATCCGAGAACAAGGTAATGACCACAGCAGTTTCCGGTTGCAACGATATCGCGAACCCGTAAGCCGAATGCAAACCGGCAGCGACCGCCTCTGCCAATGCAGCAAAATACGGATCCCGAGCGATCGCCGGAATCCAAACAGGCTCGCCATTCTTGAGCACGCGCTCAGACATACGCTGCTGGCGCGCCAGCTTGGGTTTGGCATCCGTCGCTTCGCGAAATCCGGCAATGCGCCTTTCGTCACTAAAGAACCAAACGGAGCTATTCTCGATTTCGGTATTGGAATCGAGAACAACGCTGCAGGCTCGCGCGGCACACCAGTTCGTCTGGAGGCAAATCGAAGCCAGCGACCAGCGCAGCGCCTCCTCGACGGTCCGCGCCTCGTTGACGCAGGCGCTCACTTCGTTCAGCAGGCGTAAATAGTTGAGTTGCTTCCTCTGCTGCGTGATGTCGCGGTTGATTTCCTTGATGAGCAGAGGCTTGCCTTCAGCGTCGCGCAAGAGTGACTGGCGGCTCTCGACAAGTATCCGCGTGCCGTCCTTGCGGCGATGCCGCAGTTCGCCTTCCCAGTAGCCATGGTTGAGGAGCGCCTCGTCGGTCGCCTCCAAGCTGGAAGGCCACTTGGTGTCGAGAAGAGTGTGGATGACCTGTCCGACGGCGTCGCTGGCGCTCCAGCCGTACACCTGCGCAGCGCTGGCGTTCCAGGAGACAATGCGGCTGGCCGGATCGCGAATGACGATGGCGTCGTGCGCCAAGTCCATCAGCGCGCGCGAACTGCCCCCCGAGTCTAGCCATTCAGCGACGCCGCGGATGTTGTGTGGGCGCGCGGCTCTCTGGAGTTCAGCGCTCGGGCTGTTTCGCTGCGGCGCGGACTCTTTCTTCGCCACGCGCGCCTTGTCCAGCGGGGCGGTTTTCGTCGCGGACGCGGTTTTGCGCCGTTTGCTTTTCGTTCCCTGCGTTTTACGAGACAGCCTTCTTCTCATAGGGTTCGCGGCTGGGACTTCATCTGTTGACTTAAGTTTGGTAAACGCCTAGTTCACAACACTGCGGAAACTGCTGGACTACATAATCTTATTTACAGATTTAGCCGTTGTCAAACCGTCGGTTGAAAACCTGAGGAGGACGCAGTCGAATTGTGGTTTGCCGGGCTCATCATTTCGGCGTTAGACTTGCGGAGCGAACCATGCAATCACGACGAGAGCTGCTGACAACCGTCTACGCCGCATTTAACCGCCGCGACATTGATAGCGTTCTTGCGCTGATGCGCCCGGATGTGGACTGGCCCAATGGGATGGAAGGCGGGCGCGTCCACGGACACGACGAAGTGCGCGCTTACTGGCAGCGTCAGTGGGGCCTTATCGATCCCCTCGTTGAGCCTGTGGGCATTGAAGACGACGCAGCCGGGAATACTGTGGTGAATGTCCACCAGGAGATTCGCGATCTGTCTGGGAAAATCCTGAAAGACCAGATCGTGCAACACGTCTATTCCTTCCGTGACGGCCTGATCGAGCGCATGGACATCCGCTCGGCGCCAGCCTGAAACGCCACCGCGCGAGGCGAGCGGAAAAACATACCGGCGAGCGCAACCTCCGACGTCCTGCCGTGTTCCACCTGATGGAAGTCCAGTTCACTCCCTATGGCGCTACGGCGTTACGTGGGGCATATTGCGACTGTGATGGGTGCCCGGCCCAGACAAGGATGGCGAACGCCATGCGTAAACTCTACGAACGCATTTGCTCGATTTCGGTGTCGGCTGCTTTTCTCGGCCTGCTTCTTATGACTGGGTGCGCGGCCCGCGTCCGCGTCTATGATCCCGACTATCACGATTATCATTATTGGAATCACGGTGAAGTCGTGTATTACACACAGTGGGAGAGGGAAACTCACCGGCATCACGAGGACTTCGACCGACGCAGTCGCGGTGACCAGGATGATTACTGGCGGTGGCGCCATAGCCACGAGCACGATCGCGACCGTGATCATGACCGCTAAGGCGTGGCGGGATTCAGAGTCTCACGGGGCGGCGGCTTCATCGCCGCCCTTTTTGTTTGGATTTGTTAGTTCACGTCACACGGGACCATCTCGATGATGCCTTGTTAGAGGTGGACGTTTATGGGTGCCGGAGCGTCCACGTATAAATGGCAGCGGCGATTGCGGCCAAGAAGATTATAATACCGACCCAATCGCCAAAATCGAGGTGACGCAGCCGTGTTCTTAAGCCGTGGTTGGATGCGACTCGCATTGATTCTTAACCTTGCGGGTACCGCGCTACTCTATCTCTCATTTCAAGCAACCTCGTCAACCGTAAAGATAATCACGGACCCTCAGGGGGACACTGCTATCTGCATGAATGGCAATACAGTGATCGAAAGCAGTCCCGGAGGAGCCGTCGGTATCGGGGCTCCCGGATGTCCGCAATTGCCAAACGCGAAACCGATTGCCTTAGTCACCGTTGAGAAACCGTTCTTTATATACCTCGGATTCGCCATTCTTCTGCTTGGTTTCCTGCTCCAACTTCTGTCCATCCCGTCTCCCAAAACGCTCGGGCAAATGCGGGCTGAAGTTAAACAGGCCGAGAAACAAGAAAAGCTTGCAAGAAAACTAGAGCAGTTGAAATCCCATCATGACCCTACAATGCCACCGTCGTCACCGGTACATACGGACAGTTCTGCCCAATCAGTAAAGACGCATGATTCCAAATGAAACGGCAACCGGGGCCTTCAAGCACTCGATCATTCAGATTGTCTCGAATATCGAAAATCGTGCCCGTCCGGTAAGTTTTGAATGCGTGAAAAAGGTTTACGTTTCGGAGCCGCGGTCCCGGGCACACGCTAGCTACGACCATCAGGCAGCACCGGCTGTGATTTTTCGCGCTTGCGGAAATAGTCGCCGGGCGGGAAAAGTCCTGTGCGAGCGAATTCGCGCCCGCACGCTTTCTTCACTTCGCTGACCCAAAAATCGAACGTCCCCGGAGCGACGCCGCACAGAATTATCGCGCGCCGGTATTCGAAGCCGCGCAAGAAGTAAATCCGGAACAGCTTCAGCCGGCCGCGCCATTCGGGACGGCGCAGCGCGCGTTCCGCGATCATTTCGAAGTCGGCGACGTACTCCTCAGCGCGCGCTCGTTCCGGACGCCAGTGATACCCTTCCGACGGTGACTCCAAATCGATCGCCGCCATGTGCCCTCCCAAGAATGCCCGCAAGCTCTTGTACCGCCCATGGCAGATGTCAAACATTTCTCGCGGCTTCATCGTTCCCCCCTGTCCGACGAATCGCACTGCTCTGCTGAGTGTGTCTTATGCTTACATCTGTTGCTTCACCTCCGACTTCCCTTCACTTTCAGTGACGGTCGTAAAATTCATCGCAATATCCCATTCGCTGGGCGCCTCAGTGCGGCCAGCCCTCGTGCGAAACGGTTTCTACTGCCGCTGCCCAGGCGTCGATGCACTCCTGCCATCCGCGCAGATAACCGCGCGCGAACTCGGCGGCGAGCTTCTGCTCTTCGCGCTGGACGCGTTGCAGGTCGAAGACATCCTGACGTTCGCGCGTGGGTGCGCGCCACGCCACAGACAAGCGCCATTTCAGTTCGCGGACCGCCCGCGCCGCCAGATGCAACGGCGCTGGCAGGAATATGCCGACGCGCCTCCGCGGTTCGTACCAAGCTAATTTCCAGCCTCGCCGCGGCTCCGTTCCGTGACCCAGCTCGCATTTCAGCAACCCTCGAACAGCCATGTCATCCCTCCTAGATGGCACCTCTTCTGCGCCTCTTCTGCGCGTTCCGGCATCAGCGACTCACTCTCTTCGAACCACAGGGCCTGCGCCCACGCGTAGCTCGGCGCGCATCTCCATTTCGCGAAGTGTTTTTCTGTCTGGCCCATAACGGGCTGGACACGGATGCGCCAGGGGAAAGTACGGAGAGGGAGAACCTATCTGGGATGTTTGTGGGGTGGCTTTTGTTTTAGAGGCCAATGGGCCGGAGCTTAGAGCTTCCCCGGTAACGGAAAGAGGGTTGGCGACTGGGGTGGTGATAGTTTGTTTTCTCTCAGGTTTAATATCTCTATGTCCGCCGCGCACGAGACCACAAGCTTCTGTATTTACGTTATTTACGGTAGTTTGCTCGGTGTTCTTTTGGGCCATGACTGGCCCTTTTGAGCCGACCTCTGGGGCCGAAAGTGGCCCTTTTGATTTTGGCGCAAAAAAGGGGGCCTGTGGAAAACTAAACTGTTTCTGTGGAAAACTCAGTTGCTGCGGGCCAAACTTCTTCGCCTTAATGATCCGTATAACCATACGCTTGTGTGCAACGTGTGTGACTTGCACGTATCCGGCTCGCGCGAGCTTCGCCATCCAACGTTTGAGCGTGCGCCGAGCGATTCCTGTGTCCTGGCTGATGATTTGGTACGTCAAGGGAGAGCCGGCCAGCACCAATCCCACACCGTCCCGCTCGCGTGTCTGCCGATGAATCAGCCAGCCAAATAGCCACACAGCTGGGCCCATGCCCTGGAAGTGTTGTTCATCCCAAAGGCCGCCCCGGATGCCGCTGTTGAGGTGCTTCCCCCGCAAACCCCAGTCCTCCCCGCAAAACTTCCGTCAATTGCTATGTTTGCTGCAAAACATGGCCCGGCTCTTGACCTGTGGAAACACTTGCTGCATCCTTTCACGCATCCAGCCAGCGCCTCCTTGGATTTCGTTATATATATCAACAAGTACAGTACATCTATTATTGACTTTGTAGATATCCAGTGTATCCTTCGTCTCCCAGCCGCACTCGGTCAGCTTGCGGATGGCTCGGAGACTCGAACAATGAAGACCACGAAGCCGATGCTTGAATACCTCGCCACCTGTTCGAAAATTTCGCTCGAATCGTTCGAGCTCGCCCGCCTCAATGACCGCGCCAACCTTCGACAACGCATCATTGAACTCATGGATGAACTAGTTGAGGTCGATATCCAAGCGCGCATAGCGGAATGGATTCTTGTGCATCGACGACGCCGGACTGCAATACGACGCCGTTCACCACGCAACCCTTCCGTTGTGCTTAAGGCCCCATCCCTTCCGCTTCTTACGCCGGACCAGGGCGCGGACGACAATGCGTATGACTTCCCGTTGCTCGGCGCAAATTCAGTGATGCCCGCGCTTCGCGCTGCTAGCATCGGGACACCGGCCCCAGTCGCACGGCACATCGCGCCAATGACTGAAAAATCGAGACGCATCGCGTGATTCTCGCGACTGCGGCGTTTCTTGAAACTGCCGTCGGAGCTGTGCTGCATTTCCTCATTTGGCTCACTTCGCCGAGTCTGCAATGTTCTATATTTGATCCATAGCCAACAGCCTGTTGCCGCGACTGTGGCACGCCAGCTTTTAGCGAATACCGAAACTTGTACGATGTGGTTCATGCGTCCGTCCTTCTTCGCCGGCCTCGCTAGGTGGGTCATCGAACGACAAGCGATTTCCATAAACTCTCGGTTAAGTCCCCACCATTTGGAGTAGTCGCTTTTTTTCGTTTCACTTCATAATCTTCGCTTTTGTAATTAGCCCAAACTTTCCGCTTTTCGTTTGCCCACTCGAACGACTCCGACTGCCTGGCGCACCAATCTGTTTGCCGTGAATCCATTTAGACTTGGTCCAAGGATAGAAATTCCTCGGCTTTTTCCACTGCTTTATCTTTCGCCCTGCCTTGCCTCGTCATACCTAGGCTTGCCGAGTTTCTGCTTTTACTGCACGACCGTGCTCTTCACGTTTTTTTCCTCAATACCGATTAGGAGCAAACGACGCTCAGTGCACGCAGCTGAACAATTAAAGAGAAATTCAAACAAGGAAAGCGGGCTGCGAGGCGCGACAGAAAAGAGTGCTAACGTTCCAAAAGTAGAGATATAGCTTGCGGGCGCGCGACGATTAGACGGCATGTTCCGGAAGTGCGCTGATGGTGCATGGACAGCGAATGGATCTGGCGAGGCATGGGTGTCAGCGACAGAGAATTGCACCTACCAAGGGTCGCCTTGCTCGACTGCACTCTCCTAAGTTAGTGTGTCGGTGTGCGGTTTATTTATTTGCGATGATGGCGCCAACTTTTATGGAGACTCAATGAGCCAACGCACTGAAAAAGATTCTTTGGGCGAGAAGCAAGTTCCCGCGGACGCTTATTACGGCATTCAAACTTTGCGCGCGGTGGAGAATTATCCGATCAGCGGATACCGTGCGGACGCGAATTTGATTCGCGCCATCGGATACGTCAAGAAGGCTGCAGCCCTTGTAAACATTGGCCTAAAGCTCATTCCGCAAAATATCGGAAACGCGATCGTCAAAGCCGCGGACGAAGTCATCGCGGGAAAATTCAACGATCAATTTGTCGTCGACGTGTATCAAGCGGGCGCGGGCGTTTCGTTCCACATGAACGCGAACGAAGTGATCTCGAATCGCGCGATCGAAATTCTCGGGGGAAAACGCGGCGACTACTCCGTGTGCCATCCGAACGATCACGTAAACTTTGGACAATCCACCAACGACGTGTTCCCTACTTCGATGCGGCTCGCGACACTGTTCGCGATGGACAGCGTGCTCGCTGCGTGCACGCAACTCGAAAACTCTTTCGCGCGTAAAGGGAAAGAGTTCGACAAAATTTTGAAGTCCGGACGCACGCACATGATGGACGCAGTGCCCGTCCGACTGGGCCAGGAATTCCGCGCGTACGCGACGGCATTGCACCATTGTGGTGCATGTATACATAACATGGCATTTTTGCTGTGCGAGGTTGGACTCGGCGGGAGCGCCGTGGGAACGGGGGTCAACACTCATCCCAAATTTCAAAAACTTGTCGTCGCGAAACTGGCGGAGGTCTCCGGCCAAAAGCTCACCGCGACGGACGACATGCGCTATGCCATGCAATCCAATCTTGCGATGTCCACCGCGTCCTCGACGCTGCGCAATCTCGCTCTCGAACTGATTCGCATCACGAACGACCTGCGTCTGCTTTCGAGCGGACCAAACACGGGCCTCGCGGAAATTTTGCTGCCGGCGCTGCAACCGGGCTCGTCTATCATGCCGGGGAAAGTAAACCCGGTGATGGCGGAGCTGACCGCAATGGTGGGCTTTCAGGCTGTCGGCGCGGACGTGGCCACAGCGCTCGCGGTGCAGGCGGGCCAGCTCGAATTGAACGTGATGATGCCGGCCATGGCGTGGAACACGCTGCACTCGGCGCGCATCCTCACCAACACGATGCAAGTGCTGGCCACGAAATGCGTGGACGGCATCCAGGCCAACGAAGAGCGGTGCCGCTACTACGCGAACGCGACCATCTCCGTTGCGGCGGCGCTCAATCCGTACATCGGCTACGCGGCGGCGGCGGAAATCGCCAAGGAAAGCGTCAAAACCGGCCGCACTGTGACGGAAATCGCGCTCGAACGCAAACTCCTCGACCCCAAGCTGATGAAGGAGATCCTCGACCCCGTCCGCATGACCGAACCCGCTGCGCCGATTGAAGAAGCGAGAAGAAAACCCAAGAAGTAAACCTTGCGGCCTGACAACAGGTTACTGCAGCCCAGGACAAAGCAGGTTACCTCGTTCCCTTTCCTCGCCGCCCAGTCTTCGCGCTTCTTCGCTGCCCAGACGATCCGCCTGCTGTAGCCGGATATATCCGCTTCGTTTCCCCGGAAGCAATCCACTCAAGGCACTGCTCCAGTCGACTCGTCCAGACGTCATTTGCTCGCGCTGGAACGGGTTGGAATATCGCGATCAAGGCGGCGTTATCGGCTCGCGGAAGTAACCAATTGGCAGGTGTAAACAAGAAGCTGCCCCAATCGCCCGTTGATGGATGCATGTTGACAGCAAGAATATCAAAATCGCCAAAACGGTAGGGTCTGGTTTGTTCCTTCGTTTGCACGTTGATCCCGCCACGAGTCTTTTGAAGCTCAACAACATACATGTCCTGACCCGGAAAACGACTCTTTGGCGCCAGCATCGGCCGCTGCCTTTCCATCCGCTGCAGCTTCACTTGAATACGAACTGTGCGATCCTTCTGACTTTTCGATCGAATCAAGAAGTCGAAGGCAGAATTACCCGTGAATGTAACAGCCTCCCACTGACGGAGCCTCATCAGCACATTCTTCTCGAAGATCGCTTCGGCGATAATGCCCCGCACGCCCCGCTTCGTAAGGTCAGACGATCTCGATATCGCGCTGAGTATGATGTCTGCTCCGACACCCCACTCCCGTTCCAACGGGTGAAGAGGGAGTCGGCTCTTTACGTATTCTAAAATGCTCTTTCTTTCCTCATCCGAACACTCGTCGATCAGCTGTTTGAGTTTAGTCAGCAGCTCGGTCATTTTCGCGGCCTTCCCGGCTTTTCGGGCTCATAGGTTTCAACATCAGAACGCCGCAGCAAGATCTTTCCGCCAATTTGGAGCACCGTAAACCTCCCCTTTTTCACGAGACGCGCGATCGCCTGTCGCGACACGCCCCTCATGCGAGCGGCCTCGGCTTGGGAAACCCAGCGATTCGTATCCTTGCGCATGAAATAGGTTGACAACGTAAATCTATTGTTGCTACTCTTGCTCTCGTGAAAAATCCATCTACGAGATCAACTCTGGCAATTCAGCCCCAAGAAGGAGACAATAACCCCCGAAGACGCATGGCTCCCAGCGCACCCAGAAGGGTCAAAACAAAGGCTCTCCCAGAGAACCACCCTGCCAGGCTTCTCACCCAATCACCTTACTTCATCACCGATCTCGGCGCCGCTTATCTAGGCAACTCCCTGGAAATGCTTCGCGATCTGCCCACCGGCAGGGTCAATCTCGTCATCACTTCCCCGCCGTATGCGCTGCACTTCAAAAAAGAATACGGAAATCGAAGTAAGGGAGAATACATCAAGTGGTTCACTCCTTTTGCTCGAGAAATTCATCGTATTCTCTCCGATGATGGCAGCTTCGTCTTAAACATCGGCGGTAGTTATAACCCCGGAACGCCGACCCGCTCAATCTATCATTTCAAGCTATTAGTCACGCTGGTCGAACGACTCCACTTTCATCTCGCGCAGGAATGTTTCTGGTATAACCCGGCGAAAATGCCGATGCCAGCAGAATGGGTTACTGTTCGCCGTATCCGAATACGCGATTCAGTCGAATATGTCTGGTGGTTGTCCAAGACGCCATGGCCAAAGGCGTCGAATCTTGAAGTCCTGAAGGAATACAGTGCCGACATGATTCGCCTTAACCGCAACGGAGTCCGCGGAGCAGTGCGTCCTTCGGGTCATGTGATCCGTACCTCGTTCGATAAGATTGATGCTGGCGGTTCCATACCGGCAAACGTCAGTGAGGCACCGTTAGACGAATCTCCTGAGAGTATGCTCAGAATGGGAAACAATGCTGCCAATGACGCGTATACGCTTCGGTGCAAGGAATCCGGAATCAAGATCCATCCAGCGCGTTTTCCGCCCCTGCTTCCGAAATTCTTTGTCAAGCTTCTGACTAAGGAAAACGACATTGTCGTCGACCCCTTCGCCGGGTCAAATACTACAGGTTCGGTTGCGGAGCGACTGAATCGACGCTGGATTGCTGGCGAAGCAGTGGAAGAATATCTAAAGGCGAGCACTTTTAGGTTCGAACAAGAAGAATCCGGCGCGTCTCAGCAAGTAGCCCTCTTCAAATAAGTCTCTTCAAATCTGGTTTTTTCCCAGCCTTTCGTGGCCGCATGCCACGATTTTCCTTGACAATTTATTGCCTTTCTGGTATATATCTCCACGAACTGTAGCTTGCTGCCGGCCTTAGGGGAACGCTGGGCCCACCTTCCCTTCCGCCTCAGATAAATCCTACAAATCTACTCAATCTAAAGGAGAAAGCACTCGTGTCCCCAAATAACACCCCGGTCAAACTCGCCCTCGAACCCTCACTCTACGAAATCGTCGCCGAACGCCGCGCCCACCGCAACGCCCAATCCATCGCCGCTGGTCACGGCCCTCTCGAAGACGAATTCCCTTTCATCTCCCGCGAACAGGCCGACG
>Ga0126371_10000054_pt1 | contig 76953 bp, 111 predicted proteins | sample PanSoiMetaPlot_4_FD_110145 | JGI IMG/M metagenome (GOLD analysis project Ga0126371, IMG submission 110145) | Tropical forest soil microbial communities from Panama - MetaG Plot_4 | ecosystem: Environmental > Terrestrial > Soil > Tropical forest > Bulk soil | place: Panama | collected 2016-02-17
AGCGGGTCAACCGCCGGCCGTACCCGGTGATGATCGGGGCCTTCAACCGGGAATTACGGCACTATCGCATCCACAATGGCGGGGCCTATCACGACTCCACCGGGCTGGGTGACGTGGTGGACGATTACGTGGACATCCGGGCCAGGGGCTTCACGATGACCGTGGAGAAGCGCTCGAAGATGCTGAACAACTTCGTGAACGCGGTGGAGAAGGACACCTGGCAGATCCCGCAGATCCCCTCGGCCTATCGCGAGATGCTCTACTGCCGGGTCGGTGACCTGTACGCGCGGGATGCGCCACGGCCTACCGACAAGGAGGACGAGTTCCACCTGCCGGATACCGTGTGTGCGGCAGCGTTGGCCGAGTATGCAGCCAACCGGATGCCTCCGCTGGTCGCCCCACAGACCGTCGAGGGCAAGGGCGAGCCGCTCGGTCAGCGCTTCGCCAACAAGGAAAGCGACGAGCCGCGCAAGAGTTTCGCCGACCTCCAGCCACCGCCGGACACCATCAGCCTGGTGGTGGGAGGCCTGTAGACGGGCTGCGCACCCCCTGATGCTTGAGGTGTGACGCGCCCGCCGTACTCCGTCGATGCGATGACCGGCGTGCTCGACTCGAGCCCCGGCGACGATCTCGTTCCGTACCCGATCAGCATGGAGATCGGCCGTGCCGGCCTACGCCGCACCGGCGGCTACGTCGACGACGAGTTCCTCCCGCAACTTCGGGCCCGCAAGGCCGTCAAGGTCTATCGGGAGATGCTGGACAACTCAGCCACTCTCGGCGGGTTCATGAACGCGGTGACGCTGCTGTTGCGCCAGATCGAGTGGCGGGTCGAGGCGGCCAGCGACACCACCCCGCAGGCCCAGGCCGATGCCGACTTCCTGCAGTCCTGCATGGACGACATGGAGAACACCTGGGGCGACACGGTCCTCGAGATCGCCAGCTTCATCCCCTATGGCTGGAGCCTGCACGAGCCGGTCTACAAGATCCGGGGTGGGCCCTGGGAGCGTGACCCGAAGAAGAAGTCCAAGTACACCGATGGCGCGATGGGCTGGCAGAAGATCCCCGGTCGAGCCCAGGAGACGATGCTGCGCTGGAAGTTCACCGAGACCGACGAGGTCGAGGCGATGATCCAGATGGCACCGCCTCGGTACGAGAAACGCGTACTGGACATGGAGCGGATGCTGCTGTTCCGCACCCGCCCGGACCGCTCCAACCCGGAGGGCCGCTCGGTCTTTCGCAACGCCTACAGCTCCTGGTGGAACCTCAAGCGGCTGGAAGAGATCGAGCTGATCGGTGCCGAGCGCGATCTGGCCGGTATGCCGGTGGCCAAGGTGCCAGCAAAGATCCTCGCAGCCAAGCCCGGCACCCCTGACTACGAGATGTTGCAAGCAGTCCGCACCTTGGTCACCAAAACCCGGCGCAACGAGCACGACGGCATCGTCTGGCCCTTCGACGTGGACCCGGACACCAAGCAGCCGGAGTACATGTTCGAGCTGATGACCTCCGGCGGCAGCCGGCAGTTCGACCTCGAGGGCATCATCACCCGCTACCAGACCCAGATGCTGCAGTCCGTGCTGGCCGACTTCCTGCAGGTCGGACACGAGAACGTCGGCAGCTACAACATGCACACCGACAAGCGCGGGCTGTTCCAGACCACCATCAACGCCTACGCCCAGATCATCGCGGACCAGTTCAACCGGCACGCCATCCCTCGGCTGTTCGCGCTGAATGGCAACAAGCCGCCCGAGCTGCCCAAGATCGTGCCCAACAACGTGGACCCGCCGGAGTTGTCCGAGCTCGGTGGCTTCATCCAGGTGCTCACCGCGGCCGGCTACCAGCTATTCCCGGACCCGGAGCTGGAGAAGTTCCTACGCGATGCTGCCCAGTTGCCGGCGCCCGACCCGCAGGTCGAGGCGATGCGCGAGCAGGAGCAGCGTCAGCAGGCCATCATCGACCTGTCCAACCAGCAGCTGCAGATGGTCCAGGTGGAGCAGGCAGCCGCCCAGGGCCAGCTGGGGCTACAGCAGCAGGCGATGGACAACGAGGCCAGTGCTCAGCAGATCACCGCCGGGCCGGAGCAGGAACAAGGGCCGAGCGCCGATGAGACCGCGCAGGCCGGCGAGAAGACCAAACAGTCCAAGCTCAAGACCGCCCAGGAGAAACAGAAGCTCTCGAACCTGAAGGCCAAGGGCAAGGAATCCAAGGCCAAGCCCAAGAAGAAGGTCAAGAAGTCGGACACCACCTCTGCATTCGGAGTTGACCACGGCGATATCAGCAAGGGCACGCTGAACGAGATGTCGTCCATGTTGGATGCCACCCGGCAGAAGTGGGCGCAGCGCCGGCAGGCTCAGGTTCAGTCGGGCCAGCAGCGTATTCAGAGCGATCGGCGCTCGGGCGCATTCCAGGGCCTGCAGCAGAGGCTGGCCGACAGTGGCCAGGCCATCAAGCAGAAGCTGCAGCAGGATGTCCCACCACCACCGGAGAAGCCATGATCAGCGCCTTCGGGGTCGATCACAGCCTGATCGCCAAGACTGACGACAAGCAGGCCCGCTACTACCGCCGGCAGGCCAACACGCTGGGCGCGGTGAGTGTGGGATCCGCAGGACTGGCCGGTATCGCCGGCGGCATCGGGCTGCGCGAACACCATGGCCACGATCCGATGGGCTTCGCTCAGCCGCACAACTGGCGCACCACGGTGCCCAAACGTGAGCGGGCTCTCGAGTTGTCGCGGGTGGCCCACGAGCACGGCAAGCAGGTGCTGGAAGCCGGAGCGGCCAGCCTGGCCACCGGAGGATTGGCAGCCGCCTACAGGCGCAAGCAGCGCAAGGCACAGTTGACCAAGGCTGACCGACGCGATCGGAACCTGGATATCGCCACCATGGGGGCCGGTACTGCGGCAGTGGGCGGCAGTCTCTACGGCGCTCGCGGATACAACGAGCACGCCGATAAGGCCGGCAAGCGGGCCCTATCCGCCCATCGGCTGCTTCGTGGAGACACCGGTGGCCACCACGTCCGAGAGCTGGAGCACGCCTGGCACAACCGCCGGACCGGTGCTCGGGTCTGGGCGCTGAAGAAGCCAGGCTCGGCAGCGGTAGTCGGAATGGGCGCGCTCGGCGGGGCAGCTGCGATCGGGGCTGGCCGGCACCTCTACCAGGGGAGGCAGCAGTCATGATCAGCGCTTTCGGCGTCGACCACGCCCTCATCGCCAAGTCGACCCAGAAGGAGCAGGAGCAGCACTACGGCCGGATGGCGGGGATCATGGGCGCGACCGGAGTGGGAGCCGGCGGGATCGCGACGGGGTCCGGGATCATCGCGCACCTGGAGCGTAAGGGCCACGACCCGATGGGCTTCGCGGAAGAGGGCTCCATCGGCAAGGTGCCGAAGGCGAAGGAGCGCGCGGCGATCCTGGCCGAGAACATGGAGGGCCACAAGTGGCAGGCCAAGGTCGGCAGCCGGATGGCAGCCGGGGCCCTCGGATTGGCCGGCGCCTACAAGGGCAAGCAGCTCTACACCCGACGCCAGGCCCGTAGGCAGCAACAGGTGCCGGTGACCAAGGCGGACAGAAAGCAGTGGCGTCATCGCGGTGATGTGGCCAGCAATGTCGGGCTGGACACGGCCAGCGCGGGTCTTGCCGGGGCCGGGCTGGTCGGTGGCATGAAGATGAGCCACGTGATGAACCAGGGTGCCAACGAGCGCATCGAGGAGGGGCGCTTGGCGCACCACGCGCTCGCCGCGCGCAAGTTGGGCGAGAAGATCCAAGGCGAAGGTGCCGGCGAGGAATGGCTGCCCCATGAGGGTGTGACACTCGCCCGGCAACAGCGCAAGGTTGCGATGCGGGTGGGTGCGGTGAAGAAGCCGGCCGCTATCGCCCTCGGTGGCATCTCCGCACTCGGTGGTGCCGGGCTGTATGAGGTAGGTCGGCATGCTGCGGCCAGCAGGAAGAAGCAGTCATGACCAACGCCTTCGGCATCGAGCACTCGCCCATCGTCAAGGTGGATCTCCCGCCGGGGTTCCCGAAGAACATCGAGCGGGTGGGCATCAAGGCGGCCTACAAGGCCGGTCGGCAGGCCCGTGCCGCGATCGACGCCAAGCAGGCCGACATGGGTGCCTCAGAGTTCCGGGCCGCGAAGAAGGAGGCAGGTGCCTTCGGCAATGCAGCCGAGGGGCCTAGCCCGAGTTTCGCAGAACGGGCCGCCCAGCACGTCGGCTTCCACCGCAACGCCTACATGGTGGGCGCGGGCGCGACCAAGGAAGGCATCGCGGTAGGCGCCGGAATCTCGGCCTACAACCAACGCAAGAAGCGCAAGGCGATGGAAGCGGCGGGCTACCAGCCCCCACCGGACACCAGCATGGCGCCGGTGGTCGGCGCACTCACGAAGGGGATGGACATGATCAGCGCATTCGGTATCGAGCACGGGCCGATCAGCAAGGCTGACCAGCCAGCTCCGCCCAACGCTCAGCCCCGCCGCGCTTCTGGTGGCCGGGTCGCGACCACCTACTTCCTGCCGGGCATCCACGGCGCGGTCGCCGCCAAGCCGGGCCGCAAGCTGCGGCAGACAGGCAGCGAGGTCGGCCATGTTGCAGGTGGCGGCATCCTCGGTGGGATCGCCGGCTCCGTGCCAGGTGCGATCATGCACAATCCCAAGGTTGCCGAGGCAGGCTCCGCATTGGGTCAGATTGGCGGCGGTATCTACGGCGCCAAGCGCAGTGCGGACATCGGCACGGCTCGCGGTCGCTTCCCCGCACAGCGGCCTCAGAGCTAGTGATCAGCGCCTTCGGGGTTGAGCACAGCGAGATCAGCAAGCTCTCGCTGCGCCGGTACTACCACGCCTCGACGGCGACCCTGAAGGCTGGCGATAAGATCAAGCCGGCGGCAGCTATCGGCTTCGACCCCCAGCACCCACCGGCGGAGGCGTGGCGTGGCACCCGAGTCTGGATGGGTAACCGCAAGAAGGTTGCTCGCGATTGGGTCGGCCGGGATGCACATGTCTATCGGGTCAAGCCGTCCAAGGACGTATCCGCGCATACGCCGAATGCCTATGACCGCAAGGCCTTCCAGGACGTGATGTTCATGCCCAAGAAGCGGCGTCGCGCCGAGGGCCAGTACCACGCGGGTGAGGCCGAGATAATGGCAACCCATCGTGGTCTCAAGCGTGCTGCCGCAGGGACTGTTGTCGGCGGGGGCGCAGCCGGCGGCACTGCCGGTGTCATTCACCACCGAAGGAAGTCCCAATGACCGCCACCGTGCGCTGGCCGACTGAACCAGGGTTCAACCGAGCTGCGGCTGATGTCGTCTACAAGGCGATGATGGAGCTGGACGACGATTCAGCCCTCATGTTCGGCCGGATCCTGGTGCTCGAGGGAGTGCGCCAGGATCTGGCTGGCTACAGCGAGCCGATCGCCAAGATGCTGGATGAGCAGGCCCGCGCCCGGACCACACTGCTGAAGAAGCGATTGGCCCGCACCGTGATCGCAAAATCACGGCGCGGTGAAGACAATGTCCCCGAATTGGCGATGCTGGCAAACCTGAGCAAGGACTACGACCAGGAGGAGGCACGGGACTGGCGCGGTCGTTGGGCCACCCATGAAGGGCGTCGGTTCGTCGACCACACCCCGGTGAACACGATGTCCGGCTATGAGCCGATGAAGAACAAGCACTCCATAAACATGGGCATCCCGCTCCTGCCAAAAGAGGACAACAAGAAGAACAAGATCGACTGGAGCGACGAGGACAAGGCGCACTACCAGCAGGCTTACGCACAGATCGCTCAGCTGGTTGCGCCCTACCGGCGGGCCGGCAACCAAGCGCTGCTGCATCTGCATGTCGCGGACAACAACGGAGTAGTCCGGGAAGAGGTCGTCAAGGTCCCGGCCACGGTGACCGACAAGAAGGGCGATATCAGCCTGCATATCGCCCGCGATCTGCATCCAGAGGACCGAATCGTAGGTGCCTCGGTGTCCACTTCCCCCACCATCTCCGCCTCCGGAGCGGCTTATGACGTGTTCGCCGCAGCCGGCGCACCGCGGCTCGGCGGTGCAGTAGCCGGCGGCATGCAGCGTGGTGGCCTGCTGCACCCGAAGGGGATGGCAACCTACCGGGAGAAACTGGATGCGGCCTACAACGAGCAGCAGACCCCGGAGGGCCGGGCCTTCGCCCGGCTAGGTGCCTCCAGCGAGATGCTGCGCACCACCCTGGGGCCGGCCGCACCACCCAAGGCACAGATGGCGCTGCTGGTCGGGGAGCACCTGGGCAAGTACGGGCCGGAGGCGCAGAAGGTGATTGGGCCGGCTGCCGATCGAGCGGCCTATCGCTACCGCGGCACCGAGCGCAAGGTCGACCCAGAGCTGGGCCGGATGGTGGAGCGCATCAAGACGGATGTGCCAGTGGTCACCCGTAACGGCACCCCGGACCGAGATGCCACCATTGCTGCCCGCCGCGAGGCACTGATCCACGGCTTCGAGGACGAGCCGACCAGGATCGGTCAGCAGCCCATGGATCAGGCCTGGACCCCTTCGCGGCTGCTGGAGTACTACGGGCCGGGTGGCAAGGTGCTGCCCAAGTCCGATCTGAACACCCTGCAGCGCAAGGCCGGCAACATCCCGCCTAGCCAGGGCGTGATCATCGACGACAAAGGCAACCTGGCCGTGCAGGCGGCTGGCTTCGGGGATGACTGGTACCTGCCGTTCAACCTGAAGAACCTCAAGGCACTCAAGGGTGGCGAGTACGTGCGCACCCGCACCTTCGGCGGGCTGACCACCGAGGATGTCTACGCCGGGCTGATGTCTGGTGCCCGGTCGATGACCGTGGTCAGTCACTCTGGGGTGTTCACCATGGAGTTCGACCCCACGCTGCGCGGCGGCCGGCGCTTCAACGACAAGGCACTGGCGATGACCGGCCGCTATGGCCATCTGCTGGATGCCGTGCAGAGCCGGGATGTAGCCGGCAACATCCACCCCTCGCGGATGCAGGAGATCCGGGACAAGGCGGCCACGATGGCCGACCCGGTGGAGGACAAGGAGGAGTACGACAAGGAAGTCGAGCGGCTGAAGAAGAAGGAGATGATCAACCCGACTCTCTCCGAGCAGCAGAAGAACGAGGCGGCGCTGGATTTCCTGCAGGATCAGGCGAGCAAGAACCCCGATCTCAATGCGGACACTCCCGAGCAGCTGGCCCGCAACGTGCTCGAGAGGCAGGCGGCAAAGGGCTTCGCCGCACATGTGGCCGGGGCCAAGCAGCTGGGTGTCGAACCGGTGCGCGACCTGGACTTCTACCGCCGGCAGGCGGTCAGCTCGCTGGCCTCGGATGACCCGCAGGTTGTCGCGGAGAACGTGGCCGGCGTGCTGGGCAAGGAGAACGCCTACAAAGCCTGGATGGACCGGGCCGCGCAGGACAATAAGATCAACCTGACGCCGCTGCAACTGGACGCGAACGGCTACCGGCTGGCCCAGGATGCACTGAAGGAGCAGTTCCCCTACTACATCGCCCGCACCGACTTCCACCGCTGGAACAACGCCAACGCCAGCCATGACACCGGCTACGTGATGCCCAAGCACAACCGGCCGGCCGAGGTGCTCTCCGGCTACTACAACCCGCAGATCGAGGGGCATAAGGGCAAGGGCACCGGCGAGGTCAGCGGCAAGGAGTCGGGCAAGTACCGGGCTAGCTCCACCCGCTTCCAGAACTACCCGGTGCGGCAGGGCAAGCTCGAGTTCACCGGGGAGAAGCCGGAGAAGAAGACCGGCGACACCGAGTCCAAGGTGGGTGGCGGTAAGTCCGGCAAGATCTCCGAGGCCGATGCCGAACAGCTGCGTGACGATGTCACCCGGCGGGCCGCACATCACCTGCTGGACCAGACGGAGTTTGCCCCAGGTGCCGAATTCCAGAACCAGAAGAAGGGCACCGATCTCTCGGCGTTCACTCCGATGGAGGCCATCACCGACTCCCAGACTCCCGCAGAGAGCGTGGGCAAGGAGTTGAAGGAGCTGTTCGTCAACAACAAGAACAGCCGCGACTGGATCGACGAACAGCTGGCCGACCCGGTCAAGGCCAAGCGGCTGCACACCATGGTGCTGGCTGCCTATGGCCAGGCGCAGCGCAACAAGGACAAGCCGCTGTTCAACCTGGACCAGAAGCTGTTCGAGGAGCTCAAGCGGGCCGGCAAACCGGCGCAGGAGAAGGAGCCGGAGAAGGACACCTCGAAGATCCTGCGGGACATCAACACCGACTATGCATGGGGCAGCAAGTACTCCAGCACGAAGACGCACACCGCGGAGTCGCTGGAACAGACCTATGCCGCCGACCCGAAGATCAAGGCACTGGTCAAGGCAAAGTTGCTGCCTGAGCAGCTGGCCATCGAGAACAAGGAGTTCGAGACCGCAGCTCAGAAGCTGGGGGTCGATCTGGGCAAGCAGCAGAGCCTGCACATCCGCACCCTGGACACTCCGGGCAAGGCGAAGCGCGGCAAGTGGATCAACGATCAGGCGGTCGGGCTGCACCGGGCCAAGCAGTTGCGCCGGCGTTTCGACCGATCCGTGGAGGTCAAGGCCGAAGAGGATGCGATGGCCGCTGCTCAGGCCGCCGCAGCTGCAGCCGAGCAACCGCAGGTCTCGATCCGGAACGCGGCCGGCATGGTGATGGGCCCCAAGGCGCCCGGTGAAAGCGATGAGGACTGGATTGCCCGTCATGAGGAGGCCTGGCGCAGGGTCAACGGTGGCAATGGCGGCAGCACTGAGCCGCCGCTCGAACTCGGGCCATGACCAGCGGGTATGCCACCTTCCAGCACGTCCCGGACGCGCTGGCTCCGCAGTTCGGCTACACGCCTACTCCCGTGCAGCCGGTACAGCGCGACCACCGTACTGAGCACCGGGTCGCCCTTGCCGCAGCCGTAGTGACTGGGCTGTTGGTGGCCCGGCACTACCTGAAGAGACAGGAGACCCCGAAGCCGGGCAACGCACGGCTGCAGGCATTGCAGGCCTTCGCGATGGCTCGGCCCACTTTCATGGGGCTTGCCGTGCCGGCCGCCAACGCGCTCTACGGCGTGGTGCGCAAGGATCTGGTTGCCGCTGAAGAGCATGCCGAAGGCCTCGGGGACTACCTGGCCACCAGCTCGGCCACCGCGCTCCAGGAGGGATTCGACCGACAGCTGGCTGCTGGCTGGCACCCTGATGTGGCGTGGCACCGCAGCGTCGAGGGCTATGGGCTCGACGCTCGAGGGATGCGCGCCTACGTGGACCGGCTGCTGGTGGATAAGGACCCCAAGGAGCTGGTGCCGGCCTCGGCCAAGCGGGCTGTGCACCAGGCCCTGATTACGCGCGCGGACACGGTGGCCGGCGAGAAGCCCCGACAGCCGGTGGTCAAGGCCTACAACCCCTATCAACCGCGCGATGAGCACGGCCGCTGGGCAGCCGATCGCTACGGCCGATTCGCAGTCACCGGCGGCCGGGACTATATGAATGTCGAGCAGGTGCGTAATGCGCTGGCCCAGGTGGACCCGAAGATGAAGCTGGTGCACGGCAATGCACGTGGCACGGACCAGCTGGCCGCGGGGCTCTGGGAGGGAGAGAAGGAGATCTACCCTGCCGACTGGGCCCAGTACGGCAGGTCAGCAGGCCCGATCCGCAACCGGGAGATGGTGGAGTCCGGGCTCGACTTCGTGATCCGCTTCCCCGGCGGGAAGGGCACTGCGGACATGAGCCGGCAGGCCAAGCGGGCCGGCGTGCGGGTGGTTGACCACGACAAGATGGACCAGCTGGCCAAGGCCTATGACCCCCAGGAGAAGCGAGAGCCTAAGGGCAGCCCGCACGGCGGGCGCTGGGCAAGGGTGGCAGAGCGCCCAGAGGCCAGCCCAGCGGTGGAGGCGATGTTCGAGCAAGCCGCCGCCCAGGAGGAGAAGCGGGGGCTAGGGCTGTTCGAGCCGGAGGAGAAGGCCAAGACCGAGGGTGGCCTGGGACTGTTCGAGCCGCAGAAGCAGCAACTGTTCGAGACCAAGCCGCAACTGTTCGAGCGACAGGCGCTATTCGAGCGACAGGCGCTGTTCGAGCCAAAGGTGCAGGCCAGGGCGCAGCTGTTCGAGCCGAAGGTCCAGCCGCGGATACAGATCGAGCGCCGCACCCTGCTGTTTGCCCCTCCCGGCATCCCGCATGTGGCGCCCGACCGCAGTCCGGGCCAGGCCAATTGGTACTACCCAGCCGGCGATCTGACCGCCTTCCTCAACTACAAGTACGCGGATGAGCCACCGGAGCACGTGTCGAAGACCATCAACTTCACCGAGGTGCGCGACTACAACAGGACGGTGCTGCGCAACGACAACCCGATCTCGGCCGAAGCCGGTGAGTATCCGTGGGACTTCACGCCGGCACTCAATGTCAGTGAGAGCGACTGGGACACGATGATGACCATCGCCTATCCACTGTGGCTGGAGGTCTTCAAGAATGCCCCGCAATACGTGAACAACCTCAACGACGAGGACTGGGAGCAGGTGGGTCGGATGGCCGGATTGAACTCGGCCGATGATGTCGAGGGCGCGGTCTTGACCGATCCCCATGAGGACCAGTGGCAGTCCGCGGTGCGTGAGGCCTTCGCCGACTACATGCTCTGGCGACTCCCCGAGAGCCTGCCCGATCTGCCTGTCTATGGCCGGGACGACAAGGATGAGTTGATCGAAGCCAACTCCGACAATATGACCTCCATGATCATCAACAACGTGATGGGTGGCCTGGAGGAGGTCGCGGAGAAGATGAGCCCGTCACTGATGGTCTTCAAGCATGGACCCAACAATGCCGGCCCCCTCACCGACATGCGCGGTCATTACAACCTGGACTCCACCACCTATCGCTCCGCGATGCTGGAGTTCACCGGCAATCCGCCGACCGGCATTACTGGGGTCGGTGAGTGGTTCTACAAGCCCGGTTCGGATTTCGGCGCGGGCAGCATGACATAGACGGGCTGCGCACCCCCTGACGATAAGGGTGTGACCCACCCCGATGCTGACTTCGTCGCGCTACACAAGGCGATCTACGGCGAGTCGGTGGATGTCCGCGAGGCCTGGGAGATCGCCAAGCTGGCCACCGACGCACCGGATATGCACGTTGACCAGCCGACCCAACGCAAGCAAGCCAAGGCCAAGAACCCGAACGCCGGCAAGGAGGGCCTTGCTGCCGGCCTCCTGCTCGGCGTGCCGGCCGAGTCGATGGCTGCCGCCAAGCAGATCAGAGAGACCGCGACCAAGCTGAAGGAGCCGATGGCCGCGCCGGCCACTGGCCACCTGTTCAATCGCGTCAGGGGGTTCAAGGGCGGTAAGCCCGCCGCGGTGGGCGAGGCGGCACTGCAGACCGCCAACCTCGGGGTTGGCCTGCTGGCCGCTCGCGAGCTGCTGAAGAAGCCCAAGCAGCAACCGGTCGCCAAGGCAGGTCGTATCCAGTTGCGAGCTGTCAATGCTGCCCAGGTACAGGCCCGAGTTCCCTCGCTACGCGCGCGCCGTCCTCCTGGCTCGCCGGGGCCGATGGGCAAGTCCTTCGATGCCAAGGTGACCATCGCCAAGGTCAATCCGTACAAGCAGCAGGTGTTCGGCTGGGCCCAGGTGGCCGCCTGGGATGGCCAGGAGGTGCACGACCGGCAGGGCGATGTGGTCAGCATCGACGAGCTGGAGAAGGCCGCCTATGACTATGTGCTGGATTGCCGGATGGGTGGTGACCAGCACGGCCGGGTGACCAAGGCCGATGGCCCGCGACAGACCGCCACGATGATCGAGTCGATGGTCTTCACGCCCGAGAAGATCGAGGCGATGGGCCTGCCATCGAACTTCCCGCAAGCGTGGTGGACAGGGTTCCAGGTGCATGATCCACAGGCTTGGGATGATGTCATCACCAAGCGGCGTACCGGCTTCTCGGTGCACGGCACCGGCCGGCGTGAGCTGGTGAGCAAGGTCGATCTCAATGCGGCAGCTCGATTCGCCCGGAAAGCATCGCGCAAGGTCAGCGGCCGAATAACCGCTCAGCCGGTAGGGGAGAGCCCGCGCTCTGTTGTGGTCCGCCGTGGCAAGTTCGCGGTCAGCCCATCCGGCGAGGCCAGGTGGCAGCCGGTGACCAAGGCCGATTTGAAAGAGCGTGTCCAGGCCGCGGTCCATCCCCCACCGGTGGCCCGACATGAGGTGCAGTCCACTGCGGTGAAGAGCATGGGCTACCAGCCGCAGACCCACCGGCTGGCCTACGAGATGCACTCTCGGCCGGATCAGCCCTACAACTACAAGGCCAGCAAGGAGCAGGCCTACGCCGCTCAGCATGCGCCGTCCATCGGACACCAGTACGCCACCCAAGTTCGCGGCAGGTACAAGCGCAAGGAACGGATCCTCAACCCGATGGACCGGGCGCGGCTATTCGTGAACCCACCGCCGCAGCAGGTGTCCAAGGATGTCGACCCCTCCGTGCAGCGCCGGCGCAAGGTAGCGGGCACCACCGAGACCGCCGCCAGCCTGACCGCCGGCACAGTTGGTGCGGGCTTCGCCGGGGCTCAGGCACGTAAGCAGTTCCAGGAGGAGCATCCAGCTCGCTACCGACAGGTGTCCAGCGCAGTCGGCCGCTTCGGGGCGAAGGGGCCGAAACGGGCCTGGATGGCCGGCAAGGTGCTCACCGGCAAGCCCAACCTGGCGGCGTTCGGCGCATTGCTCGCGGCTGGTGGTGTCGCTGGCGCAGCGCACCGTTACCAGCAGGCCTCGAAGCTGAATGAGTTGTACCAGGGCTCAGACCTGCAGCAGCGGGTACGGCATCCACGCCGGCGGCGTGCCAAGGCCGCCGTACAGCCGGTATCCAAGGACAACACCCTGCTCACCCCGCAGCAGGTGTCCCGCCGGCAGAAGCGCGCTTCCATCTACTCCAAGGTCGGGGCCACGCTCGGGCTGGCAGCACTCGGCTCTAAGGCCGGGGCGGCTGGGGTACGTCGGTTCGCTACCGACGCTGAGAAGGGCGCGAACATCGCCGACCAGCTGGAGCGGCACACCTCCACGGTGCTGGCCGGCGGCGCCGGGCTGTCCGCGATCAGCGGGTTCAACTCCGCAAGGCTCTCGCGCAACTCGGCACTGCAGGAGCAACAGCAGCAGAAGGTAGGCGGCATCCGATGATCAGTGCGTTTGGCATCGACCACGGCAGTGTGATCCGCAAGGACGACATCAGCGACCAGGCCAAGGTCGCGCTGGTGTCCGGGATGCGCAACTCAGGGATGGCGTTCCAGAACAAGGACGCCCGTAAGCAGTACCGGCAGAACACCCGGATGGCCGCCCGTACTTTCCGCTCCGGTCCGTACAGCGCGGAGAACCGCAAGCGGATGGGCATTGGCGTGGGTGCCGGTACTGCAGCCGGCGCGTTGCTTGGTGCGGGAGCTGGCGCGCTCATGCATGGCGGGATGGGCGCAGCGAAGGGCGCGAAGATCGGCGCGGCGGTCGGTGGTGTCTCCGGCGGTGCCTCCGGCGCCGATGTCGCCTCCACGGTGAACTGGCAGAAGGCCTCAATGCGCGGACTGGACCGCAGCATCAAGCAGGGCGGGGTGCAGACCGGGGTGCCGAAGGAGCAGATCAGCCGCTGGACCGCGACCCGGAGGCCTGATCAGTCGTGACCAGCCCACAAGATGATCCGTGGTTCGGTTCCCAGCAGGAGCCGAAGCACAAAGGGCTGCTCGGGGAGATGGAGAAGCACCCGGCGATCACCACCGGTGCGGCACTGGCCTCGGTGCCGGTCGGGATTCGCACGCACGGAGATGTGCAGGCGATCCGCAGCATCGCCCACCTCAAGGATCCGGAGCGGGGCGCCAAGCTGGTTAGCGACCTGGCCCAGCACCGTTCCGAGGCGCTGCCGGGGATCGGCGGTGGCAAAGGTGTTGCGGATGTGCTGCGCGGTCAGCGGGAGATCCACCAGGCGGCTAAGGCCGGCAACAGGGACATCGGAGCACTGCGGCCCACGGTGAACCGCTACTCGCGCACCTTCGAGCAGGCCGGAAAGATCAAGGCAGCCGGCAACAAGCCAGTGCATGGGTTCGGCGGTGCACTGGCGCATCCGATTCGTGCCGAGCGTGGCCTGCATGCCAGGGTGCTGGGCGGCCTGATCGACAACGCCAAAGAGGGTGAGCACCCGCACCTGTACCGCAGCCAGCACAACGTCGGCACCCACCAAGTGGGCGACACCGTTGACTTCGGCCGCTTCTCCTCCTTCACCTCTGACAGGGCGATTGCGCAGCACACCGGCGCTGCGCACGAGGCGGCCAAGCTCATGCCTGGCAAGCCGACCACCCCGGAGGGCAGCAAGGGAGTCATCTATCACCTGCCGGCCGGCACAGGGAAGGCAGCGAACTTGTCCGGCGCCACCAACCGGTTCGCACAGAACGAGTGGATGGCCGGCGGCAAGTACCAGGTGACCGATGTAAAGGGGAGTCACGTGTATCTCGGAGCACACCCGGACAGCGTCGGTAAGCGCTGGGAGAAGCAGGGCGGCGGCTGGACGAAGAAGGGCGCCCCTGCCGGCAAGGGCGGACACATCGAGGATCCCGGTCAGTACGAAGCGGTCAAGCGCGCGACTGGTAGCAAGCGGATCGCAGCAGCGGTGTCCAACACCCCGCACCAAGTGCACCGCAAGAACATCTTCAAGGCCTCGGTCTACAGCGCCAGCAGCCAGGGCGCGATCGCGCAGGAGCAGGCCAACGAGCGACAGCGGGCTCGCTCCCATGCGGTTGCTGCAGGGGCAGTAGGGAACCTGATCGGTACTGGCGCCTTTCTCGGCCACCAGCAGCTCAAGCACTCCGCGCTGCCCCAGGGAGCAGAGGCTGCTGCACGACGAGCCAAGCAGCTCGAGCACATCAAGCACGCCGGCTTCATCGGTACTGCCGGGGCACTGGGTGCCGCTGGTGCGTACGCCATGGCCGGCCGACACCACCGCAAGGAGGCACGGGCCGCCGCGCGCAACGTGGAGAACTTGAAGCAGAACCCGCCGACGATCTTCCACTCACTCAGCAAGGCCAATGGCTTCGGCATCGACGAAGAGCTGGTGATGGCCTACCAGGCTCCGCTGGCCAAGGGCTACGGCCGCTCCTTCGAGCCGGCCAGTCTGCCACCGGGGACCAGTGGTGGTACATCGGGTGGGCGCAAGTCCGGACAGGACTATGCCCGCGAGATGCAGAACCGCAATGCGCGCGAGCAGGCATATCGCCGGCGCCGTAACACTGCCAAGCCGCCCATGATCGGGGTGGGCAAGGCCTTCGATTCCGAGCGGCAGCGGCACCGGCGTCGAGCCGCGTATGAGGGTGCTGCCGCCGGCGGTTCAGTGAGTGCTGCCGCCGGAGCTGGCTATCTGGGCCACAAGGCACGCGGCAAGTTCGGCGAGGCGGGCGGCGAGCGGGCACAAGCTACGGAGTTGAGAGGGAGAGCAGAGGAATCTCTGCGCAGTCTCCCGCCGCGCAAGCGAGGTGCAGCGGCCACCCTGCCACCCAAGTGGCAGGACACCGCGCGGGCGGCATCGAGGGACCTGACTCGGGCGCATGCGCACCAGGCGAACGCCGTCAAACTGGCCGGCGAGGCGCGCAAATTCCGTGCCGGCGCGGTCGGTGCCGGTGTCGCTTCGGCCGGCGCAGCGTACGGCGCCTACAAGCTGCATCGGCAGGGCCAGAACCGTGGTCGCAGCTACGCCCAGGGACCAGCCAACCGGGTCTACGGCTACGCCTAAGGACGAAATGCGGACCCCCTGATGATGAGGACAAGGAGGAACGATGCCCCGCTACCGGCTCTCGGACATGGACTTCGACGAGGTCTCCACCGTCGACAAGCCGGCCAACCAGTACTCCCGCATCGTCCTCGCCAAGCGCTTCCAGGAGGACGGAATGACAGAGCCTGAATACGAGGCGCCCGAGGAAATCTACGACGCCGACGGAGACCCGGTGGATATCGCCTCGCTGGATCCGGATCAACTGATCCAGGACGACGAGGGCTTCTTCTGGCACAGCGACGGCGAACGTCTCGTCCCGGTCTGGGAGGACGAGCTGCAAGGCGAACCGGAGTATGCCGAAGTCGGTAAGTCTTCGGCATTCCTGGACAACGCCGGCTCGCCACCCACCTACACCCAGCAGGTGCTCGAGGGCCTGTCGGTCGAGCTGTCCAAGGCGCTCGACGATGAGCAGCGCACCCAGGTGGTGTCCAAGGCGGTACAGGGGCTGGTCGACGAGAACTACGCACTGTCCAAGCGGGTCGGCCAGTTCGAGGCAATCGCCAAGCGCGAGCGGGAGATCCGCCTGGAGCGCGAGTACATCGCCAAGGCCGACACCTACAACGTGCCGGTCGACCCCACCGTGCTCGGCCCGGTGCTGATGCGGATGGCCGAACTGATGCCCTACGACGACTGCGCGGTCATCGACAAGGCGCTGACCGCCTCCGGTGAGATCTTCACCGAGCTCGGGATGGGCGGCGAGGCCGACATGAGCGATCCGTTCGCGCAGATCGAGGAGTACGTGGCCGACGCCGGCACACAGGTGGCCAAGCGGGACGGCCGGTCCGGGATCTCGAAGGAGCAGGCGACGGTCGAGTTCTTCAACGAGAACCCGGACGCCTACAACGAGTACCGGCGCGAGCAGGCGAGGAGCTGAGAGATGCCAGCTTACGACGAGACCCTTCGCCGAATCACGCTGCAGGCGGACTCGAGCATCGCTCTCTACACCGGCCCACCTGGGATCCCCGGTTCGACCAGCCCGAACTATGGCTTCCAGTTCCGCTTCGTCAAGATCACTGGCGACCACACCGTTGGGCTGTGCACCGCGGCTGCGGACCCGATCGTCGGGGTACTGCAGAACAAGCCGCAGCGGGTGGGTGAGGCGGCCACTGTGGCGCTCGGTGGAGTGAGCCTGGTCAACGTGGCCGCAGCCTTGACCTTTGGCCAGCAGGTGGCGGCCAATGCCACCGGCCAAGGGATTCTCTGGACCACCGGAACCGTAGCGGGGCTGGTGGTGCGTGGCGCTGGAGGCGTCACAGGAGCCCTGGCCCCCGTGCTACTTCGGCTCGGGTCGTAGGAGGACTGACTCATGCCAATGACGCCCTACGCATCCGATCTCCACATCGACAGGCTGCTGAGCAATGTGTCAGTCGCCTATTTCATGGACCCGAACGACTTCATCGCGGACAAGATGTTCCCCGGTGTGCCGAGCGGTCCACGAAGCAACTTGTTCCGCAAGTACAGCAAGAGCGACTGGCGTCGCACCGATGCCGAGAAGCGGGCCCCCGGTACCGAGTCGGCCGGCATCAGCTGGAACGTGAACAACGACCGGTTCTTCGCCGAGGTGTATGCCGCGCACGTCGACATTGATGACCAGACCCGAGCGAACGCCAGCGAGGATCAGTGGAACCTGGACTCTGACGCCACCCGGCTGATCACCAACCACCTGCTCATCCAGAAGGATGTGCTCTGGGCTAACCAGTACTTCAAGACCGGTGTCTGGGGCCAGGAGTACCAGGGCGTTGCGTCCGCTCCGACCGGCACTCAATTCGTGCAGTGGAACGTAAGTACGTCGGACCCGCTGTCCAACTTCAGCAAGTGGCGCACCGCATTCCGGCTGTCCACCACCAAGCCGGTGTCCGTCATGCTGATGGGTGCCGATGTCTGGGTCGCGCTCGAGAACCACCCTGCGATTCTGGACCGGATCAAGTACACCCAGAAGGGCGTCGTCACCCAGGACCTGGTGGCCGGCTTCTTCGGGGTGCCGAAGCTGCTGGTGGCCTACAGCTCGCAGGGCACCGGTCCGAAGATTGCCGACGCAGCGGCACAGGATGCGGCAGCCACCTACAGCTGGACGATGGACTCCAAGTCGATCCTGTTCGGCTACGCACCGGACCGCCCGTCCCAGTTCGAGCCGGCGATGGGCTACACCTTCAACTGGAAGGGCTATGGCGCGGGCAACCGGTCGGGGCTGACGATGAGCCAGTTCCGCCAGCAGCACCTCAAGAGCGACCGGATCGAGGGCGAGGCCGCCTACGACCTCAAGCTCGTGTCCGCCGACTGTGGAGTGTTCTGCACGGCAGCTGTCGCGTAGGCGCCATGGCGACGGTCAAGACCTACGCCGCCAGCCGCCTGTTGGACATGGGCGGCGGGCGCATCCGCGAGCCCGGCTACCACCTACTGGGCTCCGGCGAGCACGATCGCGGCCAGCTGGTCCCCGAAGCGCACACCGTGTTGCGGCTGGACTCCATGCTGCATACCGGCTTCGTGGAAGAGGTTGAGGTCGACGAAGACGAGTTCCGCGCTGCGATCGCTGAGTACTGCCCCGAGCTTGAGGACGAGATCCTGGCCAAGGTTGGATTGGACAGGGAGGGCTCGGTGTTCGGCGGCACCGAGTCCGCCCCCTACCACCCCGAGGAGCCACCGGCCTCTACCGAGGAGCTGGCCAACACGATCCCGCCGGCACCAGGGGTCGAAGAAGAGGCGCCGGCCGTCGAGGCCCAGGCCATCGCGGACAACGTCTGCCCGGTGTGCGGCGAAGAGTTCAAGTCCGCCGCAGGGATGAAGAGTCACCGCACCCGTATGCACTCAGAGGGGTAGCCATCATGGTCTACTCCGGTGACCCCTCAGCGAGCCCCATTGACGCGGTGCGCTTCTGGCTCGGTGATACCGGCGATCCCTCGCTGCTGACCGACGCCGAGATCCAGTACGAGATCGACACGGACACCGCCGCTGCCGGCGATCCGATCCTCGAGGCTGCGGCACTGTGCAGCATCCTGGTCGCGAAGTACTCCGGCTGGGTGTCCATCTCCGCCGATGGTGTCAGCTACTCCGGTGACCAGCTGGCCAACAAGTACAACGCCCTCGCTAGCCAGCTGCGCACCGAGCACGCGCAGCGGATGGTCTCCTCCGGCGCACCGATACTCGCTGCTGATGATTACCCCTACACCATCCCGCGCAACTTCCGGATGGGCATGTATGACAACCTGCAGGCCGGCGTCCAGGGACCGCTGCCGATCAACCGGCTGGAGTGGCCGGAAGAGGAAGACCCCTCCAACTACAACCCGACACCATGACTACTTCGACCAACCTCGATGCCATCCGGGCGCACGTGCGCGCCTACGTCGCGTCCAACATGCTCGATGCGGTGTCCATCACCCGACCGGACCAGCCAAGCATGGTGCTGGACCCGGCGACCGGTCAGCTCCATGCTCCGCCGGCCACCGTGATCTACGCCGGCAAGGCCCGAGTACACAAAGCCAGCAGTACTGGCAACGCCGGCACCGGGGGCGGCAACATCGCTCAGCGCGAGGTCGTCATTAGCACCCCGTGGGACAGCCCAGAGGCGCAGGTCGACGATCTCGTGGAGATCACCGTGCAGGGCGATGCGGCGCTGGTTGAGACCTGGTGGCGGGTGATCGGGGTGTCCACCGGCGGCATCTTCGTCGAGGCCAATACCTATACCTGCAACGCCTGGGACAAGAGCTCCTACTGGAGCGGCAATGGCTAGCCTCCAGGATGTCGTTGACGACCTCGGTTACGCCGCCGGCGCCGGGGCCGAGCACCTGGGCGCTATGGTCACTGAGGACGCCCGTGTCCTCGCGGAGATGGGGCGCCCCGGACCTGGGCTCCATCAAGCGGCGGCGCTGGCGGGGCGCAGCTCCCCGGCCAGCGCCAGCCAGAGCTTCGTGCCGCCCGCCGTACTGGCCCACCGGATGGCTGTCGAGGCTGCACAAGGCGGCGCAGAGCTGGCGGTGGGGAAGCGATGACCGCCCCTGCCATTGCCCGCTCGCCGGTCACCGCTGCGGTGGTCGCTGCGTTGGGGGCCACCGGTAAGCCGGTCGGGGATGGCGTTCTGCCCGACGCCTCCTGGATCGGTCAGCCGATGGCCCCCGGCTCGGTCTTCGAGCCGTTCACCGTGGCCAGCGCGTTAATGGCCGGCACCAGCTGGGGACCGATGTCGGAGTGGCAAGCCGACTGGCAGCTGCCCTACATGGTGGAGAACTTCGGGTTGTCCCGCGAGCAGTGCGAGTGGATGACCGAGAAGTCCCGCGCCGCGATGCTCGCGATGATCGGCAGTTCGATCGGCGGCTACGTGATCGGGTTCGTCCACCTGGACTCGATCGGCACGCCGAACCGGATCGACACGTTCCAACCGCCCTTCTACCACCAGCAGGACGGCTACACCCTGTGGACCTTCAAGGAGGCCTGAGATGACTCAGTACGTAGTGATCGAGAAGGACGGCATCCAGGCGGAGGTGCTCAAGGAGGCCGCCGACGACGTGTGGGTGCCGGTGATGGGCTGGTCCATCGTGGGCGAGCCTACCGATGCCCCCACCAAGGATCCGTGGGCACCGGCCGAATCGGCCGAGTCCGCGCCCGAGGAGGCAGCGCCAGCAGAGCCAGCAGCCCCCGAAGCGCCTGCGTCGTAGGGCCCCTAGGACGGAGTGCAGACCCCCCGAGAATCAAATCAGGGGACCGGACCGGTTCCTGACTGAGGCGGTGTAAGGCAATGGCTCGCTACATCCCTAACCAGCACAGCTGGTTCGGCTTCGTCACCACCATGACCGGCACGCCGACCGTCCCGAAGGCAACGGACCTGGGCACCGCAGTGGTGCTGACCTCGCTGATCACCGGGCTGACTGCGAGCTCGGCCGGCCAGGCGGTGCCTACCCCGGACTTCTCGAATCTGTTCGAGACCAGCATCAGCGGCACGGTGCAAGCGACCTTCCAGATCGACGGTTATCGCGATGACGTGGGCGCCAGCGATCTGTTGTGGAGCACGCTTCCGCGTGGCACCAGCGGCTTCTTCTTCGTTGCGCTCAAGCCCGCCGGCCCCACTCCGGTCGTCGGCGACAAGGTGGACTGCTGGCCGATCCAGGTGCTCTCCCGGACCGTGCCGAACTACACCTCTGGGCAGGTGGTGGCCTGTCAGATCACCGCTGCCGTTCCCCAAGTCCCCGGCGAGAACGTGGCGCTGACCTGAGCGAGGCGGTGTAGAGATGGCACGGTATATCCCCAACCAGCACAGCTGGTTTGGCTTTGCTGCCACATTGACGGGCACGGTGCTTGCTCCCAAGGTCGCTGACTTCACCGGTGCGATAGTGCTCACCCCACTGATCACCGGCCTCACTGCCTCCAGCGCCGGCCAGGCTGTCCCCACTCCGGACTTCTCCAACCTTTTCGAGACCTCCATCTCGGGCACCGTGCAGGCCACCTTCCAGATCGACGGATACCGCGACGATGTCCCAGGCAATGACTTGCTCTGGTCGACCTTGCCGCGCGGCACCTCCGGGTACTTCTTCGTGGCGCTGAAGAGCGGTGGAGCTGTCCCGATCGCCACCGACAAGGTCGACGTATGGCCCATCCAGGTGCTGTCTAGGACGGTGCCGAACTACACCTCCGGCCAGGTCGTGGCCTGTCAGATCACTGCTGCAGTGCCGCAGGTACCGGGCGAGAACGTGGCGGTCGTTCCGTAGCGCCCACTTCTCCGTAGATGGAGGTTGCCCTAGTGTGGTGCCGTGCCTCCACGGAGGAGAGCGATGACCGACACCGACACCAAGGTCTTGGCTGCCCAAAACGGACAGCGCGAACACGCCAAGCGCGCCACCCTGGAAATGCTGCGGGAGAAGAAGCCCGCCGAGCGCGAGGTAGTCACCCGGTTGTCACCGGACAGCGAGGAAGTCTCCTTCCTGCTGCGCGCGATGAGCGCCACCGGATACGACAAGCTGGTCACCCGACACCCGCCCACCAACGAGCAGCAGGTCGATGGCGCCCAGTTCAACGTGGACACCTTCGCGCCGGCGCTGATGGCTCGGGTGATCGTCGAGCCGGAGGCCGAGGAGTCCTTCTGGCTCGAGCGCTGGAAGGACCCGAACTGGGGCCGCGGCGAGATCGGCAGCCTGTACTTCGCCTGCAGCGAGCTGTGCAACCGAGGTCTCGATCTGGTCCCTTTCGTCGACGGCTAAGGCGGGACCAGAACTTCTACCTCGAGTTGACCTTTTGCAACGAGGCGGGCATTCCGCACTCCTTCTTTCTCGGTGAGTCCCCGATGCACTGGTCCAGCGAGGACCGGGCCAAGGCGATTGCCTTCATCATCGAGAAGGGCGCGCGCTGCACGCTGTGCGGCACCGCCCAGTGGGAGTGGGCCGAGAATCGTTACGCCTATGAGCCGGCGGTGCGCATCTGTCGCGGTTGCGAGATGAAGGAGTCGGTCTCCAATGAGACCAACCGGCAGCCAGGTCTGACCGTTGAGCTAGCTCCCACGGTTGGGCTCGAGGCAGCCAGACGACAGCTGGCGCAGGAGAAGCGGATGCGCATCCTGTCCCGCGATGATGAGGACGAGAAGCTCAAGCCCATCCCGGTGCCGCCTACTCAGACGCTGGCCTAGTCGATGACCACCTTCGCGGACCCGATGCCGACACCGTATGACGGTGGCGGTGGCGATGTCAGCCGCTCTGCAACGGTCCAGCTGGACGCAAACACCAGTGGTTACCAGCAGCAGATGCGCGCGGCGCAGGCGGCCACCGCACAGCTGACCCAGGGCGTCACCCAGCTGTCCTTCCACGTGGACAACCTGTTCAAGGCGGCCGGCAAGGGCCTGAAGATCATCTCGGCTGGCGACGTAGCGCTGATGACCAGCGCGGTGGCCAGCGCTGCCAGCTTCCAGCAGCAGATGGGCACGCTGAGCGCCACCGCCGCGGTGACCGGCAAGTCGATGTCCACCTTCTCCAGTGCAGTCAACAACGCCTTCGTCAAGTTCCCGCAGTCCCGCGGCGAGATCGTGCAGATGGTGCAGAGCCTGGCCGGCCTGTCGGTGGGCAGCAAGTACATCGGGCAGATCACCCAGGAGGCCATCAAGCTCGAGACCGCGCTGGGCGAGCAGGGCGTAGGCGCCGCGCTGGTGCAGCTGGACCGCACCATGGGCGTCACCCAGGCCCGGTTCGGCAACATGGCCAACAGCCTGCTGACGCTGGCCAAGAACGCCGGCGTGTCCGGTGGCGGGATCGCCCAGCAGGCGCAAATGATCGCGCCGATCTCCCGGATGGCCGGTATGCGGCCGGGCCAGATCCTGGGTGCGGCCACCGCGATGCAGCGCTCCGGCGCATCAGCGGGCACTGCGGCGAGCATGTGGAACTCGATGCTCACCGACATGATGACCATGGCGCGCACCGGTGACCCGAACCTGACCCAGTACTCCTCCTTCATGGGAATGAGTCAGGGTCAGCTCACCCGGATGATCAACCGTGGTCAGGCTGGCCAGGCGATGGGCGCCATCTTCCGGCAGTTGAGTCGCGGTGGCGCGCCGGCACTGAACTTCGTCAACCAGATGGGCTGGGGGCCACGCGGCATCAGCGCTGCGCAGGCGCTCTCGAATGCCCAGCTGCAGCGAATGATGACCATGGGCCAGGGCGCCACGGCGAACCAGGCCAACCTCAACAAGGGCTTCCAGGCGGCCACCAACAACCTCGTGGACTCGATGTCCAAGCTGCACAACCAGGTCACCATGCTGGTCGAGCAACTGGGCGCCCCGCTGCTGGGGCCGCTGACTGCGTTCGCGAAGGCAATGTCCAGTGTCGTAGGAGTGATATCCAAGATCGCCGGCGCACCAGTCATTCACCAAATGCTGACCGCAGCGGGGGTGGCTGCCCCGTTGGGGCTTGGAGCAGGGGCGCTCGTATTGCGCCACCTTCCGATGATCATGGGCATGGCCACCATCAACTTGCTGCGCAAGACTGGCCTGGGTGTTGCCTTCCGAGAGGGCCGAGCACAGGCTGCCGGCGCCCTGGCGCCCGGCGAGGCGCTCATCGGTTCCCAGATCGCGGCTGCCGGTGGCATAGGGGCCGCAGTACGTGGTGGCGGGATCAACGCACGCGCGGCGGGTGCCTACATGATGGGCCAGCGCTTCGGCGGTTGGTTCGGCGCAGCCCCTGCAGCCGGCGCAGGTGGCCCCGGCATGATCCGGCGTGGGCTGGCCTACGGGTTGCGCGGCATCGGGTTGGGTGGCGCGTGGGCCTACAACATGCAGGCGCAGACGCTGCGCGATGCGCGGCTGGAGGGCTACGCCCGCTCGGCCTACGCCGGCACGGGACTGGGCACCGGCCAGGCGGCTGCCGAACAAGCCTCGATCCGCGCCCGGATCGCAGCCGAGAAGATGACGACCGACCAGCTGCTGGCCAATGCCGGACTACTCGGTGTGGCCAAGCAGTCCATCCGTGACCTGACTCGCGCCGGATTTCGGTATGCGAGTGAGGCCGGCAAGACCGGTGCCGCGCTGGCCGGCGGCGCGCTCTGGGGCGGCGTCAAGGGCTTCGGTAGGGGACTGCGCGGAATGGCCGGCCGAGCGCTGTTCGGCCCGTCGATGCCCAGCTTCGAGGCACAGCGAGCTGCCGAGCTCAAGGTGCAGGAGGCGGACGCGCGACTCGCGACAGCGATGGAGGCGCAGGCCGCTGCTGTCGGCAAGGGCACCGCAGCGATGACCAAGGCCAACGAGGCCTATGTCAAAGCAGTGCTGGATGTAGATGCGGCGCTGGTGGAGCAGGCTGCGGTAGCTCGAGCATCGGCAAAGCGGGGCCTGATCTCCGGCGGACCCGGTGGTGCAGGCGTCCTCGGCGGGATGCTCGGCATCGGTCGTGGTCGTGGCTACGGGATGGGCGTGGGCATGACGGCCATGCTGGCCAGCACCTTCCTGCCCGGCACCTTGGGCAGGGTTGCGGGCGGCGTCGGCACCGGCGCGATGATCGGCTCGATGATCCCCATTCCGGGTGCCACCGTCGCAGGCATGGCGATTGGCGGGCTGACCAGCTGGCTCACCCGTCCCAAGGCACCGCCTAAACCGGACCCGGCACTAGAAGCGGCCAAGCGTGCCGTGCCTAGCCAGGCCCAGGCGGTTCAGAACGCCATGGCGATGACCGGTTCCGTCAAGTCGCCGGCCGTCAAGGCGATCATCATGGGCTACGCCCGCAAGGAGGGGATGGTTGCCGACGCCAAGAAGGCCGGTGTCAGCGAGGACGACCTCTACAAGGCACTGACCGGGCAGCGGATCAGCACCCAGCAAGTGCCCGCGCCCGGCATCGTGCCCTCCGGTGCGGCGATGCCCATGGGTCCCGGCGCTGGCTACGGCAGCGCGACCCAGGTCATGGGCGAGAGCATGAGCCCGGCGCTGGCTCTGGTCCAGCGATGGGCAACCCAGGGCGGTAGCGACCGTCACCTGCAAGAGACTCGGCTGCTCGAAGGAGCGGTCAAACGCGGTGCCCGACAGTGGGCGACCGCCGGCGCTCAACCGATGACTCCGCTGGGCAGCTTCCTGGCAAGTAGCCGCGCCTTCCAAGCGGTCACCACTGGCAAGCTGACCGGCGCACCGGGTCCACAGCAGGCGGCCATCGAGCAGGCCTCAGCGGCTGCGCTGAAGTTTGCGGGGAACACCACCCAGGCCGTTGTGCAGTTGGAGAAGCTGGCCAACGCATCCGGTGGCGCAACAGCTGCGATAGAGCAGGGTTCCGCGCAGTGGGCTCGCATGTTCGACGACGCCAACATGCAGTACAAGTCCAAAGCGCAGCAGCTAGCCATCTTGGCACAGCGGGTTACTGCCGAGCGGCCGATGGCCACTGGGCCCCATGCCAAGCCGGAGGCCCAGAAACTCTATACGGGCGATGTGCAGGCACTGCTGGCCGGCAAGAGCGACTACAACCAGAGCCTGATCCAGCAGTACCAGGCGGCGCGCGACTTCGGCATCCAGATGACCCGGATGTACCAGCAGTACTACACCACGAGGGATCGCCAGCAGCGCGACTTCCACCGCAGCCAGGCGCGGGCCGAGCAGGACTACAACCTGTCGCGGGCGCGCGAGATCCGCGACTTCAACAGGCAGGAGCTCTACGCGGCGCAGGACTACAACACCCAGGTCTTCCGCACCACCCAGGACTTCCACACTCAGATGAAGCGGGAGGCCGAGCAGGCTGCGCAGAGCATCTACAACCCGTTCCAGGAGGTGCAGGCCCAGGAGGTGGCCGGCGCCGGCATGACGCTCTACAACCTGCGCGATCAGAACCGGCGCATCTTCCAGCAGATCGCGCAGCTGCGGCAGGCCCGCAAGATGGGGCTGTCCACCCAGGCCATCAAGGAACTCAACCTGGCTGACCCGCAGAACGCCCAGCAGTTGAACGCGATCGTGCAGCAGCTGGGCACTCCAGGGATGGCCTGGCAGATCAACCAGGCGGTGGCGATCCGGGTCAAGGGCACCACCAGGCTGACCCAGAACACGCTGAACACCGAGTTCGCGAACACCATCCAGGACTTCCATCGCGGCCTGGCCCGGATGAAGGCCGACTACGACCGCACCCACCAGCGGGCACTGGATCAGCAGCACACCGCGCTGACCGACATGGCGCACGACTACCACGTCAACACCCGGCGCATGGTGGCCGACGAGAACACCGCCCTGCAGGACATGGCCTTCGATTTCCACCGCACGGTGAATCAGACGGTGGGCGACATGACTCGGCAGATGACCGAGCTATATGGGTCGTTCGCGGTGAACACCACCAAGGCCATCCAGGAGATCAACAGGACCTTCGGCAAGTACGCACCGCAGCTGGCCCGCACGCTGACCGCACAGATCGCGGTGGCCGAGAGCGCGATCCAGAGCGCGGCAACCACCAGCTACGGCCAACCGGGGATGCCGGTTGGGCCCGGTCTGGGTGGCCAGATGGGCCAGGTCACTGCCGGGAGTACCGGCGTAGGCAGCACGCGTGCGCAGCGCACGGTGGCCAATGCCTTGGTCGGGGCCGGCGTGAGCGCGGCCGGCGTAGCCGGAATCATGGGCAACATCGCTCAGGAGTCCGGCTTCAATCCGCTGGCTGGTAGGGGCACCGCCCATCAAGGCATTGGGCAATGGGGTGGCTCGCGGTGGGCCGCACTGCAGGCATTCGCGCGCTCATCGGGCTCCTCGGCCTATGACCTGAACACCCAGATCGCGTTCATGATCCGCGAAGCGAGGGCTCGCGGAGATCTCAGCGCAGCCAGCCAGGCCGGCTCAGCGATGGCGGCAGCGGCCAGTTGGAACCAACGCTTTGAGGGCAGCGGAGAGAAGCCCGGCGATCCCGGTTACGCGAACCGGATGCGCTATGCGCAGGCGTGGGCGAGAAGCGCGCGCTACCAAACTGTCGGTGGCATCGGACGGAGCCCAGTCGGTCGCGGGCTACGTCGGGGACGCACCGACCAGGGCGTGGACTGGAGCGGCTCGGGCCCGATCTACGCGGTGGGCAACGGGCGCATCGCACTCGCCATCCCCAACGATCCGGGCTGGCTGGGTTCCTACATGGTGCTCAAGCTGGACAACCCGCCGAGCCGGGACCGCCAGTTCGTCTACTACGCCGAGGGGATCCACCAGACCGTGCGCCAGGGCCAGCGGGTGCGCGCCGGCCAAGTCATCGGGCATGCCTACGGTGGCTCCTCTGGCATTGAGATCGGCTGGGCGGCCGGCGCCAGCCAGACCACCCAGGCGCGGGCGCACAACCAACAGGCGCCAGGCAGCGACCCAGGCGCCCGGCCCTCCGGCTATGGCAGAAACTTCGCGCGCTGGATCACCGGGCACCAGCGCGGTGGCATCAGCCAGCACGAGCACCTGGCTCGTATTGCCGAGCACAACATGCCGGAGGCGGTCATCCCGCTGGACAACCGCGGCCACCAGTTCCTGCGCAACATGTACGCGAAGATCGCCGAAGACCTACGCCGGCTTGCTCACCATCGCCCGCGCGGAGTGACCACCGCCGATGTCGGTGCACTGCGCCAGCGCGAGCAGCAGCTCGGCCAGGCACTGCAGCACATCCATATCCACCACCATCTGACCGCGGACCAACGCTGGGTGGCCCATGTGCGGCAGCAGGAGCGCAAGGCGCTGGAGCCGATCCGGCATCGCGAGCACATCCTGGCGCTGCGGGAGAACACGCTTGAGCACAAGCTGGCCAACAAGCACCTGAGCAAGATCGCACGGGAGGGCCTGGAGACCCGCGAGAAGGGCGTGGAGAGGCGACTCGATGCGCTGCGCGCGCGTGACGATCGGGTCCGCCAGCAGTTTGAGCACAAGATCTGGTGGCATCACGCGAGCGCCGAGCAGCGCTACGAGTACACCGTGCACGAGCACATGCGGCAGCGGCTGCACCCGCTACAGCGCCAAGAGGAGAGCCTGGACAACCGGATCCGGCGGGTGGCGCACCGGCTGGCCCATGACCGGCTGACCATGCATGAGCGACACCTATTGGAAAAGCGCGAAAAGAACCTGAAGAAGGAAGAGAAGAACGTCGAGAAACGCGAGACGCACGTCCGCAACGAGGCCGCGCAGACCATCCATCGGCATCGCGAGCGGATCTGGGAGCGCGGCCAGGAGCAGCAGTATCAGCAGGCCCACCGGCGCCAGACCCAGCAGTACACCGCCGGCATCCTCGGGCGGATCGGCTATGACGCCGGGCAGGATCTGGCCAACGTCTACTTCGGCCAGGCGACCAAGCGCGACAAGGACCGATACAAGCAGTTCCAGAAGAACGTGGCCGACCTGCACGAGCTGCAGCAGGAGGCGCGGCAGCATCGGGCTCGGCACGCCACGCACAACCACCACGGTGGCACGCACCACCATCACCACCATGGCGGCCAGCACCACCACCACGGCCCAGGATTCACGCTGGCCGAGCTGCATGCCATTTCGCGCCGGCGTGAGGAGGCTCGAGAGAGGGCGGGGGCAGCGGCGGCACGTACCGAGCTGGCCAAGATGCACCAGTACAACCTGGGCGCTTCACCCCAGTTGCGAGCAACCGAGATGCGTCATCTGCGAGAGAGAAGTATGCATCTCGCGGTCGAGATGCATGCTCCCTACGTTCGACACCACGCGGCCCAGCAACATCACATGGAGACGCAGCTGCACCAGCTGATACTGCATCTGCACGCTGCCCAGCGTGGGCTGCCTGGCCAGCAGCATGGTCATGCCACCTACAACCAGGACTACCGCACCCAGTTCCAGATCCATCAGATGAACATCGCGGCCGCCGATGCGGCCAAGATTCAACGGGAGCTGGACCAGCTGGCCAGGCTGAAGAAGCTGACCGCTCCGGCACACCACTGATGGACGGCCCCACCGTGGTCAGCATCGCGCTGGTCTGCCTGTTGATCGGGCTCGTTGTGCTGTTCGCCTGCGCTCCGCCGGCCAATTAGCCGGTTTCGGGCATAAAAAAAGGCCCGGACCAACCCCCCGGCCGCAGCCGGGGGGTTAGGTCAGTAGGGCTTGTCGAGATCGAGCAGCGCATCAAGTTCGACGTACTGCGGATCGGGACGGGCGAACACGTCATTCCAGGTAAGCGGTGCTCGCTCGACACGAACGCGCTTACGCCGGCGTGCTCGCCAGGCTTTCCAGTTCTGCCAATCGACAACCAGTCCGTGCACGAGCCCGGACACTGCGCCCATCGCGAGCAGCAGCGGTATTCCGAACACGATCAGGAACGGCAGTGCCAACCCGATGATGAACAGCAGGATGACAATGAGCACTACTCCTCCTCGTCGAATAGTGGCTTCTTGTCGAACAGGCCTTTCGGGCTGCGGGGCGGATCGAACAGCCCCAACGGCTGCCTTGGCGCGTCGAACAGCGGCTCACGCTTGGTGGGCGCGGGCTCGGTTGCTGCCGGCGCCTTGGTGTCGGTGTCGGGCATGACTCCTCCTCTCATAGAGAAAGCGGCTGACGTTATGTCAGCCGCGATTGTTGGCGGGGGTGTACTGGGATACCCGCCCGGACCCCCAAACTGCCCAGGCGGGGCAGCTGGGGGGCGGGAGGGCCCATCTGTGTGTCTGTCTTACGGTTGGTTCGGCCGAATCTTCTTCGGCTTCTTCGGGTACTGGATCAGCTTGCTGGGCGTACGCAGGCCATGGTTGTACTCATCGACGATCATGAAGGTCCACTCATCGGAGCGCGACTCAGAACCGCCACCACCACGGCTGCGGGCGATGGCCCTGCTGTCCCACAGAGTCACCGGTGACTTGGTCAGGGTCCGCGCCAGCCGCTTGAAGTCGATGTTCACGCGGTTGGCATGGATGACCTTGCCGATCGCCTGGAGGGCGTTGGCCGACCAGGTGTCCGCCTGTCGGCCCCATGCGGTCTCAGCGACACCGAGCGTCTCGCGGAGCAGCTCGTGGTTGGCCGAGTCCAGATCCACGATGCGCCGCGCAGCGGTCACTGCGCCGATGATGTTCGCACTTGCCGTCTTGCCGTAGTCGAGCCCGCATGCCTGCGCCTGCTGGAACATCCGACGCTCGGTACGCATGCCGGCGGTCAAGCCGACGCGGTACTGGTCGTACGGATACGGGGCCTTGCGGTTGCGGTTGAGCGCCAGGAACATCTTGGCCTCTTCGCGCAGAGTCAGACCCTCATACACGGTGCAGGCGACGGTGGTGACACCGAGGCGGTTGAGGACCTCGATGCGGTGCTGGCCATCAATGACCCATAGCGAGCCATCCTTGCGGCGAGAGACGACCGGGATACCGAGATAATCCGGATCCCACATGGCCAGGAGCGCGATGACCCAGGTCTCCACGAGCCAGCGCTGCCGGTTCGCGTCGACGTACAGGTCTGCCACGCTCAGGGTCTCGAAAGAGATCTTGCGTGGCTTGGTGCTGGGCACCGTTTTGAGCACAGCCATAGGGGCTGCACCTCCTAGAGGTGAGGAAAGCCCCGGCCGATTGACCGGGGCCCTAACGCATTCAGAAGGTGCTGCTGTAGCGCGCCATCCGGTAGCGCCTGATCGTCAGGGACAGCCTGGCGAACAGGAACTCGGCGGCGAACAGCAGCACCCCGAGCAACAGTCGGAGCATGGAACCTCCTTGGTAGGTGGGTGTGGTTACCTCTTTGGGTCGTACTGCGTGTCCTTCGTACTCCGTGTGGGGAGCGCCGTCCAGTCATGACAGAACGAGCAGTAGCCCTCCTCGAGATCCCTCGGGTGCCAACTGACCTTCCCGCAGCGCGGGCAGGTGAAGTGCGGCATCCGGTCGGCCATTCAGTCCTCCAATGTGTAGACGAGACTGGTCTGGGGAGGGAGCATCCCCACCCCGATGGACGAGATGCGTGACGGGTCGATGCGGTACTCCGGCACCAGGTACCAGCGGTGCAGGCCGTAGGCGTCCTTCCCGTCATAGAGCACATCGCAGCTGATCCTCTTGCCGTCAATCAGAACCAGGTGTACCCCGGTCGGCGGTTGTGGCGTCTCTTTCGTGCGCTTGCGCCGGAAGATCTCCGTTCCCTCCCTCGAGCAACATCACCGATGCGATCGCTGCGGCATCCCAGATGCACCCGGACGCGCAGTCCCAGCCGTAGTACCAGTGGTATTCGGAGAGCCGGTAGTCCCACAGATACGGGCTGATGATGATGCCCTGGTAGGCCTGTGCGACCGCTCGCCAGTCCGGCTGTCCCTTCTCGAACAGGAAGCCACTCGAGTAGCGGTACATCGGATTCGGGATCCGGAACCGCTCATGGAACTCCTCGAACTCCCATGGCTTGCTGACATGCAGGACATTCGCATCGCCGGCCAGCGTGACCAGCCATGCGTGTCCGAGTCGATCGACCGCGAACTCCTCGGCCGAGCACCAGTCGAGCCAGCTGTAGTCGCTGTCCTCGTCAGACACCCAGAAACCTCGAGGCTTGTAGAGGTGGATCAGCGAGGTGGGCTCGCCGTCGATCTGTAGCCGAGACTCGACTACCAGCGGGTCCTCCTCCTTGCGGTAGTGGATCAGGCGCATTCCATCCCTTCCTGGTGGGTGTGGTTAGGCAGCCCGCAATTCTCTCGCACGCTGCGGAGCGGGTATTTCGATGTCGTGCCGGTATCTGCTCATGTTTGCCACGGCGAGGAAGCCCTCCTCGTCGTCCTGCAGCGCGAGCATCTGCGCGATGTAGGAGTCGGTGGTGGGCTCCTTGCCGTACAGGTGGGCACAGAACGAAGCCACTGCGTTCTCGCCCTCGAGCCCGTCCATCAACATGACGTTGCCGGACTTGCTACCCCGGCATTTGATCCGATACCGCCGGCCAGAAGGAACCAGCACATCGAAGTGCTTGTGTTCGGCCAGGTCAACCAGCTGCTGCGGGGAGAGCAGACTCTCCAGCAGCACCCGAGCGGTCACGTTGGCCTGCCGCTCCACCTCTTGGCGCTGCTGCAGCGCGGCCCGGTACTGCTGCTCACGTGCCTCACTCTCGGCACGTTCTTCTGCTGTCGGCACCCGGTACACCGCACCGCCACCGCCGGCGCCGATCGACACATACGGCGTGTTCCAGTACTCCCAGACGATGTTCGTGCTGACCGTCGTGGTGGTGGTGTTCCACCACTGCCAGGCACTGTCCGGGTATGGGACCCAACCGCCGGTAGAGGTCAGGGTGCCGCCGGTGCCACTGGCGGTGGTGTAACCACTGCTGCCACCACCGCCAGCACCCCAGACCTGGACCGGCACGTCAGCCACCCTGCATCGGCTTGACCAGGATGATGCGCTCGGCGCTCGCGTCGAACTCCCGGACCTGGGAGCCACGCTCGCCCTTGGCGCCCTGCGCGGCGTAGGCCAGCATGCCCTTCTTGCGGGCCGCAGTGAAGGCGGCCTTGGCGACCGCCACCTCCTCCGGGTTCTCGCTGTCCCACACGATCTTGGTGTCGCCCTCGTGGTTCAACTCGTGCATCACTCCGGTGGTCATTACGACCCCCTTTCTGTGGGGTGGGTTGTTGGGGTTAGTCCTCTTCCTGCTCGGCCTTCAGCCATGCCTCCAGCCGGATCCGCTCCACGGAGCTGAGCGGCGGCCGGTCCATCAGAATCTCGCGGATGGACGGCTCATGCTTGCGCCGCGCCCTCGCATCCTCGTTCAGCAGCATCTGCGCCAGCGCCTCGAAGCGCCCGGTGATGACGTCCTCTGACTTCTCGATCATGCGGGCCACATCGGCGGCATATTTGTTCAGCCCAGCGTTGACCGCCTCGTCGATGCGGCGCTGGACTGATGGGCTCAGCGAATTGATCAGCGCGATCAGCTCGTTGCGCAGCTGCTTGGCTTCCTGGATCGTCTCGTGCAGCTCGCGAGTCACGGTGCGGAGGACCGTGATCTCGTCCTGCACCTTCATGCGTTCGGCCCCGAACGGAGGCGGTGCACCACCGCCATCCGGGGCCGTTCCTCCTCCTCCCGCTGCTCACGCAGACGGGCAGCCTGGTCGCTCAGTACCCGCTTGAGTCGGTGCGCCTCGGTGATCGCGGACTGGAACAGTTCTTTGGCTTCCTCGATCCACAGCTCATCGCCGGCCGCCTCCGCGTCCGCGGCATCCCAGGCCAGTCGATTGACATGGCGCTGGGTGCGTGCCTCGCGCAGGAAGCTGCGCCACAGTTCCATCGTCACGCTGTTCTGGTACGCCGGCTTGGTCGGGGGCCGTGGCTGCGGCTCCGGCTCCAGCCAGTCGACGGGTAGCGGATCAGGGATCCGCGTCACGTACCGGCGAGACGTATCCGCATTGCGGGCCCGCAGATCGTTGCCGACCGTATCGAGCCCGACATCCAGCGCATGGCAGATCTGGATGCGGGTGGCACCCTGTCGCCAGAGCTTCATCACCGCATCGCGCCGTGCATTCTTCTCGTCCTGGGTGATGCGGCGAGCCGGCTGTGGCCGGCCATTCGCATCTCTGTGCATCGGGATCCGATGACCATAGGTATCGGAGTGGTACTCGACCGTTTTCTTACTCACTTCAATCGCCCCGTGCGCTTGCCGCGGTTGTACTCAGCTACGAACCGATCGAACAGCGTCTTGTGCGGTGGCTGCTTGTCATCGCCTTTGCCGATGGAGCGCCACTGCATAGCCGGCTTCATCTTCATCCTGGTGGCCAGGTGGTCGCTGTCCACCTCATCCCACCATTTGCGGTGCATGTCTGCGACAGCGAGCAGGATGTTGAAGTCCCACCGGCTGGTGGCCGAGTCGTGGTCGTAGGTCGGCCACGCCTCCATGACCGTCAGGAGGGTGCGCGCCAGCAGCTCGGCGCCATCCTCCGGGGTGTACTGGTGGCCATGCACGATCGTCTTGATGGTGGCCACGCAGGAGATAGTCATGTTGGAGGGCTTGTGCCCGAGCCGCAGACCCATCTCCTCGAGCACCTTGGTGGCCTGCACCTCATGCGGGTGCTCGGAGTGCAGGGCGCTCATCCACTTCTCGTATGCACTGTGGGTGGCTCGGCCGCGCACAATGTCCAATGCCAGCTGTGCCTGCTTCGGGGTGGTCAGCGACTCCGGTAGCACCATGCACCAGATCAGCATGTCCGGGTCGAGATCGCGCACCGCCTTGACTCGGTGCTGCCCCTCGACCACGACGTAGCCGGCCTCGGTGAAGACCACAGTCGGGGTCTCGAACATGGCCCAGTCGAACTCGTTGACGATGTTCCGGACGCGGTCCTCGGTCAACTCCCGCTGTGCACGAGCGTCGATGATCAGGTCTCGTGCGGCGATCTGCTCGGGGACCCGTGGGTCCGGGGATAGTGGTTGGTTCTTACCGCGGGCTGCCGTCATGGCAGCACCTCTTTTCCTTCGCTTCGGCGCAACCTTTGCGCCGCTGGTGGGTGTGGACATAGCCACTTCCTTTCTGTTGGGGTTTCTAGAAGACAGCACCCTGCTGCTTCTCCCAGCGAGCGCACTCCCGGCACACGTCCCATACGTGGCCGGGGGTGTCGCTCACGGGTTCCATCGAGATCCGCAGCATTGCTCTGCAGCAGATCTGGCAGATGATGAGGCCGGTCCTGCGCCTCATCTCGATGGAGATCTGCGGGTCCATTACTCGGCCAGATAGACCTGGGTGGTGCCGGCGAATGCCTCTTGCCATTCCCACTTGTCCAGCACGTAGCGCCGGAAGTCCCTGCTGGATAGTTCGATCTCATCCTGGGTGTGCCACTGCAGTTCTGCGATGGCCTGCTCGTACTCTTCGGCATACGAGCGCGGCACCGGCATCCGGGCAAGCACAGCCAGGTCGATCGGGTTGCCTCGGCGGGCGTCCATCAGCCGCCGCTCCAACTCCAGACTGACCTTCTTCCGGTACGCCTCCTGGGCCAGATCCACCCTGGTCTGGTGGGTCTTCAGGTTGGTGCGTAGCTTGTCGATCAGTTCGTTCTTGTTGACGGTGATCGGGTTGTCCATCACGTGACCTCGAGCGTGTCGGCTGCCTGACCCAGCTGCTTGGCGATGTCCTCCACCGTGGTGGTGGGCTTGTCGCTCCAGCTGGTGACGGTGTGACCGCCGAGCTGGGCCTCGAGCTGCTTGCTGATGATCCGCTCGGCATAGCCGGCGTTGGTCCGGGAGCCGATGCTCAGGGCCGGCGCGCTCAGCATTCCTGTCTCGTCCAGCTGGTAGCCCAGTCCTTGCTCAGCCAGTGCCACTCGGATCGCACCGAGCGTGCAGACCCGACCGCTAGCGTCCTGGAAGGACCCGGTGGCCTTGCCCTTACTCTGGACGATCTCAGCCGCTCGCCGGGCAATAGCAGCGATCCTCTTCATGCCGATCATTCGCACACCTCGATCTCATCCGCGACCTGCAGATAGGCCTTAGCGATGTCCTCCGCGCTGTTGCCGGGGAGTGTTGCGTCATTCCACTCCGGCACCGTCATGGGCCTGGGCAGGTTCGAGATCTGGCGCATCTTGCGCTGGAAGGATTCGACGATCATCTCCTCGCAGCGCGCTGCGTCAGGGCGGCTCAGACCACCCGCGTCGACACCGCGCAGCGGGTTGAACCGCCAGCCCAGATCCTGCTCGGCCATCGCCAGCCGCAGCGCGCCGATCGCGCACACCCGGCCGGTGGCGCTGTCATAGAGCTCATGCTTGGTCTTGCCGCGGACTTGGATGATCTCGGCCGCACGTCTTGCGATTGCTGCGATCTGCTTGACGCCGATCATTGAGCCTCCTGTAGCTCATAGGTGGGTGTGGGCCAGGCCGGGGGGTGCTGGATAGGACCACCCCCCGGACTGGCAGCTCTTACTTCAGGTGAATGCGGTACAAGTTGCCTGCGTTCAGCGACTTGTTCCAGTTGAACACCGCCTGGGCCTGGGCCCGCACCGGCACACCGGTATAGGCCGAGAGCACCCGCTGCACCTTGTTGTCCTTGACAATGGCCACTCGCATCGTGTGCGAGAGTTTGCTCGCCCAGATCTCCTCACTGACCTGCAGTTCGATCGGCACGAGCAGGGTGAAGACTGCAGTGTCGCCGAAGCGGCGGACCGGCACGTCCTTCATGGTTGGCATTGCTTACCTCCTCACTTCCGGGCTTGAGATCTCTTGATCCGTTCCCAGACCTTCTCGCCATGCTCGGTACGTACGTGCGCGCCGTACCCCTGACCGAGCTGGGCCAGGAAGCCACACTGCTCGCACTCGATGGACTCGCCGGCCGGCGGAACCTGACGGCTCGCTTCGACCCGGTCAATGCCGTGAATGCTCACCATGTGGCCGATCGTTCCGGTCCGTCCGGTGCGCGGCTCGTGGCAGATCGGGCAGCGGAACTTGCCATAGGTGGGTGCTGGAGCAATGACCGCCGGCCGCAGGCCGAAGATCTCACCCTCGCTGAGCGTCCCGTATTGATTCAGGAACTCCTGGGTCAACTCGCCCAGCACCAGCTTCGTGGCGTGCTCGGTGCACAGGTCCAAGTCGTAGGGCTTTGAGTCATCCAGCGTGATCGTGACGCTGTAGGACGCTTCCACCTCACGACTGTCCATCACCCAGTCGACGCCGCAGAACTTCAACACGATGGGCCTACGCACTTTCAGCACCGCCCATCGCGGCGTGCACAAGGTCGTAGATGTCGCCCTCGGCCTCGACCACCGTGCGTGTTGCGAGCGCTGCCAATCGGACATAGTTCATGCCCTGCCGGTTGATCCGGCCAGCACCCGGCGGCATGTAGTAGTCCTTGTCCAGGATGGGTGTCCACTTCTTGAGGACCGCCCCGGTGCGTGGGTTGATGATGCGGTACTTGAACCCCTCGCATTCCTGGCAGCGCAGGATTTCGGACTCTTCCTTGCCGTTCGTGATGCCGGTGTAGAACTTCCATGAGTGCCACACCGAGCGACAGCGCAGCACTGCCGGCTCGGTTGCGGCCCAGTGGTCGATCTGCTGTTGCACCACTCGCGCTGTTGCGTACTTCGGTTTTCTGACGTACTGCGTGGTAGCCACCATTCACTTCCTTTCCTATTAGTGGTGGGTGGTGGGGAACCTGCCGAGGATCGGCAGGTCCTTGAATCCGTAGCCCGGATCGTTGGGCCAACGGTGTTCAAGATCTTCAAAGACCAACTGGAACGCCCGGATGTCTTCGCCGTAGAAGTAGCGCGCCAGGGTCAGGTCGGATAGGTCATCCGCCTCGATCAACATGCCGTGGTAGTCGTTCTGGAACTCGATCAGCACGCCGGGCGCGAACAGTTCGCCGCCAGCGGCCCGCTTGGCCAGGTCGTTGAGCGTGACCTTGCCGGACTCCAGGTTCAGCCCGTACTCGATGAACTCGGGCAGGCCCTTGTCCGCCAGCCCGACCGTGTAGCAGAACTCGTATCGCTGGTTTGGCTCGGTGTCCTGGGTGGGGAAGACGCCCTGCACCATCCAGCCGTAGTGGGCGATCAGTGTCAGGCACTCGGCGTTGTAAGCAGCTCGGCGGAGCTGCTTCTCCATCTCGTCCATCACAGATCAGCCGGCTTGCCGATACCCGGAAAGTTGTAGTCGCCGCTCAGCACGGCCGCGATCTCGGCAGCTTCCGCCTCCCGAAACTTCGGGTGCTCCCGTTCCTTTGTCTTGCAGTCCATGCAAATGGTGTCGGTATTGAAATAGCTGGTGGTGTAGATCCCTGTCTCGGTGTTGCACCGGTCGCAAATCATTAGCCGCTCCATTCGCAGGTCTGACCAACCAGCGCGCGATTGTCAGACTCGATGACGGTGACGATGTGGGTGGCTGCCATCGACCGCCCGTCCGGGGTGTTGTCCGGGTGGCCGTGCCCGCAACCAGTGAGCTCGAATGCCCTGTCCTGCCAGTCCTCTTCGTCGGGCAGGTCGAAGGTCTCCTCGCATTCATGGCCATCGGCGTACACGTTCTCGATCAGAATCTTCATGGCTTCCTCCGCTCTGGCTTGTAGAAGCCGCCCTGGTAGCGCCAATGGGCTTTCCAGCAGACCTCGCAGATGTCGTGGCCGCTGGTCCGTCGCCAGCCGGCGCTTCTGGCCAGGGCGAGGGCCTGCGCGGGCGTGCGGACACCGACGACCGGTAACTTGCTCCGGCCGCCGATGCCCACACACTCAGGTACCTCGCACACCACGATGAAGGTGTGCTCGATCATCTAGAACGTCCGCTGCGGCTCAATGCTGAAGGTGATTGCGCCGGGCGCGCATATCCAGGTTCGATGGGCCTTGCCCCAGCCGTCGTAGCGGTTGATGAACTGCTGGGCCTCGAGCGGCAGGTCAGCCCAGTAGGTCAGGCCATCCCTGCCCCGCCATTGCGCCTGGGTGCCGCTGACCCGCACCTCGCGCATGCCGAGCGAGAGCAGCGCCTGCGCGATGGCGCAGCGCGCCCCGTTACCCGGAGTGCCGATGCGGATGTGCTGCTCCGTCACCTCCACGATGAGCAGCGGATCGGGGGGCAGCTGGGTGGTCTCGATCTCGGGCAGCACCGCAGTCATTACTGATCCTTTCGAGAAGATGTTCATCCTTCGTTGACCCCCGCCTGCACCTCGAGGGTGAAGGTCAGCGGTTCCGGGCATTCGTAGTACTCGCTCTCGCAGCAGCCATCGCAGAAGTCGTCGGTGCAGTCGTCATAGTGGTCATCGCTGCCATCGTCGTTCTCGCCCCACTTGTCGTAGGCACGGATGAACTCATCGGCCTCCGGCGGCAGGTTCGCCCAGTACCACTCGTTCTCCGTGGTGCGCCACTGGGCCTGAGTGGCCACCTGCACGCTGTGGAATCCCTTGCGCAGCAGCACCTGCGCGATAGCACAGCTGCTCGCATCGCCGGGAGTGCCGTTCTCGATGTCGCTCTGGGTCACCTCGATGACCATCAGGGGATCGGGCGGCAGCTCGGTGAGCGTGAGTTGCTCCGAGAGAGTGCTGGTCATTCCTTCTCCTCCTCGTCGTAGCGGCCGAGGCTGAACTCCAGCCCCTGCCGTAGTTCACTGATGTAGGGCTTGCGGCCCCATACCTCTTGGAATTCCTGTTCGATCTGGTCGAGAGCGCCGTCCAGAATGTCGGCCGGACCATCGCCCCAGAACTCATCCCGCTCGCTGGCGTTGTCGCGTGGCCCCTGCATTTCGGCGATGCCGCCGTACTTGCCGGCGTTCCACCAACCCATCAGTCCTCCTCTTCAGGTACGTCATCGACCAGCTCGACGCTGGGCCAGTAATAGACCAGGCCCAGGCCCATCTGATCGCTGCGGACGGCATTGACGATCTCGGCGAACTCGGTCAGCGGATGGTCCGGATCGAGCTCGACATCGTGGGTCAGCTCCTGCACAAAGCGGATGAGCTCGCCCATCGAGTGGACGTTGATCGCTAGGCACGTCTTCCCGTACATGAAGCGGCCGCTATAGCTGTAGGGCTTCACATCGAACTCGTCGAAGTCAGCTCGTCTGACTTGCAGCACGGCAGAACCTCCTTCCCTGGGGGTGGGTGTGGGTCACAGCCAGCCGTTGACGGTGGCTGCGTTGTTCAGCGCGCAGTCGGTGGCGAAGGCGTCCAGGAAGGCGATCGCGCCCTCGTAGTTGCCCCAGCCGTTGGGTGGGTTCATCGCGCGGTACTTGTCCGGATGCCGGCGTAGCTCATCAGCCACGCTGGTGAGCATTCCTCCGGTCTCAGTGGCCGGTGCGCCGATCAGCTCCTTCCAGCCGGGGAAACCCGCTGCCCGGAGCATTGGGCCCAAATTGTAGGTAACGTTGTGGTTGTTACCGAGATGTAGCGGTTCAGGCATCCCCGGCAGTTTGATCTCTAGCCAATAATCTGCGCTGATCGGACCGCTCCTTCCTTACGCGACGTTCCCGCTCTGCATCGCATCTCCGACACTTCCGTGTCCCGTTCGGGCGGATGCGTGTGTTCTCGAAGCTGAACTCGTGTCCACGTTTGCAGTGGGTCTTGCCCCTGTTCCCGTTGCGTTGCCGGCCCTTGGCGGCCATGTCGGCGCTGTTGTCTGCCGCAGTGCCGAGGAACAGGTGCTCCGGGTTGACGCAGGGCGGGTTGTCACAGCGGTGCAGAACCCGCATCCCATCGGGGATGGGGCCATGCACCGCTGCCCAGGCCAGTCGATGGGCGTACTGCATCCGGCCCTCGGAGTACTTCTGGCCGTAGCCGCGGGGCATCCGATAGCCATCGAACTCGATGCAGTCAGCGCTCACTTGACCGGCGCCCTACTCGCTGCCACACCCAGCTCGGTGAGCCGGTAGTGGACGAGTTGGTGTACCGCGGCACGCCGGTCGGACTTGTAGAGCTTGGTGCGCTCCACCAGCTCGTGTTCGATCAGCGTGGCGGCCACCTGATGAATGCGGGACACAGTGGCCGGGCTGCGATCGTCGTACAACCGCTCTGCTAGCTCCAGGCCGGTGCGGTACTCCCGGTCCATCACCGAGAGCAGGTTGACCTGTCTAGCGGTCAGGCTCATAGTCAGGCTCCCTGTCCTCCTCTGACGGTGGTTCCTCGTCCTCCTCAGCCGGCTCGTCGTCGAACTGATGAGCGGCCTCGAACACGGTCTGATATGCGTACCGCGCGCCGATGTCATAGGGCTGCATGCCACTCCTCTCCCAGGGGCACTCCGCACCCGGAGCATACGGAGTGCCCCCGACAACGAAAAACCCCGCTGCCATCAGGCAACGGGGCACAAAAAATGTGCCGAGTAGACACCCGGCACAAGGGGGAAATAGGAAGCACTTCCCTGTGGTCAGTCGCTCCGGCACTCTTCACATTCACTGCGGGTGCTATTCCGAAACGAACTGGGTACGTCCTGTAATAGAACGTACGTTTATTATATCAGCCGACCTCCTCGAAGTCGATCGTGGAGAGGTCGATGTCAGCCAGGCAACCTCGGCACTGGACGGTGAAGTCCTCCGCGTCCATTCCGTCATACGTTTTGACGAATCGGTACCCCACCGAGATCACCGTGCCGTTCTCATCGGTCTCGCATTCCGCGGCCACGTAGACGCAGGTGTCTGTGTAGTCCTTCGTGACCTCGATCTCGGCCATGCAGCACGAGCTGCGTGGACCTTCTGACGTGCAAACAACCGTGGAGGCTTCAGCCACTCGCAGCGGCCCTCCTGGTTTCCCAGCCCCGTTTGGCAGCAGCGGACCGTCTGGCCTTCTTCTGGTCCTCGACCCACTGGATGTGCTCTGCGCGCATCTCGTCGATGATGGTGTCGACCTCTTTGTGCAGCACCTCTTCCTCGATCTCATAGAGCTGCGCGGCGATCCGGTAGAGGGCCTTCTTGGTGTTGCCGGCCCCGAACAGCGCGTGCCCGGTGCGCTCGGGCAGGCCGAGCAGTTCGATCGCGTGGCCGTCGTAGTCCTTGTCCTGGAACTCGGGCAGCAGCAGGCCCAGGTGGTTGGTCATGCCGTGCATCTGGCAGGCCCAGCCGGCGATACAGCCGGCGGTGCCGCAGGTGCTGTTGTACTTGCGCTGCATCCAGTTGCCCTGTTCCCAGTCCTGCGGGTACATGGTGATGTGCGCCATGATCTGGGCAAACAGCTCCCGCCCGGTGGGTACCGGAGCTTCGGTGGGTGTGGTCATTCGCTCCTCCTAGATGTGGCAATCGCAGTTGGTGAGCATTTCGTCATCGAGTGAGTCGTAGACCGCGGACACGTGGGCAGCCCAGGCATCCGGATCCATGTCGTTGTGCGACATACCGAACCAGCCCATCTGGCCGGACTCATGCCACTCGCCGTCCTTGACGTAGGCGAACGGGACGCCGACGTGCAGCATCTGGCCGGTGATGTAGGACTCGCGCGGGTTCTCCTCGTCCAGGCACCACATCTCATGCACCTCCTGCATCCACGGCATGAACCCCTCCTCGCCGGCCAACGCCTTGATGTAGGGGTGCTCGTGGTACTCCGCACGCGCCCTGGCCAACGCCTCCTCGCGTGGCATATCCACCTCGTAGCGCTCCACCCAGCTGCTGAATCGGCCGGGATGGGGCAGCCCTTTGGTGATCCGCTCGAGCGTGTCGTACTGCACGGTCGCCGCAGTGCGCGCCAGGAAGCGCTGGCCGAGCAGATCCCAGTCCTGTTTGAGGATCTGATCGACGTGGCTGCCGTCGATATGCAAGAAGAAGCCCTCCCAGCGGCCTCCGATCACCCACCAATCCCACTTCGATAAGGGGTTGTAGGTGGAGCGGTACTCCAGCTCGCCCACCTCGCTGACCCGGTAGTCCTCCGACTCGGCCCAGCCGTCCCTGATGGCTGCAGCCAGCGTGGTGCGCATGTCAGCATCGGCCGGCACCGCATTCTTCTCGCGCAGCTGGTTGAAGATGTACCACTCGTCCGGCGAGCCAGCCTCGTGGCGCCAGTAGGGCTCGACACTCGTGTTCTCGTCATACGGTTCCAGCTGGCCATCGACATCATTGCCGATGACCACCACGGTGAAGTGGCTCAACTTTCAACGCCTCCTCGGCAGCCGCATCACATCGGGCAGCCCGAACTCACGTTTGGCCTGTTCGGCGGTGTAGCCCTTATCGCAGTACAGCCGATCGCCACAGCGCGGGCGCTTGTTCTTGAACTGGGTCTTGCAGATCGGACACCAGCCCTCAGTAATCAGATTGAGGGCCTCGCGCTGGATATCGGTCAGCTCGGTCAGTTCCATACGCACTCCTGGGGATGGGAGTAGGGGCACCGGCGCTGGTCCGGAAGGGGAAAACAGCGCCGGTGCCCGGTCTGAGTTAGCTGATTGCGGCCTTCTCTGCCTTCAGCCGCTTGGTCAGCTCCCGGCGATCGCGTCGGATCTCCGTGGTCCGCGTGTCGACTAGGTGGTACAGCTCATCCACGTCGATGTTGAACAGGACGGCACCGATCTCATAGACATCGGATTTGTCGTTGTTGCCGTGGAACAGATCCCGATCGTCCATCCACTGACTGGGGATCTCGAACAGCTCGCAAGCCAAATCGGAGGCGCTGTGGACCGTGCCCTGATACTCGACCGTGGTGCCCTCCATCTCGAGCCAGGCGGTCTCGTCATCGTCGTCGGTATAGACATGCCCGCACCAGCGCTGCTGCGCGCCGGAGAGCAAGCAGGCCCAGCCGGCGATGCATGCCTTGGTCTTGCAGCTGGGGCCCAGTCCGACCATCGACTCGAGGACATCGTTGTTCAGGGTGAAGTCCTGGGCCGCTCGAGCCTGCTCGGGCAGCTTGGCGGCCGGCACCATCACCTGCGGTGCCTCGAACCAGACCGATTGCTTCCAGGCACTGGGTTCCAGTTCGACATGCGCGAGCACTTCGACCAGCAGTTCGGTATTGGCCACAGTGGCCAACTCCTTCCGGTTAGGGGGATTGGGTGGGTGTGGAAAAGCAGAAGGCCGGCACTCGCTCCCCCTCAACGAGTGTCGGCCTCCGGTCTACGGGGTTACCTCACACGCAATAGCTCGTACGCCTTGTTCTTCACGGCTACAGTCTTGCCGCCGACGACCACGGTGCCGCCGCCGTTGATGGTGCGGATCGCCCTGGCCTTGGCCTTGGACTCGAGATTGGCCTGGGTGCCACCGGAGGGCGCCACATGATCCTGGTACTCAGCGATCGCGTTGTAGGCACCCCAGCGGGTGAACCGGATGTTCTCCTGGGTCTCGGCGAACACAAACAGCTGCTTGAGCACACCGCGCCGGCTGCTCCAGTGCTCCATCGCTCGCTCGTGCCGCTTCAGATCATCGGGCAGGTTGGACTCTGGCTGCGGCTGCACCCAGATCTCGTCGCACACCTTGCGGAACTCGTCCAGGTCCATCTCTTCCTGGATCAGCTTCTCTGCCTCGGCCTGGAACAGTGCGTCGTAATTGAACGCCAGGCGTAGCGCCTCCCGTGCCTGATCGTGGCGTACCTCGATCGCGGCGGAATGGCGAAAGCTGAATCGGGCCGATTCCATACCCCAGTCCACCGTGTTCTTGCACACCGGCCTGATGTTGGTCACGAAGCAGACGTTCGCGCCGGTCACATGGTTGACCATGTAGACCAGGTACATCTTGATCCCATCGCGGCCACCCACCGTGAAGTCCTTCAGGTGGATGGACACGAAGGTGCGTGCGCCGTTCTCGATGGAGCCGGCGGTCTCGTACTCGGCAGCACCGAAGGTCTGGGTTACTTCACCCAGGAAACCCACGGCCTGCTCGTTCTGGAACGGCATCCAGGTGCGCCCGACAATGCCACCGGGATCGCCCATGATCTCGGGCTCGCCGGTGAATGGGTTGTCCCGGATGACCACGAACTGACCCGGCACCTCGACCAGCGTGCCGTCGTCCAGTCGCATGTGAACCGGCATCTTGCGCACGTTCCAGCCGCGCAAGTGCGCAAGATCCAGCACCTCGTCCGCGCTCAGACTGCCCGGCATCACGGTGCCGAGCACATGCCAAGCGCTGATGTTCTGACCCGAGACGAACGAATACTCGCCAGTCTCAGGGTTCTGCTCGAGCTCGTGACCCATCGTCTTGCTCCTCCTCGGGGGCGGGTGTGAGGGGTTCGGACATGGTTGGTGTACTACGCAGCACTGACGACCACTGGTTGGCCCACATGCTGTCGTGGATCACGCTGGCGGCGGCCGTGGCCAGCTGAGCATGCACGCCGGCCATTGCTATCAGTCGGTCCGCGGTGGGTCGGGCATTCTCCTCACCGGTGGCCAGCAGCGAGGCTGCCGTGTTGATGTAGTCCTCGGACATCAAATAGTGCTCGGGACCGTTCAACGCTTCCTCCTCATTCGTAGCCCGTGGTAGCGACCTAGCACGCCGCCGCAAAGCAACCCGATCATCCAGACATTCGCGGTTACCACGAGTGAGTCACCGACGTAGTTGCTAGCCAGCCAGCCCAGCCCGAACATCGCTGCACCGAGCACGGCCAACTGCCACCAAAAGTGCTTCACGCCGGTACGGACTCGCGGTCCCACACCGCAGCATTGCTGGCGATCATGTCGGCCTTAGCCCACCACACCTTGGCTGCGGTGACATCGACGGTGGCCCGGCCCTGCAGGATCGCTTCTCGAATGTCCAGCACGGCTAGGTGCGCCTGGTCCGGATCGGTGTAGGGCAGCAGCATGCGGGCCAGGGTGCGCATGCTGTCCTGGTCCACGTCATTGGTACCCGCCACACAGATCAGTGCGTGGCATACGTCCTGAACGCTCGGTAGGCTCACGTCAGTCTCCTTCCTAGAGGTGGGTGTGGGGACACTCGAAACCCCGCCAGACTGCGCACCTGGCGGGGTTTCCTCGTTGCTACTCACTTGCTGGTTCCTCCTCGTGTCTGGCCTCGCGGGCTTGCTCGGCCAAGTCTTCGTCCAGCTTCTGCTTCATCGCGAGCAGCTGATTCTTCAGCTCGCCCCGCCACTGGCCGGCGGCATTGACCTGCCGGCCCAGCTCGAGCAGTGACTCCATGTCGCCCTGGTCGACCAGGAACTGGGCATCGGCCAGCCATTCGGCGTCGGTCCTCGCGGGCTGCCGCTCCGGCGCGCGCTCATAAGACTGCGCGTCCGGGTCGGTCTCACCGGTCGGGATGCACAGCACCTGCAGGATCGCGATGCGGTAGGCCACTGAGAACGCCTTGGGGGTGCCCTTGTCGCCGAAGTCCATCGACTCACCCCAGACCTGCGCGCGGATGAAATCACCGCGCGGGCCCTTGAAGTGGTAGGTCACCTTGACGGTGGTCTCCCGACTGGGCTTGCCGGTGCTGGTCTGCACATCGCGGTACTTGGCCTTGGACTTCCAGATCTCGGTCACGATGCCGTGCTTGCGGAACGCCGGGCCGGCTGCATTCACCGCCGCGTCGATGCCGCGGAAGCTGTAGCCCTGCTGCGGGTTGCGCTCGTCCTTGGGCACCACGCCGACATCGCGCATCACGCGGTTCATCAGCTCTTCCACGGTGGGCGGTTCATTCCTGCCGGCCGCTTCGTCGTACGCAGCCTTCTCGGCCGCGCCGGCCATTTTGCGGGGTGCTCGCTTACGCGGTTCGGTCATGTCCCCTCCTTCTGGTCATTACTGCGGTAGACCCAGGTGGGCCCACCCTTGGCGGGTGTGGTGAACGGGATCAGGTCCGCATCGTGCGGGGCATACTTCTCGAACGCTGCCTTCCACTTCACGCTCGCGCTCGACTTGCGCTGATATAGCAGGCCCCAGGGATCACGCACCTTGGTGGCATCGCCAGCCAGCCTGACCATCTCAGCCTGTGCAGCAGCGATCTGCTTGTCCACGGCCTTGCGCTGGTAACGCAGCTCCTTGTGGTACGCCGCGGCCTCCAGGTACTCCTCATCGGTGCGAACATCAACCAGGGGCGCTCGGTAGGGAGCCGAGCGCTCCTCTGACGCGATGATCTGCTGGAACGTGTTCATGAACCGGGTCAGCCGCGCCAGCACCGAGAAGTCATCGGCACCGCGCTTGAGGAACCAGGCCTCATCACGCATCACGCGCGAGGGCGGTACCAGGCCTTCCGGATACCAGATCAGGAAGTCGCACCACTCGCGCTCCGGGCAGACCTCGAGCTGGATACGCATCTGGATCTCTTTGGCCGGATGCTGATTCCAATGGCTATAGCGCGCGCGCCAGGGAGCGATGTGCTCGACCAGGCCGTCCTCACCGACCGTGCCGTCCAGCGTGCAGGACAGCCAGTCGATGTCCGGATGCACCCGGAACAGCTGGTCCATGCCGGTGTGCGTGACGGCCTGGCCGGACATCATTTCGTACTCAGCGATGCCCTGCGCCTCGTGTCGTTCGCCCCACTCGGTGGCCACGTTGCCGGTGAACTCAGCTTCATCGCCGAACCACTGACGCACCATCTCGCGCATCAGGTCATCAGGCCCGCCGTACGGGGACTCATCCAATGCCTTGGCTGCCCGCGAGGCGGTCATCATGCCGCGCCGGCGTGGGTCGAGTTCACCGATCATGGCTTCACCGACAGGATCTTGACTAGCTGGTGCAGATCCTCAGCGATGGACACCAACGCCAGGTTGGCCGCCATCCGCGAGCTCTCCACTGCCTTCACACCGCCGCGGTTGATTGCCGAACTGAGCGGATCCAGCTCTTGCTCACGAGCCATTCGCTGCACGCTCGCGGCCAGGTTCTTGGCCATGTCGAGTGCTGATAACTGTGTCTCGGTCATGCTCTCCTCCTCATGTGAAGCAAGGTATCGGTGACCTACGACAGAACGAGAGCCCCTCGGGAGGGTGAGGGGCTCTCGCTGTCGTGATGCTAGCTCTTACTCTGCATGCCTGCGGGGATGTCCGGCGGGCAGCACACAGCCGGCCTGCGGGCATTCCATCCACTCGCCGGTGAAGTTGCGCCGGTGGCCGTTGTCCCAGCGGATCTGGGTGCGGCTACCCGGCCAGGCGTAATCACGAATCACGCCTTGGTGCACGCCGTGCGCGCCCTTCAGCTCGCACGCGACCTCGGTTTCGTTCGGGAACGGCCTGACTTTGGCGGGACAGGTCATCTCATTCACCCCCCTCGTTCACGATCATCCACTTATTCCGGCGAAGCCGAGCCGGGATCTTGTTGTGCTCGATCGCCAGGTCTTTCAGCATTCGGCGCAGCTCTTCCGCATCCTCGAGCGTGGCTTCGCCCGGTTTGAGCGTGAGCATGAACTCGAGCATCGCCACCATCTTCAGGTACAACTCCATCTGCTTGGCCGGCACATCGGATGCACGGATGTCATCCAGCATCTTCTGGATGCGTGCCGGGTTGATCGGGTCGTCGTTATCCATGTTTTTGCCCCTTCCGGACATAAAAAAAGACCCAGAACCTGGGCTACGTCTTCTCTCAATTGAGTCGACGTAGCCCAGGTTGCTGGTTTGCGATTACTTGCTGGTGGTGAGCGCTGCAACGTCCCGAGGAATCTCGGGCAGCTTGCAGCTGTCAGGGATGGTGACCATGTCGTACGCGGTGGTCACTGCCATCACCCGTTGGTGGCAGCTACTGCACTTCTCGCCCTTCTCCAGAGAGTCGAGCTCGGATTGGCAGTAGCCACAGAGGATCTGATCCTCGTCGTGCACCTCAGCGACCGTGATACGACTGAACGTATCCAGGCCACCGAAGAATCTCTTGCCGGAACCATCGAGGCCACCGCGATATGTCAGGCGGTCACCCTCAATGGCGTCGATCATCGCGATCCCGTTGTGCTTGCGCAGTGGGCCGCGATACCACACGAGCTTGCCTATCTGCGCGACAGGCGACTTGCCGGTTCTCTTGGCGGGCTTGCCATTGCTGGCCGGACCCGATTCGAGAACCACCGAACTGACTCGGACTTGCAATCTCCGAGTTCCATTGGAGATCTCCAGCGGCCGTTCGACGCCGCGGATGATCCGCTTGACCTCGTAGAGGCCCTGCGCGTTGGCGGGCACCGTTTCGATATACCGAACGGTGCTGCCCACCGGTGGCAGGTCCGGCTCAGCCGCCCCGCCCTTCTTGCTTTCCTTGCCCACGTGCATGCCCCTTCCGGACATACGAAAACCCCCACCGGTCAGTGGGGGTCACTTGCTAGGTACTACTTGCGGCCCTTGGGCTGCCGCTGGGAGTTGACCCTGACCCCGCCGCTGGAGTCCCACTCGATGTGGGCTGCCGAGTCGCCGAAGGTCTTGAGCGCTTCCCACACTCGCTGCCAGAAGCCCATGGCTAGGCCGCCTTCCGCTCGCCGTTCTTGCGGCCGTTGGCCTTGGCCGGCACTGCCTTGGCGGGCGCCTTCTTGGCCGCTGCCTTGGCGGGTGCCTTCTTGGCTGTCGGCCGGCGGTTAGCCGAACCAGCAGCCGCCTTGCGTGCCGCCGGAGCCGGCGCCTTGCGGGCCGGTGAACGACGGACTGGGGTCTTGCTGTTGTCTTCCTCGACAACCTCGTGCTCCTGCGGAACCCAGACCAGCTCCCAGTCGGGACGCCGGCGCAGGCTGCCACCGGACATGTGGTACCGCTTGACGACCCACTCGCCCGGTCCGTCGACCCCGATGTAGGACCAGCGCACCGTCGCTCGGGCCCCCGAGCGCAGGCTGCCAGTGCCGTCGAAGTGACGGGCAGTGCCGCTCACCCGATCGCGGCGGACGAAGATGAGCTCCCACTCGTTCTTCCGCATGCTCTGCAGGTGCTTGCTGGTTGGGACGATGACCCACTCACCGATCCCCTGGTGGCCCGCGTCGTGTTCACGCACGGTCACCTGCGTACCTGAGTACAACTTGCTCATTTTCTAGCCCCTTCCGGACATAGAAAAACCCCCGGCGCGATGCCAGGGGAATGACGAAAACCGCCCTTTTGCCCTCTATTTTGGGCATGCGGCGGCCGTCCCCTATAGTTTACACGATTTGTACGCCCATTGCAAATGTGGAGCGGGGCAAATGAGAGCAGAAAAATCTGCTCCAAAAGTGGAGCGAATCCACCCTCTGACCCTCTTCGTACGGCGTCTGGATGGCGAGTTTTACACCCGCAACGAGCTCGCGCACGCGCTTCAGGTGGCCCCGGAGTACCTGACCCAGATACGGCGCACACATCCAGAGCTGGCTCCCTCGGTGATTGTTAGCTATCTGGGCAAACCGCTGCGGTTATACGACCGGGAGGACGCCAACCGGCTGGCTGCCTATTTCCAGGACCACGAGCAGGTGGGCATGGAACGCCGGCATTCGATGGCTGCTGTTGCGCAAAGGGAGCGGCTGCGCAAGCGCATCCAGCGCTTCCGAAAAAGGGCCTCTAAGACAGACGACGTAACTGAGCGCGAGCGATTGCTGAAGCTGGCCAATCAGCTCGAGGCCCAGCGGGCGGCCCTGTGAGGGAGACCGAAGAGCAGCGCATCGAGCGGGTCGAGGCCGAGTATCGGATGACCCTGGCGCTGCTGGCGGTGGTCTGCGAACGGCTGCTGGCCACCCACACGCTGGCCACCGCAGTGGTGGTGGGCGATGCGGCCATCGCCAACCGGCCGGACATGGTGGCCTGGCGCGATGAGGACGCACGGGCCATCGTCATCGCGGTGTCGCGATGATCGGGGACAGCGTCACACCGGGCCCGCTGGCCTACAGCGCCCCCTGGATCTCCAAACGGCGCAGCGTAGCCGGCGAGCGGGTACAGCTCAGCCATGCGGTGTGGCTGCTGGTGCACAGCCGGCACTGGTTACCGCTCTCCGCCCTGGACAGCGCCCGGTTCGCACCGCAGGAGGTGGCTGGGCCGGCACGTCCAGATGCTGCTGCACTGGACTGGCACGCCGAGGCGGCCTGTGCCGGCCGGCCGGAGGCAGACCGGGAATTCTTCGGCAAGAAGGCCACCCAGGCCTTCCCGCCGACCGAGCTGGCCCGCACCAGAGCGATCTGCTATTCGTGCCCTGTGCAGCGCGAATGTCTCACCTGGGCACTAACGTCGACTCATCGGCTTGCTGACGGCTACGTGGTAACCGGAGAGCGGTACGGGGTGTGGGGCGGCACGACCCGCCGACAACGGCTGGCGTTCTTCGAGAGGATCGAAGCGGGTACGCCGGTGCCCACCATCGTGGCGGAAGTGATGCGATGACAGACAAGCCGACCACTCGGCGCAGCCGCCGGCTGTCAGCCGTACCCGTGGTCCTGGACCCGCCGTATGAGCTGTGGAAGAAGCGCCAAGCCGGGGTGCCATGGCGGGACGCGGCCAAGCAGACCGGCTACGCAAACATCAACATCGCCAAAGAGGCGCTGCGGGTGTTCATGCAGCAGGCCCGGATGGAACGTGCTGAGGCCCAGCGCGCCGAGGCCCTGCAGATGTCCATCGACCGCTACGAGCGGGTCATCGAAGCGTTCTGGCAGGACGCGATCGTCTCGCGCAAGCCGGAGGCAGCCGCGGTGATCCTGCGTGCGATGGCGCAGAGCGATCGGGTGCAGCGCCTGGATGCCGAGGAGATGGCAGTGGTGGCCCCGCGCACCATTGTGATCTCGCCCGACCCGGAGGAGTACGTGCGGCAGCTACAGGCCGTGGTCGAGGGCGGAGACGCCGGCTAGCTGGCTAGCGCGAACGCATCGTGCAGATGGCGGTGTGCCTCGCGCTCGTGTGGGCTCAGGCCGGTGTCCAGGCGCAGCGTCTCGAGCAGGTCATAGGTCCGCTCTGGCGCCTTGTACCCGCCGGTTTCGTCCGGGGTGATGTAGTTGGCCGCGATCAGGATGTCGATGAGCGGACGCTCGAGCGCTTCGGCGACCTTCTTCAGGGTGGCTACATCGGGCTCGCAGCCCTCATCGCGCCACCGGAAGATGGTGGCGTCGGCCAGTCCAACCTTGCGGCACCAAGCGGTCGGCTTGATACCCATGTTCGCCCACTCGGTCTCGAGCCAGGCGTACAGCGCATGAGCATTAGGGCTCGGGGGTCTACGCACCATGGGAGGCACCTCCGTACCTATGTTGCATGTACGGAGTACTGCTTACTCCGGACATGGAGCATCGCACAAGGGGCGTCTCTTGTCGACGGTGCTCCATTTGCGTAGCTTATTCCCTGTGGCTGAGGGACCTCTAACAGGAATCGGGCGTCCTTCTACGGTCGTCCTGAAAATCGACGAGTTTAGGCGGCTCTGCGCGAGCCATCACCTGCGCAACGACAGGGATATCGCCCACGCTTTAGGTATCCAGCACTCTACCGCCTGGAGGACGGGCACCGGGGCGACCGGCCCGTCTGAGAGGTTCATCGCCGGCGCGCTGCGGGCCTTCGATGGCATCTGCTTCACCGATCTGTTCGAGTGCGTCGACTATGAAAAGGGGGCGCGTCGTTCCGCATAGTTGTCAGACCCGAGTTCTAGCGTGGTCCGTATAAGAAACGCTCTACGACTGAAGGAGATCAGCTATGAGCGGCGAGACCACGATCACCATCATCGGGAACCTGACCGACGATCCGGAGCTGCGCTTCACCCAGCAAGGTGCTGCGGTCACCAATTTCACGGTGGCCAGTACCCCGCGGTTCTTCGATAAGGCGAGCAGCGAGTGGCGCGATGGCGATGCGCTGTTCATGCGCTGCTCAGTGTGGCGCGAGCAGGCTGAACACGTTGCTGAGTACCTGCACAAAGGCAACCGCGTTATCGTGTCCGGCCAGATGCAACAGCAACGGTGGGAGGACAAAGAGGGCAACAAGCGCTCCGGCTTCCAGCTGCTAGTGCAGGAGGTCGGGCCGAGCCTGCGTTTCGCCGGCGCCCAGGTCCTCAAAGCCGAACGGGGTGCATCAGCAGCGCGATCCCCCCGAGGGTCTGCTCCCCCCGAGGACCCCTGGGGGGGTCGCCCTGTTTCCAACGATGAGCCACCTTACTGAGTCACGGTGTCTGTCCCGCAGCCGGAATCTCCCCGAGAGGTAACCCGGTACATCGGTACCGTCCTACGCCGGCAACGCGCGCTCATCGACGAACTACATCGGGCCGAACTTGAGGCATATGAGCGCCGGCACGAGGCGGATGTGACCCAGGCGCACGCCTACCTGAAGGCCGAGGGCACCGGCCCGGTGCGCAACGCCATCCTGCTCACCGACAAGCTGGTGCAGGGGCTGATGCTGGATGCCAAGCGGGCCGAGATCGTGGTCAACCACCTCAAGCGCCAGCTGTCCCACTGCAAGGACGAATTGGACGGCGCGCGCACCGCTGCGGCCACGTTGCGCGCCGAATTCAGTGTGATGGGGTTGACTGACGAGGGCGCATAGGAGGAGCGAATGAGTCAGCTCTCGATGTTCCCCGAAATCAACGAGACCTCCATCGTGCCGCCACCGGGACCGACGCGGGCCCGATCAGAGACGCAACATCTGCTGATGAGCGTCGGCATGCACCCGCTGGCCAAACTGATCAAAGGCTTGCGACTGCACAAGGACGCTGCGCCGATGGACGACAAGCTGGCCCCTGGGCTGCGCTGTCGAGATTGCGCAGAGCTGTTCCACCAGACCTACACGGTGCGCCGATACCTGAAGTGCAAGAACTATCCGAGCCGCGGTGAGGCCAGTGACATACGGGGTTGGTGGCCGGCATGCGAAGTGTTCAAGGCGAAAGATGTCTCGGATACCTGACACCGTGGTGGCCGCCGTTCTCGATCGGGCCGGCTACTACTGCGAGGTGGGCGGCCTACCGCTGAGCCGGTTCGAGCTGCATCACCGCAAGAACCGCGGCACGGGCGGCAAGGGACCGCTGGACTTTGCGGAGAACCTGCTGGCTGTGCACCCGCGCTGTCATGCCGCGATCCACGCCCAGCCCGATCGCGCCTACGTGCTGGGCTGGCTGGTGCACACCAACGAGGACCCGCTTGAGGTACCGGTGCGGCTGATGCCAGGATTGTGCGTTGTCCAATAGGTGGGGTGGCCGAGCGGCTGAAGGCGCTGGTCCCGAAAACCAGAGTGGTCGGAGAGGGCCACCGTGGGTTCAAATCCCACCCCCACCGCATGAGTGATCCCATCCCAGGCGATGACTGGCCGCTGGGCGAGGCGCGCGATTGGTTGCGAGACCGCGTGGAGGATGGGGCATCGTGTCCGTGTTGTCGGCAGTTCGCCAAGGTCTACAAGCGGAAGATCAACCACAGTGCGGTGCGCGGGCTGGTGGCGATCTACGCGCAGCGCAACAACGAAAACGGGGGTTACGCGCATCTGCCCTCGCTCGGATTGGGACGCCTGGGCGGTGAAGCTGCACGTCTGTCCTACTGGGGGCTGATCGAGGAAGAGCGGGTAGAGCGCGAGGATGGCGGGCGCGCGGGCTGGTGGCGCATTACACCGCAGGGCATCGACTGGCTGCACTCACGGATTGCGGTGCCCACCTATGCGCGCATCTACGATGGCCGGCTGCTGGGCCTGACCGGTGCCCCGTGGCGGGTCAAGGATGCGGTCAAGGAACACTTCGATCTGCGGGACCTGATGGAGGGGCTGTAGCGCAGCGGTAGCGCATCGCACTGGCAGTGCGAGGGTCGCGGGTTCAAATCCCGCCAGCTCCACTAGGGGCCCGCAAATGGCCATCCAGGCCTCTTGTGCCGTTCCGTCAGCGGAGTAGCCTCGCAGGGGTCACCCAGGGAGTTGCCTGGATTTAGAGGGCCAGGGCGGCCCGAGAGCGTTCACCGCGCTCAAGCCGGGCACTTCCCCGAGTCAAGGAGGGGTGCCCTGTGCCCATGCGGCCAAGAATATCCAACACCTGCGCGCACGCAAGTGAACGACACGAGATCGTGTCATGAGCATCCGGGCCCTGAACTGGGCATACGAGCAGCCAGCCGACATGGGATTGGCGTGCAAAGCCACCCTGGTGGCCCTCGCGAATTACGCCGATGAGCACGGATCCTGCTATCCAGGGCAGGAGCTCCTGGCGCAGATGACCGGTCAGAGCACCCGATCGGTACGCCGGCAGATCGCGAAGCTGAAGGATGACCTGAAGCTCATCACCGTTGAGGTGCGCCGTAGCCCTGACGGATCCAAGAACAGCAATCGCTACTTCCTGGCACTAGAGGACACCATGTCCTCTGGTGAGGACCAGTTGGCCAGTGGTGACCAGCCACAAGAGGACACTGAGGCACACCTAGAGGACACTGTGTCCGGCCTAGAGGACACACAGTCCTCCGAACCTATAGAAGAACCTAAAGAAGAACCTATAGAACAACGCGCGCCCGCGCGCGCACGCGCGAGCAGGCTCCCCGACAACTGGAAGCCCAACGCCGATGACCATCGCTGGGCACAGAAGCAGGGCTACGGCGAACTCTTCCTTCGTCGTGAATTGGAGAAGTTCAAGAACTACTGGGGCGCGAAGTCAGGCAAGGACGCGACCAAGGTCAAGTGGTCGCTGACCTGGCGCAACTGGATGATCAACGCCGATGACTGGACCGGCAACAGCGCCGCCAACCACGTCGTCGCCCCGGCTGGTGTCCGCCAGATGGACGTGTACTGATGCCCGCCCCGCTGCCGCCCGAGATCGAGGCCGTGCTCGACGGGCTCAAGGCCATCAACGGCCAGTGGATCGCGCGCTGCCCCTCCCACGAGGATCGCAATCCCTCGCTCACCCTCAAGGTGGAAGAGGGCAAGCTGCTGGTGCACTGCCATGCAGGCTGTGATCCCAAGCTGGTGCTCGACGCGCTCGGCTACAAGCCGCCCAGGCGCGATGACGGCTTCGTGGACATCTACAACTACGTCGATGAGCACGGCACGTTGCTGTTTCAGGTGTGCCGGACATCGGATAAGCGCTTCCTGCAACGCCGGCCTGGCTTCGGTGGCGAGTGGATCTGGAAGTTGGAGAACACCAGGCGGGTGCTGTTCCGGCTACCTGAGCTGATCGAGGCCGATGGCGTTGTCTACATCGCGGAGGGCGAGCGCGATGTGCTGGCTCTGGTCGGCATTGGCAAGGTGGCCACCTGCAATCCGGGCGGAGCGGGCAAGTGGCGCCCTGAGTATGCGGAGCACTTCAAGGGCGCCAACGTCATCGTGTTCATCGACAAGGACCAGCCTGGTCGCGAACACGGCAAAACGATCGCGGCCAGCTTGGAAGGTGTGGCCGAGCACGTCTGGCTGCGCCAGGCCGCTGATCCGCACAAGGACATCGCGGCGCACCTAGCTGCTGGGCTCACCCTCGAGCAAACTCTCCCCGCCGTTCTCGATGACCCACCGGCGGAGATCCTCGGTCCGGATGACCTGCTGGACGTGATCAACTCGGTCGAGCCCGATCACGACTGGCTGGTCGAGGGGCTGCTGGAGAAGGGCAGCCGGCTGATCCTCACCGGATCCGAGGGGCTGGGCAAGAGCAGCTGGCTGCGTGCCTTCGGTGTCCAGCTGGCCGCTGGCATCCACCCCGTCACCTTCGCGCACATCGAGCCCTTGCGCGTGCTGATGATAGACGCGGAAAACAGCCGCGGTCAGGTCCGCTTCGAGGCGCGTCACCAGGTCCGGCAGGCTCTTGCAATGGGGCGCCCACTGCGCGCAGGTATGTTCCGTGTAGTCATCGACCCGGCGGGATTGGACCTGACCCAGGACGCCGATGCCGAATGGCTCTGCGAACAGGTGCAAAGTGTTCGACCGCATGTGCTCATTCTGGGCCCTGCCTATCGGTTGTACTGCGGCAATCCGAATGATGAGGAACTGGCTCGCAAACTGACCAAGGTGCTCGATCGGGCTCGTGAGCTGTGCGGCTGTGCGGTACTGCTCGAAGCCCACGCCGGCCATGCTGAGATCCCAGGCAAGCAGCGGCAGCTACGTCCGGCCGGCTCGAGTCTGTGGCTGCGTTGGCCGGAGTTTGGCTTTGGGCTGCGTCGTCGGGCTGGCGACACCGCGATGAACCCAGCCGAGATCAGCCTCGAGGCCTGGCGTCCGCCGCGTGTCGGTGATACCTGCTGGCCGCAGGAGCTGGGATGGTCACACGAGTGGCGGGCATGGACGCCGTCATTGACCCGAGCGGAGCAGATGGAGAGTTCATGACGGGTACCGAGGACATCCAGATGTGGGCCGGCCGGCACCTGGGCGTGCGGCACTTTGAACCGCTGTTCAGCTACAAGCATTTGCCTGAGCATCTGCAGCTGATCAGCCAGCCGTTCTCGGCGCTCGCGGAGAAGCTGCTCGCTGCTCTACAGGATGGCCAGGAGCTGTCGGTGTGCCTACGTAAGCTGCTCGAGGCCAAGGATGCCGCGGTGCGACAGGCGATGTTGGATCATGAAGGCATCACTGCCTGAGCACATCTGGACCGGCCACATCGTCCAGCCCTGCCACTGGCCGGTCGCGGTGTACCGCGAGGAGCTGCACGAGCTGTGCTGGCGATATGGTCATGATCCAAAGCGGGTGGCCTGGATCGAGTACGACGTGATTGACGCTCCACTGTTCCGTTTCGCGGTCTTTGAGTGGAATGAGAACGATCGTCCCTACCTGGATCTAGAGACCGGAAAGGCGGCCATGCACTTCGATGAGCACCTGCTTGAGGGTCAGTTGCCCAGCTGGTGGCGGCCCAGTGCCTGATTTCGAGTACGGCGTGCTGTGGCGGTACAAGGACGGCCGGGAGCACGTGGGAGGTGGCTACACGCTGGCCGGCGCACGCAATGAGGTCCGCGGGTGTGGCGGCAAGGGCTTCGAGCCCAAGGCGATCGAGGTGATGATGCGACCCACCGCGCGGTGGCGCCCGTTCAGTCAGGGGCCGACCGAATCCGGATCGAGCTCATAGGTGCTTAGGTTGCCCTGGTCGGTCACCAAGATCTGGAACCACTTGCCACCTGGTGAGATGAGGATCAGCTTCGGCGCGACGATGACCGGTCTGCCGTTGGCCGGGGTCGAGAACATGTCATAGAGCATCGCCTGCATGCCAGGGTGATAGCCGTACCAGGCGTTCTCACCGTTCACGGCATCCGGCGGTGGGGTGATCTGGGTAGCGGGCGCTGCGGGCTGGGTCATGCCTCTAGCATCAGCCTGCCCACCATCCGTGATCGCACCCCAACGCACCCGTCTGGTGGTCAAGGACGGGCTGCGCGGGGCGCGAGACTGAGGCTGTGGCAGTCATCCAGGGGGTGGACTACTCCTTCGACCATCCCACGCCGGCCGAGCTCCAGCAGGCGGGCAAGAAGTTCGCGTGTCGCTACGTCTATCCGCACAGCCAGGCACCCAACACCAAGAACCTAACTCGAGCCGAGGCCACCGCACTGCAGGCTCATGGTGTCGAGGTGGTGTCCAACTTCGAGTCCACATCCGGGCGGGCAATGGCCGGCTTCAACGCCGGTCGGGACGATGCTCGTGTGGCCAGCCTGCAGCATGGTGAGTGCGGCGGACCCAAGGACCGGCCGATCTACTTCTCGGTGGATATCGACACCGCTCCGAGTGATTACCCCAAGCTGGACCAGTACCTCAAGGGCGTGGCCAGCGTGCTCGGGGTGGCGCGCACCGGGGTGTACGGCGAGTACGACCTGGTCAAGCACGCGATGGACAACGGGCTGGTGGGCAGAAGCTCGAGCGCTGGCTTCTTCTGGGCCTGGCAGACCTACGCCTGGAGTGCTGGCAAGTACGACGAGCGATGCGCCTGCGCGCAGGACAAGAACAACGTCAAGCTGGGCTCGGGCACCGTGGACCTGGACAGTGCGCACTGCCCGGACTACGGACAGTGGGGATTCAAGGCAGTGACCAAACCACCGGTGAAGCCACCGGCCAAACCGCCCGTCAAGCCGCCGGCCAAACCACCCGACAAGCCCAGGCCCAAGGGCCAGGAGGTGGGCAAGGTCGGGGACACCCACCTGATCCTGTGGGACACCGGCGACCTGACAGTGCGCAAGGCCGGCAAGCACCTCTACACAGTGCCGAGAGGCAAATGAGCACCCAGTTCGGTCCGATCACCATCACCATGCCGCAGTGGTGCCAGTGGAACCACGCCCACAAGGAGCACTGGTGGGACTTCGGCAAGTACACCTATCGCTGCCCCGGTCTGAGTGAGACCGTTCGCCTGGAGCACGTGAACATCGGGGTGGACTACGGCGAATCCAGCGAAGACAACCCATCGAGTTAGGAGCAAGACATGACCGAGTCCGAAGAGACCGCAGCGGCCGATGAGGTCCCAGATGCTGATGTCACGCACCGCACCGGCTATGACGACCCGCCCGTTGCGATGCCCACCGATGGCCCGTTCGGGGTCGAGGGGCAGGACGAGGAAGTCGCAGCTGCCCAGGAAGCGGCCGCAGCCCAGAATGCGGCAACCCAGGAAGCCCTGACCGGCGACAACCCGCCCGGTGCGGGTGGCTCGGTAGCCGGCGCTGAGGCCGCAGCAGAGGAAGAGCCAGCAGCCGAGGAGTAAGCGGTGGCCGAGGTCTATGGGCCCTATCGAGGCAAGGTGCGCGACTGGCATGACGGTGACACCTGCCATCTCGACCTGGACCTAGGCTTCGGCCAGGCGCTGTTGGCCTACAACCCGATCACCGGTAAGCCACAGACCAGCGCACGCATCTACGGCATTGACGCACCAGAGCTGAACACCGAAGCCGGCAAGACGGCGTTGCGTGCCGCTGCTGGGCTGTGCCCACCGGGCACCATCGTGAATGTGCTGTCCCATGGTTGGGACAAGTACGGCGGGCGCTTCGATGCCAGCCTGATGCTGCCGGATGGTCAGAACTTCGCCACCGTGATGGTCAACGCCGGGCATGCGGTCGAGTACTTCGGCGGGACTAAGGCATGAGCAGCGAACCGCGCACCGATGTGGGCGTCTATGGGGTGGTCGCCGGCAGTGCACTGTCCATCACGCTGACCAGCGTGGACAACAACAACAACCCCTATCCGCTGACCGGCTACGCCACCACCTGGACATCGCATCTACGGCCTTCCCCGCTGGGCAGCCCCACCATCAACTTCACGGTGGACTCGAGCAAGGCCGCTCAAGGCATCCTGGTGCTCAGCCTGACTGGGACCATCACCAACACGATGGACCTGACCACCGAGGGTGTGGCGAACTGGTATTTCGATGTGCAGGGCACCGGTGGGAGCGTGAGCCCGCAGACCCCATTCCGTGGCCGGGTGGATGTCTACCAGCCCTACACCCCCTAGGAGCAACGCGTGCCCGCCTACAACACCAGGGTCGTCTTCCCCAGTCCACCCACGGGACAGGTGATGGCGGGCGCGACCACGGTCCAGATCACGATGCTCGGCGGACCAGCTGGGCCACAGGGGCCGCAGGGTATTCCGGGCCCAGCCGGCCCACCGTCGATGTCCAAGGCCCAGGTCACCTCCTATCAGATCGCGCTGGGCTAAGCCATGAAGACCGTGCTGAGCAACTACGTCTTCAACCCGGCAGCCAAGACCATCACCTTCCCGAACTACCCGCTGATGGCTGCCCAGGGTTCGATCCTGCTGGTGTCCAACACCACCCGCCGGGTCGACTACTACCTCTACAACGACGGCACCCTGACCGGCACCACTGCCGGCAATGTGCTCACGCTGGCCTACGACACCACCGGCCACAGTTCGACCGATGACCTACTCATCTACTACGACGACGGGTTGCAGTCCCAGCTGATGGCTGGCGTCCGCAAGGACTGGCACGACGAGTTCGACCAGGGCATCAGCCCCAACAACTGGACCACCGTCAACCCGGACGGGCACGTCATCACCTTGGGTGGCAACTCCGCCGGCTCCTGCTACGGGCGCATCTCACTCTCGCCGCTGCTGGAGTCCACCGAAGTCACCATCACCAGCAGGGAGACGTTCAACATTCCGATCCGCACCGGATTCGGGGTCAGCCTGTCCCAACGCATCGTTGGCCAGGAGATCTTCTACGGCATCGTCGGTGATGACGGTGCTGGCAATGTCGACTTCTCTGCGCCGCCGTGGAATGGCGGCAACGACATGAACATGCCTGCTTCGGTCGTGGTGGCAGTGGCCAACGTGGTGCCCATCATCATCAACAGCCACGGTTTGAACAGCGGCGATCGGGTCAACATCTACGGTTGCCAAGACTCGCGGATCAACGCTGGCCCGATGGTGGTCACGGTGGTCGACCAGAACACCTTCAGCCTGCCCATAACCGCGGGCATCGCGACCTACACCACCACCGGTGGCAAGGTCCGGCTGATCGACCAGTTCCGCTACGCCCTCAATGGCTCCGGCTATCTGATGGAAAACGCCATCGCCACCAACGCCTCCGCGGTCACCCGGCGTAACGGCTCCAAGGCGCGCACCACCAACATCACCATCGCTACCTCTGGCGCGACCCAGACCAACGTTGGCCCGTATGCGGATGCCTTCAACACCGGCAGCATCTACGAGGCCCAGTACACCGCAGAGGAGACCAGCTTCCGCTCCTTCCCTGCCGATGCCGGCACCGTGGCCAGCGCCGTGCAGAAGTACTCCCAGACGCTGCCCGACGAAACGCGGAACTACCACCTACACGTCCGCGCTCGCAATCTCGCCGGCTTCACCCGGCCGATCGCGCGCATCACCGCCATCGCCAAGACCGGCACTACCACGGCCACCGTGACCACCGATGTGCCACATGGGCTGACCACCCTGGACTGGATCCAGATCTACGGCGTGCGGGATCAGACCAACTTCCCCAACCTCGCGGTGGCGACTGCGGTGGCGAGCGTGGTGGACACCACCCACTTCACCGTGGTGATCGGTACCGCCAGCTCCACCTCGAGCCTGGATGGCACGGTCTACCGGGTGCAGGGCGGCGTGCTGGCACCGGGCATCTTCGCCCAGGTCGCCCAATCACTGTCAGCCACCGCCAACATCCTCACCGTGATCGGCAACGCGACCTGGACCACGCCGTTGCCTGGCGAGTTCATGTACCTCTACGGGCTGAACTCGGCAGTGTCTGCCTACGAGGGTGCCTACAAGGTGCTGCGAGTGTCCACCACGACGCTCGAGCTCGCGCCGGCCAGCGGCAGCCTGACACCCATCGCATCGACCAACACCGGCGGTGCGCTGATCCGGATGACCGACGTGCGGCTGCACTTCGCGCGCGTCTTCGACCACACCCGGCTACCCACCGAGATCATCGGCGGGCGCGGCAACAGCATCGACCTGAACAACGCTGTCACCGTCTATGTCGGCTCCGGCGCTGTGTCCGCCTCACAATCCACCGGCATCAGCACCAGCCAGTGGAGCGCGGCCGGCTGGGGCGGCTTCCTGGTCGCGGACATCGCTTCTGCCGCGATCACCACGACCACCACTACGGCGGCGATCTCGCCTGGCTCGAACATCACCGTGGGCACCTACGCGCACTCGTTCAATATCGTGGTCACCGCGGCCACCGGTACCACGCCCACGATGGACGTGGTGGTGCAGGAGTCCATCGACAACGGCACCAACTGGATCGACGTATACCACTTCGAGCGGATCACCGCGGTGGGCTTCTACACCAGCCCGTTGATCCGCGCCCAGTACGGCACCCGCTATCGCTACGTGCAGACCATCGGCGGCACCACGCCCAGCTTCACGCGCGCGCTGAACCGGGTGGAGTTCTCCACACCAGGACTGAACCTGCGCCGTTTCTTCGACCGCACCGTGTCGCCCAACACGCTCAACTCGACCACCGCGGTCTGGTACGTGGAGGGCTGCGACACCTTCCAGCTGACCGTCAACATGGGCGCAGCCACCACGCCGCCGCAGTTCCAGCTGCAGGGCAGCGAGGACGGCACTACCTGGTTCAACCTGGGCGCCGCGCTGACTTCGGTGGCCAGCTCCACCGTCAACGCGCTGGTCACCGGCGCGCTGCCCAAGCTGGCCCGAGTCAATGTCTCCAGCGCCGGCTCGGCGGCCACCCTGGGTTACGTCGCATTGAAGGCAGTCTCCAACAATGGTTAGCGCAAACGTGGAACACGGCTAATCTGGCCCCAACATGTACGGAGGGGGGCGTGATGGCCAACGAGCTGCCGATGAGCGCGACGGTCACGCGCACACAGCTCGGCCTTCCGCCCCTACAGCTCAATGACGGTGTGATCTACCGCTGCTCGACCAGCGCCTTCCTGGGTGGCCAGGTGCAGTGGACCCGCAACCAGGTCAGCTCCATCTACATCGACGGTTCGGTCACGGTGGCCAGGCAGCGGCAGATCGTGAACGAGAACATCGCCTTCGAGGTCAGCGGCGTTGACGGCAACAACCTCAACGGCCCGCCCAATCAGAGCGCGTTCCAGAAGAACATGGCGGTGCTGATCGCGGCCTTTAGCCAGGACAGCTTCACCCTGGACCTGATCCTGGGCGACGTGAGCGAGGCCACGCACTACACCTATCTGTGCGAAGCCGCCGACGTACAGGTCACCTGGACCACCCCACGCTTCGTGGCCAAGCAGGGCCTGGTCACCTTCACCGTGCCGCGCCAACCGGTGCCGGTAGCCGGGGGAGTGTGATGGCCAGTTCGACCTATGGTTCGCAGCAGTGGGCAGCGCTGATGGTGGGCGTAGGCGCGCTGCCGGCCAGCTTCTACGTGGCGCTGTGCTTCGACGAGCCCGGCGAAGGCTGGGACGGCACTGTGCTGCAGACCCTCGAGCCGCCGGCGCTGGTGTCTACCGCCACCTACGCGCGGACGGCACTGGGGCTGGGCTCGAGCAACTGGGCGATGGCCGATGCGGGCTACGCGACCACCACGGTGGCGGTCACCTTCCCCACCCCGGATGTGGACTGGGGGCAGATGCCCTGGTTCGCGCTGACCGACAACGCCACCGCCGGCAACCTGTGGTGCTGGGAGCAGTTCACCGACATCCTGACCATCACCGCGGGCTCGACCATCGTGATCCCCGCCGGCTCGATCTCCATCGAGTTGGCCAACCTGCTGCCCTCGATCGCGGAGTAGGCGATGGCTGCTGTCGGGATGACCACCTATGGCAAACAGCAGATGCTGGCCATCAGCACCGGGCTGTTGGCACCGCCCACTTTGTATCTAGCGCTGTGCACCACCAGTGGCGACCCATCCGGCACCGTCACCGAGCTCGCGGTGGCCAACTACACCCGCCAGCCGGTGCCGTTCTTCGCGGTGAGCGCAGACCAGATGGCCAACAGCGCCGACATCGTGTTCCTGGCACTCGGGCCGGGCAGCTTCCTCGGCGCCCAGCTGATTGATGCTCTCAGTGGCACCACGGTGTGGGCTTGGGTGGACCAGGCCAGCGCCTTCACCATCTCGGCGGGAGGGACCGACCTGACCTTCCCACTCGGCACGCTCACCCTGACGAGGACCTGATGAGACGGCGCATCGGATTGTGGTTCTGCGAGCACCTGGGCTGGCACCCGCAGCGCTATGTCGTGCCCAGCGGCTGCGACGGTTGCTCGTTTGAAGCGATCTGCATGCGCTGTGGCTATGAGGGGCTGCTGGATAGCAACGGGGATCTGTTCTGATGGCCAAAGTGACCGCGCCGGCCTTGGCGTTCCAGGACAGCTTCACGATGGCCATGGCACTGGCCGCGCCCACCGTCGGGCTGCACACCCTAGATCAACCGCCGCAGCCGGTGATTATGGCGGTCAAGATCCACGCTCGGCTGGTGGTGCTGAATCCGAGTGAGGCGGGGTCCTGATGACGCTGCCCACTCGACGCTTGATCCCTTCGGTCACGGTGAGCCCGGCCGGCACTCCCACCGTCGATACCGGCAAGCCACAGCTGGCCAAGTACCCGGCCAGCTACCACGGCAGCTACACCGTCACCCAGGGCACCGGGCACGTGGTGGTCTTCCCCGATCCTGATCCGATCTGGAACGGCACCATCTGGACCACCCCACCGCCATCGCAGCCAGCCGGCTCGACCTTCTACCGCTGGAGTGCGCGCAGCCTGCCTAACCCGTCCAGCTATCCCAACCACGAGTACTACCTGGGTAAGCCGTCCAGCGTGGACGGCACCGCCAGTGTGCCGGCCGGCTGCCAGCAGTGGAACTGCGATGGCGTGAGCACCGGGCAGATCGCGTGGAACAGCGACTATCCGTTCAAGCCACGAGTGGCCAGCTACACCCACCACGGCCATGACGGCACCACGGTGACCACGCCCACCGCGGTGCATTTCACCCCGCACCACGTCAACCACATGTGGGCCGACTTCGGCACCATCCTGCAGTTCCCGTTCACCTTCATGATCTGCTGCGTGTTCACTCACTTCACCAGCCCCTACAACGTGCAGTGCGTGCTGGACAGCGGGCGCGATCCGACCACTGGCACCGGAGCCATCCCGGCGGCCACGCGGGCCAAATGGTTCCAGCACGGGCTACCGGCGCGCACCGTGCTGCCGGCGGTGAACGAGAACCTGGGCTATCGCACCGGGCTACAGGTGCACCCCAAGCGGGTGAGCGGCTTCAACGACATGCACCCGACCACCAAGATCGCCAAGGTGCCCTTCGCGTACAGCCTGCGGCCCAAGGTGCTCTATGGCGTCTACAACGGCAACAGCTCGGTGTTCGGGGTGTTCGGCAACAGCCTGAAGTACCCGACCAGCCATGTGCAGCGCTCGGTCAAGCTGGCCAGCCATGGCGCCCAGCGCTACTGCGTGCTGGGTCGTGGCAATGGGGTGCTCGACGATGCGTTCGCCACCGCGATGGTGGTCTTCGAGATCCGGCTCTGGACCGGTCCGCTGACCACCGCACAGCTGGAGAGCCACCATGGCCAGCTGTCCTCCACTTGGCGATTCGTGGAGCACACCTGATGGCCAACACCTGGGCGCTGAACCGCACCGTTGGGGTAGGCGGGCGGTTCCTGCTGCTGATGACCCCGCCGGGTGGCAGCCCGCGCGATGTGACCTTCTTCCGCAATACCCCGGTGAAGATCACCTACAGCTCGGCCGATCCGTTCAGTGACAGCGTGGCCACCCTGGACTTCCCACAGGTCAGCGCCTATGACGATGCGCTGGTCGATCCGTCTAGCCTGCGCGCCATCCTGGCCGATGACGCGGCGGTGGACATCTGGTGGGTGCCGGCGATGAGCGTGCCGGCGGCGTGGCCGGCGAACATGGTGAACAGCTCCCCGGACACCATGCTCTGGGAGAACGCGCTGACCGGCCAGCTGGATCAAGTCGCGCCCACCTGGGACTACATCTCGCCCTACACCTCGGCCGGCAACCTGACCTACAACCACACCGCCACCCGGCGTGGCACCAAGGTCTTCGAGGGCTTTGTGACCAGCCATGAGGTGAGCACCAGCAGCGAGGGCGACCGACTGCAGGTGCAGTGCCAGGGCGCGCTGTACCAGCTGGACTCCTACTTGGCCAAGCCGTTCTTCCCACCCCGGCCGTGGCCGCTCGAGCAGCTGATCGGGCTGTGCTTCGACCGGCGGGCCCGGCCACACCTGCGCACCGATCGCTACCGCATCCTGTGGCCGAAGGACTGGTCTGGGATCGCGCCGCCGTACAACCGGCAGCTGGACAACGCCTATTGGCCGGACATCGCGCCGGGTAGCAAGTGGACCGGCTACCTGACCAGGCAGACCGGCGCCTGGGATCACATGCTGACCTCCTATATCGCGCAGATGCTGGCTGTGATGATCGTCAAGCCGGGCTCCACCGATGGCAGCCAGAGCCCGACAGCGGCGGTACCGGGCAACCAATGGACGCTGCGGATGGGCCATGAGAACGACACCATCCCCGGCATTGCTGGGCTGTGCCCGCCACGCACGCCGTACCTGACCATCCGCGATCGGTTCCGCACCCCGGACTTCTCGCTGTGGTCCGGCATGCCCGGCATCGAGATCACGCTGACCCGCGATGCCACTCAGCGCTGCGATCTCATCTACGGCACCGGTACTGACCTGGCCGGCACCACCTGGAACAACTCGATCATCAGCCGGGATGGGATGCGCACCGACTACCAGCCGATCGCGGCCTCCGGCATGGTCTACCCGGTGGTTGGCAACAAGCGGTTAGTCAAGTCCCGGATCGCGCGCGAGCAGTACGTGCAATACGGCACCGGCTTCTCCGAGATCGAGGGCATCCAAGCGGCCGAGCAGACCCTGACCCGCGAGCTGGACGCCGGCTGGTCGGGCAGCGTCGTGCTGCATACCGATCCCAGCTCGAGTCTGTCGCGCTGGACCATCCAGGCCGGCATGACGATGCGGCTGCGCGGCTGGCGCGGTCGCGGCAGTGATGGGCTGCAGCTGCACATCGCGCAGGTGGACTGTGACGTAGAGGGCGGCACGGCCACGCTGACCGTAGACACCCGCTACCGGGATCTGCTCACCTTGGCCGAGGCGATCAACCGCACCCGTGATGCGCTCACCCCGGCCAGGCTGCTCTCGCTGAACAAGAACTCGAACGCCATCGAGGATGTCCAGGCACGCTGGTCCTACGCCAAGGGTTCGGGCTTCACCCCAGGCGCCTACAGCTTGGGCGCCAAGCACATGCCGACCAACGCGAAGTTCCCCTACACGGCCTGGGTCAAGGCCAATCCACCCAAGTCCAAGCACCAGTGGTACGCGCCGTGCAAGGCAAATGACACCAAGAAGAAGGGCGGCCTGGGACGCTGGGGCGGCCCCTATCGGGTACGGATGAGTGAGAAGGGCACCATCCGGCGCACTGAGTGCGCGGTCTTCGACTGGCACGGCAACTTGCTGCCTATCCCGTTCCACTTCTCGGTCTACTACACCGGCGGCACGTGCAGCGAGGACAAGACCTTCTTCCCGCACTCCACCGATGCGCACGGCAATGTGAACTATGACCCGCTGACCATCGTGGGCGCTTTCGAGGCAACCGATCCCTCTACCGGGCAGGCGTGGACCGATACCGGGCACTTCTCTGGAATCAGTCAGATCTACTGCATGGGCTGGGGCAACCGCGAACAGCCGGCCGGCTACAGCCCAGGGTTGAAGACCCAGGGCGGCAAGCCCACCGGCATGTTGGTCGATGAATCGCCGTGGACCTTTGACTGCAGCCAGAACAACGTCAACTACAACCAGCTGGCCAAGGCCGGCACCGAGAAGGTCGGCAACATCAGCCTGTGTGCCTACTTCTACGCCGACTACATCGAGCCGGTGTACTTCCAGGCGCGCTTCTATTACCAAGCGCCGGGAACGGGGCAATAGATGCCCAACCATCCGCCTGTCCGACTCTTCCAGCGGGCCAACGGCCAGCAGTCCAACATCGCTGACCCGATCCTGAGCGCACCCAAGACACCAAGCCCGCCCACCAATATCTCGGCCAGCGTGTCCGGCTACCGCGATGCCAATGGTCATGACTTCGACCAGGCCACCGTGACCTGGACCGAGCCGGCTACCTACACCGATGGCAGCCCGGTCATCGACCTGGGCTATTACAACGCGCAGTACCGAGTGGGTGCCGGCGCTTGGTCAGCCAGCCAGTCCACCTATGTCGGCTCGCCCACCGCCTTCTATGTGCACCTGCAACCAGGGCAGTCGGTCACCTGGCGAGTGCAGTCGGTGTGCAACTCGGGGCTGGTCAGCGTGTGGACCAGCTCCGTCGCCTACACCATGCCGGTCTTTCCCACCCCGCCGCTGCCGCCCTCCGCGCCAGCACTGTCCACCCGGACCGGCGACCTGATCGTAAGTTGGGACGGCAACGCGAACAATGCCGCGCCCTATGACACCTCCTGGTCGCGCTGTGATGTGCACCTGGCCACCAGTAGCGGCTTCACCCCGTCGCCGGCCACGCTGTACGGCTCGATCACTGCGCGCGGCGGCTCACGCACCGTGGCAGGGCTGACCTACAACCAGACCTACTACGCCAAGCTGGTCGCGGTCGACAAGACCAACCTTTCCTCGGCCGGCTCCAACCCCAGCTCTGGGGTGGCGGTAGCCCAGATCTCGACGGCCGATGTCAGCTTCACCACGGGTTCTGGCACCAAGGTCAGCATTGGCAGCACACAGCCGGTCGGACCCGCTGTGGGCGACATCTGGTACGACGGGCCGGCCAATGGCTACGTGATGAAGAGCTGGAACGGCTCGAGCTGGGTTTCCAACCAATACGGGTCTGGTGCGCTCGGCTCCGGCTCAGTGGGCTCCAGCCAGATCTCCAGCGGCGCGGTGGGCACCGCCCAGATATCCAGTGGCGCAGTGGGCACGGCCCAGATCGCCAACGGTGCAGTGAATAGCACGCAGCTCGGCAACCAGGCGGTCGCCACTGTCAACCTGGCTAACAACGCCGTCACCGCTACCCAGATCGCGAACGGCACGATCGGCACCACGCAGATCAGTCCCACGGCGGGCATCACCGGTGCCCAGTTATCCAGCACCGCCGGCATCGCGGCCGGCCAAGTGGCTTTCACCGCTCGCACCATCGGCGGCATTACCACCACCTATGCCACCACCGCACCGAGCAGCCCGGTGGCCGGCGACATCTGGTACGACACCTCCAACGGCTATCTGCTGAATCGCTACTCGGGCTCGGCCTGGGTGACCGGCCCGCTGGGTACCAACGCCCACGCGGCCGGCTCCATCACCGGCACCATTCTGGCGAACAACGCCGTGGGTACTGCGCAGCTTGCCGCCAACGCGGTGACAGCGGCCCAGTTGGCCAGCGGTGCGGTTACTGCTACCCAGCTGGCCAGTGGTGCCGTCACGGCGCCAGCCATCGCCAGCGGGGCAGTGGGCTCGAGTGCTATCGCCGGCGGTGCAATTACCAGCACCCAGCTGGCCGCCAACGCGGTGACCGCTGCTGCGCTTGCCTCCGGCGCAGTGGGCAGCGCCGCCATCGCCAGTGGCGCGATTACCCCCACACAGCTGGCCGCCAACGCCGTCACCTCGGCCGCCATCGCGGCCAACGCAGTAGGCACGGCGCAGATCGCTACCGGCGCGGTCACCTCCGCGTCGATCGCGGACGGCACCATCCAGGTCGGTGATGTCGGCTTCACCATTCGCACCCTGGGCGGCACTTCTGTCACTTTTGCCTCTAGCGCGCCGACCGTGCCGGCACCCATCGCGGGTGACCTCTGGTATGACTCGAGCAACGGCTATCGGCTCAATCAGTACACCGGCAGTGTCTGGACCGCCTATCAGTACGGCACCAACGCCATCACTGCTGGCGCCATCACCGCGAACCTGATTGCGGCCAACACCATCACCGCAGCGCAGATCGCCTCGGGCACCATCACGGCTAGTCAGATTGCCGCCGGCACCATCACTACGACCCAGATTGCCGCCGGCACGATAGCCGCGAGCAACATCGCTTCCGGCACCATCACCGCCACCCAGCTAGCGGCGAACTCGGTGACCGCCACCCAGCTAGCTGCGAACTCGGTAACCAGCAATGCCATTCTGGCCGGCACCATCGTGGCTGCTGACATCGCCACGGACACCATCACGGCCACTCAGATCGCGGCCGGCGCCATCACCTCCAGCGAGCTCGCGACCAACTCGGTGTCTGCCAACAACATCGTCTCGGGCACCATCACGGCCACCCAGATAGCCAGCGGCACCATTACCGCAGCCAACATCGCTTCGGGCACGATTACCGCCACACAGATCAGCGCCACCGCGGGCATCACGGCTGGCCAGATCGCGGCGGGCACGATCACTGCTACCCAGATCAGTGCCACGGCCAATATCACCGGCGGGCAGATCGCGGCGAACACCATCACTGCGGCCAACATCGCGGCCGGCTCTATCACCGTCAACCAGCTCAACGTGGTGGTCGGTGGTGGCAACCTGTTGGCCAACTCGAGCTTCGAGAACGCCACCAACGCCACTACCGGCTTCAACCCATTCGGCGCCGGCTGCACCATTCAGGGCAGCTCCGCGCAAAGCTGGGTAGGTAGCCAGTCCTGCCTGGTCACGCTGCCCGCAGTGGCTAGCTCGGGCATCGTGTGTCCGCTTGCCACCCCAGGGCCATGGCGGCCGAACACCCAATACACCTTCAGTGGCTACGTCTATATCCCCAGCGGTGGGCTAAACCCGGTGTTGCTGACGCTGCAGATGAGCCACACCGGTGGCACCGTATTCGTGGCCAATGTCAACACGGCCACTCTGACCGCCGGCAACACCAACGGTTGGTACCGGATGTCGTGCACGGCCACCACCAACGCCGCCCCCACCGGCACCGGCAACCTCTACATCTTCTACAACGGCACGCCGACCGCCGGCTGGCAGTTCTACACCGATGGCTGGCAGCTCGAGATTGGCAACCTAGTCACGGCCTACGCCCCGCTGACGAACGAGATCTTGCCGGGCACCATCGTGGCCAATCAGATCGCGGCTGGCACCATCGGAGCTGCTCAGATCGCGGCCGGGTCGATCACTGCAGACCGCATCACGGTGGGCGGGCGCGGCATCGGGCTATGCCCCAACCCGTCCTTCGAGGATCCGTACATCAACCCGAGTACCGGCGTCACCGACAACACCACGCCGGCATCCTGGACGCTGTCCACAGTTGGTGCCGGGTCCACCGCGCAGCGCCAGGTGAATACCTCGATCGCATCCATCGGTAATGCGATGGTCGCGCTGACCACTACCGGCACCGGGGCAGGCTTCTCCGCCACCGCAAACAGCGCGATGATCCCGGTCGTTGCCGGCACCGTCTACTACTGCAAGGTGCTCTTCGGCGGGACCGTGGTCTCAGCCTCCGGGGTGTACTTCCAGGTGCACTGGTATCAGGCCAACGGGAGTGCCTCGGCCATCACCGGCTATACGGACATGTACGGCACGGGTTCGGGTGGCGCACTGCCGCAGACCCAGACCAACAACTCAGTCCTTGAATCGTTGCCCGCCGCACCCGCCGATGCCGCCTATGCACAGCTGACCGCGCTCTACTACAACCCACCCACCGCGGCCACCCTGTATGTGGATAGCTTCGACATCCAGCCGGCCAATACCGGCTCGCTGATGGTGCCCGGCTCGATCAAGGCCGGGATCATCGACGCCGGCGCGCTGTATGCCATGAACATCAACACCGGATCGCTGACCGCGGGCACTATTCAGGGCAGCGTCGGCACCTCGACGGTGGATTCCTCGGTCGTCACCGATACCCGTTATTACATGTACGACGATGATTCCAGCGGCGCCGTCCTGATCTATCGCCGCACCGGGACTCTGGTCTTCCAGACCTCGACACCGGGTACCGGCACCTGGACCGTGCCGGCCGGGGTGACCAGCGTCAAGGTGGAATGCTGGGGCGGCGGCGGTGGCGGCCAGGGTAGCCGCATCGACGGCTCCACCTATGGCTCCGGTTCGGGTGGAGCAGGCGGCGAGTATGCCCGAGAGAACGCCTGGGTGGTCACGCCGGGCGCGAACATCACCTATCAGGTCGGTGCTGGTGGAGCCGGCCAGGCCGGCACCAAGGCACCCACCGCGCAGCCTGGACAGGCCGCGGGTGGTACCCAGACGTATTTCGATACCGGGCACTTCGCCGATGGCTCGGTAGCGCCCGGCAACAGCGGCGGGGTGATCGCCAACGGCGGCGGTGGCGGTTGGGGCGGATTCACCATCGGTGGCGGGTCGGGCTCCAAGAATGGCGTCCACTTTCCCGGCGGTCAGGCGGGCACCGGCAACTACGCCTTTGCCGGCGGTGGCGGGGGTGGATCGGCGGGCAACGCTGCGCCGGGTAATCCAGGCGGCAACGTGGCCTATGGCAGCGCTACCGCGGGTGTCGCTGGAGCCGGCATCAAGGCCAACGGTGGCGCCGGTGGCGCCGGTGGCTCGGGCGCCAATGGTGCGGCCGCCCCGGTGTTGCCGACCGCGAATGGCTTCGGTGGCGGCGGCGGTGGTGGTGGTTCAGCCTCCGGTTCCGGCGTGGTGCGCAACGGCGGTGCCGGTGGACCGGGTCGGCTCTATATCACCTATGGCGGGGCGATCACGCTGGTTGGCTCCATCGCGGCTGCTCCTGCCACGGACCCGTATGGCAATGCCTACCAGCAGGGCATCAAGATCTATCACCCGGAGCTCATCGGGGATGCCACCACTGCCACCGGCATGGTCATCCAGTCCTACACCAACCAGAACGCCACCATCTGTGGCAGCGGTGCCTTCACCGGCCCGCTGACTGGCTGGGTAATCGACCCCACCTCGGCGGTGAACAACACCATCGCCAGCGTGAGTGGCGGTGTGTCGACCTTCAACGCCAATGCCGATGGCGGGATCTACTACATCGACTTCCTGGTCACCTGGAGTGCATCCTCCGGTTCCGGGTATAGGCGCATCGCGGCCATCTACATCAACGGCAGCGAGTACCAGCGCACCGATTTCCAGGCCAACACCGCGGTGCTCAGCCAGCAGGTCAACGTGATGTATAAGGCTAAGCAGGGCGACACGGTTGATTTCCGGGTCTGGCACAACGCCGGCGTCAATGTGGCGCTGAACCCGCTTCCCTATGGCAACCGCTTTTCCATCACCAGAGTCGGATGAGAGGAACACGATGGCCTATAACGCAGTCGTGATGATGGCCAACAGTCAATCGCTGCGTAATCGCTGCGTTGCGGCTGCCGCTGACCAGAGCATCGCGCAACCGGAGACCTGGGTGGCACAGCGGATCTGGGCGATCGTGGCCACTGCCGGCTGGGACGCCAAGTGGCAGTACGCAGTCGATAACCTGACCATCAACATGCAGCCGGATCTCGGATTGCGTGACGATGTGCTCAGTGACTCGGACATCCAATCCGCGATCACCGCGGTCAACGCAGTGCCCTAATCGTGCCGTCGCTACTGGGTAACTTCTTCGCCAACGGGGCGCTGGCGCTCTACTTCCAGAACAGCCCGGTCTGGTTGGCCCTCCATCTGACCGACCCGACCCCGGTAGGCGATCCGAACACCGAGTTCGGCGGCGGCAATTACATGCGGCAGCGCATCATCTTCGGGGCACCCGGCAGCAAGTCGATCAGTAACACCGGCACGGTGACCTTCTCCAACCTGGCCGCTGCCACCATCACCTACTTCGGGTTCTGGAACAGCCAGGCCAACACCAACACCGGCTTTCTGGCCAGCTACCAGCTCAATCCCTCGTTGGTCGTCATCGCGAGCTCGCAGGTGTTGGTCGGGCCGGGTGATATCTCTATCGCGCTGGTCTGACGACTAGTGCTGGGCGCGATGCTGTGATTGTGGGCAGAAGCCGCTGTCGTCGCTCAGGAGAGCCCTACCGCCGGCAAGGCCGCGATCATCGGAATGATCACCACGCTGGGCGGCGCGGTCATCTATGGGGTGTTCAGCCTGCTGCAGGCCCGGTTCGGCAAGAAGGAGAGCTCTCCCCGCGCCATGGCCAGGCTGAACAAGGAGCACGACGCGATGGAGCGCTTCCTGCTGCTGCACGGCTACGACCCACGCAAAATCAAGACCGGCTACGAGTCTGATGACGAAGCCAAACACGGAACCAGCTGATCTGGAGAAGGAACTCGCCCGTTTCCAGGGCCGCACCGAGACTCAACTGCACCAGATACGGGTGCTGATCGGGCTGGTGGTGCTGGCCACCCTGCTCGGCGCCTGGGCGATGTGGATCGTCATCGACCAGCGTGATGCTCGGCAGAAGGATGTAGATGCCCAGCTCACCGCGCTGGCCTGCATGGTGCTGCACTATTTGCCGCCAGGCACCAGCTTCTATACCGACCTGGCTGCGCTCTACCCGGATTGCCCGCCGTACGTGCCACCTACTGCGCCGGCTGCGGAGACACTGACCATCACTCGAGCCGCGCCGAATGAGACGGTGACGCTGACCGGTGGCACCTTCACGTTGCCCGGTGGGCAGGTCACTACGGTGCCGCGCGGCGTGGTCACGCTGTCCGGTGTGGGCGAGGGCGCCACCGTGGTGCGTACTGTGCGGGTGCCCATCCCAGGACCACCCCACAACATCACCATCTCGGCAGCGCCCTCGCGCATCATCATTGCAGGACCGACTTCCACCACCACCGTGCACGTCACCTCGACCGTTGTTTCACGTGAAACCACTACGGTGCGCGCCACCCTGACCCAGCGCGCTACGGTCACGGTGACCGCCAAGAACGGGAAGGGACCTCCCTGCCCTAACCCGCCCTGCAAGAAGTGAGGGGGTGGTCTATGTAACCTGCCGGCCCGCCGCATGCGTCCGTTGCTTGTGCGCAGGGTCGATGTTTGCGCAGCAGGCCTGACCGTTCTCCCCGTTCGGGCAGGCCTGCACTAACGCAGCGGCCTGATGTCGTAACTGGCCTCGACCGGGTAGTGGTCGGTGTGCAGCGCGATCTTGGTGTCGTCCAGTCCGTGACAGTAGACCGCACCCACCCTGGTGTCCTTGATCGAGCGGGCGATCACGTCGATGGTCTCGTGGCCGGGATGCGTGGGGTCATAGACATCCAGCTCATCCCAGGCGCTGATCAGCCAGCCACCGAAGAAGGTGTCGCTGTGCGGTCTCTCGTCATGCATGTTCTGGTCGCCACCGTAGAAGACCAGCCCGTTGCCTTTGCCGTACTTACGCACCTGGGCCTGCAGCTCGGCCGCGATGATGGGGTTCTGCTTGGCGCCGGGCGCGTTCGGGTGCTTGGGTCCGGACAGGTTGTAGTGGCTGGCCAGCACGGTGATCCGGCCCAGCTGGACATGGCTGAAGGAGACCCGCAGCACGCCACGGGTCGGGTAGGCACCCTTCTTGCCGGGGATCACCGCAGTCCAGGCAGAGCTGGGTCTGCCGGCGGCCACTAGCGGGGACAGCGCGACCCAGACATCGCCACCGCGGTGGATGAACTGGTAGCTGTACTGCTCGGCACCGATCCTGAAATTGGCGGCGTCCGCAGGTTGATTGGCCTCGGTACCGGTCAGCCACCACACTCGATGCTTCTGTGCGTAGGCGAACACCGCCTGCGCGTCGTGGATCTGTTGGGCCTTGGTGTCGCTGTACTGCATCGAGGCGTGCATGATGCGTACTCGCATCAGGGCTTCACCTTCCACCCTTCGTCATAGCAGAAGCCGGCCCAATCACCGGGCGAGACGTAGCGCTCATGCCCGATGTTCGGGTGCGCCAACTCGCACTGCTTGTAGACCAGCGCGGCGGCGCTCGAGCACACCACATGGCCAGGAACGCCCTGTTTGTCCCAGTCCTTGTTCCAGAGGTCCTTCAGCCCGATCGAGTCCAGCGCATCGGTGAAGATGGCCGACCAGTCATACGGCTTGCCCAGGATCGCTTCGCAGGCGATGCCCAGGGTGGCGCGTTGCGCATCGGACTTGGGCTGTGCTGCGTTGGTCACGATGCGCTTGTTGGACAGGTACTTGCGCATGTCTACCCAGCCCACCCCGCCGGGCCGGCCCTCCACACCCCAGGGCACCTGACCGGTGTAGTGGTGCATGATCGCGACGTGGTTGGCCGCGTTGGCCTGCCCGCGCAATGCGCTGCCGATCCGGATCAGCCGGCTGGTCCAACCCTTGCCCTGGCTGACCACCACGATGTCGCCAGGCTTCACGACGGGGAGCTGGGCCATTCCATCCTCCAGGGCTCGCACGCTTTCTGCAGGTAGCCGAGGCTGATCGCGAGCTGCTCCATTAACATGCCCAGCCCTTCGATCGCGAGGGTCAGCGACTGCACCGCCAATTCCAGCGCAGGCTCGGCCTCGATCTCGGGTTCCACATCTCCAGATTGCGGCCCCACGCAGCCCGTCCGGGCTTAGCCTGTGGCCATGCCGCTGCTGCGCTTCCCCTATCCGCCGCAGACTCGCGACCAGCTGTGGTGGACGGTGCGCGCGCTATTTGGGGTGACGATTCCGCGAGTGAAAGTCTGCCCGGATCACTGTGCCCCCTTTGACGCCTTTGCCGACGCCTACTTTCGGGTCAATACCGTGCGCGATGGGACCTACCTGCCCGAAGACAAACAACAGCCGCTGGACCGCATCATCATTCACGCCTCGCGTGGGCTGGCCGGCAAGTCGAAGATGGCGTCCATCCTGGGCATGACCTTCGCCTACATCGACGGGGCGGATATCACGATTCTGGGTGGCTCGATGACCCAGAGTGCGAACGTGCACGAGTACTGCGGCAAGGCGATGGAGAGCCCGAACCTGCCGGTGGACATGACTCGCGATCACACCGCCACCAAGATTCTGCTGACCAACTCCGCTCGGCTGCGCCCGCTGCCGGCGAGCCCGAAGACCGCTCGCAGCCCGCACCCTAGCGTGCTGTTCTGCGATGAGGCAGACGAAATGGACCTGATGGTCTATGACGCGGCGATGGGCCAGCCGCTGCCGCAGGAGAGCTACCTGGGCGTGGACGTGCAGACGCTGACGGTGGTGCTGTCCACCTGGCAGTACCCGAATGGCACCTTCACCGAGATCCTCAAGCGGGCGGCCGAGGGCAATGAGCCGATCTACCGCTGGTGCATAGCCTCAGGCGAGCTTGTGGCTACCGCGCGGGGTGAAGTGCCGATCGAGGAAGTCACGGACGAGGACTTCGTACTCACGCGCGCGGGCTGGCGTCATGTCCAGCACGTCACCTTCATGGGTCACAAGCCGACGATCCGCCTGGATTTCGGCGATCGAACGCTGCGCTGCACCCCCGACCACCGGATTGCCACTCCCGACGGTTGGGCCACGGCCGGTGCACTGGCGGCAGACGCGATGTCCCCGGCCGGGCCGGATGTA